>Ga0315279_10009927_pt1 | contig 11260 bp, 5 predicted proteins | sample YL17G06_20_MG_FD_203694 | JGI IMG/M metagenome (GOLD analysis project Ga0315279, IMG submission 203694) | Sediment microbial communities from Yellowstone Lake, YNP, Wyoming, USA - YL17G06_20 | ecosystem: Environmental > Aquatic > Freshwater > Lake > Sediment | place: USA: Wyoming | collected...
AGATGCCCCAGCCGCAGCGGCGGTCGGCGTACCAGGCGGACATCACGTACTGCACGAACAAGGAGGTGTGCGCGGACTTTCTTCGCGACCGGCTCGCGCTGGGGACGCTTCGCGGGCTGCCAATGGCGCTGCTGACGAAGATCGCCCAGGGCGCCGGCGCGGGGACGGACCGGCTTGTGATGCGCGGCCTGCACTACGCGATAATCGACGAGGCGGACAGCGTGCTCATCGACGAGGCCGTCACTCCGCTGATCATCTCCGGCGAGGCCCCCAACGAGGAACAGGTGGAGGCCTTCACGCAGGCGGCGGACATGGCCGCGGGGTTCGCCCCCGGCGACGACTACCGCGTCAACCAGCGATACCGCGAGGTGGACCTGACGCCCTCGGGCAAGAAGAAGCTCGACCGGCTCGCCGAGCCGCTGGGGGGCCTGTGGGCGGGCCGGCGGAGGCGCGAGGAACTGCTGACCCAGGCGCTGACCGCCCGCGAGTTGTTCGTGCTGGACAAGCAGTACATCGTCGACGACGGCAAGGTTGTGATCGTCGACGAGTTCACCGGGCGGCTCATGCCCGACCGCACCTGGCGCGACGGGCTCCACCAGGCCATCGAGGCCAAGGAGCGCCTCGAGGTCAACCCGCCCAAGGACACCTACGCCCGCATCAGCTTCCAGCGGTTCTTCAGGCTCTACAAGAAACTCTCGGGCATGACCGGCACCGGGGCGGAGGCGTGGCGCGAGTTCTGGCAGATCTACCACCTGCCCGTGGTACTGATCCCCACCAATCGCCCGTGCATCCGCAAACACCTCGCCGACCGCATCTTCGTCACCCAGCAGGCCAAGTGGTCGGCCATCGTCGAGGAGATCCGGCGCCTCCACGCCACGGGCAGGCCCGTGCTGGTCGGCACGCGGAGCGTCCAGGCCAGCGAGCACCTCAGCCGGCTGCTGGAAGCCGAAGGGCTCGAACACCAGGTCCTCAACGCCGTCCGCCACGCCGAGGAGGCCCAGATCGTCGCCGGCGCCGGCCAGACCGGGCGAATCACCGTGGCGACGAACATGGCCGGGCGAGGCACGGACATCAAGCTGGGCCGCGGCGTGCCCGAAATGGGCGGCTTGGCCGTCATCGGCACCGAACGCCACGAGTCCGGGCGGATCGACCGCCAGCTTTATGGCCGGGCCGCCAGACAGGGCGACCCCGGCACGGCACAGGCGATCGTGAGCGTCGAAGACGAACTGGTCCCCCGCTACAGCCCACACTCGGCCGGGGCGCTTCGCAGACGATACGGCAAGGCCGACCGCGAGGTCTCGTCACGCCTGGTCAGGCGGGTATTCGACTCCGCCCAGGCCAAGGCCGAGCGACTGGCCCTCCGCCAGCGAAAAGGCGTCCTCCACACCGACGACTGGCTCGACGAGTACCTCGGCTTCGCCGGCAGCGAAAGCTGACCCCGGCCCCCGGCCCCAACCAGAAGAAGAATACCTCATGCGGCAACTCATGAATCGTCGGTTCACCCGAAGAGGCGAAAAGGCGAGGACAAGGGCAGGCGTCCGTAGGTTCCCGGGGTTGCTTTTGACATTTGCGGAGCAACCCATGAAAGACGTGCCTGTTCAAGACGTAGTGCCGTTGACTGTCCTGAGGTCCTGGTAGAGGACAACCATGCAATCCATGAACCGACGCGACTTCCTGAAGAGGGAGGCCCCGCGCCGAAGCGAGACTGCTTCTACTGGGAACTGCATGAAGGCCGCCCGATCCAGGCCGTCCGCTTCGGTGAGTGGAAGGCCGTCAGGAACGGGCCTTCGGCCAAGGTCGAACTGTACGACCTGGCCAAGGACGCCGCCGAGACGACGGACGTCGCCGCCCGGCACCCGGACCTTGTCGCCCGGGCCGAGGCGCTCATGGCGGCCGCCCGCGTCGACGACCCGAAATGGCCCATGCGCGACACGAAAAAAACCAAGCCGGCCAAGTAGTGTACACCCCCCGGGGGTAAGAGCCGGTGGCGGGGCTTGCCTATGTCCGCAAACACGATAGAATAAGCAGAAAGGCCCGCGATGTCGGGAACATCAGGACAGGGACGAACTGCGACATGAGACCACGTTTGAGATTCCTGAGCGACGAGCTCATCCGGCGGATCCTCGACGAAGCCTACAAGCTTCTGGATACCAAAGGCGTCACGCTTCCTCACGAGGCGCTGCTGGCGAGGCTTGCCGAGGCCGGATGCCGGGTCGATGCCGGCAGCAAGTGCGTCCGGATGCCTCGCGAGTTGGTCGAGGCCGCGGTTCGGACGGTGCCGCGCCGGATCGAACTGTGGAACATCGCCGGCGAGAGTTTCTGCGACCTGTCCGGCGACAAGGTGCACTTCACGCCCGGCTCGGCGGCCATCAAGATACTGGACGCCAATACCTGCCGGATGCGTCCCGTATCGACCGACGACATGCTCCGCTACGCCAGGCTCGTCGAGCGGCTTGACGCGATCGACTACTCCTCCACCGCCCTCGTGCCAAACGACGTGCCGAAGGCCATCGGCGACAGCATTCGCCTGTACGCGCTGCTGAAGACCACCAGCAAGGCGATTGTGACCGGCGCTTTCACTATCGCGGGCTTCGAGGTGATGGCGGAGATGCTCCAGGCCGTGCGAGGCACGCGCCAGGCCCTGCGCGAGAAACCATTCACGATCTTCTCGTGCTGCCCCACTTCGCCGCTGAAGTGGAGCACCACCACGGCCGACAACACCGCCAGGTGTGCCGAGTTGGGCATTCCCGTGGAAATCATCACCATGCCGCTGGCCGGCCTGGTCTCGCCGATCTCCGTTGTCGGCTGCGTCATCCAGCATACGGTCGAGACCCTCAGCGGCATCGTGATCTCCCAGACCACGCGCCCCGGCGCGCCGATCCTCTACGGCGGCTCGCCGGGCATCTTCGACATGCGCACGATGGCGGCGAGCATCTCGGCCGTGGAGGCGCAGTTGATGGACTGCGCCTACATAGAAGTGGGCAAGTACCTGGGGTTGCCCACCCAGGCGTACATCGGCATGAGCGACAGCAAGTGCCTCGACGCCCAGGCGGGCTTCGAGTCCGGCGGGGGGTTGTACCTGGCCGGCCTGGCCGGGGTAAACAGCGTCTCCGGCCCGGGGATGCATTACTTCGAGAGCTGCCTGTCGCTGGAGAAGCTCGTCTTCGACGCCGAGATCTGCAACATGACCCGCCGGCTCGTGGCGGGCCTGGAGCCGCGGGAGGACTTCCCCGCCGACGCCCTGTTCGACGAGTTGCTGCGCGAGAAGACCCTCCTTACGGCCGACCACACGCTCAAGTACTTCCACCAGGAACACTACATTCCCGGGCCGCTCATCGACCGGACGCAGTTGCAGGAGCGGGCCGGCGGCGAAGCGGACCTCATGCAGCGGGCCCGCGACGAGGTCAAGCGACACCTCGCGCAATACGAGTGCCCCGAAGTCCTCACGGCCCAGCAGCGCCGGGACCTGGAAGCCGTCATGACCGCGGCCGCGGGGGCCTTCAAGATAAGCTTCTAAGACGAGGAGTATACGATGAACAACTATGCAAGACTGACGCGGTGGTTGACGATCTGTGCGATGGTGATTCTGGCGGCGGCGCCGGCGGTTATGGCGGCGGATGCGCCCGCCTCGGCCCAGCCGGCTGACGCAAAGACCAATGCCGCGAAGCGGGCCAAGCAGAAACCGGGCGGGGACGGCAAGTCAGTCCCGGCCGCCAAGGCGCCCCTGGGGAGCCCAAGGCCGACAACCCAGCCGGCCAAGGCGGCCAGTCCGCACCACGCCACCGCCCAGGCCGCGCCGAACATCGCCCACATGGCGCTTAGGGGACCGGTGCTTTCAAGCCCGCCGGAGTTCTCGCTCTTTGCCGGGCAGACCCAGGGCATGACTGTCCGCGAGTGGCTTCAGCGCCTGGCCAAGGCCCGCAACGACGAGAACATCCAGGCAGTCGCGCTGGAAGTAGACAGCCCGGCGATGAGCTGGGCACAGGCCCAGGAACTCGCCGACGCCGTCGCGCGCCTCAGCGCCGTAAAGCCCGTCTACGCTCACATGACAGCCGGCGGCGCCGTTTCGTACCTGGTGGCCTCGGCCGGGCGGGAACTGACGCTTGACCCGGCCGGCGAACTGATGATCACCGGCGTGGCCACCGAGATGATGTTCTTCCGCGGCACGCTGGACTACATAGGGGTCGAGCCGCAGTTGTTCCAGATCGGGCGGTTCAAGGGCGCGGCCGAGCCAATGATGCGAACCGGGCCGTCGGACGAGCTCAAGGGCGAGTACGGCAAGATCCTCGACGACCTGTACGACCAACTCTGCGGCCAGATCGCCAGGCAGCGGAAGCTGACGGTTCCTCACGTCCGCAACGCGGTCGACAACGGCCCGTTCAGCGCCGAATCGGCCAGGGAGTTCAATCTCGTCGACCGCCTGGTTGAGCGTGCCGCGTGGAAGCGGCACGTGGTGGAGAAGGTTGCCGCCAAGGGCGGCGCCGGCGCGATCTGGCACGGCGAATACGGCGCCAAGGAGGCCCAGAAGCTCGATTTCGGCAACCCGTTCGCCTTGTTCGGGGTGCTCATGGGGGCAAAGGCCGAGCCGGCGACGAAGGACCCGACGGTGGCGATCATCCACGCCGACGGGGTGATCGTCGACGGTCAGAGCGGAAGCGGCTTCTTCGGCGGGCAGATGGTCGGGGACAGGACGATGATCCACTGCTTCGAGCAGGCCGCCAACGACGACAACGTCAAGGCGGTGATCTTCCGCATCGACTCGCCTGGCGGCTCGGCCCTGGCCAGCGAGATGATCTACCAGGCGGTCCGCAAGTGCGCGGCCAGGAAGCCCGTTATCGCCAGCATAGTTGGCGTCGGCGGCAGCGGGGGCTACTACATCGCCCTCGGCGCCCAGAGGATCATCGCGGACCCCTCGGCCATCACGGGCAGCATCGGGGTCGTCGGCGGCAAGCTGGCGACGACCGGGCTGATGGACAAGCTGGGCGTCAGCACGTATGAGATTTCACGCGGGCAGAACGCCGGTCTCTGGAGCAGCCGGCCTTGGGACGAGCGCCAGCAGAAGATCGTCAAGGACCTGATGGAGCGGACGTACCGGACGTTCACCTCGCGCGTCGCCCAGGGGCGCGGTTCGCGGGTCAAGGACCTCGACAAGGTCGCCCAGGGCCGGGTGTTCACGGCCCGCCAAGCGGCGGCCAACGGGCTTATCGACGAGGTCGGCGGGCTCCGCGAGGCCCTTGTAGCGGCCCAGAAGGCCGCCGGCATCGAGTCCAGCAACATACTTGAACTGCCCAGGCCCAAGACGCTTGCCGACTTGCTGACAGGCGACGGCACTTCCTCATCCACGCCCATCGGGGCCCGGGCCGCCGCGGTCCGCACGCTGCTGGAACAGGCGCCGGGAATCCTCGCCGCCGGACGCGACGGACTCAAGGGCGTCTCCTACCTGCTGACGCTGGGAGAGCTGCTCGGACGCCGGCCAGTGCTGACGGCCATGCCGTACCATGTGTCGGTAAAACCGTAGCAGGAAATGCCAAATGCCGAATGTCAAATGCCAAATGCCAAATGCCAAATGCCAAATGCTACATGCTACATGCTGAGCTAACAGCATTGAACCGTGAATGTTGGAATTGAACATTCAGCGTTGAACATTCGACATTCGACATTCGACATTTGGCATTTAGCATTCATTGGACATTGAATATTCGAGCATTTGAACATTAGTCTCCCATGCCCCAGACCAAGCCGTTCAACCTGTTCGTATACGGCACGCTGATGAACCCGGAGGTGTTCCGGGCCGTGATGGGCCTTCGCATGGTCAAACGCGAGGCCGAGTGCGACAACGTCACGTGCTTCCGCGCCCGCCGGGCGATCCTGCCGGGCTACCACAAGATCAGCCCGGACCACACCTACCTCTACGCCGTGCCGGAGCAGCACGGGCGGATTCGCGGGTACATCATAGGGCCGCTGCCGGCGCGGACCATGTCGGCCCTGCTTCAGTACGAGGGGCGGAACTACTCCCGCCGGACGGTGATGGTCCAGACCCGCTTCGGGCCTGAGCAGGCGAAGGTCTTCGTCGGCAACGTCAAGCAACTCCAGCACGCCTTCGGATACGACTTCCACGACCACTACAAGCAGGAGATCCTGCTGGAAGAGAAGATCGAGGCGGCCCTGGTCGAGACGGAGCAGCAGCAGCTTCACCGCGGCGAGGGGCTGCTCCGCCGCGCGGTGGCCGAACTGCACGGCTCGACCATCCGCGACCTGCGGAGGCGGCACTTCGAGGCCGGCGGGATAAGCGACTACGCCATCCGCCACAGCCTCATGGACGCCCCGCTGCCGGACTTCCAGCGAATCGCCGACGACCCCGAGGCCAGGGCCCTGGCGCCCAACTACCTGGCGATGGTCGTCCGCCAGGTGATCTTCAACCAGTACGATGACCGCATCCGAAAGGACTTCCGTTACGAGATCGAGCAGATGAACCGAGGCCCGGAATACTACGACCGGGCCATCAGCTCGCTGGCCGCGCTGCGGATGGTCAACGGCGCCGAGGGGGTCCTGGACATGATGACCGCCGACGCGATGAGCGACCTGAGCTTCGAGGCGGACCACCTCGTGGACTACGTGCGGTGGTCGATCTTCGCCGCCGACGAGCTCTACGATTCGCGCCTGGCCAAGACCGAGATCGACTTCATTCGGAACCACTCGGGCCGGGGCTACATCCCGATGGGCGCCGAGCTGGAGTTCTCGAACATCGGCCACGCGGTGATAAACGACCCCCAGGGCCAGGCCGTTCGCGACATGAGCTATGACGGGTTCCTGTACTTCCCGGACTTCGGGCTCAACGTGCTGACGTGGAAACTGGGCGGGCACGTCGACGACCACCACGACAAGGCGTCCGAAAGCCCCCGCCGCGGGTTCTTCGAGGTCGCAATGGGCAACCTGTCGATCCGAGCAAACATCTCCAAGCCGCTGACGGACGACCCCTGGCTGCTGAACCAGTTGATCCACCAGGCCCGGATGTTCTACAAGATCGCGCCACACAGCGTGCACATCTCGCTTCAGATGAGGCGCCAGCAAAGCCCCGTGCAGGACAGGCTCCTGCCGCCGGCGATGCTGAAGTGCCTCTTCGCCATCGCCGGCGACCCCGTGCGGACGCCGGACGGGCACGTGCGGATCAGCCGGCTCCAGGGCAATGAAATCCTCGCCGACCAGCCCAACCCGCACCTGCTGTTCTCCGAAATATCCCTCAGGCACAGCAGCGAATCCGACGAGTATTCCCAGGCCGCACGCCCGGGGCGGGTTTCCGGAACGTACGTCCAGCAATTCAAGTTCCTCCGCCTGGCAAGCGACCTGAACTACGAGCCGATCGCCATGGCGCTCAAGGGGATCCAGATCAGCATGCGCCCGGGCAGCATCCTGACGACCGCCCAGTACCGGCGCAGCAGCCGCAGCAGGGCCCTCTACCACGAACTGGTGGAATGGGGCAGTTCGCCCCAACCGCTCAGCGACGCCGAGATAGACTCGTTCCTGTCCGCCGTCGACGAGGGCCTCTACACCGAGCGATTCGGAAAGCCCGTCCATAGCGGCGCGTACATCGCCTGGGCGATCCAGCAGCTTCGCTCGATGCTCAGGGGATTCAACATGCTGATCAACTGTAAGAAACGCATGAAGTGCGAAACAACCCCAGGGAAGCTGACCGCGGAGGTGCAGCTTGCCCCCCGTAGCCTTGGCGGAGGAGGGAGACGCGCAGGTCAAAAGAAGAGGACCAGGTAACAAGGACGGCGCTGCGAATTGCCCTGCCGTGCAAATTCGCCTATCGGTGGGTCCCTCCGATTTCCAACACCGGGTCAACGCGCTCGACTACAGCTTCAAGGGGAAGTTTTCCGCTTCGCACTGCTCAATACCGGCCCGCCGGTTTCCGATAAAGGAACCGGAGCAAGAAAGCCGTCGCGGCTGGGCGTTTGCCCAACATGCACCGGTAACGTATGTTAAGTTCAGGAAGAGCTATGGCGAGCGGAAAAAGGCCACCCAGTCGAAAGGCTGGCGCGCAAAGCGTTGGATCCTCATGGGATTGCAGCGTTGCCCGAACGTCGAGATTCCCCTGCCGTTACGGTCCGGGCACGCGGCTGATCGGGTTGGCCTGTTCCGATTTTGTGCTGAATCAGCCTTCATGGAGCGCGTAATGGCAGTCAAGATGATGAAAGGCAAATTGCTTCCCATCGGTCTGGATTTGGGCACCACGACCGTCCGGATGGCCCAATTCAGCCAGACTGAGGGAAACTACGACTTGATCGCCGCCGCCTCGGCGGACATCCCTGTAGAGAAGCAGGCGGATTTCCGGTCGCGGTTGGGCTTTTGCGGCTCGGCGATAAAGGGCCTGCTGGCAGCCGGCGCATTTGTGGGGCGGGAGTGCGTGTTGGGCCTGCCGGCCGAGGCCACGTTCGTCCAGCACGTCAAGATTGCCCGCACGGAGCCGGAGCAGGTCACCACGGCGGTTCTTCAGGAGGTCCAGGGCAAGCTTCCCTTCTCGGTCTCCAAGGCGGAGATCCGTCACATCGTCGTCGGCGAGGTGGGCGGCGAAGGCGGGCAGCGCCAGCAGGAGGTCATAGTGGTGGCCGCGGCGCGGGAGACGCTGATGGCGAGCCTTGCCATGGCACGCAAGGCCGGGCTGGACGTTTCAGGCGTGAACATCGAGAGCTGCGCAATCGTAGAGTGCTTCGCGAGGCTCTTCCGCCGCGCCGCCGACCAGACACGGGTGATCCTGTTCGTGGACATCGGTCACGCCAGCACGCAGGTCGTGATCAGCCACGGCGGCCAAATCGTATTCGCGCGAAACGTGATCATCGCCGGCCAAAAGTTCAACCAGGAGATCGCCGAGAAGCTCGGTATCACGCCCAACGAGGCCACCGAAATCCGCAAACAACTAGCCGACCAGGACGGTGGCGACGTGGGTGTCCAAGAACTTCACGCCTGCATGTCCGATAGAATCGACGAACTGGTCGGCGAGTTGAGCCAATGCCTGCTGTACCACGAGTCAATCTTCAGGGCAGGGACCGTTGAGCGGGTGATCTTCCTGGGGGGCCAGGCGATGGACCGTCACCTGTGCCAGTCGATCGCCCAGCGGCTGAACTTGCCGGCGCAGATCGGCGACCCACTGGTGCGGATGGGCAATCTGCACACCGGCCGGTCGGACTCCGGGCTCGACCGGCGGGAGTCGCAGCCCGAATGGGCGGTGGCGGTAGGCCTGTCCCTCGGCGGGGGTCAGGCCGCTTGAAACCCCGTGATAAATCACAGCGATGCCGCTCGGCTGCAAGCCGGCGGCGGGCCCGGGCAGCCGAGGCGTATCTATCGGCGGGGTAGGGTCCGTTGCAGCATTGGGAGAGAGAGCATGTATACCATAGCGATCGTCAACGAAAAAGGGGGGACGGGCAAGACAACGACGTCCGTCAGCCTGGCGGCCGCCCTGGGCAGCCTGGGCCAGCGCATCCTGCTGGTGGACCTGGACGGCCAGGCGTCCACCTCGCGGTGGTTCGGCGTCGAAGAGGACGACCGCCTCGCCGACGCGCTGCTGGCGGGAGAGGGGCTTGAACCGATCGAGAACATCGCGCCCGGCGTCTCCCTGGCGCCGGCGACGGGCAAGGTGGACTCCGTAGCCCGCGACCTGCGCCCCAGCCAGAGCGCCCAGCTCCGCAAGGTCCTCCGCCAAATCCAGGACCGCTACGACTTGATCATCATGGACTGCCCCCCCAGCCTGAACAATCGCCTGATCGGCAACGCGCTGCTGGCGGCAACCCACGTGCTTGTGCCGGTCGAGACATCGATCATGGCCCTGGACGGACTGCAAATCCTGCTGACGACACTGGAGGACATCAGCGATGCGTTCGAGCACCAGATCGTCCTGGCCGGCGTGGTCGCCTGCCGGTACGACAGCCGCACCAGGCTCAGCAAGCTGGTTCTCGATGAACTCCGCCGCGCCCTGCCGAATAAGGTCTTCAATACGGTCATCCGCGAGAACGTCCGCATGCGTGAGTGCCCGGCCTCGGGGCAAAGCATCCTGGATTTCGCGCCCGGCAGCCACGCCGCCGAAGACTACCTGGCACTGGCCAAGGAGATGCTGGACAACCCGGAGGCCTGGCAACTGCCTGCCTACTGGGAGACCACGGATGCCGAAGAGATCGACGACGAGACTCAGCGGTGCTCGGTGGAAAACCTGCGAAGCCGCGCAGCCGCGACCGTCCGGGCTGAGGCCGCAAAAACGAGCCAACCCAAGCCCCTCGCGCCGGTTGAAGCCCCGGCCGCAGCGCAAGTCCCCCCGCCGGCTGAGCAGGCCGAGGCCGCCGAGGCCGGCGAGGCCGCCGCCACACACGCGGCGATCAACCGCTGGACCGGGGGACCCATTCCCAATCGGACCTTCGAGACACACGAGCCACCGGTCGGAATCTCTGCCGCCGCGATGAAGCCGGAATACCTCCAGGCCCCCACGCCGGCTGAGCAGGCTGGTCTCGATTCCTATGTCGATCGCCTGGCCCAGGCGAAAGCTCGGCTGAGTGCCCCAGACATCCAGGTCGAAGCTGACGAGCTGTCGACCGAGCCGGAGCCGACCGCCGCCGCGCAAGGCTTCGAGCCGGCGCCCGTCGCGCCGTCCCCAGCGGTCATCGGGGGCGCCCATAATGCCCCGCCACCGGGTCCGCAGGAGCCCGACAAGCAGGAAGGGCAGACCGGGCCGGAGCCGACCGCCGCCGCGCAAGCCTTCGAGCCGGCGCCCGTCGCGCCGTCCCAGGCGGCCATTGGGAGCGCCCATAATGCCCCGCCACCGGGTCCGCAGGAGCCCGACAAGCAGGAAGAACCCGAGGAGCCAATAACCAGCGACGAAACGTTCCCGGCCTTGAGAACACTGCTCCGCAAGATGCGTCACGCCCCTGAACTGGCCGAAGTCGGGTCGGCCAACGGCCAGGACGCCACAGATGGCCGCTAGTCCCCCCGCGGCATTGTCTGGGCCCCGACGAGCCTTTGAGCGGCGGGCATACAGCACGAGTTAATGCGCTGGAGCGCGACCGATGGACACAAAGAAGACCTTGGATCTCGCAGCAGGGCGGCTGGCAAAGGTTCCCACCCGTCATGGGACCCCTCGACCCCGGTCCAAGAAGGCCAGCAGTTACGGCACGTTGCGACTGGGGATCACGCCCGAAAGGGAGCCTCAGGAGCCCGAGGCTGTCGAGGCCGCCCCAGCCACGACCGAGGCCACCCCGGCCACAACCACACCGCC
>Ga0315279_10009929_pt1 | contig 11259 bp, 9 predicted proteins | sample YL17G06_20_MG_FD_203694 | JGI IMG/M metagenome (GOLD analysis project Ga0315279, IMG submission 203694) | Sediment microbial communities from Yellowstone Lake, YNP, Wyoming, USA - YL17G06_20 | ecosystem: Environmental > Aquatic > Freshwater > Lake > Sediment | place: USA: Wyoming | collected...
CTGGCACCGATTCGCACGGTACGCCTGTAACACTTGCCGCAGACAGGGAAGGCAAACCTGTAGAAGAGGTCTACAAGAAATATCACGATGGTTTCATCGAGTTATTCAAAGGCTACGGCATCACCTACGACCTTTTTACCACAACGCACACGGAGAACCACTTCAAAGTCTCTCAAGCCATCTTCCTGGCTTTGCGGAAAAACGACTTCATGTTCACACAGAAGTCCATGCAGTGGTACTCGCCCAGCGCCAGGAAATTCCTGCCCGATAGATATGTCGAGGGTACCTGTTACCTGTGCGGCTACGAAGGCGCCCGCTCTGACCAGTGCGATAAATGCGGTAATGTGCTTGAACCCGAAAAACTCATCAATCCACGCGCCAAGACAGGCGACGGCGCGCTCGAACTGCGCGAGACCGAGCACTTCTATCTCGACCTCTCCAAGCTGGAACCCGATGTAAAGAAGTTCCTCAAGGAACGCGCCGACCACATGCGCGATACGGTCATCGGCGAGTCGCTGGGGAAGATCGAAGCCGAGGGACTCAAGCCGCGCCCGATCACGCGCGACCTCGATTGGGGTATCCCCGTGCCCGTTACAGGCTGGGAGGGAAAATGCATTTACGTTTGGTTCGAGGCCGTCATCGGCTACCTCTCCGCCGCGATTGAGTGGAGCAAGTTCCAGGTCCAGAAAGAAGGGTGGCGCGAGTGGTGGGTCAATCCGTCGGCGCGTCAGTTCTATTTCATTGGCAAAGATAACATCTTCTTCCACACATCGTTGTGGCCCGCGCAACTTATGGGCGCGGGAAGCGCGTTCATGGAAATCTTTGTGGGCGATGAAGTCCTATTAACTCTGCCTTATGATGTCCCCGCCAATCAGTTCATGAATCTCGAAGGACAGAAGATCAGCGGCTCGCGCAACTGGGCTGTGTGGGGAGGCGACGCGCTGACGCGTTACGACCCAGACGCTCTGCGCTACTATCTGACGGTTAACATGCCTGAGATGAAAGACAGCGATTGGGACTGGGCTGAGTTCGTGGCGCGCAACAACAACGAACTGGTAGCCACGTGGGGCAACCTTGTGAACCGCGTGCTGGCGTTCTGTTATAAGAATTGGGAAGGGTGCGTTCCGTCTGTGGATTTGGGTACGCTTCGTGACGTGGACCGAAACCTGCTCGCCGTTGTCGAAAACGGATTCAAGGCTGTGGGCGCGGAACTCGAAGCAGTGCGCCTGCGTTCCGCATTGGGCGAAGCGATGAAACTCGCCACTGCCGTGAACGTGTACCTCGATGTCAACGCGCCGTGGACAGCCATCAAAACCGACCGCGAAGCTGCCTCCAAGACGATCTACACCGCACTCAAAGCGATTGACTCGCTCAAAGTGCTCTTCGCTCCCTTCCTGCCGTTCACTTCTGAGCGGCTGCACGGATTCTTCGGCTATGAGACTCCGCTGTTTGGTGAGCAGTACACCGAAGATGTGAGCGACTCGCTTGGCGAGCATACGGTGTTAAGATATAAGGGCGATGAGGGATTGCATTGGAAGCCCAGCGAGTTGAAGCCTGGCACAAAACTCAACGAACCAAAGCGGTTATTCAAAAAACTGGAAGAAAGCGTTGTTGAAGAGGAAAGAGCAAGATTAGGAAAATAACAGAATAAATAAGGCATTGGAAAAGAGTTATTTTTCGATGTCTTATTTTATATAGCTAGGCCGCTTTTTACAAAGTGCCGTGAAGCGGCAAGAAGTTGGAAAAGAATATGGTGGAAGAGGAACGGTCAAGGTTGGGAAAATAAGGAACTAAGTGGGGTGGACTTGTGAAGTCCGCCCCACCTTTGTTAGAAACCCAATGGGTTAAAACCTTTGACCAGGTAAAAGTCTTGCCGAATCCAGCCAGGGGTCAATCCAGCCTTCGGTGCTCAGTCGCTGCCTGCGGGAGTTCGCACACGATGGGTATATCTTGCGAAGCGTGGCAGAGGCGTTGCCCTGAGCTGGCAGGTTGAGCTTGCCGTCTCGCACCGGCGTGCCGCTGTTGTTCGCGGCACGAACGGTGTCGAAACCTTGTTGAAGGGATGAAGGGTGAATGGTTGATGAATTATACTCGCAAGGGCGAAGGTCAAAAAGTGCTATAATTTCTGGAATGTTCCGTGAAAGGAGCAAATGATGAGTATTCAAGAACTTGAAAAAGCCGTGACTCAACTCCCTCCAAATGATTTTGCGCACTTTCGCGAATGGTTTGATGAATTTGACGCGCAAGTTTGGGACAAGCAATTTGAAACTGACGCAAAATCCGGCAAACTCGACAAAATTGCAGAGCAAGCCTTAAACGATTATTGCGCTGGTAAAGCCAAAGAGTCATGACCCATTTGGCCAGCCCTTCCTTTTGGGAGTTGTACGAAAGGCTTCCTATCACGTTTTAGGAGTTGAAATAGATAAGGGGGTTTTATGGTTTTGGATAGGTACTCACGCTGAATATGACAAGATAGTGAGATAAACGAATCCGGTGAATATCTTTCTCCTCATCGAATTCCTCGACGAGCTAGTTTTTGGCGTGACCGCCGCCGCCTGGCCGCTCATCCGCACCGACCTGGCGCTGAATTACACCCAGATCGGCATCCTGTTGACCGTGCCGGGCTTGTTTTCCACCGTCGTCGAATCCTTCCTGGGTGTTTTGGGGGATGTCTGGAAGCGCCGCTTGCTTATCCTGGGAGGCGGGATCTGTTTTACATTGGCGCTCTTCCTGACCAGCCTGAGCAGCGGATTTATGCTCCTGCTCATTGCCTTCACCCTTTTCTACCCTTCCTCGGGTGCATTTGTCAGCCTCTCGCAGGCCACGTTGATGGACTTGGGCCCGGCGCGCCACGAGCAGAACATGGCGCGTTGGACCTTTGCCGGTTCGTTGGGCGTGGTGGCCGGGCCGCCGCTGTTGATCGGTCTGGCTGCCATCGGTTTCGGCTGGCGCGGCGTCTTCCTGGTTTTGGGCTTCCTGGCTATTGTCATCCTAGCCCTTGCCTGTCGCAGAGTTCCCGCTGACGCTGCCCATCTGGCCCGACTCCCATCCTTTGCCGCCCTGTTCTCCGGTTTTCGCAATGCTTTCACAGCCTTGAAGCGCGGCGAAGTTTTGCGTTGGCTCATCCTGTTGGAATTTTCCGATCTGATGTTGGATGTGTTGCTCGGTTTCCTGGCGCTCTACTTCCACGATGCCGTTGACCTGACCGAGGCGCAGGCCGCCGGTGGGGTCTTCATCTGGTTGGCTGTCGGGCTGGTTGGCGATTTCCTGCTCATCCCTTTGTTGGAAAAAGTGAACGGGCTGCATTACCTGCGCCTCAGCGTCATCCTGGAACTTGTCCTCTTCCCGGCTTTCCTGCTTGCGCCGCTGCCCTGGTTGAAAATGGTGCTGGTGGGCTTGCTCGGCTTCTTCAATTCCGGCTGGTACGCCATCCTGCAGGGGCGGCTCTACTCAGCCATGCCGTGCCAATCGGGCGCGGTCATGACCATCGGCAACCTCGCCGGCCTGGTTGGGAACCTCCTGCCCTTTCTTATCGGGTTGATGGCAGACCGCTTCGGCCTGCTAGCGGCTATGTGGCTGCTAATCACCGGCCCGCTTGCTTTGTTCATTGGTCTGCCATTTCACCGCGAAGCCATGAAGGCCGCGAAGTAATTACGTTTCACGCATTACATTTTACTTATCACGCTTTACTTCTCACCCCTCATGTACTCCCTTTACCTCCACATCCCCTTTTGCCTCCACCGCTGCGCCTACTGCGACTTCAACACCTACGCCGGGCAGGAGGCGCTCATCCCGGCCTACTTGGATGCCCTCTGCAATGAAATCCGCGCCGTCGCTTCTTCCGCTCCCGAAAGACTGCCTGTCCATACCATCTTCTTTGGCGGCGGCACGCCCTCGCTTCTGGCTCCCAAGCAATTCGAGCAAATCCTTCGAACCTTCCACGACCATTTCGACCTCTCTGAACCGGAAACCTCACTTGAAGCCAATCCTGGCACGGTGACGCTCGCCTCGCTGCGGGATTTGCGTCGCATTGGATTCAACCGCATCAGTTTTGGGATTCAGAGCGCGCATCCAGACGAACTGCGCCAACTGGAACGCATCCACAATTTTTTCGACGTGATCAACTCTGTCAAATGGGCGCGTCAGGCCGGTTTTGACAACCTGAATCTCGACCTGATCTTTGGCCTCCCGGAACAATCCCTCGACCGGTGGCAGGCTACCATTAGATCAGCTTTGGTTCTGCATCCGGAGCATCTCTCGCTCTACGCGCTGACGCTGGAACACGGCACGCCCTTTGGCCGCTGGGCCGCGCGCGGGCTGCTGCCGACTCCAGATCCCGACCTGGCTGCTGAAATGTACGAGTGGGTGATGGATTATCTGGCTGGGCAGGGCTACATCCAATACGAAATCTCCAACTGGGCGCGGACAAAGGATGAAGGCGGAAGGCGGAAGGCGGAAGAAAACTTTCATCCTTCATCCTTCATCCTTTCGCCTTCATACGCCTGCCTTCACAACCTGACCTATTGGCGCAACCAGACCTATCTCGGTTTTGGCGCTGGCGCGCACGGATATGCTGCTGGTGTGCGTTATTCCAATGTTCTGCGCATCAAAACCTATATCGAGCGATGTCACTCGTCACTCGTCACTCGTCATTCGTTTCCCCTCTCGCCAGCTACTGTCAACTACCACCACATCACGCCGAAAACCGAAATGCAGGAAACCATGTTCACTAGCCTGCGTCTGACGCGTGAAGGTGTCTCTGCAGATGTTTTTCGCAAACGTTTTGGCGTAGAATTGCAGGAGGTTTTTGGGAAAGAGACTGACGAATTGGTCGCGCTTGGGCTGCTGGAGTGGGTTGAAGAGAAAACCCTCCCGCAGGTTCCGGGACCTGCGGGAGGATCCCGCCTGCTTCTCACCCCTCGCGGTCGCCTGCTTGGCAACCAGGTCTTTATGCGCTTCGTGGATTAAATGACGACGGTTCAAGCCAAAATCCTCTATACTATACTTATTGGCAACCATCTTAACATCACTCGGAAGAAGATCACAGCAAATGCTCAAGGTCACTCCCTTCGACAAAATCACCCGTTTTGACCTGGCGCGCAAGCTGCCCATCCGCTGGCCCTACTGGACCACCGCATATCTTGTGGATGGCATGTTGGTAGATAGCGGCTGCGCCTACTCCGCTCTCGAGCTATTGACAGCTTTGGCGGATACGCCACTGACCTGCATCGTCAACACCCACACTCACGAGGATCACATCGGCGCGGATGGTGACTTGCAGTTCCAACGCCCCGGGTTGGCGATATTTGCCCATCCACTGGCCTTGCCCATCCTGGCTGATCCGAGAGGGATGCAGCGCCAGCAGCTCTACCGGCGAGTATTCTGGGGCTGGCCGAAGCCATCCCAAGCCGAGGCTGTTCACGACGGTGCAACGATAGAAACGGAACACCATCGCTTCCAGGTGGTCTACACGCCCGGCCACAGCCCGGATCACATCTGCCTCTACGAGCTTGAGCAGGGCTGGCTGTTCACTGGCGACCTGTTCGTGGGAGGGAAGGAACGGGCATTACGTGCTGGTTACAATATATGGGGTATCATCGCCTCGCTGAAACGTATCGCTGACCTGCCTGCCAAATGCCTGTTCCCCGGCAGCGCCCAAGTGCGTGAAAACCCAAAACAGGAACTTGAATCCAAGATCAACTATCTGGAAGAACTGGGAGGGCGCGTCCTGGAACTCCACCGCAAGGGATGGGGGGTGCAGGCCATCGTCCGCGCTTTGTGCGGTGGCCCGATGCAAATCGAATGGATCACACTTGGGCATTTCACCAGGCGCTGTTTGGTGCTATCCTATTTGGGAATGAATGAGGATATATAATGAGCGAAAATCGAACCCATACTGAGGAGTTCCATGTAAACGGTGAGCAACTGCTTGCCAAGATCAAGGAGTTGATCCACGCCGGCAACATCCGCCGCATCATCATCAAGAATAAAGAAGGCAAGACGTTTATGGAAATCCCGTTGACGGTTGGCGTGGTCGGCGCGGTGTTGGCGCCTACGCTGGCCGCGGTGGGAGCCGTTGCCGCCCTGGTCAGCGAAGCGACGGTTGTCGTCGAGAAGATCGAAGAGTAGCCGACGGTTCAATCTTGAAAAAAATCAACCTCCGCCGCGTCTTTGTCGTCGCGGCCTTGGCATCGCTGGTGCTCGTCTACTCGTTGCTGTGGCTGCGCATGATCACCACGCCGGTAGAGTACACCGGCGCGGACTTCATCGCTTTCTATGCGGCCGGCCGGATCGCTCAGGTCGAGGGGCCGGCGCACGTCTACGACTTGGCGTTACAGCAACACTATGAGGAACAGGTCGTCGGTTTTGAAGTCGCGCCAGAACACATCAGCCCTTTTCTGCACCCGCCATTTATCGTACCTTTGGCGCGAGCGCTCGCCCTGGATGATTTTATCCTTTCATTTGCGCTCTGGGATTTGGTGATGCTGGCTTTTCTTGTTCTTGGCGCGCTACCGCTCTTCTACTTGTTGAGAGAGGGACTCTCCCGGCAGCAGCACCTGGTCCTCCTGGCCGGCATCCTGCTCTTTTTCCCCTGCTATGCCAGCTTGGTGATCGGACAGGATAGTGCCATATTCTATTTTAGCGCCTGCTTTTGGATGTTTGGGATGTTGACGAAAAAGGATTGGTTGGCCGGATTGGGTTTAGCAGGCATGACGCTCCGTCCGCATCTGGCGCTGCCGCTGGCGCTGCCGTTCCTGTTCACTTGTACCTGCGCAAGTGCAGGCAAGCAGCGCGGCGTCTGGTGGTGGTTCCTGCTTGGCGCGTCCTTGTTGGCGTTGTTCAGCCTGGCTTATGTCGGCGTGGATGGGATCGAAGGGTTCTTTCGCGTTTTGATGGTCAGCGGGCGAGGCGATATTTATCATACCAGTGAAGAGCACATGTTCAATGCAATTGGCTTGTTATGGCGGGCTATCCCCGATATATCTGCACTTTACGTTCATGGAATTGGCTGGGGAGTGTACCTGGCCGCGACGACCGGCTTGTGTGTATTATGGGCAAAAACCCCTCTTCTGGATGAAAGACACATCGGCCTGGCCGTCATCTTGAGTTTGTTCTCCTCTCCCCATTCCCACATCCAGGACCTCGTTTTGCTGATCATACCCATCGCTTGCCTCATGCTGGTCTTGATCCGTAAAAAATATTTATTATCGCGAGACGCGGTTCTCCTGCCGTTGGCAGCCTCGTTGGTTCTATTGTTCAGCTTTTTCGCAGAGTTTCTGAAATATGGCGTTTATTATCTCGTCATCCTCTTTTTGCTCATTGCATTATGGTTCCCTGAGCGACTTTTTCGCAAAAGATTGGAATCTCTGGGATGAAACCTCGCCTTCTCAATCTCCGTAATATAATTTTCCTCGTTGGGGTTGTTTTCCAGGTTGCCTGGTATGCTGCCCTAATAGGTTATATGTTTGCCCACCTTGATAGGCTCAAAAGAATTGATTATAGCGTTATGTATTTGGGTGGGTACATCGTTCGTTATGAGTCGCCAGCCAGACTCTACGATCTAGACCTTCAACGCCATATCCAGGAAACGATCATATCTCCTGACCGGACGACACCCTTTTACCCCTATAATCACCCGCCTATTCTTGCCCGTATTTTGGGGTGGGTTACGACCAAGGACTTTACTGCATCATATTTCCGGTGGATCCTCATCCTGGTCGTATTTCATTTACTTGGTCTGGGCGCTTTGGTTTACTTGATGCGAATCTATCAATGGCATGTTGGAGAACTATGGATATTTGGTATCTCTGGACTTCTCTTTTATCCAATCTTTGTTTCCTATTTGAAAGGGCAGGATTCTACCTTTCTGTTATTGGGTGTTTCTCTCTGGACCTTTGGTCTGTTGACTTCCCGAGAGCGGGTCGCAGGTCTGGGTCTGGCTTTGACGATTATTCGTCCGCAGGTAGCCCTAGCGTTGGCGCTTCCATTCCTTTTCAAGCGACGACAAGTTTGGTGGTGGTTCGTTGCTTGGGGATTTGTTCTGTTCGGTTACAGCTACTTGTTGGTCGGTTGGAATGGCTTAGTAGATTTTTTCCGGGTGTTATTAGTCAGTGGGCAAGGTTATGGTTTTGACGTAGATAGGATGATTACCTTGATGGGGGTGATCATACGCTTATTTCCCGCCATTGACTCGCAACTCCTTCACATCATCGGTTATGCCGGATATACCCTGGCAATTTTGTTCCTTTGTATCCTGTGGTCAAAAAGCACCGTTATCGAGTTCAAACACATTGGACTCGCCGTCCTGTTCAGCATGGTGCTTTCACCGCATATGCACAGCCATGACCTGAGCCTATTGTTAATCCCAGCTCTGGGAGCGGCGACAACGCTCGCCGGTTGCAGGGTCTTGTCAAAAGCCTTGCTGCCGTTGTGTGCATCCGTGTTGCTGGCGCTAAACGATATTCTCTCAACCAGGATTATTATTTATCTGCTCATGCTCGTCCTGGCGCTTTTCCTGTGGTTTCCTGGGTGGTTCAAGCCACGCAAGAAGGAGCCACAGACGTGCTGATGAAAAACATCTCGTCACGCATGCTTGGGTTGTTCTTTATCGTTGCCCTGGCTTTTCAAGTGACATGGTATAGTATGCTATGGGTTGGTATATTAACTCAACCATATTTATTGAAAACTGCTGACTTTAGCATCATCTACACCGCTGGAAGGATTGCAGCTTCGGGTCGCTACGACCTGATTTACGATCTGGAAACTCAACGGCAGATACAGGCAGAACTCCTCGGCAAATCTCTCCAGGCGACCGAACTTCTGCCGTTTAACCACCCACCGTTGCTCGTTCCTATTCAGGCGTATCTTTCGACACAAAATTATTTTGTATCCTATCAGCATTGGGTTTATATCATGGCGTGCTTCCTGGCCATGGCTGCTGTTGTGATTTCCCGCCTATTCCACATAATGAAGTGGGAACGCATCCAGATAAGTGTTGTATTGATTTCCAGTTTGCTGTTTTACCCGGTCTTTATCAGCCTCCTCAAGGGACAAGATTCGGCTTTTCTTCTTCTCGGAGTGGCGCTATGGGTTTATGGTGTGATTGGTGGGGAGGATCTATGGGCCGGCCTGGGCCTCTCGTTGGCGTTGATCCGCCCGCAGATCGCCGTGGTACTGGCAATCCCATTCTTGTTCAGGCGGCGCAAAGTTTTCTGGTGGTTCTGCGCCGGGGGGGCTGCGCTGGGACTATTGAGCCTGGCGATGGTCGGGCTGGACGGCGCCCAGGATTACCTGCGCATCCTGACGGTCAGCGCGGGAGGCCAGGAATACGGCCTGAACCAGAGCGCCATGTTCAACTTCACCGGCCTGGCTCTGCGGCTGTTCCCGCATGTTGACCCCGGCCTGATCCATTGGCTGACATGGGGGCTGTTCGCGGCGGGGATCGTGGGGCTGTCCGTCTTGTGGAAGGTTTCATCGGCGATCCGCCTCCGCCACCTCGGCCTGGCGGTGGTGACCAGTCTCTTCGTCGCGCCGCACCTCCATTACCACGATTTAGCCTTGCTGCTTTTGCCCATTCTTGGGTTTGCCATTATACTGGTGGAAGCGGGCATCTTGCGCCCAGAGAAAAGCATGTACTTGCCGGTTTCATTTTCCCTCCTTTTGCTGTTGGGTGATATCTCTCCCGCCAGGTTCGTCATTCCCTACCTTGTCATGGCCTTCCTTGTCGTGGGGTTGTGGTTTCCCGTAAAATTGCTGTTCACGAGTAGGAAAATGGCATGAATGCTTATCGTAAAGAACTCTGGTTCAACATTCCCTCTCGCCGCGCTTTTATCAACATTACATCGCAAGTGGAAGAATGCCTGCGCGAGAGCGGCATCCGCGAGGGGCTGTGCCTGGTCAATGCCATGCACATCACCGCCTCGGTCTTTATCAACGATGACGAATCGGGGCTGCACCACGATTACGAAGAATGGCTGGAAAGACTCGCCCCGCACGAGCCGGTCCGTCAATATTGGCACAACCGCACCGGTGAAGACAACGCCGACGCCCATCTCAAGCGCCAGGTGATGGGGCGGGAAGTGGTTGTCGCCGTGACAAACGGGAAACTGGATTTTGGTCCCTGGGAGCAGATCTTCTATGGCGAGTTCGATGGCCAGCGCCGCAAACGTGTGCTGGTTAAGATCATCGGTGAGTAACAGACCCTAAAGGTCTCGAAGACCTTTGGGTTCTGTAAAGGATAAACCAAAGGAGGAACCCCATGAAACGCTTGCACTGGTACGATTACATCACCATCAACCTGTTCTGGCTCGGCCTGAACATCCGCAACACGGCGGTCGGCTCGGTCTTCACGCCCTACCTGGTGGCCTTGTTTGTGCCGACAGGCCGGCAGAACACCGCCCTGGGCGCCATCAGCACGGCGGGTCTCATCATCGCCATGCTGGTGCAGCCGGCGGCCGGAATTTTGAGCGACCGTTCCACCTCACGCTTTGGGCGTCGGCGTCCGTTCATCTTCTTCGGCGTCCTGTTCGATGTGCTTTTCCTGATCGCCATTGGCCTTTCGGGGAACTTCTGGATGCTGCTGGTCGCCACGCTGCTGATCCAGTTCTCGGCCAACGTCTCGCACGGGCCGCTGCAGGGTCTCATCCCGGATCTGGTGCCTGAAGACCAGCGCGGGCGCGCCTCCGCCGTCAAGGCGGTGCTGGAACTGGTGCCGATCGTACTGGTTGGGTTCACCATTGCCCAATTGGTCGGCAAGGGGCAACTGATGTGGGCGATTGCCGTGACCGCCATCACGGTGTTCATCACCATGCTGCTGACGCTCGTCTTCGTCAAGGAGAAACCCCTCACTGAAAAACCCACCATCTCACTGAAAGTCCCCATGCTGCGCGTACTGGGAATGCTGGCCGGGATTGGCCTGGGCGCGGTCGCCGGTTTGATAGGCGGCGGCGCGGTGGGCGGGCTGGTCGGGTTGATCGCCTGGCCGTTCGTCGGGAAGGCGACCGCTCTGGCCGTGATGGTCGGCCTGGGCGGGGTGGTGGCGATGGTTGTGGCGGTCGTGGCCGGCGTCTGGTCCGGCGCGTACGCGACCCTGGGCCGGGACGCGCGCCGCCAGTCCTCGTTCACCTGGTGGGTGGTCAACCGTCTGCTGTTCCTGGCGGCGGCCACCTCCTTTCAGGGATTTTTGCCCTTTTTCCTGATGTACGCCTTCAAAGTGGACGCCGCAAAAGCCGCCTCCATGAATGGCACATTGATGACGGT
>Ga0315279_10009932_pt1 | contig 11257 bp, 14 predicted proteins | sample YL17G06_20_MG_FD_203694 | JGI IMG/M metagenome (GOLD analysis project Ga0315279, IMG submission 203694) | Sediment microbial communities from Yellowstone Lake, YNP, Wyoming, USA - YL17G06_20 | ecosystem: Environmental > Aquatic > Freshwater > Lake > Sediment | place: USA: Wyoming | collected...
TCCGGAACGAGGTAAAGCATCTCCATGGCCGCCCGCTCCGGCGAGGATATCCGAATGGAGAACTCCCTCTCCTTCCATTCGGAGAATCCGTCACGGTTGTTTACAGGGAAAAGGCTCGTCCGGGTCACAACAAGACGAAGACTAAACCGTTCTCCTGAGAACCAGGCGGGTAGGACCATCCCAGGTTGAGCGTAAAGAAAGAGGGTTCTTGTCTCCTCAGGAACGTAGTGACCGTAACCCTTGAGTTCAAGGGCCGTCTTCCCTCCTGCGTGAACTTCAAGCTCAAGCTGGGATTGAACTGCGTATAAGGCTCCGGGCCACTCGACCCGATCTTCAGGGAGGATGTAGGCCCCTTGGCCAAAAGATTTAATCCAGCCGCTACGGCGATATTTCGTCAGGAGATCGTAAGTAAACCCTTGCCGCTTCAGGTAAGAAGCCGTTGCAACGGTTCCCCGGGACCACTTACTGATGAGCTGGTTTATTTTTGTTGTTTTTTCATTACCCATGGTACTTAAATAACAATAATTTTAAACCAAAGTCAAGTGGGAAGTTTAAAAAAGTCGGAATTTCATTACTGGAAGGCAAGAAATAACCATTTTTTTAAACCATAAGAAAGGGCTTCCGATCCAGAGCAATTGTTGTGCGTCATTTCCGGGGAAGCACAACTCGGTACGAGTCGGTGCGGTACGACCGAGTCGACTCCGACTCGATTCCGAGAGGGGAGTATACTCGTCAACGAAGGGGGCATAGGTTCTAAAACAACTTGACACCGGTTGGTCATTTTTAAAGAAGGGGCAGATGTAGAGAAATACCTTGAAATGTTTTGGAACCTACGCCCCTCAATCTTCCTGCTCGAGCAAAGTCGATGAATCCTCGTTCTACATCGGTCCCTATGAGCTCAACACGAACTCGACCTCCGGCATCAAGACCTTCAAATCCTCGTATCAGATTTCCTTCCACCGGCGGCTGGAATAGGCGAGCCCAGGTTCCTTTTTCTGAGGCACCCGTAAAGAGGGCATCTTCTAAACCGGATATTGTAATGTCCAAGCGTATTTTCTTGCTTTTAAATATAAATTAGCTTATAATAAATCAATAAACTAAGTTGCACAGAGCCTTTTAGGTTTATAGCTTACGCCCGCAAGAACTCTAAACGACTTCTTGGCGGGCTTTTTTGTGTCGGCATAAAAGCCGACATGGAGACTAAAATGGTAATTGCATTCTTTAAGGACAGGGAAAAGAAATCAAAGTTGAAGGCGGAAGAGAAAAAGAAAAGGAGGTAATCGTCCGCCACGAAATTGTTTCTTCGAAATGGAAAACGTGGAATCATAACAATTTTTCACGTGATTGGAACAAGAATTATTCCGTCTAAGAAAGAGAAATAAACTTAAAAAAAGGAGAATGATTATGAATATTTATGTAGGAAACTTATCTTATGATGCAACAAATATAACGATTCGGGAGGCTTTTGAATCCTTCGGCCAGGTAACTTCAGCGAGAGTTATCAAAGACAAGTACAATGGCCAGTCCCGGGGGTTTGGTTTTGTAGAAATGCCTGCGCAGTCTCAGGCTCAAACGGCCATTAAAAGCCTTAACGGGAAGGAACTCCTGGGCAAACAGATAAGTGTGAATGAGGCCCGTCCCCGTGCCGACCAGGGAAGAACTGGGGGAGGGCGGATGGATTATAGCGGCCGCGGAAACCGTTATTAATCCTGTTTTCGCAGAAAAGAGGTTGAACAATGTTACAGCGAAGAAGACACGGGAGATTCCATGCTTCAAGACCGAGCTATTTGAGGCATCCAAAATCCTATAAAGTTTTATGTTCGGGTTGCGGAAAGGAAGTTGTTACCCCGGTTCCCCCGCCTGATGACAAAAAACTACTATGTATGGAGTGCTTCAGCAACAGAGATATCTAAGGAGGAAGGATGAATAAGAAAGTATACGTAGCTAACCTCCCTTTCCAGGCAACCGAACCTGAACTCAAAGCCCTTTTCTCCAAAGCTGGAAGTGTCATGTCTGTTAAGATTGTCGAGGACAGGCAAACCGGCCAACCGAGAGGTATTGCTTTTGTGGAAATGTCCACGCAATGGGAAGGCCGGAGGGCTGCTTCCATGCTGAACCGGCAGGATTTCATGGGGAAAAATTTGATGGTGAAAGAGGCAACGGAAAAACACGGCTTCCGAGGAAGATAGCAATAGGAATTTAGAGAACTGAAATCTAACAAGGATGGAAAGAGAGGCCCTATGAATAAGGACAGACTTGAATGGGTTATATCAGGATTAAGCCAGTATAAATTAAATAAGAATGAAGACCAATTTATCAAATCTGCATCAGGGGATTTCGATCAAAAACAGATGTTAACTGAACGCCAGGAAGAAAGACTTGAAAACCTTTATAAGGAGAAGTCGAAATCGAAACCCAATAAAAATTCTCCTGGTTATTTTTCTTTTCAGGAATCTCCCCCAAAAAAGGCCAGGGTCCGGAGACCTTTTGCGAAAGATGTTTTGTTAACAACCTAACCTTACCGCAGCTCCACTTTTCTAGGATAACGGATTCATCGTTTTTCCTTCCCATGTTATCAAGGCCCATTTAAGCCCCCCGCACTATGGGATAAAATAGATTAATTATTAATACCTGTAATATTAATGTTCTCTATTGATAGTGTAGTGCGTCAAAAGTCCCATTACCTTGATTGTCATTCCGGGCTTGACCCGGAATCCAGTATTTCTGAGCTGGATTCCCGCTTTCGCGGGAATGACTAAAACTCGGACATTCTTTATTCAGCTTTCAATAGTTGGTATCTTTTTAAAAATTCACCCTTTTGTAAAAGGACCTTTTTGTTATTTCTGCTGCAAGTATATAGAGCACCACAATTATGCCGATAACCAGAAGGATCGTCATGGGCAACGGTTGAAAACCTAAAAGTTCTGCAAGGGGAGTGAATGGAAATAGGGTCGTCACCACAACAATCAGCAGAGTGGCCATCAGCAGATACTTCCCGGGTTTACTTCTGAAGAAAGACTTCCGAGTGCGAATAACGAGGACAGTGACCGAAGCTGAAATCACAGATTCTATAAACCAGCCTGTTCTGAATTGATCCGTAGTGGCATGGAGGATAAGCAGAAGCACCCCAAAGGTAAGATAATCAAATACCGAGCTGAGAAGGCCGAAGGTTAGCATAAAGTTTCGTATGAACTGGATATTCCAGCGCCGAGGTTTCTCAACCAGTTCACGATCGACACTGTCCGTGGCAATCGTCATCTCCGGAAAGTCCGTCAGTAAATTGGTGAGTAGAATCTGCTTGGGCAGAAGAGGAAGAAAAGGTAAAAAGAGGGATGCTCCTGCCATGCTAAACATATTCCCGAAATTGGCGCTCGATGCCATGAACACATACTTCAACGTGTTGGCAAAAGTCGTCCTCCCCTCGCGCACACCCTGAACCAGGACATTGAGGTCTTTTTCGAGCAGCACAATGTCAGCCGCCTCTTTGGCAACATCCACTGCGCTATCCACGGAGATGCCAACATCAGCAATATGAAGTGCCGAGGCGTCATTGATACCATCTCCCATGTATCCGACAACATGTCCGGCTTTCTTCAAAGCGAGAATGATACGTTCTTTGTGGTTGGGCTCCACCTCAGCGAAGACATCCACATCGTTGACCCGTTTGAGAAGCGCCTCATCACTCATCTGGTGAAGATCTCCACCTGTGAGGATGTGTGGATTCAATAACTCTACTTGTTGACTGACATTGGCGGCAAGCAGACGGTTATCTCCGGTGATGATCTTCAACGATACCCCGAGATGTTTCAGTTGTTTGATGGTCTCGGTGATTCCGGGCTTGGGTGGATCAAAGAGAATCAAAAATCCCAAAAACGTCATGTCGGCTTCTTGCTCCCTGGTGATGACCGTGTCGGAGCCAACATCCTTGTAAGCAACCCCCAGGGTGCGAAAGCCTTTGCGACTGAACTCTTCAAAGTGCTGCTGGACCCGTTCCTTTACGGTATCGATGTCCACAATCCTTCCTTCAGCAATTTCTGCGGAGGAGCAGACAGCGAGCACATTTGACAGGGCTCCTTTCGTTACCATCAGATGCGTGTCACCTTTTGAGATCAAAATGCTCAATCGCTTGCGAATAAAATCATAAGGCACCTCATCCAATTTCTTATAGCCAGACAGATCAAATTGGCGATATTTACGGATCGCTTCATCGATCGGATTCATAAATCCCGTCTCATAAGAAGAATTGAGAAAGGCATAGAGAAGGACTTTTTCGCTCTCATGGCCGTCCACATTCAAGGCAGAGTGTAATTTTACCACTCCTTCAGTCAGGGTGCCGGTCTTATCGGAACAGAGCACGTTCATGCTGCCAAAGTTTTCAATCGATGCCAGCCGTTTTACGATGACCTTATCGAGGGCCATCCGCTTGGCACCGTGAGCAAGGTTAATGCTGATGATCGCGGGTAATAGTGTTGGAGTTAGTCCAACTGCAAGCGCCAATGCAAAGAGAAAAGATTCTAATATCGGTCGCGCAAAATATACATTAATGGCAAAGATGGCGATCACCAGCACCAGTGTGATCTCCATGAGGAAATACCCAAATCGCCTGACACCACGCTCAAACTCTGTCTCCGGAGGTCTGAGTTTCAGCCGTTCGGAAACCTTTCCAAATTCGGTCTCCTTCCCCGTTCGGATGACCAAGGCCCTTGCACTCCCGCTGACCACATGGGTTCCCATAAAGAGCGAGTTTGTCCGCTGGCTGAGCGGTGTTTCCGGTGGTAAAGTGCCAATCGATTTTTCGACAGGATAGGTTTCACCTGTCAAGGCTGCTTCATCGACAAATAGATCTTTGGATTCCAGAAGAAGACAGTCTCCAGGGATGACATCGCTTGCCTTGATGAACACAATATCCCCCGGGACGACTTCTTCGATGGGAACTTCTTTTGAGTCTCCATTGCGAACCACCGTCGTTTTGATCTGCACGATTGCATACAACTTCTCAACAGCATTGACCGCCCCCCGTTCCTGCCAGAATCCAAGGAAACCGCTGACCAAAACAATCACGAGGATGATCGTGGCATCAATGGGATTATGGAGGAAGAAGGATAATCCCGCTGCAAAAATAAGGATGAGAATAATCGGACTCTTAAATTGAGCTAACAGGAGTGTCAGTGCGTCTGATTTCTTCTTAGGCTTTAGGAGATTGGATCCATAGCGTAATAGTCGTTGCTGGACCTCATCGCTCATCAAGCCTTGAGGTGTGGTTTGAAGTTGCTGAAGCAATTCAAGAGAGGGGACGCTCCAAAATTGAGTTTGGCTGTGGCTCATATCTTATCCGGTCAGCATGTATCTAAAATTGCCGTCTCATTTAGGCGAACGTTCAAATCTCAAAACAGATAAACACTCATCATCGTTAGGGAAGGTTTTAAGATAATATATCATCATCATCAAGTTTAGAAAATATAAATATGGGGGCGATTTTACAAAGCGCAAAAGTGTTACAATTTGTTTATAAACTCCGGTGCTGATATAATATGATATGGTATCAAACGAAAAACCTTTCCCCGACCTCCACCATGAAGAAGGATGGGAAGATAAAACTCAAAAGGTTTTGCAGGAGGTCCCTATGCCTCAACTAAGACAAGATCCCACAACGAAAGAGTGGGTTATCGTTGCTGCAGAGCGTTCAAAGAGACCCCACGATTTTAAAAAGACTAAAACTTTGACCGAAAAACCTCCCTATAAAGAAGACTGCCCCTTCTGTCAGGGCAATGAGCATCTCACTCCTCATGAGTCCCTGGCCTATCGAAGCGGTGGCCCGGCAGATAGTAAAGGATGGTGGGTAAGGGTCATCCCCAATAAATTTCCTGCCCTCTCCCCAGATGGGAGTTGGGAGATAAAAGAAGAGAAGGGGTTTTTCAGGATGATGGATGGAATGGGAATCCATGAAGTGGTGATCGAAAGTCCCATCCATAACCAACTCCTCCCTCTGATGGAGGATAAACAGGTAGAGGAGATCCTTCTTGCCTATCGGGAAAGGTATCTTGCTTTAAGAGAGGACCCCAGGATCAAATTGATCATTGTCTTTAAAAACCATGGGGAGGCCGCTGGGACATCACTGGATCACACCCATTCCCAACTCGTCGGAACTGCGGTCGTCCCATCCAATATTCGAAAGAAATTAGAAGAGGCAGCTCGATATTATGATGACCACGGGAGGTGTGTCTATTGCGATTCGATTCAAGAGGAACTTAACTTCGGGAAGAGGATCGTGATGGATACCGAAAGATTTGTTGTCCTCCAACCCTTTGCATCCCGGTCTCCCTTCGAAACCTGGATCGTTCCCAAAGAGCATCAGGCCTCTTTCGGTTTAATCTCCATGGAGGATTCAAAAAGATTTGCAAAGGTCTTAAAGACAACCTTATTTAAACTCTATTCCAAACTGAACAATCCTGATTATAATTATGTCATCCATACCGCTCCCATTAAGGATGAACAAGAAGATTACTACCATTGGCATCTTCAGATTATCCCAAGACTGACTACCCCCGCTGGATTTGAAATGGGATCCGGCATCTATATCAACGTTTCCTTTCCCGAGGAGACTGCTCAATTCCTGAGGGAGGGTTAATTTACAAAAGATGGTAGAAAAAGAAATAGAAAATGCGATTTTAACTGCTCAAGGGAGTGAAATCACGGAGCATTTTGTTTACCATAAGCTTTCACAAGCGGCAATGGATACTCATAACCAAAGCGTCTTAAAACAAATCTCGGACGATGAACTGAAACATTATCATTTCTGGAAGAAATATACCCATCAGGATGTAAAACCGAACAGGTTGAGCCTATGGAAATACTACCTTATTTCAAGAATATTTGGGATAACATTTGGAATAAAACTAATGGAGAAGGTCGAAGGAAAGGCGCAGGCGATCTATCAAGAAATCTCGAAATATGTTCCGGCCGCCATAGATATTGAAAAGGACGAAAAAGAGCATGAAAGAAAACTCATAGATTTAATAGACGAAGAGTGGCTTAGATATATTGGTTCTATGGTTCTGGGTTTGAATGATGCGCTCGTAGAACTGACCGGAGCGCTTGCAGGATTTACCCTGGCCTTTCGAAATACACACCTGATTGCTATGGCAGGTCTCATTACCGGAATCGCTGCATCGCTGTCAATGGCTACTTCAGAGTATCTTTCGACCAAATCTGAAGAAAGCACTCGAGACCCCCTTAAGGCTTCTGCTTATACTGGCTCCGCCTATGTTATCACAGTGTTATTTCTGATTTTTCCTTATGTCATTTTTGCGAACTACTATTTCTGTCTCGGCTTTACCCTCTTTAATGCAATTATAGTGATCCTTATATTCACTTTTTATGTCTCTGTTGCCAAAGGGATCCCATTCTGGAAGAGGTTTTCTGAGATGGCGATCATCAGTTTTGGAATAGCCACCTTAACATTTTTCATAGGGTTTTTTGTAAGGATGTTTTTGAAGATAGACCTATAAAGCTTGGTTATTTTAATTGATGGTCTAACTTTGTCTGTCAGAGAAGAGCTACCCTCTTCCTGAACCTTTAATAAAGGCCAATCTTCATACTTTGGTGAAACGAGCAATCCCCTTTTTGACGCTTCTTTCCTGAAGTCATGAAGCGGAAATATCATCCTATAATGCGATCTTTCGAGTGGAAATCAGTAATAGTTCCGTGGAAAGAGACCCACTTGCATCTGCTCCATATCTAGTGAAAAAATATATTTTCTTGCTTTTAAATGTAAATTAGTATATATTTAAGCAGTAAAATCAAAAAAGTTGCAAAGAGCCTTTTAGGCTTACCTTATATGCCCGCAAGAACTCTAAACGACTTCTTTGCGGGTTTTTTTATGCCGACATCAGAGCCAGGCAGGAGGTTGGCATGGTCATAACGTGTAAAGGTCAAGGGAATGGTGATGTGAAAAAAAATCAAAGTTGAAGGCGGAAGGGAAAAAGAAAAGGAGGTAATCGTCCGCCACGAAATTGTCTCTTCGAAATGGAAAACGTGGAATGATGACGATTTTTCACGGAAATGGAACAAGACTTATTTCACAAAGAAAAGGGAATAAACCCCGTTAGAAAGTCTTCTACTTTTTAACGGGAAGGCTCACATGCGGCTTTAAACCCCATGTTCGCTAAAATGGGAACAACCATCCCGTCATCCCCGCTGGAAGCAGCGGGGGCTTTCTAACGGGGTAAATCCAAAATAAGGAGAATGATATGAATATTTATGTAGGAAACTTATCTTATGATGCAACAGACGAAACGATTAAGCAGGCTTTTGAATCCTTCGGCGAGGTGACCTCAGCGAGAGTGATCAAAGACAAGTATACTGGCCAGTCCCGGGGGTTTGGTTTTGTAGAAATGTCTGTACTGTCTCAGGCTCAAACGGCGATCAAAAGCCTTAACGGAAAGGAAATCCTAGGCAAACAAATCAGTGTGAATGAGGCACGTGCTCGCGCCGATCAGGGAAGAACCGGAGGACAGGGAGGGCGAGGGCGAATGGATTATAGCGGCCGCAGAGACCGTTATTAATCCTGTTTCCTTCAAGCAGTTCAATCAGACAGCAGAAAAGGGATTGACCAAAGGGTACAGCGGAGAAGGCGTGGGAATCATCGTGGGCCAAAAACGAGCCATTTAAGGCGCCCAAAATCCTATAGAATTTTATGTTCGGGTTGCGGAAAGGAAGTTGTCGCCCAGGTTCCCCCACCGAATGACAAAAAACTATTGTGTACTGAGTGTTTCAGCAAATAGAGATATCTGAGGAGCAAATATATGAATAAAAAGGTTTACGTAGCCAACCTCCCTTTCCAGGCCAGCGAACCTGAACTCAAAGTCCTGTTCTCCAAAGCTGGAGACGTCATGTCTGTCAAGATTGTATCGGACAAGCAAACTGGCCAACCGAGAGGTATTGCATTCGTGGAGATGTCCACACAATGGGAAGCCCGGAGAGCTGTCTCCATGCTGAACCGGACAGATTTCATGGGGAAAAATTTACTGGTGAAAGAGGCGATCGTCAAGCGTGGCTTCCGGGGAAGATAGCAATAAGAACTTAAAGACAGTCATCAGGATAGAAAGGACCATTATGAATAAAGAAAGGCTTGAATGGGTTATGTCAGGGTTAAACCAGCATGCATTAACCAAGGCTGAAGACCAATTTCTCAAAACTGCATTGGAGGACTTCGGTAAAAAACATGCGCTAACAGAACATCAGGAAGAAAAGCTGGAAAACCTTTATAAGGAGAAGTCACAATCAATACCCAACAAGAAATTTGATCATTTTTCCTTCAAGAAAAGCAACCCAAAAAAGACCGAGCCCCGGAGACCTCATGGGAGAGTGTTTTGATGTGAAGAGGTGGAGGAAGCAACGATCCGGATCGGTCTGGCGAGATCGGGACGTAGATTCTTATCATTCTATCATGTTAAGACACCCAGAGGAGGGGAAGCATGCCGGAAAGATCGTTGGAAGCGTTTGATTTTAAGGGACCAAAGCCCCAAACCATCTTAATTCTTATTGTTCTCTTGATTCTTTTCATTGTTTCATGGGGTTCTTTTGCCCTCGTCCCGGCTGGCCACAGAGGGGTTGTCCTATGGTGGGGGAGTGTAGAGAAGAGAATCATGGGCGAGGGGCTCAATTTCAAAGTGCCTATTGCTGAAAGAGTGATTAAGGTCGATGTCAAGGTTCAACCCCATCCGTTCAAGGAGATCGACGCCTCTTCAAAAGAATACCAGATGGTGAAAATGACGGGGATGATGAACTTCCATATCGATCCATCTTTTGTGAATGACCTCTACCAGAAAGTGGGGCTCGATTTTGCCGACAAGGTGATCGATCCGGCTTTCAATGACTTTGTCAAGGAGGTTGTGCCTACCTACCCGATTGGGGAGATACTTCCCAAGAGGGAGGAGATCCGGCAGAGGGCGATGAAAAAGTTGGGAGATAACCTGTCGAGATATCACATCATCGTCGATGACATTTACTTTGCCAACATCCGATTCTCTCCTGAATATGAAGGGGCGATTGAAGCCAAGCAAGTGGCCCAGCAACAGGTGGAGACACAGAAACAGGTTTTGGCCCAGCGGGAAATTGAAGCTCAGCAAAAGGTAGCCACCGCAAAAGGAGAGGCTGAATCCATTCTGGTGGTGGCTCAGGGACAGGCCAAAGCCAATGATGCCCTATCACGGTCGATCAGCCCGATCCTCGTGCAGTATAAAGGGATTGAGAAATGGAATGGGATTTTACCTCAAGTCTCTGGAGGAGCCATCCCCTTGATCGATTTAGGCAAGATGGGTGGGTCGCCGGGCGGACCGGAAGGAAGCAAAAGATAAGTTAAGAGTTCAGAGCCCTAACTATTCCCAAGAGAGGAAATATCATGGTAAAAAAAGGTGACATGTTCAAGAACATAGAAAGTGGAAAAATCTTTACAGTTAAAAGCGTTGATCCCCGCACCGTCATTTTGGGAACAAAGGACGGATTCCAATCAATGTTTGTCAATCCAAACAACATGGAATCCGTATTCCTGCCTTTCGTAGAAGACGAGGTCAAGCAAAAACCTAAAGAATAAACCCTGTTAGAAACTCCAGCTGGGCATTATTTCTAACGGGGTAAACGAAATCAGAAATTCGCCATCTCTTTTAAGATCTTAAAGAAAGGAAAACCCATGTTCGATTTTGACGCCTTGTGTCCGCATTGTGAGAGAAAATTCAAACTGAGTATGATTGGACTGGAAACCAAAGAGTTTATACAATGTCCTCATTGCCGAAGAATCATTAAGCTCGACCTCGCTGATCCGGAAAAAAAGGCAATAAGGGTAGGTCCGGATTTCGCAAACTAATATTTGACCTTAAACCGTTATGCTCTCCCAGGAGGTCAAGAAAGGAGACGGTGCTATGATGAAGATAGGGGACAGGTTCAAAGATAAGACAACCGGAAAGATCTACATTATAAGAATGGAAATTGATAACGATACGCTTTGCCTGGAGGGGGAAAACGGTTTGGGCCGGAGATTGACTGGTAAACAAAGTCTTAAACGAACTTGCGAGAAGTTGGAAGACATAACATCTTGAAGCAGAACCATTTATCAAAGAACCCAGTCAGGGTCAGAAACGGTTCTGCCCTTTTGCTTCAGTACTACCCCAAACATTACTTCCTCCTACTATTACTTATGATATAAGAGAATTAGAGATTAGAAAGGCAGGAGAACGAACTACTTCCTGGGTGTGAGAGC
>Ga0315279_10009933_pt1 | contig 11257 bp, 8 predicted proteins | sample YL17G06_20_MG_FD_203694 | JGI IMG/M metagenome (GOLD analysis project Ga0315279, IMG submission 203694) | Sediment microbial communities from Yellowstone Lake, YNP, Wyoming, USA - YL17G06_20 | ecosystem: Environmental > Aquatic > Freshwater > Lake > Sediment | place: USA: Wyoming | collected...
CCATCACGATGATGCCGGGGCCGAGGACGGCGAGAAAAATCAACAGCTGGCGCCGCAGCCGCGTCAGGTAGTGGAAGGTCTTGCTGATCCAGTACACCACGCACCTCCGTCCCCGCCTTCGCTCGCGAATTGCGAGCTATGGCGAGGCCTCGCCGTAGCCCCGCGACCAGCGGTCGCCGGGGCGGAGGCGGGGCTCATCGGGCACCCGCGTTCGATGGGAGACACGCGTGGCGTGCCAGTCGCAGTGGAGTTTTAAGGAGGATCACTGCACATCTCCATTTCCGGGCCTGTCGCCCAGCCGGAGATGTGCCTCGGCGTTCTAAACGCGCGGAGAGGGCACGTCCGGCAGGCGGTCGGCTGTCACACCCGAACGACCAGGGGGTTCCATGGAACCTTTCCGATTCCCTGTTTCTGCGCCGATGCGCATCGACAGGAATCACCTCTGTTTCGCAGTCTAACCAAACTGCTTGTGGGTGACAAGCGAAAAACACCCACCGGTTGTGGTCGATGGGAGTGTGTGGTTGATGGGGAGTGGCACTGTCAGATTCCTGTGGGACCGCCGGGCTTCAGCCCGGTGGCACTGTCAGACTCCCTGTGGGACCGCCGGGCTTCAGCCCGGTGGCGAACGTCGCGGTGGCCGCCACAAAGGCGTCCACGTCCGCGTCGGTGTGCGCCGAGGACAGGAAAATGTGAGGCAGGCCCGGGCTCAGATAGGCGATCCGCCGGTCTCGCATGTGATCGAAGTACGCGCGCGCCAGCGCGGTGTCGTCTTCCGCCGCCTCGCGCGCGTTGCGGGGAGCGCCGGCCCGGAAGTGGACGCCGACGGCCGACCCGATGCCGGTCATCGCAGCGGCGACGCCGTGCGCGCGGAACACTTCCGTCAGCCCCGTTCGAAGCCGCGAACCAAGCCGGTCGAGGGCCCGGTAGACGGTCCCGTCCTCGAGCGCCTTCAGCGTTTCCAGGCCCGCCGCCAGGCTGACCGGGTTCGCGCTGAACGTCCCGCCCTGGAACACGCGTTCGTCCTTGCCGGCGAAACGCCGGTGGTCGAGGTGCTGGAACACGTCCCGCCGTCCGCACAGGGCGCCGATTGGAAAGCCGCCGCCGAGGATCTTGCCGAGGATCGTGATGTCCGGGATGACGCCGTAGTGCTGCTGCGCGCCGCCGGGCGCCAGGCGGAAGCCGGTGATGACCTCGTCGAAGACGAGCAGCGTGCCGTGGCGCGCGGTCAGCTCGCGCAAGCCGAACAGATAGTCGCGATCGGCCGGGATACAGCCGGCCGCGCCCATCATCGGCTCGACGATCAGGCAGGCCAGGTCTTCGCGGGCCAGCACGCGGCCCGCCGCCTCCAGGTCGTTGAAGGGCAGCACCACCGTGTCGGCCATCGCGTGGGGATTGAGGCCGGCCGAGTCGGCCACGTCGAACGGCGCCTTCACGGCCTTCTGCAGGCAGTCCACGCCGCCGTGCCATCCACCTTCCATTTTCGCGATCCGGGTCCGCCCGGTGTGCCCGCGGGCGAGGCCGATCGCGTACATGTTCGCCTCGGTTCCGGAGTTCGTGTACCGCATCATCTCGGCGCTCGGCACCAGGCGCGTGACCATCTCGGCGAGTTCCACCTCGAGCGGGTGCGCGAAGCCGAAGTGGCTGCCGAGCGCGATCTGGCGGCACGCGGCCTCGATCACCGCCTTCGGCGCGTGGCCGAGGATCATCGTCCCGTGGCCGCACCAGTAGTCGGTGTACTCGTTGCCGTCCACGTCGTAGAGGCGCGAACCCGCCGCTCGGGCGACGTAGAACGGGTACGGCGCCAGATCGCGGATCGCGTACGAGACACCCCCGGGCAGGACCTGGCGGGCGCGTTCGAACCAGGCCCGCGAGTCGGGCGTGCCGGTGACATAAGCAGAGGTTGCGATCTCGGCCATTGGTGACTCCGAGCAGTTGGCAGTTGGCAGTCAGCAGTTCGGAGTCAGCAGTCCGCGTAACCGCTACCTGCCAATCGCCAACTGCCAACTCGTGACTGCCAACTGCAAACTGCTAACTGCAAACTGCCAACCCATTATAATCACCGCGTGCAATCCGTCAGCATCTTCAATGATGTGCTCGGCCCGGTCATGCGCGGTCCTTCCAGCTCGCACACGGCCGGCTCGTTTCACATCGCGCGAATCGTGCGCGATCTGTTCTGCCGCGCGGCTGAAGGGCACCCCGACGCGGATGCCGCGTCGGGGACCCCGCCCACGTACCCCGACGCGGATGCCGCGTCGGGGACCCCGCCCACGTACCCCGACGCGGATGCCGCGTCGGGGACCCCGCGCAGGCCCCCCCGCATGGACGCGCGCTTCACCTTCGATCCGCGCGGCTCCTATGCGCAGGTGTTCCGCGAACAGGGCGTCGATCGCGGCTTTGCGGTGGGCCTGCTCGGCTGGGCGCTCACCGATCCGCGCTTCTCCCGGGTGCTCGACCTCGCCCCGGGGGAAGGGCTCGACCTGACATTCGACGTGCGCCCGCTCGCGCACGCCGATCACCCGAACACCGTCGAAGTTGAACTGGCCGACGGTCGCGAACATTTGAGTGTCACGGCGCGATCGATCGGCGGCGGCTCGGTCGAGGTCGTCTCGTTCGACGGCTGGCCTGTGCGCCTCACCGGCGAGACCTACGAAGTGCTGGCCGAGGTGAGCGCGTCGGCCCGCGCCGACGCGGTCGACTACCTGTCACGTGACGGGCACCTGGTGGGCGAAGTTCACGCGGCCGAGCGCGACGGGCGCGTGCTGCTGCACGCGTGCCGGCACGCGGCGCTTTCGATCGACGCCCGCCGCGCGCTCGAGCGCCTGGCCCGCGACGGCCGGGTGCGGGAAGCGCGGCCGATCGCCTTCGTCAAGCGCGGGCGCGCGCTTTTCGCCAGCGCCGCCGAGATGATCGCGCTCGCGCAGGTCAGGCACGTGTCGCTGGGACGGCTGGCGCTCGCGCACGAGGCGTCGCTGCTGGCGATGAGCGAAGACGAGGTGCTGGTGGAGATGCTGCGGCGCCTGGACATCATGACGGCGGCCGTCGCCGACGGGCTTTCCGCAGGGGCCGAGCGTGCCTCGACCGCGCCCGGCATGCAGCTTCTCGAGCCGAGCGCGCGCAGCGTGTTCGAGGCCGAATCGGCCGGCCGCGTCGCGATCGGCGGCCTGCACACGCGGGCGGCCGCCCGCGCGCTGGCCGCCATGCACGTGAACAGCCGCATGGGCGTCGTCTGCGCCGCGCCCACGGGCGGATCGGCCGGCGTGCTGCCGGGCGTGATCGTGACGTTGATGGAGCCTCGGGCAGCGGCAGGGCACTCTGCGGCAGGGCAGGGCTTCAGCCCTGCCATCAATCGCGACGCCGCCGCGCTGGCGCTCTTCGCCGCCGGCGCCATCGGCGTCGTCGTCGCCGCGCGGGCGACGTTCGCCGCGGAGGTGGCGGGTTGCCAGGTGGAAATCGGAGCCGCCGGGGCGATGGCCGCCGCGGCGGTCGTCGAAGCGGCGGGCGGAACGGCGATGCAGGCTGCCGACGCCGCTGCCATCGCATTCCAGAACACGATGGGGTCGGTCTGCGACCTGGTCCAGGGCATCGTCGAGATCCCGTGTCACACCCGCAACGCCGTGGCGGCGTCCTCCGCGTTCGTCTGCGCGGACCTGGTGCTCGGCGGCTACCGCAATCCGATCCCGCTCGATGAGACCGTGGATGCGGTGTTCGCCGTCGGCCGGATGCTGCCCGCGGAACTTCGGTGCACGGCGCGCGGCGGCCTTGCCATCACGCCGTCGGCGCTGGCGCTCACACGCCGGGGCCTTGTTTGATTGGCGGGGGCCCCTGCACCCCGCCGGGCTCGGTCGCTCGCGGGGGCCCAACGCCCCGCTCCGCTCCCTCGCGGTTCCTGCGTGAGTGGCGGCGCGACGGCGCGGCCGTCTCCGGTAGGGCAGGGCTTCAGCCCTGCCATCCCCGAGATGTCGGACGCCCGATCATTTCACCGTGATGTTCATCGTGAATTGACGGGCATCTGGAACCGATTCCCAGGGACGCCCGTAGCGGAGCGCGATTGACGTGGAGCCCGCGCCTGTCGCGCGAAGCACCCACCAGGCTTGCCCCGTCGTGCCGGGCGCGCTCGCCCGTGGCCGGTCGTAGCCGGAGTCGACGACGATCAGGACGCGTGCGTCGGGATCGGTGGCGATCTGCCACGTATGACCGGTGCTGAGGTCCGACGCGAGCCTCAACGTGAGCGTCTGACCGACCGCGAGTTGCACGGCCCTGCCGGTGTCCGCCTCGCCGAGCGACAGCGGACCCCGGTGCGCGCAGCTGGCAAGGCAGACGGCGGTGGCGATCAGGGCGAACGATCGTCTCATACCGCAGGCATCATAACGCGGGACCGTCCACCCCGGATGCACCGCGTGAGCGCCCGAGTGCGGGCCCGGGCGCGCCAGCCGAACGGCCTTTGGGATCCCCGCCGGCTCGGATATCATGGGGCAGGATCGGGGCGTAGCGCAGCCTGGTAGCGCACCTGCCTTGGGCGCAGGGGGTCGCTGGTTCGAATCCAGTCGCCCCGACCAACCAATCGCCGATTCCCGCGCCCAGACCGCCGAGCGTCCCGCTCCCTTCCGGTCCTGTCTTGCACAATTTCTCTCCGTTTCTCTCCGCCGCCGGTCATGACGGCTAACGGCCGGCCAGCTCCGCGCCGAAAAAGAGGAGAAGCGTCACCCGGAGAGCATCTGCATGTCGTTGATCCACGCGTACGAGAAACTCGGCCAGGGAATCGATATCCTCGCGACCAGCCCGGGTCCCATCAAGGAACGCCTGATGAAAGCGTTCCTCGACGCGCTCGCCGAGGTGCGCGAGGACGCATTGCCGCCCGAGGCCAGGCCGCGGTGGCGGCAGGTGTGGCGGCGAGTGACCGCGGTGCAAGGCAAGCCGAATGAGGGCCGACTGGTCGCTTCCATCGGGGCGTTGCGCGACGACGAAGCAACGCTCGTTGCCGAACAGATCGTCACCATCCATGCAATCGTGCAGCTGGCGGTCCCGATGAAGGACGCTGGCCGGGTCGCAGACGTGGCGCCCCTCGGCGCGGTCGCCTCCAGGCAGCCGCCCGGTTCTTCCCGCCCGGGCCCGGCGGCGGACTGAAATACCTCGGCTCCAGGCTCCTGATTCCTGATTCCTGATTCCTGCGGGGCACCTCACGCGATGTCGCCGTTGGCCCGTCTGATATGGCTCGAGGCCTTCAGCCAAGCCAGGCCGTAAGCCCCGTGTGCCCTTTCTTGCACATGGCCGGTTCTCGCGGCGCCCGGGTCGTCAGCGCGCTGGTGCCCGAATTCAACGAAGCGTCGCTTTCCCCGGCTCTTCTTGCCAATGCCGCGCGGGGGCGGTACGATGAAATTCCAGTGAAGCTGCGCTCAAGCCGCCGAGACCGGACAACAGACGAGGCGCAGCTTCCCTGGTAGGCGGGCCTCCGGCCCGCGAAGCGGGCCCTAAGACAGCTTCTATGGTGCACCATTCGAAACTTGCTTCACCCGTCGCGATTCTCGCCTTAGAAGATGTCTCGGCTTCCGATGGTGTGCGCGACGCGCCGCGTGCCGGAAATGCGCTGGCTCTCTGGAGGGAGGTGTCGATGAGCGAATCGAGCGGGCTCAAGCTCGGGCAGAAGGTTCCCGACTTCGAGCTGACGACCTACGACCCGGTGAAAGACGATTTCGGCCGCGTTTCGCTGGCTGGCCAGATCGCATCGAAGCGATGGACCGTTCTGTTCTTCTATCCTGCCGACTTCACCTTCGTTTGAGCGACCGAGTTCGCTGCTCTGGCAGAGCAGCACGATCGGTTCGCGCGCATGGGCTGTGACATCGTGACGGTGAGCACCGACACGCACTTCACGCACCTGGCGTGGCGCAAGAGCGAGAAGGAGCTGTCGAAGGTCCAGTACCAGATGGCCTCCGATCCCACCGGGCGCCTGTCGCGCATGTTCGGCGTCTACGACGAGGACACGGGCCTGGCGCTTCGCGGCACCTTCATCATCAATCCCGACGGCGTCCTGCTGAACGCCGAAGTGAACTTCTACAATCTCGGACGCAACATCGACGAACTGATGCGCAAGTTCAAGGCGAACCTCTACATGGTCCGCAAGACGAACGAAGTGTGTCCGTCGAAGTGGCGAGACGAGGGCGATCCGACCCTGAAGGACCCGGGTGCGGCGATGGTCGGGCGCGTGCACGAGGCGCTCGCGGTGCAGGCAGGGGGCAGTGAACAGCAGAAGTAGTGAGTAGTGAGTAGCGCAGGCCTTTCAGGCCCGCGCTACGTCCCCCCCTATTTCTCCGGCGCCCACCTCGGCACGCGCCCGGGCGACCAGGGCGCGCCGATCGCCTCCAGCCGGTCCGCGAGCGCCTTCATGTCCACTTCCACCAGCGCGCGCAACGTGTCGAGGACCGGCGCGAACGCGTCGGCGGCAATCGCGTACGAGCGCTGATGCGTTCCGGTTGCCGTCGATTCGGCCGACCACGTCCCGGCCACCACTGCCTGCACGCGATCGACGATCGATGGCGGCGTCGGCTCGCTGTAACGCGCGACGACGCGGTCGCCGTTGAGCGCGACGTCGATGTCCTTCACCCGCGCCTCCAGCGCGCGCACCTCGTCCATCAGCTTCGCATCCGCTTTCGGTGCGTCGTCGATCGCCCTTTTCGCTGCCGAGATCTGGCGCTCGGTCTCGCGCACCACCTCGACTGTGCCCAGCACCGCCCGCTGCAGCCGCGCCACCTTCTGTTCGAACTGCAGGTTGGCGGCGCGATCCTGGACGGACAGGGTGGCGGTCGCCAGCGGCCGCGTGATGAACGTCTGCGGTTCGCCGAGCGGGACCAGCTTGCCCTCGACGCGCTTGAAGAGCGCGACCTCGTAGGTGCCGGGCGCCGCCATCGGTCCCATCGGCGGATTGCTGAAGAAGTCGTCCGGCTCCGGCGGCGGGGTCGTGGTCGGCTCGGACGGCGGGAACCGCAGGTCCCAGGCGACTCGGTGGAAGCCGGCCGTCACCGGGCCGGTGACGCGGCGGACGATGTTGCCGGCCTCGTCGGTCACGACGAGCAGGATCGCCGGCGGCTCCTCGCGCGCCTCGGCGCGCAGCTCGTCCCAGCTCGGGTAGAACACGTCGCCGCCCTGCTTCTCGATCTTCTTCTCCTGCTCGCGTCGTGCTTCCCGTTTCGTCTTGAGAGCGTCGCGCAGGTAGTAGGTGACGAGAGCGCCGAAGGGCGGGTTGGGCGCGCGGAAGAACGACTCGCCGAAGAAGCTGGCGTCGCGCAGGCCCAGCGGGTACTGCTCCATGTACATCCACGCGTTGCGGACCGGAAACAGCGTCGCTTCGCCGTCGAGCATCGCGGGCGTCACCCGGCGCAGCGGCGTGTAGTCATCGAGGACGTAGAAGGCGCGCCCGAAGGTCGCGATGACGAGATCGTTTTCGCGCTTCTGAATCGTCAGGTCCCGCACCGCGACGATCGGGAAGTTCCCCTTCAGCTGCGTCCATTTCCGTCCGCCATCGATCGTGAAGAACAGGCCGAACTCCGTGCCCGCGAACAGCAGGTCGCGCTTGCCCGGGTCTTCGACGATCGCGTAGACGGAGCCGCGCTCGGGCAGATTTCCGGCGATCGAGGTCCACGTGCGGCCGCGGTCGCCGCTCCTGAACAGGTACGGCTTCAGGTCGCCCATCTTGTGGTTGTCGAACGCTGCGTAGACGACGTCCGCATCCGCCGGTGATGGCTCGAGGCGCGAGACGTACGTGTTCTCCGGCACGCCGGCCACGCGCTCCACCTTCCGCCAGTTCGCGCCGCCGTCCTCGGTCACCTGGATCAGGCCGTCGTCGGTGCCGGCGTAGATGAGGCCCTCCTTCACCGGCGACTCGGCGAGCGAGACGATGTTCCCGTAGAACGACGTCGAGGTGTTCTTGGCGACGGCGTCGGCGCTCCAGACGCGGCCCATCACCTTCAGCTTGTTGCGGTCGATCTGACGGGTCAGGTCCGGGCTGATCGGCTTCCACGAGTCGCCGCGATCGTCGCTGCGCAACACGCGCTGCGCGGCGAAGTACAGCCGCGTGTGCGCGTGAGGACTGATCACGATCGGCGAGTCCCAGTTCCAGCGATGCGGCGAGTCGCCGGGACCGGGTTGCGGCTGAATCTCGATCGCGACGCCCGTGCGCCGGTCGAAGCGGACCAGCACGCCGTACTGCGACTCCGCGTACACGACGTTCGGGTCCTCCGGATCGACGCGGCTCTGGAAGCCATCGCCGCCGGTCGTCACGAACCACATGTCGTTGGTGATGCCGTGCTGCGTGGTCGTGCGCGACGGGCCGCCGAGCGACTGGTTGTCCTGGGTGCCGCCGTAGACGTTGTAGAAGGGGAGCGCGTTGTCGGTCGCCACCCGGTAGAACTGCGTGACCGGCAGGTTGGCCTTGAAGTTCCACGTGGCCGCGCGATCGAAGCTCTCGTAGACGCCGCCATCGTTGCCGTTCAGCAGGTGGTCGGTGTTCTCGGGATCGATCCACAGTGCGTGGTTGTCCACGTGCTTGTAGCGCTCGCCGGCGTGGCGGAACGTCTTGCCGCCATCGTCGCTGACCATCAGGTAGACGTCCATCGAGTAGATGCGATCGGCGGTCTTCGGGTCGACGAAGATTTCCTGGTAGTACTGCGGCCCGCCGCTGAGGTACTTGCTCATCTTCTCCCAGCTCGCGCCGCGGTCGCGCGACCGGAAGAAGCCGCCGGCGTCGCCTGCCGCCTCGACGATGGCGTACACCGTATCGGGGCTGCTCGGCGCAACGGCGAGGCCAATTCGACCGAGGTCCTCGTTCGGCAACCCCTTGACGATTTTCTTCCACGTCGCGCCGGCGTCGGTCGTCTTGTAGATGGCGGACTCGGGGCCGCCGTCGATGAGCGTCCAGACGTGGCGCCGGCGCTGGTACGCGGCGGCGTAGAGCACGTCCGGGTTTCGGGGATCCATCGCGAGGTCGCTCACGCCGGTGTTCTCGCTGATCTCGAGCGCGCGCTTCCAGGTCTTGCCGCCGTCGCTGGTCTTGTAGAGGCCGCGGTCGCCGCCGGGCGACCAGAGCGGGCCCAGCGCGGCGACGTAGACTACGTCAGAGTTGCGCGGATCGACGACGATCTTGCCGATGTGCATCGAGTTCTCGAGGCCGGTATTCGTCCAGGATTTCCCGGCGTCGATCGACTTGTAGACGCCGTCGCCGTAGGAGACGCTGCGCTGGCTGTTGTTCTCGCCGGTGCCGACCCAGGCCGTGAGCGGGTCGTTCGGATCGAGCGTGACGCAGCCGATCGAGAAGGATCCCTCCGAGTCGAAGATCGGCGTCCAGCTGGTGCCCGCGTTGGTGGTCTTCCAGACGCCGCCGACCGACGCGACGTAGTAGGTGGCGTGGTTGCCTGGCTGCACTGCGATGTCGAGGACGCGGCCGGAGGTGACGGCGGGGCCGATCGGGCGCAGTTCGAGGCCATCGAACGTCGCGGGCGTCATACGGTCCTTGGTCTCGCCACCGGTCTCGGGGTCCCCAGCGCGGCTGCCGCGCTGGGGGCCCCGCTGAAGACCGGCGGTCTCACACATGATAGCGACACCGTGGGACCTCCGGGCTTCAGCCCGGGGGCTCCCGCCCGCCAGCCACAACAGGGCGATGATTGCCCCGACGAGAGCTGTCCGTCTCACAACGGCCTCCTGTCTGTCACGTGACGTGCCGTCCGGCGTCCAGGTAATCCGGTTTCGGCGTTCCTGCCGCCGGTGCCTGCGAATCGGCGACGTCACCCGGCCCGGCGGAAGCGGGCGTGGCCGCCGCGCCGCCCGACCGGTACAACACGCCGAGCATCTCCCACAAGGTGAGGAACAGCGCCGCCACCAGCGGCCCGACGATGAAGCCCACCGCGCCGAACAGGCCCAGGCCGCCGAGCGTCGAGACGAAGACGAGCAGGTCCGGCATCCTCGTATCGCGCCCCACGAACCACGGGCGCAGCACGTTGTCGATCGTGCCCGACACGCCGCCGCACAGCACCACGAGCACCAGCGCGCGAACCGGACCGCCGGTGAGCGCCAGCCACGCGGCCGCCGGCACCCACACGAGGGCGCCGCCGATGACCGGCACCAGCGACAGGACGATCATCACCGCGCCCCAGAACGCCGGGGCCGGCAGGCCGACGATCCAGAACGCGAGGCCATTGATCGTGCCCTGGATGACGCCGATGAGCAGGGTGCCCTTGACGGTCGCGCGCGTGACGGAGACGAAGCGGTGGATGAGGCGCTCGTTGTCCTCGTTGCTGAACGGCAGGTAGGCGAGCAGCGTGTGCAGGTAGCCGGGCCCTTCGGTGTAGAAGAAGAACATCGCGTAGAGGAGGATGGCGAAGTTCAGAAGGAAGATCACCGTGCCGCTGGTCGCCGCCGACGCGCGCGTCACGAGGAATCCGGCGATGCTCGACACGATCTCGGCGCTGCGCGCGGCGAGTTCGGGCATCAGCGGCCCGAGGCGGTCGGCGCCGGGAAGGGCGCGCAACTGCACGGTCAGCCACTGCGGGTCGCTCATGAACGCCCGCAGCGCGGGCCCCGCCTGCTTGGCCACCTCCACCGCCTGCTGCGCGACGATGCCAAGCACGGCGGCGAGCGGGCCGAACGCGCACAGGATCAGCAACACCAGCGCCAGGGCGGCAGCCAGCCGCTGCCGGCCGCCCATGAGGCGGCGCAGGTCGAGGTAGATCGGCCGCGTCAGCCCGGCGAAGATCGCCGCCAGCAGCAGCGTCACCAGGAAGCTGCGAATCATGAAGAGGAACAGCGCCGAGACCGCGACGACGACGAGCAGGAGGAACAGGTTGCGGAAACGCTGTTGGATGGCGTCAGGAGACACGGGATGGCCCCCGCCTCCAATGGTAACCCGCCAGTCGGCGACTCGCCCAGACGATCGCCGTCCTGGCTACTCGTAATTCGCGGGCCTGGGCGTATCGGGCGCCTTCAGAAACCCTTGAAGCGGCGCAGGGCGCGGCGGTCGCGTTTATCGGGCCGGCGCAGCGGACCAGGCGGGCGCGCGAGGCGCTCCAGGCGCCGCACTTCGACCTGTTCGGGCGTCGGCGGCGGCGTCACGTCGCGATAGAGCTCGCGCGCCAGCGCTTTCGGCACGTGGTGTTCTGCCAGGCCACATACGACGACGATCTGCTTGCCGCGCGTGCGCGTGATGCGCACCTCGTCGCCCGGCCGAATCTGGCGGTGCGGCCTGCCCGGTTCCCGGTTGACCTCCACCTTGCCG
>Ga0315279_10009934_pt1 | contig 11255 bp, 9 predicted proteins | sample YL17G06_20_MG_FD_203694 | JGI IMG/M metagenome (GOLD analysis project Ga0315279, IMG submission 203694) | Sediment microbial communities from Yellowstone Lake, YNP, Wyoming, USA - YL17G06_20 | ecosystem: Environmental > Aquatic > Freshwater > Lake > Sediment | place: USA: Wyoming | collected...
CAGCTATCGAGAGCGCGTTTCTGGATCGAATGATAGGAAATAACTTTTCGCATATGATTGCTGAACGAACCATTTTAGGGTCGCTTTCCCCCACTTCAGACCGTGATTAATAATAATCCTCTCTAGCGAGGAAGTCAATCTGGATAATATTTTTTTAAAATCTTCATTCCGGAAGCGGAGTGTTGACAAACGATGAAATATTCTTCATACTCCTAAGAAGCTGGTATCTGAAAAAGGAGAGGGGAAATGCATTTTAATAGAAGAAATCCGTTAGATTTTTTGCCTTTTCTATTTTTGTTGATATTGTTTTTTGGATTTAAATCCAATATTTATGGGCAATCTCTTATCCAACAAATTTCTGCCCAACGAGATAATAATGGAGGAATATTTATTATTGGACAAGCAAAATTGCCAAAAGGAACAAAATTAATGATTGATATTGGCCTGGGAAACCGACTTGTAGGTCAATCAACTGTATTTCTTAATGATGGAGGAAATTTTAAATCTGAATCATTTACTGCTGGAGGGAAACCGCATCCCGCAGGAACATATAAAGTGACAATAGTTTCCTATTTTACAAAAATTTGGCAGAATTCTGAAGTTATAGCAAAAGTTGGCGAAAATGGAATACTTTTGCCACAGGCACTTCTTAGCCCAGATGACCCAGAATTCCCGAATGCGGCAAGACATCTTGAAGCGAGTTTTAATGTAGTTTTCTCAAAAATTTCTATCCCCGATATTACTTCTGAACAACAGGCGATAAAAGTAGTTCAAGACTCAATTTTGGAAATACCAGGAAGTGGTCGTTCTGCTGATCCCATTAAAAATGTTGTTGCATATTTTGAGAAAGCTGGAGGATTCAAAGCTTTAAAATGGTCAGCAAAAATCGGAACCAATGGAACATGGATAATCAGCCTTGATTGCATGGATGCTGGAAAACAAAAACAAGCACAGTGGGAATATAATCCCAAGACAAAATCTGTGAAATATTTAGACCCCTTAGCAAAATTACTTAGCTGGCTTCCGGCAGAATAATCTCACTTACTATAAGAATGAATTAATCAAGAGTGAGACGCTTTTTTCTTCCAAACTTTTATTTAAATCCATAGGGAGCCAATATAAGTTGGTATGTAGTTTCAATTAAGCATAGGAAAAAATTCCATATTTTCAAATAAAATCAAGCGTACTAATAACAGGAGTTCCGCAAAAAAATTTATAGATCGAAGAGGCTTCGCTGAACGGAGGCGGGGTTGGACAAGGCGAGCAGCTCTTTGAGGCCCTTGGATTGATTATAGAGGAAGTGACGAATCCCATCGGCCAGGGCATAGAGCCGAGAATCCGGAATCCCGAACACCCTCTTGGCCGCTTCGAAAGCGACTTTGGCTTTGAATGCAGCGTCATGTTGTCTGCGCATAGTGACCATCTTACCATACCTCCTCTTGGATTATGGCAGGTCAAAATGCACCTTATTGCTCTGTCCGAAATTTGGGGAGAGGCTCATCAATCTCAAGTCCTTTGCTTTCTCTTATCTTATTAAAATATAATAAGTTCTATGAATAAGTTAGGGAGTTTGTTACTCCGAATATATCTCTTGCCATATCGGATTCGTTTTAGTTGGAGGAATAGAAGGCGACAAAAAATATCGGGGGATGCAATTAAAGCCACAAGATCTCGACTTGAAGAGGCGCGTCGATGCGGCTCAATAAACCTTGATAAGGTTTACAACGTTGGCCTTTACATCGCTTTATTTGAAAGAGACCTTAGTGCTTATAGTTCATATCTCTTCCTATCAAAAACAACCTGGCACCGACAGTTTGCGGCCCGCGGTATGGCGGTGTTGCTATATGAAGGATGTGAGGATATCCCGGAACTCTTGGGTAAAGAATTCCGAAACTGCCTCAAAGATCTAGGACTTGGGGACAGTTGGTTTCAGCAACTTCATGATATTGCGTCCGGATTAAACAAATTCAAACTAATGCATTCCGAATTCTTGAAGAGAGTAAGAAATTATGTTGGAGCCCATAGAGAGAAAAATGCCCTAGCTCAGATCGAGGTACTCGATATTCTTAACCCTATCGATGTGTATCGTTTGGGCGCAGCTTTCTCAGAGCCACTTAGAGCCTTTTTCAATTTTCAAATCAAACTTATGCAATATGTCAAACATCCCGGAGTCATATTTAGGGAGGCTATGAAAATAGCCGAAAAGCCTTCTCCATATTGATGTTGACAAGTCAAGATCGATCAGGAGATAGAGACTCTATTAAAAGAGATACATACAAAATTATTAATCGAAAAAGAGAGATTATAAACTTTTGAGAGCAGTAGAAACATATAAAATATAGGACAGGATAATTAGCATGCCAAAAAACTATACGAATTGGACAGAGAAACAATTGATCGAAGAAATTAAAAAACTCAATAAGAGGAAGAAATATGGAATAGTTTGGGAAGATAAACCCGAACAAGTCGCGGAATTATGCAAGGAAAAATTACCAGTTCTTGTAGAGGTCAAAGACAAGGAAATTGAAACCGATGAAAATAAGCCTGTAAATATTTTTATTGAAGGGGATAACTATCATGCTCTTTCTGTTCTGAACTATACCCACAATGCAAGCATGGATGTAATTTATATCGATCCACCGTACAACACGGGTGCTAAGGACTGGAAGTATAATAATAATTACGTTGATGAAAACGATACGTATCGTCATAGTAAATGGCTTTCAATGATGCAAAAGAGACTGATTCTCGCAAGACGTCTATTGAAACGTAATGGAGTGTTGATTGTAACTATTGACGATTACGAACTATTTGGCCTTCTTGGGTTATTAGATGAGATTGGAGCAAAATCCTTAGGACATGTATGCATCTGTATCAAACCAGAGGGAAGAAGGCAAAGTGAGTACATAATGGAAGCCCATGAGTACGCCTTATTCGTAACATGGGGAAAACCCGTAATGAGAGGATTAAATGTGGATTTTGGCCTAGACTTTCCAGAAAAAGATGAAGTATCAAAATTTAGATGGGAAGGATTGATGAGAAGGGACTCGACGCGAGAAGATAGAGGTTCAAGCTACTGGTATCCGTTTTACGTTTCTAAAGATGGAAAACTTAGTGTGACTAAAAAAGATGGGTATTCAGAGGTTTGGCCTATTAATACAAAAGGTATTGAAAGAGTTTGGTTGTGGGATAAAGAGCGTGCCTCACAAAATTTGCAACAGATCAAAGCTGTTGTGAGAAAAGAAAGAATAACAATTTATTACAAAAGAAGAGAAATGGGAAGAGTAAAACCGACTTCATTCTGGCACGGTAGTAAGTACAATGCTAATGCTTATGGTACACGAGTTTTGTCTTCCATTTTGCCAAATAATACATTTGATTATCCAAAAAGTGTTTATTCTGTACTCGACTGTATTGATATTTTCCTACCAAAAAACGGAACTGTGCTTGATTTCTTCGCTGGTTCTGGAACAACAGCTCATGCAACATTATTACTAAATAAATCAGATAATGGAAGTAGAAAATTTATTCTTTGCACAAATAATGAAAATAGAATTGCGGAAGATGTTTGCTATCCAAGAATTAAAAAGGTTATAGAAGGCCACAAAGATTATCCAGATATGACTAATATTAAAGGAAATCTAAAATATTTCAGAACTGATTTTGTTGATGCAGAACCTACGGATAGAAATAAGAAAAAACTTGTTGATAAATCTACAGAAATGCTTTGCTTGAAGGAAGAATGTTTTGACGAAGTTAAAAAAGGTCATGATTTTAGAATATTTAAAAATGTTCAAAAGAAGTATTTAGGCATCGTATTTGATGATGAAGGAATTAATGAATTTAAAAAAGCAGTTAAGAGAATGAATACGAAGATAATAGTCTACGTATTTTCTCTTGATGATAGTGCGAGAGAAGAGGAATTCGAGGACATTTCCGATCTGGTTGAATTGAAACCCATTCCAGCGGTTATATTGAATGTATACAAGAGGATATTCCGATGATAGTACTTAAAGAATATCAAATGATAGCAGTGGACAACCTTAAGGCTAACGTAGAAAACGTTATTAGGTCTTCCGAAAACGGTTGTATCGTATTTCAGGCTCCAACGGGAAGCGGTAAAACCGTAATGGTTTCGGCGCTACTACGGGAATTAATCAAAAATAGAAAAGACGGCAAGAAATTCTCTTTCGTTTGGGTCTCCGTCAGAATGTTGCACGAGCAGAGCAAAGAAAAATTGGAGAAATATTACGAAGATGATCGATTACTGCAATGCTCGTATTTCGAGGACCTCGAAGACAGAAAAATAAGCGAGAATGAGATTTTGTTCATTAATTGGCATAGCATAAACAAGAAAGACATAAACATATACGTCAGAGAAAACGAACAGGACAATAACTTAAACAGCATAATCCAACATACAAAAGAAGATGGCAGAGAAATAATCTTAGTCATTGATGAAAGCCACCATACCGCCAGCTCTGAAAAATCAAAAGAATTAATTGAAGTCATTTCTCCAAAAGTAACGATAGAGGTATCTGCTACACCTCATATGACAGAGAATATAAGTGGTTGGGTAAAAGTAAACCTAAGCGACGTTAAAGCGGAAGAAATGATTAAATCGGAGATATCGGTTAATCCGGAATTCCTGAACATTAAGCTGGGCACTAAGAGCTCTGACGAGATAGTATTAGAACAGGCGTTTAAGAAAAGAGATGAATTATCGAAGATATTCCAAAAAGAAGGCGCTGACATCAATCCTTTGGTCCTAATTCAACTCCCAGATCAGAAAGGTAATTTGATAAATAAAAAAGACGACGTTCTGCGAATACTCAAAGACAAATTTAAACTGTCGGAAGAAAATGGCAAACTTGCCGTTTGGCTCTCGGAAGAAAAGACGGATACTCTAACGAACGTAGAAAAGAATGACAACGAAGTAGAAGCATTGGTCTTTAAACAGGCAATTGCATTGGGGTGGGATTGTCCAAGAGCTTCAATCCTGGTCATATTCAGGGAGTCTAAAAGCTTTACGTTCACCATCCAGACCATAGGCAGAATAATGAGGATGCCGGAATTGAAATATTACGGTGAACAGGAATTAAATAGAGGATTCATTTTTACGAATTTGCCCGACATTGAGATAACTGAAGACTACGCAAAGGATTACGTTACAGTTTACGAATCTAAAAGAGACAATTCTTTATATGATGGCGTTGGTCTACCGTCAATTTACTTGAAAAGACAAAGAGAAAGAACGAGATTGAGCGGGGAATTTACCGACATATTTATGAAAATAGCTGATGAGATTGGATTGCGGAAAAAAATTACAAGTGCGCCTTCGAAAATAGTAAGTCCCATAATCGCAGATGGAAAAATCGTGGACGTAGATAAAGCGGGAGGAATTGAACATAAAGGGCACCTCGACATTCAATTGAATGAAGCGGAATTAAGGATAGCGTGGGATAAATTCATTACTCAAAATTGCACTCCATACACGCCATCGGATTCGAGCGATAGGATGAAGACTGCCATTTACCAATTCTTTAAAGAAAAATACAAAATAGAAAAATACCATCCGAGGGTCCAAAGAATTGTTTTAGGAAAAGAAAATATTCAAGCTTTCGTTGATGCTATTAACCTCGCAAAAGAAGAGTTTAAAAGAGAAGTTGTCGAAAAATTGAGCGGGGTTAGGGAAAAGAAGGAAATTCCAAGTTGGGAAGTGCCCGTTATCATAAGTTACAATAGTAGATATAAGAAAGAGGAACATTCAAAATCAATAATGAAACCATTTTACACAGCAAAACCTAGCGATCCAGAAATAAAGTTCATTGAATTGCTAAATAAATCAGACAAGGTCAAATGGTGGTTTAAAAATGGAGAGACAGAAGTAAAGTATTTTGCCGTATTGAGAACGGACGGGTTTACATTTTACCCGGACTTCATGATTCAGCTTAAAGATGGATCCATCGTTATTTTGGATACAAAGAGTGGAATGACTGCAAAAGATGCAAAAGAAAGGGCCGAGGGTTTACAAAAATATGTCAAGGATCAAAGCAAGAAAGGCAGGAAACTCTGGGGAGGAATTGCAATATACATAAATGGAAGCTGGAGATACAACGATAACGAAAAATACGAGTATAATCCTAATAATTTATCGAGCTGGAAAGTATTGGAAATATAACTCAACCCCTCACGCCCATGCCGAAGAGCGTACGGATATATCGCGTGCATTACGAAATAACATAGATAAGACATAAGACGCTGGAATGGATGGAAATGACAAAAGTTGATGAGAGCATATCGGAGAGAATGAGAAGAATAAAAAGTAAGGATACATCCATCGAAATCGCGATGGAAAAAATATTAAATAAATTAGGAATAAAGTATGAAAAACAGCCTAATTTCATAGGGAAGCCCGATTTTAGAATATTGAATTCAAATGTTCTGATATTTTGCGATAGCTCATTCTGGCACGGGAGACGACCCGGAGAGATCAACGGTACTGCATTTAAAAGAAACAAAGCCTTTTGGATGAAAAAGCTATCGGCAAATAAAAAAAGGGACTTACGGACGAATCGATCGCTAAGGAAGCAAGGATGGAAAGTTTTACGCATTTGGGACGATGACATATTGAAACGCCAAGACGAAGTTAAAAGCAGAATAGGCAATGCCTTGGAAAGAAGCATTTCAAGAAAGCCGACTGCGATAGATTTATTTTGCGGAGCCGGAGGGCTTACTCTGGGGTTAAAAAAAGCCGGGTTCAATGTGGTTGCTGGGGTAGAGATTGACGAGGAAATCGGAAAAACGTATGCCGCAAATCATCCAAATACTTTGTTGATTTCCGACGACATAAGAAACGTCAAGGGCGTGGATGTTCTCAAAAAAGTCGGTCTAAAAAAGATCGATTTAATCGCTGGTTGCCCTCCTTGCCAAGGATTCTCTTCGTTGACTTCAAAATACAAAAAAGAAGACGAAAGAAATATTTTGATATTAGAAATGGCAAGAATGATCGAAGAAATAAAACCAAGAATGATTATGCTTGAAAACGTTTCGGGAATTACGACTAGAGGAAAGACGCTCTTGGATAAATTCGTTTCAAGAATGGAGGTGATGGGATACATCGTCAATCAGGGCGTCCTGCAAATGGCAGATTATGGAATCCCGCAGTCCAGAAGAAGATTCGTATTGCTAGCTGGCAAAGGATTTAAGATAGAATTCCCACAGAAGACGCATTCCCAAAAAGGTGACAAAAGGAAAAAAATAAAGCCTTGGGTAATTTTATCAGAAGTAATTAAAGGAATGAAAAAACCCGTCACTCTAGCAGAATCATTCAAAAGCGGAGGTCCTCAGAAATACAATTGGCATGTAGTGTCCGAATTAAAGGAAATAAGCCGGAAACGCATTATGGCGTTATCGGCGGGGAGCAACAGATTTGCACTTCCGACGAATCTGAAACCGAAATGCCATGCGCATAAAAAAGAGGGCTTTTCAAACGTTTATGGAAGACTATCCTGGGAACAAACGAGTCCTACGATAACAAGCGGAGTAACTACTCCGGCAATGGGCAGATTTGGACATCCAGACCAAGTCAGAGCTCTATCAATTCGAGAAGCGGCAATGATACAGACTTTTCCAAAAAGCTATAAATTCATTACGAATTACATGAAAACCGCTCGTGAGCTCGTGGGAAACGGACTGCCGCCCAAATTCGCGGAAAAGGCGGCCAAGGCATGCTCAAATGCCTTTTATACCAAAAATAATTGAACGCTAAGGTCGTAATCAGTATAATTTAAATATTTCATGGTAGCTATTTAATTATGATAGAAAGGGAATTAACTTTACAGCACGCTGGAGGCCTCGTAAAACATTTGGGCTTACAAATGTACACATCTCCAACGCGAGCGCTCGCTGAATTGATTTCTAACGCATGGGATGCCGAATCAACCGAGGTTCATGTAAAAATTCCATTGGGCCAAGAATTTTGCGAAGATTCCGTAATAGAGGTTGCAGATACGGGAATTGGAATGACGTTTGACGAATGTAGAGACGAATACCTTATAGTGGGCAGGGATAGAAGGAAAGAAGAAGGGGAAATGAGCAAGAACGGCAAACGATGCATCCAAGCCCACAAAGGTCTAGGAAAACTGGCGGGTTTTGGAATAGCAAACTTGATAGAAGTCCATACGGTTAAGGACAAATGGTTAACTCGATTTTCCATGGATTATGAAAAGATAGAAAAGGCCAAATTAGCTGCGGATTGCAGATTGGATGTCATAGAAGACAGAAAAACGAAGGAACGAAACGGAACTAAAATAATTTTGAGAAGAATAAAGTTGAACAATGCCATTCTGAAGGAGCGATTTTTTTCAAGCATGGCCCGAAGGTTTTCGATTTTTTCTGATACCTTTAAAGTTTTCATTAATGAAGAACTCTTGGAAAAAAAGGAGATGCCTCTTGAATTTAGATTCCCCACGGGTGAAGGCAAGTGGAATAGCGAGAGCATACCGGGGTGTGGCGAGATAAAATGGTGGATGGGTTTTACCAAGGAGCCAATAAAAGATGAAATTTCCCAGGGAATTTCAATTATTTCGAGAGGAAAAATCGCTCAAGAACCGTGGTTTTTTCAATTGACCGGAGGTTTGTGGGCTCAACACGGAAAAGAATATATGACGGGAGAAGTGATAGTCGAAGAAATAGATGGGGTAGAAGACCTCATTTCCACCGACAGATCAACGGCAAGATGGAGTCATCCAAAACTCATTCCTGTAGTTGAATGGGGGCAAGCAAAGATAAAGGAACTTATAAAAGAATGGGCGAAAAAAAGAAGCGAGAAAAAATTAGAAAAATTAAAGGAAAGAATTCGGTATGCTGAAATAATAAATAAATATCAGCCTCGCGAGCAAACGGAAATTAAGTACGTATTCGAAAAATTGGCTTCATCTCCGACTCTGGGAGACGTCAAAATTTATCAGATATCTTTATCATTTTTAAAGGCGTTTCAAAATGAGCACGTGATGTCCCTTATAAGAGAAATGGATACGATGGCGCCTGATGCACAAGAAGAAATATGGAGCTTGATAAATGAATATGACATTCTGGAAGCCATAGATACCTTTCAAAAGTTAAAAGCGAGACGCGACATTATTAAAAAATTAAGCGAGATGATCGATCAAGGGGCAGCCGAAAGGCCCGATATGCAAGATTTCATCAAGAATCATAGATGGATAATAGAGCCGAGCTTCGAATATCTGAGACCCGAGACCAGTCTAGACAAGATACTCGTTAAAGAATTCCACCTAGCTCCGACCAAAAGTCCTGATGGAAAGAAGATACCCGACTTCTTTTGTTTGGGGGATTTGAAATCAATCGTCATTGTAGAGCTCAAGAGACCTGGAAGAGCTATTCCAAAAGCTGAGTTGGATAAAGCTAGAGACTATGTGTTTTTTCTTAGAGAATGGGCAAAAAAGACGAGCGATTCAAAGTATAAATATTCGGATGTTAGTGGTAGGGTCATATTTTCAAAATTTGGGCGCGATGTGACAAGCGAGCACGTAGAAAATTATAAAAGTGGGGGGTTACATTTCATAGAATGGAAGAATCTTTCTATCCGTGCTGAGAAAGCTTATGATTTTTTGTTCAAAACGGTTAAAGATATCGTCCCGGAAGATGACCCTAGGATAAAGGCAATAGAAGATCCCGATTATCTCAAAGATATGTTCAAAAAGAGCAAAAAGGAATAAGTCATTAGACTCGCATCACGCGTCAATTAGCAAAAGATCATCTTATATAGATCTATTTTTTTCTCTTTATATGCGGCAGATAAATCTTTCAGATTTTCCATTTAGCCAAACTGACGCTGACGATTAATGCGTGAACAACGTGTTGATAAGAAAAATTGATTATGATAGAAATATATTCTGGAATTTCGAATCAAAGGGAGGTTGAAACATGTCAAGACGATACGGATCACCACTTTATGGCAATCGGTATTGTGGCAACAAAAACAAGATGGAAGTTCATGACCTGGACAATGAAGACAAGAGCGCCTCGGGATGCCAAATCGACGAAATAATCCGGGCAGGGCATGCGAAGACGTTTTCGCCGGACAGCTTAGTTCAAGCTCATGCCGAGGGCTACGATAATTGCGCTTATTGTATCGGCGGAAGTCGAAGATAAAAAACTGGGGGTTGAAATGAGAAGAATAAGAATGCCTAGACCTCCGCGTCCGCCAAAGCCGCCTGACTATCCTCAGCCGCCGAGATCGCCGATGGCACCAGGAAAGCATGAATGGGTAAAATCCCATTGGAGATATAATTATGGAACGGGAAAATGGGAATGGGTTGATGGCCATTGGCGGAAATGAAAACGCATCAACCTTTAAAAGAATTAAACATAAATATATCTAGAGTATGAAATAAGGAGGAATAGACATGAGGGGTTTCAACACGAAATACGATGGAAAGACTTTTGATGAAAGCACAATCGAAGCCGTGTGGCAGAAAGGAACTCCAGAACCGAATTATCCAGGTTTCCGTAAGGATGCCTGCGGCGCGAGCATGCAGAGGCAGAAGTACGGCAAACAAGAACAATGGGGATGGGAAATCGACCATATCAAACCCGTATCAAAGGGCGGAACGGACGATTTGAGCAATTTACAGCCGCTCCAATGGGAGAACAACAGACATAAGGGCGACGATTATCCAAAATGGGATTGCAAAGTGAAGTATTAAGAATTATGCCGACAAATTAATACATCCCTCTTCTCAAAATACCCCTCATATCCAATCCCTGGAAAAACCACAAAATAGCATGGCGTGGCGCTGCAACAGTAGGTAACAATCAAATCTGAATACCATTTATGCTTTTTGAATCCCGTCACTCTGGTCTCAAAAGGATAGTCAGTATCTTTCTTAATGTTCATGATTTTCATCCCATTTTTCAATAAATCTTCATCTTATCTAGGTCATAGAGAACACCGTTGTTGACGAAGTTATTTGGCACGATATGTTGGTCTTGACAGAAAGAACGGAATGATTATAATTCATACGATCTGCAATGAAAGACATGACTGAATCAAAGGTTTATATCCTTCTGATCCAGGATAATCAAAACAATAATCGGGCGGATCCCCCCGCCCATAGTACACTCTAACCCCAGCCTCGCCTTTTCACTCAATCCAATTTCTAAAAAGGAGAACAAATATGGCAAAAAATTGTCAAATTCCAGAAAATTACCGATCTGTTCTGGATGGGCTG
>Ga0315279_10009935_pt1 | contig 11255 bp, 8 predicted proteins | sample YL17G06_20_MG_FD_203694 | JGI IMG/M metagenome (GOLD analysis project Ga0315279, IMG submission 203694) | Sediment microbial communities from Yellowstone Lake, YNP, Wyoming, USA - YL17G06_20 | ecosystem: Environmental > Aquatic > Freshwater > Lake > Sediment | place: USA: Wyoming | collected...
AGGGGACATAGAAGGAGAAAAAATGTCAAGTAGCTTTAGTAGTTCGCCAAGCTATATGCTTACCTCAGAGTCGGTTAGTGAAGGGCACCCCGATAAACTATGCGACCAGATATCAGATGCCATTCTTGACGCCATTCTGAAAAAAGACCCTTATGCCAGGGTTGCCTGCGAGACAGCGGTAACCAATGGCTTGATAATTGTTCTTGGCGAGATTACCACTGATTGCTATGTTGAGATTCCTCAGATAGTGCGGGAAGTAGTCCGTGATATTGGCTATACCCATCCTGAATATGGCTTTGACTATCAGTCCTGCGGGGTAATGGTCTCAATTAAGGAGCAATCTAGCGACATTGCTATGGGAGTAGACAAATCACTGGAAGCCAAAACAGCTTCAGCCAATGACCTGGATAGGATTGGAGCCGGCGACCAGGGGATGATGGTTGGCTTTGCCTGTAACGAGACGCCTGAGCTTATGCCCCTACCTATCTCTCTAGCCCATAAGCTATGCCGGCGTCTAGCTCAGGTGAGAAGGGACAATACCCTACCCTACCTCCGCCCCGATGGAAAATCGCAGGTAACCGTAGAATATCATAACGGCGTTCCGCGGCGAGTGGATAGCGTGGTGGTGGGAGCCCAGCATAACCCCGATGTCAGCCATGAACAGATTAAGCGTGACATCATTGAGCAGGTAATCAAGGTCATTATCCCAGCAAGACTAATGGATGAAAAAACCAAATTCTATGTCAACGCCACCGGTCGGTTCGTAATTGGGGGACCGGTATCCGATACCGGTTTCACTGGTCGCAAGATTCTGGTCGATAGTTATGGTGGTGTTGCCCGGCACGGCGGTGGCTGCTTCTCCGGCAAAGACCCGACCAAGGTCGACCGCTCGGCGGCATATATGGCCCGCTATATCGCCAAGAATATGGTCGCTTCAGGGCTGGCTGAGCGGGTAGAAATCCAGGTTTCATATTCTATCGGTGTCGCCCGCCCCCTCTCCATCTCTATTGAGACCTTCGGCACCGGTAAGGTTGGTTACAAGGTTTTACTTGACCTGATTAACAAGCACTTTGACCTCAGACCCGAAGCCATCATCCGAACCCTTGACCTCCGCCGCCCCATTTATAGACAAACCGCCTGCTACGGACACTTTGGTCGTGACGATTTAGACCTCCCCTGGGAAAAGACCGACAAAGCCGAGATACTGAGAAAAGAGGCGCTAGGTAAAGATAAATAGGAGGTGTACACATGTCAACTGGGATGTCTGAACAGGAGATCTACCAGCAGGCGAAGAAGAGAGTCGAGGAAAAGAAGGGCTTTTATATCCACTTTGCCGTCTACATTGCCGTGAACATCATGTTGGTAATCATATGGTTAGTTACAGGAGCAGGCTTCCCTTGGTTTGTCTTTCCCTTAGGCGGCTGGGGAATTGGCATCCTGTTTCACTTCTTGGGAGTTTTCGTTTTCTCACGACCAAGCGGCTGGGAGAGAAGAGAGATAGAAAAGGAAGTGGAAAGACTGAAGAAAAGTGGAAACTGACACACCCTTTCACCGCTGAGAGCTCAAGAAAGAAACCAGGTTAAACTTAAGGCAGCAAGAGTTGCTCTCATTCTGGTTATGAAGGGAAGTTTGAAGGGGCGAAGCCCCTCTAAAAAAATATCTTCCCCTTCCCCTTGATAAGGGGAAGGGGATAAAGGGGATAGGGTTGAAAAACAATCCTATAAAGTTTGGCACCGACGGCTGGCGGGGCATTATCGCCCAGGACTTCACCTTTGATAACGTGCGGGCTTGCGCTCAGGCGGTGGCTGACTACCTCAAACAGGCAGGACTAGCCAGCCGTGGGCTTATTATCGGCTATGACACCCGCTTTGCCTCCGAGGACTTTGCCCAAGCTGCGGCTGAGGTTGCTGCCGGCAATAGAATAAAGGTATACCTCTGCCCTAAGGCTACCCCAACGCCGGTGATAAGCTTTGGCATTTTAGCCAAGAAGACGGGCGGGGCTATTATCATCACCGCCAGCCACAACCCAGCTAACTGGAACGGCTTTAAATATAGAAGTGAGGATGGGAGTAGTGCCCCAACCGAGGTCACCGCCGAGATAGAAAAACACCTCTCTCTTGTTCTAACCACGGGGGAAATAAACCGAGTGCCATTGTCCCAAGCCTTAGACCAAGGCACAGTCCAATACCTTGACCTGGACCCGATTTATGTCAAGCAATTGACCGGACTCATTGACCTAAAACAGCTACGCCAAGCCAAATTAAAGGTAGTCTTTGACGCCATGTATGGGGCTGGCATCGGCTACTTTGGGACGCTGCTGGGCGGAGGAGTCATCAAGCTAGTAGAAATAAATAGCGAGCGCAATCCCCTCTTCCCCGGGATAAGACCGGAGCCAATTGCCATCAATCTTGCCAAGCTCTCGGCTACCATCAGAGAGCAGAAGGCAGATGTTGGCTTGGCTACTGACGGGGATGCCGACCGCATTGGCATCATTGATGAGAAGGGTGTGTTTTTAACCCAGCTCCAGGTCTTTGCCCTGCTCTGCCTCTATCTGCTGGAGGTGCGTGGGGAGAGAGGCTCTATCGTCAAGACGCTCACCGATACCACTATGCTTGACCGCCTGGGCGAAATATATAATGTCCCGGTCTATGAGACATCGGTGGGCTTTAAATATGTTGCCCCGATAATGAAGGCAAACAATGCCCTAATCGGCGGGGAGGAGAGTGGTGGCTATGGCTTCCGCGGTCATGTACTAGAGCGGGACGGCATTCTGGCTGGTCTTTATTTCCTTGACCTGATGCTCAAAACAGGCAAAACCCCATCACAACTCATAGACTATCTCTACAGCAAAGTAGGTCCTCACTACTATCAGCGCCAAGATTTTACCTTCCCTGAAAATGAGCGCCCGGCGATAGCCAAACGCATCACCAATAATTCACCCCAGTCCATTGATGGGGTTAAGGTGGCAAAATCAGATACAACCGATGGCTTTCGCTTTATACTGGCTGATACTACCTGGCTACTCATCAGATTTTCCGGGACCGAGCCGCTACTCCGCATCTATGCTGAAAGCAATAGCCCGGCACGGGTAGACAGGCTACTTGAGCTGGGCAGGGAATTGGCTGGGGTCTAAGAGCCCGGCTCAAAGAGTCTTCGACTTATCCTTAAAAGTCAGAGCCCCGGTAGGGCAGATAGTCACACATTCACCACACTCTCGGCACTCCGATTCGCCAATCGGCTCATCACCAAAGGTAGTGACCCTTCGGTGAAAGCCACGGTGGGCAAAACCAAGGGCTCCTATACCCAGCCGCTGCCGGCATACCCAGATACACCGCCCACAAAGCACACACTTGTTCGGGTCATAGATAAACACCGGGCTACTTACATCCACCGGCAGATTGCGTAAAATTTTCCTGAAACGCTTCGTCTTGAGCTTAACGCTGAGGTGAGCAGCTATCTTCTGAAGCTCGCAGGAGCCACTAGCCAGGCAGTGAGCACAATCAACCACATTGCTGGCTAGAAGCAGCTCAAGGGCAGTGCGCGCCAGCCTTAACGCCCGGGGGCCCCTGGTGTTCACCACCATGCCTGGTTCCACTATCTCCGTGCAGGCAGTAACCGGCTGCTTCTTGCCCTCCACCTCCACCCAGCACAGCCGACAGGAGGCGGAAGTTTCTGAGGCATCGCGGAGGGCACACAGATTGGGGATATAGATACCGCTGCCCAGCGCTGCCCACAGGACTTTCTCCCCCTTGCTGGCGGTTACTTCTTTGCCATTAATGGTTAAAGATACTGTCTTCATCTTCCTACTTCGATGCTGGCACCAGGCTTGGCGGCGATAGCTTGACCACAGCACTATACTGGGGAGGGCAGGCTTTAAGGCAGGTGCCGCACTTGACACACTTCTCCTGGTCAATAATTTTATACCGCTTTGTGGGGTGGCTGGATATTGCTTCCACGGTGCAAGTCCCAACGCAGGCATCACAGGTGCGCTCGCACTTCTCCGGGATAATGTAATAGGCGATGAGATCGCGGCACATCAGTGCCGGGCACCGACCTTCCTTGATGTGTGCCTCATATTCGTCCCGGAAAAAGCGAAGGGTGCTCAATACCGGATTTGGTGCCGTCTTCCCCAGACCACAGAGTGAGCCAGCCTTTATATCCTCCGCCAGCTGGCTGAGCAGAGCCAGGTCTTCAATTTTTCCCTTGCCCTTGGTAAATTCCCCCAGGACTTCCAGCATCTGTTTTGTCCCGAGGCGGCAAAAGGTGCACTTGCCACAGGATTCCCTTTGAGTGAACTCCAGAAAATAGCGGGCTATCTCTACCATGCAGTCGTCCTCATCAAGGACAATCATTCCCCCCGAGCCCATCATCGCCCCGGCATCGGTAAGGGAGTCAAAGTCAATGGGCAAATCAAGTGCAGACTCCGGGAGGCAACCGCCAGAGGGACCCCCTATCTGCACTGCCTTGAAACGCTTGCCTTCCTTAATACCACTGCCAACATCAAAAATGACTTGGCGCAGGGTGGTGCCCATGGGCACCTCAGCCAAACCGGTATTAACCACCTTACCGGCAAGAGCAAAAACGGCAGTGCCCTTGCTTCCCTTAGTGCCGATGCTGGCAAAACTTTCACCGCCGTTCCCAATTATGTGGCGGATGAAGGCCAAGGTCTTCACATTATTGATAAGAGTTGGCTTGCCATAAAGACCACTGATTGCCGGATACGGCGGACGGTAATACGGGGTACCTGGTTTCCCCTCCAGTGAGGCGATAAGGGCTGTCTCCTCACCACAGACAAAGGCACCAGAGCCTTGAAACAGCCTGAGCTCAAAGCTGAAATCGCTGCCAAGAATATTCCTACCAAGAAGGTTTAGTTTCCTCGCCTGGCGAAGAGCCAGCCGGGCTCGCTGGACAGCCAGGGGATACTCAGCCCGGACATAGATATAGCCGTATCTTGCCCCGATAGCATAGGCGGCAATGAGCATGCCCTCCACTACCGAATGGGGGTCACTCTCCAGAATGGCACGGTCCATAAAGGCACCGGGGTCACCCTCATCCCCATTACAGATTAGATATTTTGGCTTACCTTTGGCGTTGCGGCAGATTTCCCACTTCTCTCCACTAGGAAAGCCAGCACCGCCCCTACCCCTCAGCCCTGACCTTTTGACCTGAGCTATAATCTCCTCTGGTCGCATCTCGAGCGCCTTTGCCAAAGCAGCATAGCCACCCTTAGCAATGTAGTGCTCAATCTGTTTAGGGTTGATGTGTCCGCAGTTTTTCAGAATAACCTTTTTCTCAAACCTAGCTCGGGGGAAATCGGAAAAGCTAGGGACAAGGTCGTTTGCCTCCACAGCACCAAGAATAAGTTCAAGACAAGGGTCATCGCCGAGGATAAATTCCCTGATTAGCCTTTGGGCTATTACTGGATTGACCTGCCCATAGCAGATAGGAGGGTAACCTGGCTTGCTTATGGTAACGATTGGTTCAGCATAGCAATGCCCCATGCAGCCGACCTCAACTACGGGGCAGTCAAGCCTGTGCTTTTTAAGCTCGCCTTTTATTGCCCGGAGCACTTCCACAGCCCCGGCTGCCTGACCGCAGGTGGCGGCACCCACCATGATTACCGGTTTATCACTCCCAAGCTCCCGCCATTGGGATTGGGCACGGCTCTTTATTTCCTGGAAAGCTGAGACCACACTCTGACGCCTGGTTACTTTCACTTCTTTTCTTTTTCCAGCTTAAACGAGAGCAGGATTCCGTCTACCTTAGTTGGTTCAACCTTGCCCTCTGGCTTATTATCAACCACGGTTACCGGCGCCATAACACAGCAGCCGACGCAGGCGACGGTATCCAAATCAAACTCCCGGTCAGGGGTGGTTTGTCCTCGGTCAATACTCAGCCTCCTCTTCCACGCATCCAGCGTGATATAACCACCCTTCATATGGCAGGCGGTACCTAAACACACCCTTATTGAGTGCCTTCCCGGAGGATTAAGTCGGAATTGGTTGTAAAAGGTGACCACGCTATAAACATCTATCTCCGGAATATCAAGAAATTGGGCAACCTCAAGCATAGCCTCCCGGGAAAGATAGCCGAGCTTGCCCTGAACCTGTTGTAGAATGGGGATAAGATTCCCTCTGTTTCTACCAAACCTTTGTAGAATTCGCCTTGTTCGCTGTTTGACCTTAGCCTGTTCCTTAATCATTAGCCACCTTACTTGTCAGGCAGGGCTTCCACCGCAGGTAGAGGAATGCCCTCAAATAGCCTGAGGGCAGCCCCCCCGCCGGTTGAGACATGGGTCATTTTATCGGTCAAGCCCAGTGCCTCTATCGCCTCAGCTATCGAGCCGCCGGCAATAACCTTGGTCGCCTCCAGTTTAGCCAGCAATTCCACAATAGCCGTAGTCCCACTTCGAAACCTGGGGAATTCAAAAACTCCCAATGAACCAGTCCAGATAATCGTCTTGGCTTTCCTGAGCTTGGCTGAAAAAATGGTAATTGTCTTAGGACCTATATCCATAATCTGCCAGGTCAGAGGAACCTCGCTAACATTTACCACCCTTGATTTGGCTTCAGGGGCATAATCTTTAGCCACCACCACGTCAACCGGAAGCAGAAGGTGAACACCACTCTCGGCGCTTCTCTCTACCAGTCGCTGGGCAACCTCATTTTCACCCTCGGAAACCGGCGAGCTGCCCAGGTGATAGGCTGACGCCTTTAAAAAGGCAGAGCCCATGCCGCCGCCGATAAGGAGGGAATCCACCTTTCGCATCATATTCTCCATAAGACCAATCTTATCCTTAGCCTTAGCCCCGCCGACTATGGCCGCACACGGAGGGATGTGTGAATCCAGGACGCCGGTCAGGGTATCAACCTCCTTTTCCAGCAAAAAGCCAGCTACCGAGGGAAGATATTTGGTAATACCAACAGTAGATGCGTAAGCACGGTGAGCAACACCAAAAGCATCGCTAACATATACCTCGGCTAAACGGGCAAGGGCTTTGGCAAACTCAGGGGCATTCCTTTGTTCCTCTGGATGAAAGCTAAGGTTCTCTAGGATGAGCACCTCTCCACTACTTAGTTCGTCAATAGCCGCCTCAACCTCTGGTCCGATACAATCTTTAGTTGTTCTGACCGGAATCCCCAAGATTTGTGACAGCCGATTGGCTACTGGCGCCATTCTTAGCTTTTCCACCACTTTACCTTCAGGACGACCCAGGTGTGAGCAAAGGATGATTTTCGCCCCTTCTTGGATCAGGTATTTTATCGTGGGTAAAGCCGCCTGAATGCGAGTATCATCAGTAATGGCTAAGGTCTGCCGGTCTAAGGGGACGCTGAAATCAACCCTGACTAAAACCTTTTTAGCCTTAATGTCAATATCCCTTAATACCTTTTTCTTCATCATCCCTCCTTTTGTTAGTACCAAAATATTAGCACCAATGGCTACTGCTATCAATCCCACTCAACATACAAGCACCAAAAGTATTGACAAAAACCACTAATTGGGTTATATTTAAGTATTATTTAATTAAATAAAGTAAAGGCTGAGAACAGGACTAGTAGGCTTCAAGCCAAGGCACAGAGAGTCGGGTAAGGTGTGAGCCGATGCCTGAGCAGAAGCTGAATGGACTTGGGAGCCGCAAACCGAAAGTCCTTCCACGGAAGGAGAAGTAGGCTTTGTCGCCGGGGAAGCGTTATTAAATCCCAGGGTATCGTCCTTCAGCCGAAGGACCGTACCTGAAAGAGATGGTCCTTCACAAGTGAAGGACTAAGAAGGGTGGCACCGCGAAGTAACCCTCTCGCCCCTTTAGAGCGAGAGGGTTTTTTTAATTAAGGAGGTAGGTATGTTTACTATGGCATGGATGTGGCCCCCCTCTGGGGGCAAATAAATGAGATAATATACCGACTCTATTAAACTAAAGGAGGATGAAAATGGAGAGAGCAATGTACTTTCTTGACCAAAAGGATATGCCAACTCGTTGGTATAACATCCAGGCTGATTTGCCTGAGCCACTACCACCAATACTCCACCCCGGCACCAAGGAGCCTACCCGCTTTCCACCCCCTCTATTCCCTGAGGCTATCAATGAGCAGGAGTTCAGTAAAGAGCGCTACATTGAAATCCCTGAGGAGGTGCAGGCTGCTTACCGCACCTATAGACCCACAGTTTTGCATCGGGCATATCGTCTAGAGAAGTTTCTGGATACGCCGGCTAAGATTTTTTATAAATATGAAGGAACAAGCCAAGCTGGTAGTCACAAGCCCAATACGGCGATAGCTCAGGCATATTACAATAAGAAAGAAGGCGTCAAGCGCATGGCTACCGAGACTGGCGCCGGTCAATGGGGCAGCGCTCTGGCTATGGGCTGCGTATTCTTCGGTCTGGAGTGCAAGGTCTATATGGTCAGAGTAAGCTACAACCAGAAGCCATACCGTCGCATCCTGATGGAGACCTGGGGGGCTAAGGTTGTCCCCAGCCCCAGCAAGGACACTGAGGTCGGGCGCCGCTTTCTGGCTGAGAATCCGGAACACCCTGGAAGTCTGGGCATTGCCATCAGCGAAGCCTGTGAGGATGCCTTCGCCCATGATGACACCAAGTACTCCATAGGTAGTGTCGCCAACCATGTTCTGCTCCATCAGACCATCATCGGCGAGGAAACCAGAAAACAAATGGAGATGGCTGATGCCTACCCCGATATTATTGTCGGCTGCGTCGGTGGCGGCTCAAACTTCGCCGGGCAATTCCTGCCCTGGATAAGGGACAAGATTAGCGGCAAGAAAAAGGATATGCGCATCATCTGCGTTGAGTCTCAAGCTGCCCCCAGCCTGACCAAGGGCCCCTATGCCTGGGACTACGGGGATATCGCCGGGCTTGCCCCGATACTCAAGATGTACACCCTGGGGCATACCTTTATTCCATCCCCGATTCACGCCGGTGGACTGCGCTACCACGGGATGGCACCCATCGTAAGTCACCTCTACAAGCTGGGACTAATTGAAGCTAGGGCGGTGCATCAAGTGGCGACTTTTGAAGCCGGGGTAACCTTTGCCCGCACCGAGGGCATTATAACTGCCCCCGAGCCGTGCCATGACCTCAGGGTGGCTATTGATGAAGCCCTCAAGTGTAAACAGTCTGGCGAATCAAAGACCATCCTTATTGCCCACAGCGGGCATGGGCACTTTGACCTGGCTGCCTATGACGAGTACCTCTCCGGCAGGCTAAAGGATTATGAATATCCTGAGGAAAAGGTAAAAGAGGCACTTAAGGAACTGCCCAAGGTACCGGCATAAATAGAAGAAAAAGGGCTGGGCATAAGCCCAGCCCTTTACCCCAGCCTTCTCATCTCAGCCATGCTTGACCCAATCCACTGCGTTTAAGAAGATGCCAAAACCATCCCCATACTCCCTCGGTGGCTCCCTCGTCCACCTCGGATGCTGCGTCCAGCGAATAAAGCGCTCAGGGTGGGGCATCAAGCCAAAGATGCGCCCCGAGGCGTCACAGATACCAGCAATATTATCCACCGAACCATTGGGATTGTAAGGATAGCCGGCTTGGACATCGCCTTTCTCATCGGCGTAGCACAGAACTACATTTAACCTGCCCAGCGTTTCCGCTTCCGCCATCACCTTGCCCTCCCCATGCGCCACCGGGAGGTACATAGTGGTCATTCCTCTGGTGAATAGGCACGGACTTTCCTCGTTGACACGGAGATAGACCCAGCGACACTCAAACCTATTGGAATCGTTGCCTGCCAGGGTTAGGCTGTGGTCCCCATCAACCAACGGGGGTAGGATGCTGGCCTTGACCAGCACCTGAAGACCATTGCAGATGCCGAGGATTAGCTTGCCATCGTCAACAAATCGCTGTATGTCCTCGCCAAGCTTAAGCCTCAACTCATTTGCCAGGATTTTGCCCGCAGAAACATCATCGCCATAGGTAAAGCCGCCGGGTATGACCAGTATCTGATAAGGAGAAAGGGGCTTCTCCCGCCGGACGAGCTCATTTACATGGGCTGAGTCTACCACCGAGCCGGCTTGCTCAAAGGCAAAGGCAGTCTCCTCGTCACAGTTTGTCCCCGGAGCCCGCAATATTAATGTCCGTACTTTGACCATGTAGACCTACCATCGCAGTGGTTTCTGCCAAGCATCTTTTAGCTCCGCCACAGGAACTGAAACCACCCTTTCTCCATTAATGCCATAAGCCTCAAACCTACCACTTTTCGCTAGCCGCCCGATGGCGGCAAATTCCACCCCACCCATTGCCTGCTCAAAGCGCTGGCTGTCCTCCGCTGCCACCTCAACCAGGAAGCGGGTGTTTGATTCGGAAAAGAGTATGCTATCGTTTCGGGCGATGGGTTCACCCAAGGGAACCTTACCCAGCTCAAGCACCATGCCCAGTCCCCCGGCGAAAGCCATCTCAGCCGCCGCCACCCCGATGCCACCCTCGCTCAAGTCATGGCACGCTTTTACCAAGCCTTCCCCCATAGCAGCACTGAGGGTATCCATCAGCTTCTTCCCCCTCTGGGGATTGACCTTGGGCACCTTGTTACCGACAGCGCCATGAATACCCGAGTAGTGCGACCCGCCCAATTCATTATATGTTTCCCCTACGATATATATTAAGTCACCCTCTTTCTTGCAATCCATTGATACCGCCCGAGCTACATTCTCCATCACCGCCATGGCTGAGATGAGAAGGGTGGGGGGAATACATATATTTTCATTTTCCGTCTCATACTCATTGTAGAGGCTATCCTTGCCCGAGATAAACGGGGTCCCATAGACTTTCGCCATGTCGTAGCACCCCTGCGCCGCTCGGACTAAGCCACCGAGCCGGTCTGGCTTCTCAGGATTGCCCCAGCTGAAATTGTCCAGTAGCGCCACCTTCTTAAGACTGCCGCCAACGGCAATAATCTGCCTCAGTGCCTCATCTACCGCCGATGCTGCCATCCAGTAGGGGTCAATGTCTCCATACTTGGGATTAATGCCATTTGAGATAATAACGCCCATCTCAGAATCAAGCAATGGTCTAAGGATAGTGGCATCACCGGGACCATCATTATTTACTCCGACCAGGGGCTTGAGGATACTGCCTCCCTGAACCTCATGGTCATACTGGCGTATAACCCACTCCTTGCTGCAAACATTCCACGAGCTTAAAATTTTCTTCAACTCCTCACCAAGGTCAGGCGGTTGGGCAAATTCCGGTTCAGGATATTGGGCTGGTAGCCAAACTGCCTCCCTTTCCAGCTGGGGCAG
>Ga0315279_10009937_pt1 | contig 11253 bp, 11 predicted proteins | sample YL17G06_20_MG_FD_203694 | JGI IMG/M metagenome (GOLD analysis project Ga0315279, IMG submission 203694) | Sediment microbial communities from Yellowstone Lake, YNP, Wyoming, USA - YL17G06_20 | ecosystem: Environmental > Aquatic > Freshwater > Lake > Sediment | place: USA: Wyoming | collected...
TTAGGTAGTTCCTTAAAAGGAATATTAAAACCGCTCGGTTTAGTAAGTTCATTAATCATATATTGGTTTGCATCTTTTCCAAACGTAAGTACAGTTATAATACCTTTGTCTGTACCGTTGTCCAAAATACGTTTGATCCTATCAGCCAAGAGATGGGTTTTGCCAGCACCGGGTCCCGCTAGAACAAGAGTAGGAGATTTAAAATTGGAAACAATTTCTTCATAATTATTTAATGCCATATAAGTTATGTCCTTTTTTGTTATTCCCTATTGTTAAAATTCTCTACAATTTTTATTTCATCATCGGTTAAGTCATATAATTTATAAACCATCTGGTCAATTTGGTTTTCATATTCTTTTAATATAGTTTGTTTATTATGATTAGTTAGATAATCATCTGATTTAGTAATTGCGAGAATTTTATTTACGACTTCAATAAAAGGATCCTGATATTGCTTATTGATATTTTTTAGCGGTAATTTTTCCAAATGTATCCCTTTAATATATGAAAAGAAGTACCGCCCAAGGCGAGATTTGTGTAAGTGCCATAAGGCACGGACATTTTATATTTTGTTATATAAAGTTCCAAACTTTGGATTTGTATCCTTTCCATTTTTACCATTTAGCTACAAAACTTTCATAGTCCTTAATTGGTGCTATGTATTTTACCCCTGCCTCCTTCACAGCATAAAACCTCTTCTCTGCACTTTTTATTTTAATCCGTTCCTCGTCTCTTAAGCTTGGATCGTATAGATTATTCGTTCCCTTGGTTTCAACTACAAAATATATCTTTTCCTTTTTGACACCATTCTTTATTTTTTCAACTAATATTAACCAATCAGGAGTGTAATTTCCCGCAGGAGTCTCTATCTTGTATTGTTCGGGCAGTTTTACAAACAACTTTACCCGAGAATCAGCATCAAGCGCCTCAGCAAACTTATTTTCTACATCTGACTCCCATCTCACGCCATCATAAATTGATTTGTCCACCTTCACTACATACTTATCATACGTCTGAATTTCTTTATTAAAAATATCAAGATCAAAGGATTCATCTAACTCAAAATACCCAATGTTTTCTACCTCAAATTCTTTTAGTTTCCACTTTATTATTTCTACTACTTTTTCTGAATATCTATGTGGATTGATAAAAAGTAGATTGAAATTATTAACTCTATTTAAGATATTAAAAATTGTATTTCTGGTAAGCTTTGTTTCATCCTCAATAAATTTTACTATATTAAATATATTCGCCACCTTACTTTCTTCCGAAGACACTCTGACAAATTCCTCCTTAATCTCATCTTTTGTAATTTTATCCAATCTAACTTTCTGAACACTAATTTCTGGAGATTTTATTTCAACATTTTGAATTTCTTTTACACTTTCATCACAAAATTCGTCAGTATCTATTTTAACAATATATTTTGCCTTTTTTGAAATCTTTTCCCATAAAATTTTAAATAAATTACTTTGCAAGACATCTTCTTTAATCTTTATCTTCACTCTCTGTCCTTTATCTTCAATTGGTGGTGCTTCTTCACCAACTTCTTCCCTAAACTCGGTTTGTAATTTCTCTACATACTCTCTGTAACTTTCATTTGTAACGACAGTCAACAAGTTTATATCTTTGCTCTGGATTCTGTCACCTTCCTGGTCAACAGGTAACCTTAAACCCCTTCCAATCTCCTGCCTTTTCTTTATTTCTGATGTAGAATAAGCAAGCGTGCAGATATTAAACACATTTGGGTTATCCCAACCCTCTCTTAATGCAGAATGTGAAAAGATAAATTCGACCGGTTCGTCTAATGACAATAATCTTTCTTTATCTTTCATTATTAGATTATATGCCGATTCATCTTCCTCTATGCTTTTTTCTCTCTTCATCTTTGAAAAATATCCGCTATGAATTTTCTCAATATCTATATCTGAAAATTCTTTATAGCCATCTTGTATTAACTTATTAAACTCTTCTTCAAAATTTTTTCTTACCAAACCATCTTCAAGCAAATAATCATCGACTCTGTTTAAGAAAAATAAACTCAACACCTTAATTCCTTTCGTATTTAATTGTTTCTTTTTTTCTAAATGCTCCCTTATTGTTTCTCTAACCATAATTCTTACTATTTCGTCTTCTTCTATTGATGATTTACCTTCGTATATTTTTAATCCGTTGGAAAACAAGATGTAACCGGAACCTTTATTTATTTCATTAACTATAAACCCTTCATAATAAGAATTATCTGTTTTTCTTGCTAAATCATCACTGTGTTTTAAGGTTATTGTCTTAAACTTTATCCCTTCTTCTGCTTTTACAAAAACCTTTACCTTTGCTCTTAACCCAGATGTTGTTGATTCTATTTTTTCAAGAATTATCTTTTTACTACTGGGTTGTCCTTCTTCTGTGATTGATAAAACCTCTATCTTCTTAACTAATCCAAAATTATATGCCTCATAAGGAGTGAGTTTATAAACAAGATTATAAATCTCTCTGTGAGTTGCCGAGTATCTTAAAATAAAAAGTGGATTTAATTCAGATAACCCCCATTGGGTTGCTTCTCCACCCATCTTTTGCGGTTCATCAAGTATAACAATAGGATTCGTCTTCTTTATAATTTCAATTGGCTTATCACCCATCTTATCGTGTGTGTTATGGATAATATTTATATCCTTGTTAAAAGCGTCTTTTGTAATTACCATAATTTGAAGATTTGTGTCCTGGGCAAACATCCTTATCTGGACTAAATTATCCGACCTATACGGAAAATAAGTATAAGGAATATTGTCATAAATTTGCTTAAAGTGCTCTCTTGTAATATCCAAATTTTTTAAAACGCCTTCTTTTATAGCAACGGAAGGAACGACAATAATAAATTTTGTAAACCCGTACTTCTCATTTAGTTCTAAAATTGTCCTCAAATAAATGTATGTCTTGCCTGTCCCTGTTTCCATCTCGACTGTAAAGTTATAAGGGTCTTCTAAGTCTTCAATTTTTGAAAGAGCTAGTTCGTTTTTTCGCTGGATTTCTTGCAAATTTTCTAATATTTTTTCTTTTGTTAAATTCAAAACATTTGGTATTACTTGAAGTGTATAACCAGAAGGTCTTTTGACCTGTCCTTTAAATAAATCAACAACAGAATTTATTGCTTGAATCTGAAAATCTAATTTTGAATCGAATTTTAGTTTTAGCATGTAATGTCACTCCTTCAACTTAACTTGGGCGATCAACATAGCTTTATGCAATTTTTCTGCAAATAATTTTTTTGGTGGTAATTTTGTTAAGTATTCCGCAACTTTTATTCTATTCTCATGCAAAAACAATAATTCAATATGTTCCGTACTTTTTCCTGCGCAAAGAATAATTCCAATCGGCGGATTTTCATCCTTATCCATCTCATATTTCTCTAAATATCTTAAATAAAGCTCCATTTGCCCTTTATATTCTGCCTTAAATTTGCCGAGTTTCAGCTCTATCACCACAAAGCATCTTAACTTTCTATGATAAAATAGCAAATCAATATAGTAGTCCTCACTATCAATGGTAATTCTTTTCTGCCTTCCGGCAAAATAAAAATCTTTGCCGAATTCAAGAATAAATTTTTCAAGGGCATTGAGTATTGCCTGTTCTAAATCTTTTTCGCTGTAGGTATCGTGAAGTTCTAAAAAGTCTAAAACATAAGGATCTCTTAAAATGAGTTCTGGGGTCATCTTATCTTTTTCTTTTAAGTCCTTTAATTGATTTTTAATAGTCTCTTCTGGCAACTTTGAAAGAGCCGTTCTTTCATAAAGCATGCTATTTAATCTATCTTGTAATATTCGAGTGCTCCATCGTTCTTTTTGGCAAAGTGTGGCGTAAAATTCACGCTTTAAATTATCTTTAATTGGTAGTAATGTTCTAATATGAGTCCAACTTAGCTCCTTGAATTCTCCACTCAGTGCGTGGAGAATTGGATATTTGTCATAAAACTCTACCATATACCATAAATTTTGGACTGAATACCCTTTCCCATATTTTAAAGTTAATTCTCCACTCAGTGCGTGGAGAATTTGTTTTCCATACTCAGCCCTTTTAGATTTTATTATCTCTTTTCTGATAGTTTTGCCTATATTCCAATAAAGCAAAACCATCTCCTTATTGATTGTAGTTGCAACTCTTTTTCTTGCTTGCTCAATTAACCCGGAGATTCTATTGAAGATATCTTCGGTTTTTTTAACCTTTTCCATTTTGTTTTCCATTAAATCACCTTCAACCTAACAAACGAGGTCAAATTTATCTTGTCATCATCAGTCAGTGCTTTATCCAGAAAAACGAACATTTTGTTTTTGTATTTTGTGGTTCTTATCTCTTCTATTGCCTCGTTATCAATCTTATCTTCTAAAGAAATATAAAAATCCAAATTCTGTTCTGCATCTTTCACATAATAAAAATTGTTATTCTTAATTCTAACTTCTTCGACCTTAGAATTTAGGTTAAGTCCTTCTTTCAAAATAATTTCAAAGACCACATCGATTTTTTGCCAATTACTAACCAGTGGCTCATCTATCCATATCCCAAGCCATTCCAAATACTTTTTCTTTAACTCCTCAACATCTTCTCCTGCCTTAATTTCAAACTCATATTTTAGATTAAAGTTTGACTTATCTAACCGAAAAACCTTAAATCCAAAATCGTGAGTGTTGTCTTTTTCGTCATTGCGAGGCAAAGTCGAGGCAATCTTTCTTTTGTATTTCTCCGATACCCTTCTCAATCTTTCAATGCAAATATCAGCAACAGTCGGGAATTCTTTTTTAATCTCTTCATCCTGAACTTCCTCATCAAGTTGAACAAGAATAAATTTTCTATTGCCGCCATCTTCTTTATTTAAATTCCAGACCGCCTGACCTGTTGTGCCCGAACCAGCAAAGAAGTCGAGGATGATTTCATCTTCTAAATCCAAGAGTTGTAATGTCTTTTTTACTAAAAATGTTGGTTTGGGATATTCAAATATTTCTGAATTTCCAAATATTTCTTTAAGTTCATTTCTTCCATTCTGATAGTTTAATTCTTTGTCATCCCATATTGATTTTGCCTTTTTAGTAGTTATGCCATCTTCGCTTTCGAGATAATCCTTTCTAAAAATATCCCAGAAATCAGACTCTCCAATACGAGTAACTTTTTTCCCAACTAAAAGGTGGATATTATCCTTTACTTTTTCCTTGCTCCAAGTCCAACGGCCTTCTTCTCCAGAAGGACGTCTTGGTAAAGCCTCTTTACCAAAAGAATCGCTTTTTTCTAATGAAACTTCTCCATTTTCAGGATTCACATAAATTGGAAAATATAAATTTGGTCGCTGCTCCCTTCTCCATGCTCCTCCTCTTTGCCTTAAACCCAATAGTCTATATTTCCTTCCATTCTCATCCATTAAATTATATTCTTTTAATTCGTCTTCGGATTTTGAATATCCAACAATTTCTGTCTGGTTGATATTTTTTGCATACATTACTAAGTATTCATGCTCCAATGCGATATATTTGCTCGCTTGCGAACCACGAGGATTGCTTCTAATTGTAAACAAGTTAATAAAATTGTCTTCCCCAAAAATCTCATCCATAATCATTTTCAAATGGTGAACTTCATTGTCATCAATGGAGATAAATATCACACCATCATCCCTTAACAAACTCCTTGCCAAAAACAATCTCGGATACATAAAATCAAGCCAGTCAGAATGATACCTTCCACTTGCTTCTGTGTTTGTGGTTAGCTTATTTCCTTCGCTATCAATCTGCCCCGTCTTTTCTAAATAATCTTTAAGAGGCTCTTCAAAATTATCCTTGTAAATTCTATCTTTGCCAGTGTTATAAGGTGGATCAATATAAATCATCTTTACTTTACCAAAATATGGCTTAAGTAAAAGTTTAAGCGTTTCTAAATTTTCACCAACAATGACAATATTTTCGGTATTAACAAAATCAACTGACTTTTCTTTATCAGGCTTCAGAGTTCCATATGCAGGTGCCTGAATGAATTTAAAAATATTACTTTTTCCTGCCCAATTAAACTAAAATCTATCATCCTCTTTTTCAATAATTTCACCGCTTAATAAAGCCTTTAACTTCTCAAAATTAATCTTATTATCCTCAAATATCTCAGGAAGTATCTTTTTCAATCCTTCCTTAAAATCAATTTTAACTATTTTATTTATCTTTTCAATATTCACTCCATTGCCTCCTTGACAGATTTTGGAATTTCATATAACGTTCCTATCATAAAAGAAGCTTTTGCGAAACAAAATTTGGGTGAGTACCATATGGCACAAAATTTCATATAACTCATTTTTATACAAAGTGTTTTCATTAAAACAATTAATTATTGTATATTACACAAAATCATATAAAGCTTTAATAAGCCCAAAACCAATTATATTTTACTTTTAAAATACAAAATATACAAATACAATTAGAGAGTAGGCCGATGAGATGCCTTTCCTACGAAAAATGTTTTTATAATTATATCAGGTTGATTTTACTACAGTATGGCAGAAATTATGAGATAAAATAATATTTTTTTAAATTTATTTAAAAGTCTATAAATTATTATTCGACAAAGTTATGAAAAATCCTCTTTTTTATTTAAGAAAATCATCTGTTTTTAGTGGTTAGTTAGTTTTTAGAATTTACTGGATTCCTGCCTGCGCAGGAATGACAGAAGATGAATAGATTCCTGTTCCATGAGAATGACAGAGGAGAAGCGGGAATGACAGATAGGAAGAGGGAAGACCTATTTGGAAAAATATTTTTAAATAGGGGTTGAAAGTGAAAAGGAGAAAGAGTATAATATTGTAGCAAACAAATGTTTTATATAAGGAAAGGAGAAAGATAAGAATGTTAAAAAAACCGATGAAGATGAGAGGTCTGGAGGAATATGGTATCCTTTATCGGAGAGATGGCAGCCATAACCCAAGCCATCCACTACCAAAAAGCCATTTATTTAGTCCCCTTGCGTTCTTTAGCCGAGGAAAAATACCGGCATTTTAAAAAGCTCTATAGTGGCAAAAATTGTCCGATAAAAATCCTGATCTCCTCTCGAGACCACCGGGAAGATGATCATAAAATAATTGCAGGAGAATATGAGATAGCGATAATGGTCTATGAGAAGTTTAATTACTTCCTTTTGAAATATCCTGCCTTTTTAGAAAACATTTCTTTAATCATTGTCGATGAACTACAAATGATTCATGACCCGGAAAGAGGACCACTACTGGAAGAGATGATTAAATATATCCGTAAAAATAACTCCCAGATAAAACTTATCGGGCTATCGGCTTACCTGGAAAATGAAGCCGGGTTTTTAAATTGGCTCCCGGCTCAGCACCTGCTCTCCTTTGTGCGTCCGGTAGAACTGCGTAAAGGAATCCTGCGGGAGGGAACCTTCCGCTATATCACCCATAATAAAGGGGAATATGGAGAAGAGGAATTCTTTAAAGTCCAAGAAAATCAAGACTACTCTTATGAAGATTGCCTCAAAAATACCATCTCCTATTTTAGGCAAAATAATGAACCTACCCTGCTCTTTTTCCCCACCAGGAAAGAGACCCGAAAATGGGCCGCCTACCATAATGCCGACCTCTCCTGGGAAGAGCGAAACCTGATTGAATCCTACTTAAAAAAAGGTGAAATAAAAATAATCTGTGCCACTACTACTCTATCTATGGGCATCAACCTGCCCTTTAAGAATGTAATCTTATCTAAGGATAGATACGTATCTGATCATGGGAATTATAAGAGCAGTTACCGTACCAGTCTCTCTCTGGCTGATGTGGAGAATATGGGAGGAAGAGCCGGAAGGTTAGACTGGGGAAAAGAAGAATTTGGCAGGGCCATCTTTCTGGCTGATTCTCTCTTTGCGGAGACCATTCTACAAAACATATTTTTTAAATTTATGAAAGAAGATAGCCAAAGACACCGGGAGATGATCAGTGAAGAGGGCGGATTATATATTCCGGCTCTAAAATCAGGCAGGCAGCCGCTCTATCGGCCGGTAAAGAAAGAAAAGGATTTTACCACCTTTTTACTGAAGGCTATAGTAGACGGGGAAAATAGCAAAGATAAGCTTAAAGGTTACTTAACCGGAGTAACTACTAATTTTCAGGAAAACAGCAATTACTGGGTATTTGATTTTGCCCAAAAAGATGAAGATCTGGAGAAAGAAATTGATTTGGCCCTCGAAAAGCTGCTGGAATATCAGCTTATCACTGCAGGGCTGTCCCCTACCGAAGAGGGAATCCTCATTTGTGCCAAGGGGATAGATATTGAGACCTATCTCTTCTTTAGAAATTATTTAGAAAATAAAGCAAGAAAGATGAGCAATCTGGAATTAATTACCCTTATGGCTTTAAGCAGTGAAGGCAAAAGATCTTACCTCCCCTTCCCCCAGTTTAACCATAAAACCAACCGCTACAATTTTAATGACTGGAAATATCAATATTATAACCAGATACGAGAATTAATAGCCGACCAGGAAGAAGAGCATAAAGAGATATATCAGGATATAGTGGGAAGGGATAAAGAAAAAATTTCTTTAGATGACGAAGATTATCTATCCCTTCTGCAACTTTCAACTTGAAACTTGCAACCTGCAACCTCTCCTCCAAATTGACCAGCACCGACCGGATAGAATTATCTTTATGGAAAAAGAGAGAAAAATTACAACAAGAGGATTTTCCCTACTCTATCTTCTGGCTCAACATAAAGGAGAAGTGGTAAGCTATGATAGTATTTTAGATTCACTCTGGAAGGATGATGAAGAGGCAGTGTATATACGAATAAATTATCATATTTGTAAAATCAGAAAAGATATTCTAAAAATAATGGATAAAAAAGAAGACTGCTCAAAAAAGATTGAAAATATTTTTAAAACAATCCCCGGCAGAGGTTTAATCTTAGATATTAAAGAAAAAGAATTAGAAACAAATTTCTAACTTTATGTAATTAAAAACAATATTTTATTCAAGACAATCAAATACTAAATTAAATCCGAACAGTTAAAAAGCTGTTCGGATTTTTTATTTTTTACTTATTCCATGCAAATCAAAAAGAAATCAAAAAGAAATCAAAAAGAAATTGAAAACAAATCGAAAACAAATTACAAGAAATTTTATATATGTTGTAATTAGATTAGTCGTTAGTGAATAGTTGTTAGCAGGGAATGTAGGGGCTTGATGTCTACCTGTGCGTGCACCTGTCTGCCGTGCCGGCACAGGCAGGCGCACGCAGACAGGAATCAAGCCGGCAAGGAACGGGACGGATAAATCCGTCCCCTACAAAAAAATCAGCAAATGAAAGGAGAAAAATATGGAAAAAGAAAAATCAAATAATCAAAACAAAATATCTAACCAAGGCTATGTTATTGTCCCCAACTACTTCCTAAGAGAATGGGTGAAGATTCTAGGAATAGGACCTACCCTACTCTATCTAGAACTACTTTCCTATTGTCATCAAGAAAAAGACATAGTCTGGCCAACTTTGATTACCTTAAGCAATAAATTAGGTATATCTAAAAATAGCTTAATCAGCTATCGAAAACCTCTCCTTAAATATGGTCTGATTAAAAAGATGGTAAGGAGAAGGTCTACCCAGGGAAATTATCGCTCTAACCTTTACCAGATTACTCCCCTAGAGGGTGCAAAAAATGGACCTGGCCTAGTCCAAAATTTGGGTGAAGGTAGTGCAAAATTTACCCTTGACCAGGTCCAAAATTTGAACCCTAACAATAACAATCTTAAACATTACCAATACAACAACAAGAAAGAAGCTGTTGCTGTGGTTAATTTTATAAAATTAAAAGAAGAAGAAAGGAGAAAGAGAATAAAAGAAGATTTAACTGGATTAGACTTTAAAGCTAGTTTTAGGGAGAAATTACTGAAAGACTTCCCTCTGGATAAGGTGGAAGAGAAGTTAGAATTACTAAAAGAAAAGAAGCATATTATTAACCCCTCTGGCTGGCTCTTAGCGGCCTTAAAGAATGATTATCAGGGTAGTCAAGAGGAAAAGCTCCAGGAAGTGATAGAGGAAAAGAAAGAAGAGCCTCAGAGGAAAATTTCTTCCCGGGAAGAGGCCTTAAGACAGATCAGACTGGCGAAAGAAAAGTTAGCTCTGATCACCCCTTACTATCAGATTAAAGAGAAGGAGGAGAAAGGAGGACTACCAGTTGGAACTTAAAGAACTGATTAGTAAGGCTAAAGAAAAAGAAGTAAAGGCCATGGAAGAACTGTTTATCCGATTTACACCTTTACTAAAATCCAGGGCTAAAAGATATTCCCGTTATGGGCTTGAATATGAGGATATCTTCCAACAAGCCGCTCTGTTATTTATTATCGCAGTCTATGATTATAAAGAAAGACCCCCTACTACCTTTGCCGGTTATATGAAGAAGAGGGTCGACTGGGGATTATGGGTCTATTATCGAAAATACTTAAAACAACAAATAGAAATACCTTATGGCTTAAAACCAAACCAGGAAAGGAAAGGCCCTTGAATACGAACCAGCTAAAACAGATTTTAGAAAAGATGGGCCTGGAAGAAGGTTATAAAATTCTAACCGAAAGAGAGAAACAGATTATCTATTCTTATTATCTGGAAGGCTATAAAGATGAAGAAATAGCTGCTTTTTATGGCATCAATCAACAAAATGTGAATCGCCAACGTAAACGAGGAATAGCAAAATTAAAAATTATTAAATTTTTTTAAAATGACTGTAGTAAAATCACCTCTTTTTTGCTCTTACTAAGTAGAAGGGTAAATTAGTATCCCCCTAAACCGAAAACAAAATTTACCCTCTGACCAAATTTATCAGGAAAGGAGGTGATTTTAAATGGCCGTAATAGTAGTTCCCAGAGACTCGTCTTTGCAACTAAGACTGATAACCGGAACCAATCCGGATACCGGGGCACCCATAATAGAAAGCAAATCTTTCACTAAGGTCAAAGCTACTGCCCTCGATCAGGATATCTACGATGTTACCACTGCTTTAATAGGCTTACAAAAGTATCCGGTAGATGAGATCAGAGCCCAAAAAGAGTCTCAACTAACCGAATAGTACCTATTACGCAATTAACTAAAAAGGAGGTGAATAAGAAATGGCTACCAGTTTAGGAGAATTAACTACTTATAAGAGACTGTATATGCAGTTTAGAGATAGTGTCGCAAAATCAGTAAACTTAACCTTGAATAATCCTAAGACGGTTGAGGATGGAGACTATGCTGACTTTGCGGC
>Ga0315279_10009938_pt1 | contig 11253 bp, 14 predicted proteins | sample YL17G06_20_MG_FD_203694 | JGI IMG/M metagenome (GOLD analysis project Ga0315279, IMG submission 203694) | Sediment microbial communities from Yellowstone Lake, YNP, Wyoming, USA - YL17G06_20 | ecosystem: Environmental > Aquatic > Freshwater > Lake > Sediment | place: USA: Wyoming | collected...
TCAGGAGATCCGCACGATCTAAGAACTTTTAGGGAGATGAAGAGATGGGGAGATAGGGAGAGGCAAATCGAAGACTTCTCCCCATCGCGCTATCCCCCAACCTCCCCATTTGATCTTCCGAACCATGCCAGCTCAAAAAAGAGATATCTTTGGCTGGGCAATGTATGATTTTGCCAACTCAGCCTTTGCCACAACCATTCTCGCCGTCATCTTCAATCAATACTTTGCCACGGTGGTGGCTGGAGGAGACAAGGGGGTTGAGCTCTTCGGGTTTCGTCTTCACGGCGCTTCCTTCTTCACTTTTACGGTCTCTGTCAGCATGGCTATCTCTGCCGTCTTTTCCCCTTTTTTAGGCGCAGTCGCCGACGCCTCAGGCTCAAAGAAACGTTTTTTGATGTTTTTTTGCTACGCTGGCGTCCTCTTCACCGGCCTCCTCTATTTTGTTCACGCAGGTGATTATTGGATGGGTGCTGTCTTCTTCATTATTGCGAATATCGGTTTTGCTGAAGGAAATGTCTTCTATAATGCTTTCCTTCCTAAGATCTCAAGCGTACAGAATATCGGCCGGATCTCGGGTCTGGGATGGGCCTTGGGGTATATTGGGGGCGGGCTGCTTCTGGCTATCAACTTGATCATGTTGAAATATCCAGAGTGGCTTGGATTTCCAGTTGGTTATTTCAGTGTTCAGGACTGCTTCCTTTCTGTAGCGCTTTGGTGGCTGATTTTTTCACTTCCTACATTTTTGTTTTTAAAAGAGAGGGTACAAGAATCTGTCCCCCCTTTGGAAAAGAGTTATTTTAAGGAAGGTTATCGACGTCTTCAACATACCTTTCGTCGGATCAAGACCTTTCGGGAATTGACAAAGTTTCTGGTGGCCTTCCTGATTTACAACGATGGGATTGAGACGGTCATCGTTATGGCCTCGATCTTTGGCGCTGATGTCTTGGGGATGGAGACCGGTGAGATCATCCTTTTCTTTTTAATGATTCAAGGAATTGCATTTTTCGGATCATTGATCTTTGGGTTCTTAGCGGATGCCATTGGAAATAAAAGGACGGTGATGATCTCACTGGGGATTTGGTCCCTTGTTGTCATCTGGGCTTTCCGGTTGGGGATCGTTTGGGATCCAAAGACTGAATACTGGATATTGGGGGTTCTGGCTGCATTGGTGATGGGTGGAAGTCAGGCCGCCTCCCGTTCTCTTCAAGGAATCTTTACTCCTGATGCTAACAGTGCTGAGTTTTTTGCCTTCTTCGGTGTTTCTGGAAAATTTGCTTCTGTTTTTGGACCCCTGATTTACGGAATCTTGATCGCCATCACGGGAAGTGTCCAATCGGGGATCCTTTCTGTCCTCCTCTTTTTTATTGCTGGAATGGCACTCCTCTGGACCGTCAATGAAAAGAAAGGGATGGAAGAGAAACAGAGACCTGTTCTCTAAGGTGTGGAAGTCAAAATTTAAAATGACAGACATTGTCAAATGAGATATTGATTTCTTCCTCCTAATTATGAGTTTTGAAGTCGAACTCCACCATAATCTCGAGGGTTCGAACCAATAATTGATTGTTTCATTAAGGTCAACATGCCTTCTCCATGATTCTATGATCCTCGACTGATTTATTTTGCAATTTGAACCTAACTTTAAAAACTAAGGATTTGTCAAATGCAATTTTTCACACCTTCTCCAGGGATTATTTGAAGATTAACGATTAACGATTTTTCTTGACATTGAGCAAAGAATCGTATATATAGGGAGTCAAACTTAGTTGTAAAGAGTCCTTTTTAGGACGTGAGAAAAACCCGCAAAGAACTCCAAACAGCTTCTTTGCGGGTTTTTTTATACAGCTTCAAAGGGCCTCTTGCCAGGATCTAACAAAAGTTGGCAAAAAATGGGAAAGGAGGTGTGGGTTCTAAAAAGAGGTGTGGGATCCAGGGGTCTGATATTCCTACTAACTTTTACTACCCAAGAAAGGGGGACATTGTATGCATTTTATAAAGATCTTCATATTCATAGCTTTAAGTCTGGTAATTGGAATTTTTGGTTGTACTAAGGAGGAGAAGAAGGTGGGAGCTCCCAAACAGGAGCAAATCACAAAGAACTTGGTTCCCCCGAAGTCTGAGCTTAAGGGCCAGAATTTTCTTGTGGAATTTAGCGATCTTCAAGTCCTCACGGTCGTAGACACAGCTTCTAAAGAGATCGTCGAGACGCCCAGCCTCAAGGGTCACATCAAAATAACCAATAAATCGAAAGATATCCTGGATATCCAGGCGGTTACCCTCGAGTGCCTGGATGAAGCTGGGAAGCCAATTCCTTTTAAACCTGAAGAGAAAATTGATAAGGTTTATCCGTTTTGGAAGGCTCTTCAGCCTGAAGGCATTGCCGAAGGGACTTTGGACGTCACAATCCCAAAGATGGCTATCAAGGGAAAGGCCCTTGGAAAGATAGAAGTCAACCTGGTCTACGTCTCCTCTCCTCTTAAACGAGAGACTTTGACATTGTCTGAAAAGGTTGAATAGTTCCTGACATCAATACATGGGGCTTAGAAGAGGGGTGTTATTTCGATCACTACATAGAGGAATGGATAGCCCCTCCAACTGCTGCCAGTCTACCTGGGGTAGACAGGCGGTTGGGGGGGGGGCAACACCATTCTATGTAATGTCCTGAAGAAAATCAACCCTTCGACTCCCCGGCATAATGCCTGGGCTTGCCTTCGGCTCGAGCTCAGGCCGAGGGCTCAGGGTTGACCCTGAGCGGCGCTTTATACACCGCCCTGAAGGGCGGAGCGTTCGGCTGAGCTCACGCCGAAGCCTTGGCGCCGTCGAATGGGTCAAAGTCGAGGGCAATGTGGATGAGGGACGGGAGGGAATCGTTCGCCGCGCCACCTCAAAATGGGAAGTATTCGAATCTCTCATGGTGCTGTGGACTAAGGTTTACCCCGTTAGAAAGCCCCGCCATTTATGGCGGGGATGATAAAAATAAATAATACTCATCTTAGAAAGGGTGGGGTTTAAAGCACCATCCTTTCTAACGGGGTTGACGAACGGATTTGACGGAAGAGGTGAAATAGGCATGAAGGTTTTCAAAAAAAAAGTGAGCGATTTAGAGAGGGTTGAATGGACTCATGATCTCTTCAACTTCTCTACCCAAAAAATCCCCTGTGAAACCAACTGCCCATTCATGGTTGTCACAGATACTTTGAATTGCCAAAAAGAATTTGAAGGCTTAGTGGATATGGAAGAAGTACGGGGCACAGGCAGATGTCCATTTTGGCCACACAAAGACCCGGAGACTAAGCGAAAGGGTAAGCATATTAGATCCTCTTGAGCTAATACTTTAAGATGAATCCTGATCCTGATAAAAGATTTGGAAAGGAGACAATTCCCGATAGGCTTACTCACAGCATTCTTGCAAAAGAAGGAGAAGTAATAACTCAAGCCATATTCTAAAGAATCTCCTCCGGGAGGTTATTCCGGTTTCTAAGGCATTCACCCCGTTAGAAATAATGCCCCGTTGCTCTGCAGCGGGGTTGGATTTTAGAATAATTCCGGCGGGGTTTAATGCCCCGCTGGAATTTCTAACGGGGTTCACCTTACTCTCTGCATCAATAAGGGCATCCAAACTATTTCCAGGAAAAGGTTAACCCGATGTTGCATTAGATGGGATGCCACCCTTTGAATATTTTTGTAAGAAACAAGGGCGCATTGATGAAACTCCTATTGGTTTCACCTTCTCATAAGTTTGGTAAAAAGGTACTAAGAGCTATTAAAATACCTCAATTAAGTCTACACATTCTGGCCTCACTGACGCCAAACGATGTTGATATTACCGTTGTAGATGAAGAAATCAGAGAGATAGATTTTTCTTTGGATTTCGACCTGGTTGGGATTTCTTGCATGACTGCAACGGCAAACAGAAGCTATCAATTATCCGATATGTACAGACAGAGAGGTTCCAAAGTCGTTCTCGGTGGAATTCATCCTACTATCTTGCCACAAGAAGCCATACAGCACGCCGATGCAGTTGTCATCGGAGAGGCAGAAGGCTGTTGGGCAGATGTCATCAACGATTTTAGAAAGGGAACCCTACAGAAACTCTACCGTGTACCATCCCCTGATCTTTCAAAGTATCCTTTCCCAAGGCGAGATTTTCATATTGACAAGGCGCTTTTTAACTGTGTAGGGCTATTGACGACCAGAGGGTGTCCGTACGCCTGTGAATTTTGTTCCGTGACGGATTTTTATGGCAGGAAAATTAGGCATAGACCGGTTTCCATGGTTGTTGAGGATATCAAACAATCCGGTTCAAAGGCATTTTTGATCTTAGACGATAACGTTGCCGGACACCCGGAATATTCCAAAGAATTATTTGAAGCTTTGATACCACTGGGCATCGAATGGGTAGGACAAAGTTCCATCTCCTTGGCGAAAGACAAAGAAATGTTGAAATTATGTCGCCTCTCCGGCTGCGCGGCCTTATTCTTTGGACTTGAGTCTGTATCGCCTGCAAGCCTGATGGGAATGAAAAAGACGCTTAAATCTATAGCAGAGACTGAGGAGGCGATTAAGATTATCCAGGACAATGGTATCGCCTTTCACCCCTCCATTATTTTGGGATTTGATACGGATACAAAAGCCATTTTTGATGATACCCTGGAATTTTTGGCGAAAACTAAACTTCCAACGATGGCTTTACATGTTCTGACGCCCTATCCCGGGACACAAATATACCATCGTTTTAAAGATCAGGGGCGAATCATATCCCAGAACTGGAACCATTATGACCACCATACCGTAGTATTTCAACCCAAGAACATGACTCCACAGGAGCTTGCCAAAGGACACCATTATGTCCAAAGCGAGTTTTATTCTTTCTCTTCGATCGTTCGGCATATCCCATTTCTTTTAAGGGTTTCTCCTATAAACCTCAGGCGGAGCCTGCTCTTCCTGTTACTCAATATCGCTGGTAAAAGCGTTGCGAAATATATCGATACATCCCTTGATTGGGCTGATAACAACGAAAAGTGGAATTCCCAGAAGATTCGGCCCGGTGATAAAGTCTTAAAAGAGAGCACCGTCTCCTCTTCAGATCAAGCCCATCTCCCGTTTCAGGCTTTAAAAGATGGTAGCCCGTATAAAAACGATGAACCGCATCTTAATGAGGAGAACAAAATACCATAGACGACCCGAAAGATTTCTGCCTTTTTGAAGGTCAATGGGGCATAGTAATAACAAAGTAAGTTGTGGAGCGTTTTGTAGGAACGGACAGACTAACCACAAAGGGACTTCAGGCTTTACCCCGTTAGAAATAATGCCCCGCTGCTCTGCAGAGGGGTTAGATTTTACAATAATTCTGGCGGGGTTTAATGCCCCGCTGGAATTTCTAACGGGGTTTACGGGTTTTTTGTAAGATCCGGAAGGGTATGGCAACTTACAAATCAGATTTTGAGGGGAGGTTGTAATGGCGAAAGGTCGAATCAAGTGGTTCAGCGATCAAAAGGGCTTTGGGTTTATTGAAGTGGAAGGTGCGAAGGATGTATTCGTTCATCGTACTGCTATTCAGGGTGAAGGATTTACCCTGAGGGAGGGTGATGAGGTTGAATTCGAAATCTCGCAGGGCCCAAAAGGCCCTCAGGCCACCAATGTACGGGTGATTAGTTAAAGAGCAGAGGGGCCAGCTTTTGTCGACTTCGGTGAGCTCAGTAGAGCTGTGGTTGAATGCTTCGAGTTATATTTTCCCTGGACGTGGACAGGTCTGTTACACCCTGCCCACTACAGGCAGGAATGTCCCCACTTCGGGGTATTGCCTTAAAAATATGGACTTCTTTACAAGGTTTCATGGGAAAAAACTCAAGTGGAAAAATTTAAAATAAATAGAAACAAGGAAAAAAGTTTGAAAGAACGGGTTTCAAAAAGATCCTACAGATCTGAGTCTCGGCAAGGGCCGGACGAAGATGCTTTGATCCTGTCCGATGAGTTGGACGTCGATGTGGCCAGCGAGTTCCCGGGATTGAAAGTGGAGAATGAGAATGTTTTGGTGAGGGAAGAGGAGGAGGTCGTTGAATACAAGCTGGAGCCCTTTGGCAAGGCGGTGGATCCGGTTAGTATTTACTTGAAGGAGATGGGATCATTTCCCTTACTGACCCGGGAAGGGGAAGTGGAGATTGCCAAGAGGATCGAGAGCGGACAGCGGGAGGTGTTGAGCGTGGTACTCAATTGCCCTATCGCTGTTAGGGAAGTCATCAATCTCGGGGGCGCCCTCCGCGCTGGAAGGATAGAGATCAGAGAGGTAACCAATGAGATCGACGATGAAGAGACGAGTATTGAGAAGGAACAGATCCAGAAGAAGAAAGTTCTCAACTTAATCAATAAGATCAAGAGGGGAGAAGAGCGCATTCGAATTCTCCAGGGAGAGTTGAGGCTCAGGAATAAAGGAGTTCCGAAAAAGAGAATTCATGAAAAGATTTTGAAGAAACAAACCAAGATATTCGATACCTTTAAGCGGATCAATTTGAGGGAAAAACAGATCAACAAAATCGTTCAGAGATTGAAACAGTTGGACATTCGGATGGAGAGCGCTATAAGTGAGATGGAAAAATATAAGAAGGAGGGCATGAAACCGAAGGATATAGAGGAGATGGGCAGGATCGCCCGGAATGTCAAAAGGAAGGTGGACAGAATGGAGGCGGAAGGTGGCCTTTCTTCGGATCAGATCAAAGAGGCAGTGAAGGCGATTGAGAAAGGGGAGGCCGAGACTAATGAGGCGAAGAATGAAATGGTAAAAGCCAACCTTAGGTTGGTCATCTCCATTGCCAGGAGATACATCAATCGGGGGCTTCCATTTCTGGATTTAATCCAGGAAGGAAATATCGGATTAATGAAGGCAGTGTACAAGTTCGAATACCAGCGAGGCTATAAGTTCTGTACGTATGCCACGTGGTGGATCCGACAGGCCATCACGCGGGCCATTGCCGATCAAGCCCGGACCATTCGTATCCCTGTCCATATGATCGAGATCATCAATAAACTGAACCGAACCTCTCGAACCCTGGTTCAGCAGATGGGGAGGGAGCCCACTCTGGACGAGATTGCCGAAAAAATGGGAGTGTCTCTAGATAAGGTGCAGAAGATTATAAAGATCACCAAAAAACCCATTTCGCTCGAAACCCCTATCGGTGAGGAGGAAGATAGTCGCTTAGAGGATTTTATTGAGGATAAAGAGGTGATCTCCCCTCAGGATGCAGCAATAAGCTCCGATATGGCAAGGCAGATTCAAAGAGTCCTCTCGACACTGAAAAAAAGGGAGGAGAAGATTCTGAGGATGCGGTTCGGGATCGGAGAGAAGCACGACCATACCCTTGAGGAGGTGGGACAGGATTTTGATCTTACCCGGGAGCGGATCCGACAGATTGAGGAGAAGGCCTTAAGGAAATTGAAACATTTCAGCCGGGTCGGTAAACTAAGAAGTTTCATCGAAAACTAAAAAGGAGAACGACCATGAGAATTTATGTTGGAAATCTATCCTATGATGTATCAGAGGTAAATCTTCGCCAGGCCTTTGAGGCCTTTGGTCAGGTAAGCTCTGCAACGATCGTTAAAGATAGGTATAGTGGCCAGCCACGAGGATTTGGTTTTGTAGAAATGCTTGACCAGACTGAGGCCCAAGCGGCGATTCAGAACCTCAATGGGAAGGAACTCCTTGGTCAACAGATGAATGTGAATGAGGCACGCCCTCGCACCGACCAGGGAAGATCCGGCGGGCAAGGTGGTGATCGAGGGCGGCCGGGTTACGGTGGTAGAAGCCGCTATTGATATCATCTCAAAATTTCTGCACTCTGTAATGAAAAAGAGGTAAACATGGTACAAAGGAGAAAGCATGGTAGGGTCCGTGGTCCAAAACCCAGACGTTCAAGTCGTCCTAAATCTTATAAAATTGTGTGTGCGAGTTGCGGCAAAGAGGTAGTCGGCCAAGTTGCCCCGCCAGAGGGTAAAAAACTATTGTGCCTGGAGTGCTTCAAAAAATAGAGACACCATTAAAACGCGGGGAAAAACGCATAGGAAAATTAAAGTAAATAAAGAAATATATGCGGCTAACCTTCCCCTCGAGACCGGCGAACCCGAGCTCGAAGCCCTTTTTCTCCAATGCTGGAGATGTCATGTCTGTCAACATTGTAAAGGACAGGCAAACTGGCCAACCGAGGGGGTTTGCATTCGTGGAGATGTCTACCCAATGGGAAGCCGGAGGGCCGTCTCCATGCTGAATCGAAGAAGTTTCATGGGAAAAGATCTGCTGGTGAAGGAGGCAAGAGAAAGCCGTGGTTTTAGAGGAAGGTAGTAATAGGAATTTGAAGAACTCAGTTATCAGGATAAAAAGGGAGGCTCTATGAATAAGGAAAGGCTTGAATGGGTTATGTCAGGATTAAATCAACATGCATTAACTAAGCCTGAAGACCAATTTGTCAAAACTGCATTGGAAGCGTTCGAAAAAAATCACGTGCTAACAGAAGTTCAGGAAGAAAGGCTTGAAAGCCTTTACAAGGAAAAGTCAAAATTGATACCCAATAAGATTGAGGTTTCTTCCAAGCGAAGCATCCCAAAAAAGACTAAGCCCCGCAAGCCTCATTGGAAAGCCGTGTTTTGATGTGAAGAGACGGGGGAAGCAGCGATTCGGACAGGGCTGGCGAGAGTGGGGCATAGATTTACTTGTCGTTCTGTCATTTTAAGACACCCAGAGGAGGTGAACGATGGCGGAAAGAACTATAGACGTAAGTGAATTCAGATGGCCGGAGCCACGGACTGTTGGGATACTTGTTTTGCTCATCATCATCATTATCGTTCTTTGGGGCACCTTTGTCATTGTCCCGGCTGGCCACAGGGGGGTTGCCCTCTGGTGGGGGAGTGTGGAGAAGAGAATCATGGGGGAGGGGCTCAACTTCAAGGTGCCCATTGCCGAAAGAGTCATCAAGGTGGATGTCAAGGTTCAACCTCATCCGTTCAAGGAGATCGATGCCTCTTCAAAAGAATACCAGATTGTGAAAATGACGGGAATGATGAACTTTCATATCGATCCATCTTTTGTCAATGACCTTTACCAGAAAGTGGGGCTCGACTTTGCCGACAAGGTGATCGACCCAGCTTTCAACGACTTCGTCAAGGAGGTTGTGCCGACCTATCCAATTGGGGAGATACTTCCCAAGAGGGAGGAGATTCGGCAGAGGGCGATGAAAAAGTTGGGAGATAACCTGTCGAGGTATCACATCATCGTCGACGACATCTACTTTGCCAACATTCGCTTCTCTCCTGGATATGAAGGGGCCGTCGAGGCCAAGCAAGTGGCCCAGCAACAGGTGGAGACTCAGAAACAAGTTTTAGCCCAACGCGAGATTGAAGCTCAGCAAAAGGTCGCTACCGCAAAAGGAGAGGCTGAATCCATTCTCGTGGTGGCTCAGGGACAGGCCAAAGCCAACGATGTGCTATCACGGTCGATCAGCCCGATCCTGGTTCAGTATAAGAGTGTCGAGAAGTGGAATGGCATTCTGCCACAGGTCTCCGGAGGAGCCGTCCCCTTCATCAACTTGGGCAAGATGGGTGGCTCGTCGGGCGAAACGGAAGGAACCAAAAAATAAGTTAAGGGTTCAGAACCCTAACTATTCCCAAGAAAGGAAATACCATGATAAAAGCAGGTGACATGTTCAAAAACATAGAAAGTGGAAAAATCTTTACAGTTAAAAGCGTTGATCCCCGCACCATCATTTTGGGAACAAAGGACGGGTTCCAATCAATGTTTGTCAATCCAAACAACATGGAATCCGTATTCCTGCCCTTCGTAGAAGGCGAGGTCAAGGAAAAACCCAAAGAATAAACCCCGTTAGAAATTCCAGGGGGGCATTAACCCCCACCGGAATTATTGTAAAATCTAACCTCGCTGCAGAGCAGCGGGGCATTATTTCTAACGGGGTAAACGAAGTCAGAAATTCGCCACCTCTTTTTTAGATCTTAAAGAAAGGAAAACTTATGTTCGATTTTGACGCCCTGTGTCCGCATTGTGAGAAAAAATTCAGACTGAGCATGATTGGCCTTCAGGCCAAAGAGTTTATACAATGTCCTCATTGCCGAGGAATCATTAAGCTCGACCTTGCTGATCCGGAAAAAAAGGCAATACGGACAGGTCCGGATTTCGCAAGCTAATTTTTGGCCTCAACCCGTAATAGTCTCCAGGGAGGTCAAGAAAGGTGACGGTGCCATGATGAAGATAGGAGACAGGTTCAAAGATAAGACAACCGGAAAGATATACATCTTAAGAATGGAAATTGATAACAATACGCTTTGCCTGGAGGGGGAAAACGGTTTGGGCCGGAGATTGACGGGTAAAGGAAGTTTGAAACGAACTTGCGAGAAGTTGGAAGACATAAAATCTTGAAGCAAACCCCGTTAGAAATTCCAGCGATGCATTAAACCCCGCGGGAATTATTGTAAAATCTAACCTCGCTGCAGAGCAGCGGGGCATTATTTCTAACGGGGTAAATATATTTCTCGCCAGGTGAGGATGATGGATTCTTGATGCACGATTCACCTGCTTACCCACCGATCACTATTAAATTGCCCGAGGAACCAGGGCAGGGTCAGAAATGGCTCTGCCTTTTTTGTTTGTTCTCCATTCAACCTTTCCACCAGTAATCAATACCTCCACCTTCCTCATTATTACTTCCTTTCCCATGGGTGGAATCATCTCAGCAAAGGCAAATAGGTAGGAATTTTGAGGGGATGAAGAGCCGAAATGGATTTGGAAATTGCTATAATTGCTATAATGCTGGGTTTTTGGTATAGTGAGGTCAACTTCCAGGGGTTGATTCACATTTTCATTAGAATTCCTTGGATCAAATTGGAGCCCATCATAAAAAAGAAAAGATATATCTAAGTGAAGCAGAAAATTGTTTCAGTCAACATATTACAAGACCTTAAGCGAAGCGCTCCTCAAACAGAGTGGTCCTTGAGCGTAGCGATCCTTCATCGCAGGGGTTTTATATGCCAGCGATTGCATCTCTTGAAGACTTAAAAGCTGCCCAGAAAGAAGGGGGGAGTATTTACGCTATGCGGTAGGCAGTGGGAATAGGTCGAATAGAATGAGTTTTAACTGGGTTGACAATTCCGCAATCCGCATTCGGCAATCCGCATTTGGCATGCTCCAGAACAGTTGAAAGGTGAGGGCGGTTAGTGAATAGTGTAGACCCGACACTCAAGAACTTGAATAGTGTTAAC
>Ga0315279_10009939_pt1 | contig 11252 bp, 12 predicted proteins | sample YL17G06_20_MG_FD_203694 | JGI IMG/M metagenome (GOLD analysis project Ga0315279, IMG submission 203694) | Sediment microbial communities from Yellowstone Lake, YNP, Wyoming, USA - YL17G06_20 | ecosystem: Environmental > Aquatic > Freshwater > Lake > Sediment | place: USA: Wyoming | collected...
GCTCTTGCCCACTCCGGATGCGCCGGCCAGCACGCTCTGTCTGCCGGCCAGGCGGGCCGCGAGGCCGTCGAGGCCTTCGCCCGTGGCGGCTGAGCATCGCAGGATGTCCAGCCCCATTTCGCTGAAGTGCGCCAGCCGGTGCTCGTCGGCCGGCGCCAGGTCGATCTTGTTAATCACCAGGATCGGGCGGAGCCCGCCCCGCTCGGCGATGATGAGGAACCGGTCGATAAGGCCCGGCTTCATTGCCGGCCTGGACGTGGCGGCCACGATCGCCAGGACTTCCATGTTGGCGGCGATGACTTTCTCGAAGGCGCCCGCCTCTGCGGCGTCGCGCCTCTTGCCGCCGCGAGGCTGGGGCCGGCACAGGGCCGTCTGCCGCGCCCTGCGTTCGATGATGACGCCGTCGGCCCGTTCCTTGTCGAGTGCCAGGCGTCCATCTTGGTGTTCGGGGCGGATGACAGCGACGGTCACCACGTCCCCGAGCGTCAAGGCGGTGGAGCCCTCAGGGGCGCGAAACGTCCCGCCTATCTGGCAAAGGAGCTGATCGGAACCCAGGCGGACCATCGCCCCGCCGGGGAACTGACCGGTGACCATCCCCTCCTTGCGGGGCAGGTCCCGCACCTCTTCCGCCCCGACCGACAGCTCCCGCTTGGGAAGCTTGAACTCCCGCTTTGTGAAGCTCTTCCTGGGCGCCCCCTCGTGCTCGAAGCCTTCCTGGGAGGCGTACTGCTGGCCCCAGTCCTTGACGCGGTCCCTGGACTTGCCCTTGTTCCTTGCCATCGGGTCAATTGTCCGGCCGGGGGCGGGCCAATGCAATCGCGCCGGTCTTCCGTCAGCGGTCGGCGCAGAGCCATTGGCCAAACAGGATCATCCTGCCCTGCCGATCAGGAATGAGACCAAAAGGATGGCCAGAACGGAGATGGTTATGGCGACGAATCGCCAATCGCGATCGGCCGCGAAGGCCAGGATGGACACAGCCACCCGCATGACGGGCGTGGCGATGAGGACCAACAGACCGACGGTCATGATCGCGCGTCCGCGAGCCTGGCCAAGCTCTACGGCCAAGTCGCGCATCGTGTGGGGAAACGCGGCTCCGGGATCGGTCAGCCGCGACAAAGTGCCGGCGTCGCTCAGGTAATCGGGATGGTGAACCAGGGAGACCGTCATTCCGCTGACGATGAAGATCGCGCTGATAACCACGCCCAGGCGCAGCAGATTGCCGAGCAGCATTTCGGTCCGGCTCAAGTCGATCTTCCGGTGTTTGCGGCTAGGAGCGTCACGTGGCATCAAGGCGTCACTCCTCTCCGCAGCATCTGGAAGGCGACGACCAGCAGCACGACGGTGAACGCCGCCCGCAGCGCCGAGCTTTCCAGACGCCTCATGAGGCGAGCGCCCAACAGCGATCCGCACAGCACGCCGATGGCCGTGGGACCCGCGATGAAGGGGTCGATGTCGCCTCGGGCGAAATACACGCCCGCACTGGCGGCGGCGGTCACCCCGATCATGAAATTGCTAGTCGCCGAAGCCACTTTGATCGGCATGCCCATGCTCAAGCTCATCACCGGAACCTTGATGACGCCGCCGCCGACTCCAAGCAAGCCGCTCATGATCCCCGCAAAGCCGCTCAGGGCGAAACCGAGTCGAGTCCGGCGGACGCGGTAGCCTTCCGGCTGAGCGGTCGTCTGGCCGCAATGGGAACCGTTCAGAGCCAGGGCGTCAGCTAACCGGTCGGGGGCCCCGGGACGCGAACCGCTTGCCTCCCTATGCCGCCACATTGAAATGGCCGTGCAAACCACCGCGCCGGCGAAGACAAGATGGAGCAACCGGCCCCCGACCACCCCGGCTAGAAACGCGCCTCCCAACGCCCCCAGGGTCGTGGCCAGTTCGAGGAACATCGCCACGCGGATGTTGACCAGACGGTCCCTCAGGTAGGCGGCGCCGGCCCCGCTCGACGTGGCGATGACCGACACGATCGACGCGCCGATGGCGTATCGGATGTCTACCCCCAGCAACAGCGATAGCGCCGGCACGACGATGATGCCGCCCCCCAGCCCCAGCAGCGACCCGAACAGGCCGGCCACGACCGAAATCGCCAACACGATCAACATGAACGACAGGGGAGTCATCGGCGCCACACTAGGGGAATCCGCCGGAGTCTGCAAGCGAACGCTGCACCGGGCGGACTTGCCTCGCTGGTGGCGCCAGTTCGTAAGGCGAGTCCGTAGGGGGAGCCCCGGCGGAGCTCGCGGAACCGTTGCACGCTATACGCCGAGCCCCAAGCACGCCAGGTCGACCAAGCTTCCTAGTACCCCAGCAGCCTCGCTGCGTTTCTCCACAGGACGGCCTGGGTTGCGGCGGGGTCCAGGTTGAGTTCCTCGACGCGGCCGATCTCATCGCGCTGGCCGACCCAGGGCCAATCGCTGCCCATCATCACCCTGTCTGGGCCGTGGCGGCGGATCATGTCGGCCGCCCGCTGAGGCCCAAGGTGCGACAGGCTGAAGGACGTCTCGACGTACGCCGGCGTGCCTATGAGGTAGCGGTCCACCTCGTCCCACATCCGCCAGCCGCCCATATGCGTGCAGATGAGCTTCAAGCCGGGGTGCCTGTCGATGACCCGCCTTATCCGCTCCGGCGAGGCGCTGTTGGTATCGTCGGGGAAGGCGATGTCGCGCCCGCAATGGGCGGCCACCAGCAGGCCGCGCTCGGCTGCGGCGGCGTAGATCTCCTCCATGGCCGGGTCGTCGAACACGAAGTCCTGGTACATTGGGTGCAGCTTGACGCCCGCAAAGCCCTCCTCGGCGAACCGCGCCAGCCACTTGGCGGGCTTGGGCGTCCTGGGGTGCACCGACGGGAACGGCTCGATGCGGTCGCTGTGGACGCGACGGCACCACTTGAGAATGTCGCTCACCTGGTCGGGCTTGGTGGCTATCGCGCAGACCACCGACACGTCGACGTCGGCTGCGTCCATCGACTTCAGCAGCGAGTCGATCTTGCCGTCGCCGACGGCCCGCCAGTCGCTGGCCGCCTCCAGCGTGCGGACCGCGCGGGGGGCGAGCTTGTCGGGGAACGCGTGCGTGTGAACGTCTATCCTGCCCATTGCATGGAGCCTTCAGAGCCAATGGCCGATTGAATATCATATCCGTCCAGCCGGGGCCGCGCAAGCATTGCGGCTCCGTCGCTGGGAGGCAAGCATGAAACGCCTTGGCCGCAACCCGATCCTCACGCCGCGGGACGTCAAGCCGACGCGCGACGACCTGACCGTCCTGTGCACGCTGAACCCGGCGGCGGTCAGGTTCGCCGGCCAAACGCTGCTGCTGGTCCGCGTCGGCGAGGCCGCCCCGGCGAGGGCGGGCTTCGTCGGCGTGCTCCGCCACGATGCCGGCGCTGCCGGCGTCCAGGTGCGGCACATCCCAATCGGCGACCCCGCCCTGGACCGCTCCGACCCGCGGAGGCTCGTCTATCGCGGCAGGACGCTGCTGACCAGCATGTCGCACCTTCGCCTGGCCCGCAGCAGGGACGGGGTGAACTTCACCTTCGACCCCCAACCGGCCGTCTTCCCCTCAACGCCGTACGAATCGTTCGGCTGCGAGGACCCCCGCATCACGCTCATCGACGGGGTGTACTACGTCGCATACACGGCCGTCTCCGAGATGGGCGTGGCCGTGGCGCTTGCCTCGACGGAGGACTTCAGGACGTTCCGCGGGCACGGCATCATCTTCCCGCCGTATCAGAAAGATGTGTGCATCTTCCCGGAGAAGGTCGGCGGCGCGTACATCTGCCGGCATCGGCCATACCTGAGCGAGTTCAACGACGCGTGCATATGGACGGCCTGGTCGCCGGACCTGCTGTGCTGGGGCAGGCACGAGATGACCCTCGCGCCAACGCCCGGGACGTGGGAGGCCGGGCGAGTGGGCGCCGGCGCGCCTCCGATACGCACGTCCGAAGGCTGGCTGGAGATATACCACGCCGCCGACGAGGCTGGCAGGTACTGCCTGGGGGCGATGCTCAGCGACCTGGACGAGCCCCAGCGCGTCTTGTCCCGCTCGTCCCGCCCCGTGCTGGAGCCGCGGGCCGACTACGAACTGGCGGGCCTGTACGCCAACTGCGTGTTCTGTAACGGCCTGGTCGTGGACGAAGGCGGAGCGATGACCGTCTACTACGGCGCAGCCGATCGGATATGTGCCGCAGCCCTGACAAGCGTGGATGAGATGATCGCGGCCGCCAAGTCGTAGGAAGGCCGGTTTCGAGGCCGACACGATGGCCAGACTGAGGGTCATGCAGCTTATCACCGAGCTGGCCCCGGCCGGCGCGGAGCGATGCGTGTATGAACTCGCTCGCCGGCTGGACCGCAGCCGGTTTGACGTTTCGGTGGCCGGGCTCCGCGGCGGGGCGATGGCCGGGCTGCTCCGGGAGGCCGGCGTGCCCGTGCACGTGCTGGGCGTGCGGGGCAGGTGGGACCTGCCCAAGCTCGTCTCCCTGGTTCGGCTGCTGCGGGCTGATCGCGTGGACATCCTTCATACCCACCTGTTCCACGCCGACCTGGCGGGGCGCGTGGCGGCGTACCTGGCCGGGGTGCCGCACGTGGTGCACACGGTGCACACGGCCGAGGCGAGGTTCCGCCCGTGGCAGTTCGCCTTCGCGCGGCTGTGGGCCGAGCTGGGCGGCCCGGCGGCCCCCGGCCGGCAGACAGCCGGGATCATCGCGGTCAGCGAGTCGGTGAGGGACCACCACGCCGCTCGCAGCGGCCTGCCCGCCGGCTGCTACGCAGTCATCCCCAACGGCGTGGACGTGGATGCCTTCGCCCGCGACGAGGAAGCCAGGGCGGCCAACAGGCGGGCATGGGGCGTGGGCGACGGGGAGTTTCTGCTCGCCTTCGTCGGCAGGCTGGACAGGGAGAAAGGCGTGGACACGCTGCTGGCGGCGATGGTCTTGCTGGACTCCCGCGGCCTGGCGCCAAGGCTGGCCATGGCGGGCGACGGTCCGGAGCGGCCGATGGTCGAGGGCTTCCTGGCCGGTGCGGCTGGGCGGGGCACGCGGCGGCTGGGCTTCGTGGACGACGTTCGCGGCGTGCTGAGCGCAGCCGACGCCCTTGTGATGCCCAGCCGCTGGGAGGGCTTCGGCATGGCGGCGGCGGAGGCGATGGCGGCGGGTCTGCCGGTGATAGCGGCCAACGTGCCCGGCCTGCGGGACGTGGTGGCGGACGGCCTGACCGGGCTGATGGTCCCGCCGGAGGAGCCGGAGGCCCTTGCCGCATGCATCGAACGGCTAACTGGCGACGCCAAGCTGTGCCGCGAGCTCGGCCGGTCAGGCAGGAACCGCGTGGCTGAGCTGTTCCACATAGACGTGACCGTGGCCGCTCACGCCGAACTCTACCAGAGCATCGCGGGGGTCCGCCTGACAGCCCCGGACGAGCCCTGAGCACGCCGCCCAGCCCGCGTGTCGGCAGGCCGTCGCGGCAGGTCGCCGCCGCAGGGGAATGCATTCCGTTAACGCGTCTCAAGGGCCCCAACCGATATGACGAACAACCACGATCGCGGACTGGCCGCGATGGGCGGTCAGGCGCTGTTTGAAAAGTCGGATCGGGTGATTGAAGATGGGCCGCGCCAAGGCGACTGGGCGCGGGTATGAGGCGCCCGGCCGACGAAATCCCCGGCGGAGGCGGCAAGGCAGATTTTTCTCGCGCATCGCCCCGGCCTGGAAGACACCCACATACGGGGGTCGAGCCGGGATTCCGACGCAACACGTAGCCGCTGTAAGCAAACCGTTAGCGAACGGTCATGCGAGCGAAAAATATGAGGGAACCGGATTTTTTCCTTGCAGCCATCCCTGTCGGTGGTTAAGAATCCCTGTAAGTCCCATCAAGTGGCCCAAAGGAACGGCAAGTGGCGCTCTTCGTCGGTGAGTTTGAGCAGTCGATTGACGCAGCCAAGCATCGCCTGGCGATAAGCTCGGCGCTGCGTGAGCAGATCGACGCGGAGGCCGACGGGGAGAACTTTATCCTGGTGCTTGGGCCGGACCGGCACCTTTGGCTGTACCCGGACGAGTACTACCGGCGGCTGCTGGCCAAGATGAAGCGGTCGGCGCTGCCGGACCGCCAGTCTGGGCGGATACACCTGCTGACGGCGATGGCGCGGGTGCTGAAGACCGACTCGCAGGGACGCGTGGTCTTGCCGGAGAAGTCCATGAGCCGGGCGGTGGTCTCGGAGAAGGTTACGCTGGTCGGCGCGTTCGACCACGTGGAGATCTGGCCGGCGGAGGAATGGGAGAGGCACGTGGACGAGGCCCTGCCGACCTACGGCGAGATGCTCTACGAGGCCTCGGAGCGTGCCCGGCCCTCGGGTGAAGGCGACCAGTAGACTGATAGCGGCCGTTGGCCAAGCTCGGCTGGACTTGGCCAACGATGAATCGGACACGGAGAAACCCGGTGAGAAAGGATTTTTTATGTTCACCTCGCAACAGGACTTGGGCGACGTTCGCCGGCCGCAGGGATGCGGCTCGGCGGGGATCGCTGAACTGCGCCGCGGTCTGGCAACACCATCGCGAATGACCGATGGCGACCGGCAGCGCCTGCTGGACTTGGCACGACGCGTGGCGCGGGTGCAGTCGTTGGGAGGTGGATACAGCCGGGTTTCCCTGTCCGAGCACGCCCAGGCCGCTATCGGCAGGCGGGCGGCCTGCTAGGAGACGACAAACACAATGGGCCGCGCTCCCGCCCACACGCCGGTCCTGCGGGATGAGGTGGTGGAGATGCTCTGTCGGCCGGGCAGGAAGGCCCTGATGGACTGCACCGTAGGGGGCGGGGGACACGCCGAAGCGCTCCTTGAAGCCGCCGACCAGGACGCGGTACTATTAGGCCTGGACGTGGACCAGGCCAGTCTGCTGGAGGCGAAGGAGAACCTGAGGCGTTTCGGCAGCCGCGCGAGGCTGTTCCGCGCCAATTTCTCTCTTCTGCCGGAGGTGCTCGCCGAGGCGAGTGTGGCCGCGGCCGACGCGATCCTGGCCGACCTTGGCCTGGCCAGCACGCAGCTTGACGACCCCGGCAGGGGCTTCGGCTTCGCGGCCGATGGACCCTTGGACATGAGAATGGACGACAGGCTGACCAGGACCGCCGGCGACCTGGTCAACACCCTCGGCCAGAAGGAGCTGGCCGACCTGATATACGCCTATGGCGAGGAGCGCTACAGCCGGCGCATCGCCGCGGCGATCATCGTGGCCAGGAAGGCGGGTCCCATACGGACCACCACGGAGTTAGCGCGGATCGTCGCGGGCGCCATGCCGCCTGCGGTCCGCCGCGGCAGGCGCGGAGTCCATCCGGCCACCAGAACCTTCCAGGCCCTCCGGATAGCGGTCAACGACGAGATGGCGTGCCTAGACGGGCTGCTGGAGCGTCTGCCGGGCTGCCTGTCGGCCGGCGGAAGGGCGGCCATCATAAGCTTTCATTCACTCGAGGACCGACGCGTGAAACAGGCGTTCGCCCGCTTGGCCGAGCAGGGCCGGGCCAGGCTGTTGACGAAGAAACCGGTAGCGCCCTCCAGACAGGAACAGGATCGCAACCCGCGCAGCAGATCGGCTAAGCTTCGCGGTATCGAGATGACATCGACCAGCCGGCAGTGACGCCGGCGGGAGCTTTTTGACTTTCGCCTTTCCGGAGCAACGCATGGCGGCGGGCCAAATTGGCGCTATGAAGGTCAACAAGACACGGAGAAGGGAATCATGACTCGTGAGACACGGATTGGTCTGTTGGTGGCACTGGCATTCATCATCGCCTTCGGGTTGGTGCTCAGCGAGCTTACGGGCAAGTCGAGCCCGGCCGGCAGGCAGATCAAGTCCGCGATAGAGCAGGCAAACCGGACCGACTTCTCCCCGATAGTCGATCGCGCGCCGGTCAGGGACGGCGAGGCGGCCCGCTCGTCGAACCAGCCTCAGGCCGGCACGCCCGGCCCGGACGGGGAGGCGCTCAGCCTCACCGCGCAGTCGCCGGCGGTGGTGGACGTGGACCTGCTGGCGGCGCCCGGCCGCGGGGCCGGCGACGGCGTGGCCAGCGCCTTGATGAAGCCCCCAGCCGACACCACGCCTCATCAGAAGACCTATACAGTCCAGCCGAACGATTCCCTCAGGAAGATCGCCCGCAAGTTCTACGGCGACGAGCAGCGCTACAAGGACATACTTCGGGCCAACCGTGAAGCCCTGGGAGACGAGTCGCTCATCACGATAGGCCAGGAGCTTGTCTTGCCCGAGATCCCGGCGGCGGCCCTGGCCAAAACGGCGGGTGCGGCGCCGTCCGGCAGGGAGGGCCTGCCTCGCGTGCCGCCCCAGGAGTCGGCTGGATACAGCGAGCTGGAGCTGGGCCAGCTCCAGCAGCACTTCCGCGAGGAGGAAGCCTCGGCAGTGACGGCCCAACCGCAGTCGGCGAAGGCCGAAGCGCTCTTGCCGGCCAGGAACCAGTCGCCTCCATCCAAGGCCGAGGCGTCGTCGGCAGGGGCGCCTCCGGCGAAGATGACCGAGTCGCCGGCGACGGTGAAGAAGGCCTCCAAGCCGGCCGAGCGGGTCTACGTGGTCCAGGCCGGCGACAGCCTGACGAAGATCGCCCGGCAGTTGATGAACGACGGAAGCTCGCGGGCCGTGCACAAACTGTTCGAGGTGAATCGCGACAAGCTGGCCAGCCCCGATGAGTTGCCCGTGGGAGTGGAGCTGAACATCCCGAGTTGACGGACGGAGGTCTCGCTGATGCGGATGGTGCCGGTGATCGTGGTGCTGGCGGCGATAGCGGTGTCGCTGGTTCACATCCGCCGGCAGCAGGTCTCATACGCACACGAGATACAGCGACTCCGCAATGAGCAGGTGGCGATCCGCCGGGATCTCTGGGACCAGCAGAGCCGCCTGGGCTACCTTACCTCGCCGAAGCGCATAGCCGGCGACGTGGAGGCGCTGTCGCCTCCCGATGAGGCCCCAAGCGCCCCGACAGCCGGGCGGCAGGGGCAGGCTGGAAAGGGCAAGGCCACCAGATGAAGGCCACCTGGCGTCACAACGTCCTCTTTGCCGTGCTGATACTGGGCCTGGGCCTGCTTGCGGCCAGGCTGGTGACGCTGATGCTTGCCGACCAGGCCAAGGTGGCCGCGCGAGCCGAACGGCAACAGCGGAGCAGAATGCTGCTTCCTGGCCGGCCCGGAAGCATCTACGCCAGGTCGGGCGCCCGCTATGTGCCTCTGGCGGTCAGCCGGCAGGTGCCAAGCTGCTTCGCCGACCCGTCCCTGATCGACCAGAACGAGGTGGACAAGGTTTCGATAGAGGTCGGCAGCCTGCTGGGCGTCAACGCGCCCGACGTGCAGCTTGCCCTGCTGGAGCGGCGCGACAAGCGATTCGCCTGGCTGAAGAGGCAGATCAGCCCGTCTCAGGAGCAGGCGGTGGCGGCGCTGGGCCTGCGGGCGGTTGGGATTGTGCCGGAATGGCGGCGGGAATACCCCAACGGCGCCCTGGCCGCGACGGTCGTGGGCTTCAGGCGGGACGACGGCCAGCCCGGCGCAGGCATCGAGCTGGCGGAGAACGACCACCTGGCCGCCAAGGACGGCCTGCGCGTGGTGTTGACCGACGCGGCGCGAAGGCCGATCTGGCCGATGCCACAGGAGAGCTCCCTGCCCCGCGACGGCGCCAACGTGTTCCTGTGCCTCGACGCGGTCATACAGGGCTACCTTGAGGAGGCGATCCAGCAGTCGCTGGAGAAGTTCGCGGCCAAGTGGGCGACGGGAATCGTGGTCAACCCCTCCACGGGGGCCATCCTGGCGATGGCGTCAACCGCGCCATCACCATGCCCTTCGAGCCCGGCAGCGTGTTCAAGCCGGTAGTCGTCGCCGGGGCCGTCGACGCGGGGGTGGTGAGCTATCAGGAGGAGATATTCTGCGAAAACGGGCTGTACAACGCTCCCAGGGGCGGCAGGATCAGCGACCACGGCAAGAGCTACGGGACCCTGACGATCACCGACGGGGTGGTCCTCTCCAGCAACATATGCATGGCCAAGATCGGCGAGAAGCTCGGCAACGAGATGATCCACCGGATCGTCGAGCGGTTCGGTTTCGGCCAGCAGACGGGGATAGACCTTCCAGGCCAGAGCCCCGGCATACTCCGCCCGCTGGCCAAGTGGGACGGCTACAGCATGCGCCGCGTGCCATTCGGCCAGGAGATATCGGCGACGGCGTTGCAGGTCACGATGGCGTTCTGCGCCCTGGCCAACGGCGGGCAGCTTCTTCGGCCGCGGCTGGTCGAGCTGGTCGCCGACAACGAAGGCCAGGTGTTGTACCAGTCGCACAAAGAGGTCGTCCGGCGGGTGCTCTCGCCGCCGGTGGCGGCGCAGAGCCTGGCGGTGCTTGAGGAAGTGGTGCGCCGCGGCACGGGGCGCGCGTGCCAAATGGAGCAGTGGCGCAGCTTCGGCAAGACAGGAACCGCGCAGATAGCGGGTGGTGGCGGCTATGTCGAGGACGCTTACGTCGGTTCCTTTGTCGGCGGAGCGCCGACGAGCAATCCCCGGGTGCTGTGCATGATCGCGATCTACCGGCCCGATAAGCACAGGGGCTACTACGGCGCGACGGTGGCGGCCCCGTACGTCAAGCAGGTCCTGGAGCACAGCCTGACGTACCTGGGGGTGCCGCCCGACAAAGCCGAGCCGGGCGAGACGAAGTCCACGCTCGTGATGGGCCAGCGCCCGTGGGATTAGCGGTCTATTGCCAATGACCCGGTGCGCGGCACTGCCGGGGTCTGTGCGGACTGCTTGCATTCACCCGGGCGGTCTGGAGGATACGTCCCTGTTGATGGAGGCGACGCGGTTCTGTAAGGTGTTGTCATGCTGTTTTCCGAGCTATTGAGGAGCGCCGGCCTGGCCGCGGTGCCGTCCGGGGGCGACCCGGAGATAAACGACGTGCAGTTCCACCCGCGAAGCTGCGGGAAGGGCTCGTGCTTCGTGGCCATGCGAGGCCCAACGGACGACGGGCACAGGCACATACCCGAAGCCGCCGCCGCGGGCGCCTCAGCCGTGGTCTGCCGGAGCATTGACGGCAGCGCACCGCCCGGCGCCTACGTGGTGGTCGAGGACACGCGGCTGGCGCTTGGCAGGCTGGCGCAGGCCCTCAGGGGCTGGCCGGCGCGGAAACTCAAGTGCGCCGCCGTGACGGGCACCAACGGCAAGACGACCGTCACTTACATGCTGCGGGCGGTGCTGGAGCGGGCCGGCTTCAAGCCAGGGCTGCTGGGCACCGTGTCGT
>Ga0315279_10009940_pt1 | contig 11251 bp, 5 predicted proteins | sample YL17G06_20_MG_FD_203694 | JGI IMG/M metagenome (GOLD analysis project Ga0315279, IMG submission 203694) | Sediment microbial communities from Yellowstone Lake, YNP, Wyoming, USA - YL17G06_20 | ecosystem: Environmental > Aquatic > Freshwater > Lake > Sediment | place: USA: Wyoming | collected...
CTCGGGGTTATTCTCGGCGTAGATCGTCGGCCGCGACGGGTCTTCCTCGCGGGCGGCGGCGTGAAGTCGCGCGAACAACTCGCGGTCGCGTCCCTCGTTGAGCAGGCCCCACAGGATGACCGACGGATGGTTCGCATCCCGCCGTATCATGGCGCGCATCATGGCCTCGGCGTGGTCGTGGAAACCGGGGCCGCCGATGAATTGCCAGGAGGCGATCTCCTCGTAAGCGCAGATGCCCAACTCGTCGCACGCGTCCAGAAAAGCCGGATGCTGCGGATAGTGGGACAGGCGCACGAAGTTAGCTCCCATCGCCTTGATCAGTTCAGCATCGGCGCGCTGCAAACGTGCCGGCAACGCATTGCCCATACCCGGAAAGTCCTGGTGGCGATTGACGCCGACCAGTCTCACGTGTTCGCCGTTGAGCAGGAAGCCGCGCTCCGCATCGAACTCGAACCACCGCAGCCCGAACCGCGCCTCCACCCGTTCCGCAAGTCCGCCATCGGCGTGTACGCTCACAACCATGGTGTACAGGTGTGGCATGTCTGGCGACCATAGGCGCGGGCTGGAGATGGCCGGCAACTTGAGGCGGACCAGGTTCTCGCCGGGCTCGACCTCCGCTTGGCATTCAGCGCGAGCCGCGACCCGGGCGTCGGCATCGCTGGCAACCGCTTCGACACGAACGCCACGGGCGGCATTGCAGCGCACGCGCACTGCCGCCTCGACCCGGGCGGAGTCAGCCGAGACCCGGGGGGCCAGTATGCGAAGCCCGCACGGAGGGACATGAGTGTCGTCGGTGCCGATCAGCAGCACTTCACGGTAGATGCCCCCGTACAGGTTATAATCAGGGTCCTCCCGGCCGGGAAGCACGTCTGGATCATGGGTGTTGTCCACGCGGATTGCGACGACGTTCTCGCCCGAGACCAGCGCCGTGGTGATGTCAACGGACATTCCGGTATAGCCATCCACCGAGCGCGCCACGTGGCGGCCATTGAGCCAGACATCCGTGACCGCGAAAGAGCCCAGCAGGACGAGGTGCGCCCTGCGATTTGGGCTCAAGCCTTCTACCCTGAAACGCTTCCTGTACCAGCCCGGGCCACGGTAATAACCCCGCGACGGCGTAAAGGTGTCCTCGGCATTGAAGCAGTGCGGGAGGACCACTTTCTCCCACTCAGCATCGTTCAAGCCCGGCTGCTGGCCAGCCGCCACGTCGCCCCGGTGAAACAGCCAGCCGCCGCAGAAGTTGCGCGCGCGGCGCGGACTGCTCGAATCAGCGCATAGAGAGTACGTTGACGCAGTTACCATGCCATCCCCTCACCGAAACGCTGCATGCCCAATACGATGTCCGTCGCAAACACCCCTTTCGACGGCTCCCAACGGCTCGGTGCTGCCGCCCAGCCGGGTGGTAATCCTGCCCGATGTGGGTTGACTTCTTCCCCCTTCGCAACGGCATATGCGTGCACAGACCTGAGGTCATGGGGCACATCGCATGTCCTGTCGCCGACAGGCAGGACTTCGCCGAACCAGCCAGAATAACCCCCCGGCCCGCCCAGTCCCCGCGCGTCAGCATCTGAATCTCACGTGCGCGCAGCGCCGGCGCGGCGGCGACTAACGCATCGGGAGGCGAGCGTGAAGCTGCATCCAGCGTACACTATCAACGGCAAGCCCGTGCTCGGCACGTACGGCCGCACTGACCTGGAGGCATTGGCGCTCGTCAAGGAAACCGGGATGAACCTCGTGTTCGGCGGCGCCGACCTCCTTGACGCGCGCGGCGCCGCAGGCAAGTTCTGTCTCGACAATGGGATCAAGGTAATGTACTCCCTGACCGGGCACGTCTACGGCCGGCCGAGCCTAAGCGACGACATCAACGAGAGCCAGGCGGAGATCCCCATCCATGCGGGCGCGCCGCTTCCACCGCCGGGACCTGTTCGGATCGAGGATGAACTCATCCGATACCGGGAAGCCACGCCTTCCGCGCTGGTCGGCTGCGAGCGCGGGAGCGAGGGCACGACCGCGGCGCCTCACCGCGCCGGGATCATCCCGTTGTGGCCCGAGCCACTTGCCGAGGAAATCGCGAACGTCGCCGCTTCCCCCAACCTCTTCGGCTACTACGTCCTCGACGACAGCCCCGGCAACGCGCTGTCCGCGCTTCGCGGCATCTACCGCATCGTCAAGCGCATAGACGCCGGCAACCGCCCGCTGTGCGGCGGCTACAGCGGCGCCACCACGCTCCACAATTTCGCGCCGGACGCCGCTGACATCCTGATGCTGTATCACTACCCGGTCTTGAAGACCGGCTACGAGCGAACGATGACGAGCTATGACACGCAGTGGATGCTCATGGAGGCACGCAAGCGGGCTCCCGGCGTGCCATTCTTCGGCATCTACCAGGCATTCTGGGGCGGGGACTGGAACAAGCAGGAGCCGCTCACCCCGGCCGAGCTGCGAGAGCAGATGGAAGACTTCGTGCGGGAGGGCGCGTCAGGGCTCATCGCGTTCTACGTCAGCCCCGACGAGGGGCCCCTGGGCGGCTGGAACCTGGACCGGGATCTGCGGCGAGCAGTCCGCGACGTGAACCATGAGATCCTCAGCACCGGCGGCCTGCGCGTGCCGCCGCAACCGGACGAGATAGCGCAGGCGCGCTTCCAGCCGACGGGGTACTGGGTGCACCCGCGCGAGGTCCCCGGCATTGTGCCCGCGTGGCACGTCCTTGCCCCGTTTGACGATGCCGAAAGGGAAAAGCTCGACGCGACGTTTCCCCCAGACCGAGAGATCGCCCTTGACGCCAGCTACGCCGGCAAGGGACGAACGATCCGCTGGATGACGCACCGCGCGGTTGCCGGCGCGATCGGCCTCGTCGAGCTGTACGGGGGAATGGAGCACCTCTCCCACTGCGTGGCCTACGCGACGTGCGCCGTGACAAGCCCGCGCGCGCACGACGTCCAGATGCGGTTCTCGAGCGACGACGCCGCCATCGTGCTGTTCAACGGGCGACAGGTGTGGCGGCACGACGGGCCGCGCGGCGTGCACTGGGATTCCGACGTAGTCCCGGTGAGGCTGGAAGCGGGTGAGACCCGCATTCTGGTGAAGGTCCACAACGGAACCGGGCAGTGGGGCTTTTTCATGCGCTTCACGGACCCGGACGGCAAGCCGCTGCCTGACCTCGGCTTCTCGCCGGCGCTCTGAGGCCCTGATATGCAGGGGCACGGAACACGCGGCGCGTAGCTCCGCCCAGGCCCCCCCTTGTTGCCCCGCTTGGGCACGCGGCCTGTCAGCGGATTCGAACGACGCGGTTGGCGGCCCAGGTCTGGCCGAACATATCCGTCGTGCGCACGGTGACGGTATGGGTGCCTCTCGGCGGGCTCTCCGGCAGCATGCCTTTCCACATATGATATGACTGGCTGGGATAGTCCATCTCCCAGCCGAAGACCTCGCCGAGGGCGCGGCCCAGCACCGTCTGCTCGAGATAGGGGCGCTGCTCGTACATGCGCAGGCACTCGGGATCGATCGTCACGGTGTGCTGTAGCGGGATCCATGATCCCCCGTTGCCGAACCGCATCTCGACGGTGGATCGCTGCGAACCGGCGAACACGTTCACCAGGATCTCCGTCCCCCCCGCCTTGGCCTGTTCGATGTCGTCCGGCAAGTAGATGTTCATCTGGTAGTCCGCGGGGCGCCGCGCCGCTTTGAACCGTATGCTGTATCGATTCCCATCGAACGTGACCAGCGAATAGCCGTTGGGCGCGCCATCGTTCATCGTCGCATGGGGGATGCCCAGCTCGTCAATCGCGCCGCACCACCAGCAGCCGGACACGGTGGCGTTTATGAAGTGGTGGTGGGGTTCCTTGCCATGCCATCCCATTTCTTCCGTCACAAACACGTGAATCTGCTCGTGGGCATGGGCCGCAATGGAGAAGGTGTGAGGCCGGCCCTGGAGGAGGCGGAAGATCGCTTCCCGATTCTCACAGCGAATGATCGGCGCGTGCATCATCAGGACGATCAGGCGATCATCAGGCACCATCGCCAGGTAATTCCCCACGAAAGCGAGTGCATCGTCCGTGAGGAGCGTCGCAGACCCGCCATCCGGCTTGAAGAAAATGTCGTTGAGTGCAATGAACACCACGCTGGCGTACTCGAACGCGTAGGTGCTCGGGCCAAAGAACCGCTCAAACGTCTCGTCGCGGTACTGATTGCTGGTGGCCGCCCGATTGTGATCATGATTGCCGAAGACGTTGTACCACGGGATGCCTATCTGGGCGATGCTCTGGCTTATCTCCGCGAACAGGCCCGGGTCGTCGGCCACGATGTCGCCCAGGGACACGCCGAAGACGGCATCCGTACCGATGCATTCCTCGACGACGTCATGAGTGACGAAGTTGACCTCCCGCACCCCGCGGGCCTGCGTATCGCCGAAGAACAGAACGGTGAAGCGCCGGTCCTCTTTCTGGGGGTGCAGCGGGAAGTCTATGGACTCGGGCAAGGGACCGGTCGGCGCAACGCCCGGCACCTCGAGCGGGGGCGATCCGTGTGGCTTGTGGAGATAGAAGAACCGAGGAATCTGATCCGCGTTCACCGGCACCCCGTAGCCTGTGGGCTTGATGACGAACAGCGCGGTGTCATCGCCTACGGGCAGCGACCAACGGCCGTCCGGGCCGGTCCGCACCACCTCCCGCCCGTTCGACACACAGACATCGGCGATTCCGGTCTCCCCCTGGTCGCGGACGCCGTTTCGGTTGGCGTCGAGGAACACACTCCCGCGAGCCGCCGCTTGGGCGTTGGCGAGCGCCGGCAAGACGATGCACAGCGCTATGGCGGCCAGAACTCGATAACGCATGGCTTTCACTCCTTGTGGCGCGTCAGCGCGGATCCGCGCCTCCGGGCCAGTCGCCCGGGCTCTGGGTTGCTTCCTCTTCGGTGATGAAACCGTAGTGGCGGCCCATCCAGTAGGCGATGGTGTAGTCGCCGCCGCCGCACTCATAGTGCGCGCACGAGCGCACGTTCGGGCACAGGTTGGCGGACTCCCACGATTCCGCGTCCGGGCTGCGGAACAGGCCCGCAGGTGTGCTGGCGTAGTAGCAGCCGTCGGGCTGGCGGTCGAAGAGGCGATAGGCGCTGGTGATGTGCAGGCCCCGACCGCAGTCCCGCCAGGTGTCGCCGCCGTCGTCCGAACGGAAGATCCCCAGTGAGGTGGCAGCCAACATGTGCCCCTGCGCGACCGGCAGCAGCAGGTCCTGAATAGAACCTTCCAACCCATCTCCGCCAACGTGAGCGTTGAGGTGGAGCTGGCCGTAGCTTGACAGGCCATCCCCGATAACGCCCATCCAGTGACAGCCGGCGTCCGGGGTCTTCCACAGGATGTGGTAGTCCGGTCCATGGTGCAGCAGGCGGCAGCGGACGAAGACCACCGCAGGGTTGTTGGGGTCCGTGCGGATCCATTCAATCCCGTCTCCGGCGAAGGGCACCACGCCAGCCAGGCGCCAGTCGCTATGCCGGCCTTCCTTGATGAACAGCTCTTGCCTGGTGGCCGCGTAGCACATCGGGTCGGCCCCCAAGACGACGGCGTATCGAGCCTCCAACGCGCCGGGCAGAGGGGCAACCACCTGCGTCCATCCTTCGCCGCACCGCAGAGCACCGAGATCCAGGGAGCGATACACGCCGGCGTCAGTGATCGCGTAGAAGTGATGGTGACCCTCATCCGACGCGAGGACGCGAGACGCGCTGGCGCCCGGAACCTGCGTCCGCTCCCACCGGGCTCCCGCGGCGTTGGTGCGGAACACGCCGTCACGAGTGGCGGCGGCCATGAACCGGAAACGCTGCTTGGCGACGGCCAGGTCGCACATGCCCGCGGGCGCTGAGGCCAGCTCTTGCCAGGTGGCTCCCCCGTCAAGCGAACGGTAGACCAGGCCCGAGGAGTCCAAGCAGTGAATAACGGCAGGATCCTCGGCTGCCACGTCCAGGGCCACAATCACCCGCGCCAGCCAACGGTCGAGTGCGTACGGCGAGCCCTTCCACTGGTACTCGTTGTCCATCGGGCGCTCGTTCATCGGCAGCGCGTCCCTTGCGACGCGTCGCCCCTGCGCCGCAATGAATTCAATGTCCTGGCGAATGCTGTTCATGCGCGGCGCATAGCGCCTGGTGGTGGGCCAGTGGCGCAGATCCCACAGGGCGCCTTCCCGATCGAGATCGCCTGCGCCCGCCTGCGCCCCGAACAGGTAGCAGTAGAACGCGCACCGGTCGTGCTTGTGTGCTTCCCACAGCGCGTCCAACACCGCGCCATAGAAACGGAGCAAGCCGGCGTCGGTCTCCATGCGGAACAGGTTGTCCAAGTCGCCGAAGACGTGTTCGGCGTCGTCAAAGTCGGTGCGTGGTGGGGGCACGGCGAAGGTCGTGCGGTCGCGGTATCCGAAGCGTGTGACCAGCTCCTCATACTTGTCCGCAAACTTGCGATCTCCGCAGATGTGCTCGGCCACCTTCACGCCGTGGATGGCCATGATCGTTCGCAGGTTGGGGGTGCGTCCATCGCTCAGGCCCAGCAGATGGCAAGTCGTCCGGCCGTCCACATCGCGGATGAGCAGATCGTTGTCGCAGACGTAGTTGCCTATGGCCCGCACGTCCTCCCTGATGAACGCCTTCTGCTCCTCGTCCGCAGCCAGGGTATAGTAAGCGCCATAGCCGTGCATGACCGCGTCATAGTTATGGTGGGACTGATCTCCTCGCCAGCGGTAGCCCGCAAGCTCGCCTTTCCCCTGACGCCAGCACTCCGAGCTCGCCGAGCCTTCGCGCTCCGCCAGCACGGGGCCGTGGCCCAGCAGATAGCCGCGGCAGATCAACCCTGGAACGCCGGTCAACTGCTGCAGACGCCGAAAGGCGCGCAGAATCTCCCAGCAATGCTTGCGCACGGACTCCTCTCCGGTCACCAGATACCGGTAGGCTTGACCCGACAGGTAGTTGGCCGTCCAACAGCACGAGTGGGCCACATCGCAGAAGCCCTGCGTCGAGTAGTCCACCGTGCCGTCGCCCCGCACCTCCACCATGGAGGGGTAGATGCCTTCGATCCAATGCTTCTCCAAGATGTCTTGTTCGAGGAACACCGCCTTGTCGTGCAGCGGCTTGCGCCAAGAGCCATCGTCGTGTCCCCAGCGAATCGTCCTCACCAGCACAACTCCTTTCCTCGCAGATGGGTCGCGGCGGCGAGGCAGCCGCGATCATTCGCACTGAACTCAGGACTCCCCGCCGTCAGTCGGCCCCTCTTGCCGGCACCTGGTAGCTGTACACGTGTGACCCGCTGCCAAAGTAGATCCGCCCGTTGAGGAGGTCGCCGCCAGGCCCGATGGGCACCGGCGACTCGGCCAGCATCGTGATGCCGTGCGTGGCCAGGTCCACGCGGGCGATGCCTTTCACGAACAACATGTAGAGCTTCCCATCGGGGCTGAGCACGAACACGCGCGGCCCTTGCTGAGAATTGGTGGGCCCGAGCCTAGCTTCCGTGTCTTCTTCATAAACGACCTCCCGCGTGGTGGGATCGAACACGAAAAAGCGTTCCCGATCCGCGACTCCGTAGACCAAACCGTTCGGCGCTCGGCACAGGTCCGTGTACCCCTGCGCGCCGGGGAACACAGCCTGGTGCCACTCGAGCCGCTTCGTCGCCAGGTCCATGATGTACAGCTCAGCCTGCTCGGCCTTTTTCTCGCCGCCGGTTCCCGGGCTGGTCGTCGTCCCGCCCAGGAGCTTGCCGCTCGGGAGCGCCACCAGGCTCATGGTGGACTGCTCGGGCAGGATGTCCGTGTGCTCAATCAGAACCCGGGTTTGCGTTTCCCGATCCCACAACAGCAGCCCCCCGCCGGTGTAGCCGTAGCCGGGCGTGCCGGCGAGGACGAGCGTCTTGCCGTCGGGGTGTGCCAACAGCTCGTGCGGGCGGTTAATGGCAGGCTCGCATTCAGTGAGGAACAGCGGATTGCACTCGCGTTTGCCCTTTTCGGTCGGCACCCACTCCCGCGACGGGTCCCACTCAAGCAGGAAGCCGCCCCCGTAGCCGCCGACGAAAAAGCGGTCGCCCTGTCGAGCCACGGTGTTCCACTGGCCGTAGCTCTCGCGGTTGATCCACTCGTCGGTCTGCGGGTTGTAGCTGAAGAAACGCATGGGGAAGGCCGTGCCGCCGCAGATTGTGCCGTCCGGCGCGGCGGCGAGGCCCATGATGTGCGCGCCTTCGCTCGTGTAGTCGAAGTGCAGTTCCTTGACCTCACCCGTTTTCGGATTCTCCACCACCATGACTCGGTTTACCAGATCGCACGTCTTGAGCAGCTTGCCGTCGGGAAACTCCCGGCGGAACAAGCCCTGACTGCTGGTGACGATGGGCTTTTTCTCGATGCGCTCGGGCTCGACGATCTTCTTGCCCTCACCGTTGTGGAACTCGTACCAGTCATCCTTCGCGCCGCTGCCGGAGTGTCCGTACACTCTGCCGTTCATGTCGCGGTAAACAGAGCCGCTGCCTTTGACGCGCTCGGCCTGCGGGATCATCGGCTTGGCCTCGCCGCCTCGGGGGTCGAAGGCGATGATCTGGCTGGCGGTTTCGCCGATGCCGAAATAGATCCAGCCGGCGTCGTCGGCGGCGACGTATCGCTGGTATTGCGCCCAGTTCTCCTGGTGGACGTGGCCGTAGTCCTTGAATGCGCGCGTCGCGGGGTCGAACGACACGACGCCGCTGTTGGGGTACGTGACCGACCAGATGACGCCGTTGTCGTCCTCCGTCATGCCCATCGCCATCTGCGGCGCTGTCTGGCGAAAGAATGTAAAGGCGCGCTGCGCGGGATCGAACTCGACGAAGTGACTGTTGAAATGCGTATAAAACTTGTTTCCGCTTGACAGAATCGAGGCGTAGGGGCAATCGCCGCCGGGCGGGAAGGGCATGGGGAATTCCTCGCTCCTCCCCGTCTCGGCGTCGATCATCAGCAGCGCGTAACCGCCGCGGTGGTCGAACAGCCAGACCAGCACGACGTCGCGCCCCTCTCCGTCAACGGTGGCGACGGTGCCACGGTGGTTGCTCACGGGGGTGGCTATGCCGTGATGAAAAAAGCCGTTTCCGAGGTCTTCCGTCGCGGCGAAGGCCGCCTGGATGGCAAGGGCCATCAGACCCGTACCGACGAGAACGATCAGCTTTGAGGGCGCGTATCCCATGCGTCCGCTCCTTCGCGAGTCATTTGAACTCCTTGCGCCGCCCGCGGGGCGCCGCTGGGGACCGCTATGCTCCCGAAGCTCGTTCCTCGGGCGGAATCCGCACCACCGCGCCGTCATCCTGCAGCCGCCGCTGAAGCGCTGTGACATCGAGGTCGGCGGGGCGGCAACCTGCGGCCACGCACAGCGCGGCGGCCGTGCCCGCCGCCTGCGAGATCGCCATCGCGGGCGCCATGCTGCGCGCCGATTGAAACGCCGGCTGGGAGGCGGAGATGCATCTCCCCGCCAGCAGTACGTTGCCAAGGTCGGCGGGCACCAGGCTGCGGTAAGGGATCTCGAACCCGAGATGGTCGAGGAAATATCGCTTGCCGTAGTAGTTGGGGACGGGATTGGAACTGACCGCCACCGAATCGGCCTGGGCGCGGCCGGACAAGGCGTCGTCTTCGGTGATCGCGTACAACCCGATGATGCGGCGGGTTTCGCGCACTCCGACGGTGGCAGCGGTTTGCACCAAAGCGGCGTCGGGATAGTTCTCGCGCAGCTTCGCCACGTGGTTGGCGACTTCGCGGCGGGTGGCGATCTCCGCCCGCGTCAGGTCGATCGTGTCGGCGCCGTCGGCCTCACCGCATCCCGGCCCCCAGATGGTGGTGATGCCGTTGCAGTAGAGCCGGCTCTCGCCCGGCGCCGGCTCGGGGATGCCGGTCACGCGATACATCAGGGACATGGGCATGAGGTGTTGGCCGACCTTCTGCGCCTGCTCGAAGCGCGCCCCGGCCCGAGCGGCCAGGTCGCCGTCGCCGGTTGCGTCCACGTAGATGCGCCCACGCACCGCGCTGCGCCCGCTCTTCGTTTCCACGATGGCGGCGGTCACGCTCGGCCCCTCGGCGAGCGCCTCGCTGAACGTGGCGTGCAACAGCAGCTTGACGCCGGCCTCCTGGAGCATCTCCAGCGCCACCCGCTTGAGCACCTCCGGGTCGAAGCTGACCGCGTACGGGCACTCGCCCGCGCGCAGCGCGCCGAAGTGGCCGTGGGCCGTAGTGGCGCAGGCCCCGCCTTCAGCCAGCAGGCGGTCCACCAGCTCCTGCGCAATCCCGCGCACGGTCTGGACGTGATCCGGTTGGTGCTCATTGCGAAAGCCATTGAAGCTCGTCATGAGCCCGGCGGTTGCCATGCCGCCCACAAAGCCGTAGCGTTCGACCAGGAGCGAGCTCGCCCCGGTGCGCGCCGATGCCAGGGCGGCGACGATGCCCGCGGGCCCGCCGCCGACCACCACGACATCGCAGTCGGCAACGACGGGCGTCTCGCGGGCCGGTTCGGTGATGGTCTTAGCAGAGGTCATGGGTCACGCTCTCCTGATCGCTCAGCCCAGATGTGTCCAGCCACAGATTCGGCGCGCGACACCGCGATGTCCTGCGGGCTCCCCAGCCGGACGTGGGGAGGGGGTGGGATGCGGCGGGTGTCGCCGCAGCGGCAGTTCCAATCACGCTTGACGAGGACCGAGTGCCCCCAACCGGCGCCGTCACCGAGCGCGCGGCGCCACTTGGCCTTCGGGCGCGTAGGCGCTCAACGCGAGCAGATAATGCATGTTGTGCGTCAGCCACGGCTCGCTGGTGCGATAAGAGGGGTGAGCGCGACCGGACCCGGGATAGGACAGATCGAACCCAGGCTGATCCAGCGCGTACGCCGAGCGGACGAACCCGTTGGGGATGGCGCCGGGCACCGCGCCGCGCTCGCGCCCGGGAATGGAATCGTAGCGGTGGTGGTAGCGCGGCGGGTTGAATGACCCCACTCCTTCGAACATGCACAGCCCGAGCGGGTTCTTGCCGAGCACCCAATCAATCTGATCCGCGGCGTAGCGCAGCGTCCGCGCGTCGCCGTTGACTCGATAGATGAGCGCCGCCGCCCAGGCGCGCCCCAGAAGCTCCCAGTTGTGACCCAGGGTGGACGTCGGCTCGAAGAAGTAATCCTGCTCGCCCACGCTTTGCTGGCTGAGGCCGAAGGGGTTTTCGGCCGTGCTCCGGCAGAAGGCGCTGTAGGCGCGCAGGGCGCCGCGGATCGTGGCAGCGACCGGGTCCTCGGGGTA
>Ga0315279_10009943_pt1 | contig 11250 bp, 10 predicted proteins | sample YL17G06_20_MG_FD_203694 | JGI IMG/M metagenome (GOLD analysis project Ga0315279, IMG submission 203694) | Sediment microbial communities from Yellowstone Lake, YNP, Wyoming, USA - YL17G06_20 | ecosystem: Environmental > Aquatic > Freshwater > Lake > Sediment | place: USA: Wyoming | collected...
GTGGCACCTGACGCTGCCAGAACAGACGATCTGTTTCTTGCTGCTCTCGGGTTTGAGGATAGGTGCCTGTCGATTCCCGAACTCCTGGCCGAGGGAAGGCAATACAGCGCCACCCGGGCCATATACTTCGAATACAGCACCAACCAGAGTGACAACGATCTGAACAGGCCAAGACTCGTGAAGGCAATGGATGCGTTTGCTAAGCAAGTGCGACCGATGCCATCCGATTCGGACGACCTTGCCTCACAACTACGTGGGATTCTGCCTGAGATATGCACGAAGGCAGACCCCGTAATGGTTACATTCGACATAAGCGTGTGCTCCTCTAGGTTGCTGGTCACGACACTCACGGTGTTATTTGAGTTCAACCTAAATCTGAGGATTGTCTATTCGGAAGCAGGTCTTTATCAGCCTACTAAACCAGAATATGATGCCGATCCAGATAAGTGGATAAGCGATGAGAAACTTGGGTTGGCGCGCGGCGTCAGCGCAGTCACCCGTAGCCCGGATCACCCCGGCAGTCGGAGGGATGGCCTTCCCGAAGCCGTGATAGCGTTCCCCACGTTCAAGCCAGAAAGAATACGAGCCATACTTGCCGACATAGACCAGTCATTGCTCGTGAGACCAGAGAAGAGGGTTGTCTGGCTGATAGGTGACCCTCATTTGCTAGAGGACCACTGGCGAACGGATGTTCAACGGAATATCAATAATATTCCTGCGTCGGCGCCTGCCTATGAAGTGAGCACTTTCGACTATAAGAAGACGCTTGAAATCCTGGATCGCGTATACCGGCCTTTCGACGGCAAGTGCCTTGTCACCATCGCCCCGATGGGATCAAAAATGCAGTCGCTGGGTGTCGTGCTGTTCTGGTACATTCGGCCTGAGGTGTCCGTCTACTTTGCATCTCCACGAGAGTACAACGCCACACAGTATTCGGAGGGCTGCAAGGCCATGTGGTGTATAGAGTTTGGTCGGCTTGCCGATGTTCGGAAGCGGCTTGACTCGGTTGGCGAACTCCGAGTGTCGGAATAGCGCGGCCCCTAAGAAATAGTGACTGTCCATAGTTTCGCCTGGTTTCGCTAGTTCTTCGCCTTGTTTTTGCGGTTGGCCTTGTTCTTCGGCTTGGCGTCGCCGGACTTGCCGAAGAAATCCAGGTCCACCTCCGCCTTGGCGGGATTGGCGACGGTAAGCGGATCGGGGTCGTCGAAGAGTTTCTGCTGCTCGGCCAGCAGGGCGAGCATTTCCTTGACCCTGCCCGCCTGCGACGGCTCGCCGGCGAGGTCCTTGGTCTCGTATGGGGCGTCGGCGAGGTTGAACAGTTGGGTCTTGTCGATCTTGGGGTATCGCAGCAGTTTCCACGGTCCTTTTCGCACGGCCCGCTGAATGTCCTTGTATGCCAGGAAGATCGTGTCCCGCACTCCGGCCGACTGGCCGCGGATGACGCCCGCGAGGCTCTTGCCGTCGATGTCCTTGGGCGCCTTCGCGCCGACGAGGTCCAGGACCGTGGGCATGATGTCGAAGTGGTAGGCGAATGCGTCGGTTTCCTTCCCGGCCGGGATGCCCGGGCCGGCGAAGATCAGCGGCACGCCCATGGAGGGCTCGTAGAGGTTCTGCTTGCCCATGAGCCCGTGGCTGCCGATGGCGATGCCCTGGTCGCTCGAGAAGACGACGATGGTGTTGTCGAACTCGCCGGTGTCCTTGAGCGCCTGGAAGATCCGCCCGAACTGCATGTCCATGTGGGTGATCATCGCGTAGTAGTTTCGCAGGTGCCCGCGGACCTCATCCTCGCCGCGGGGCCAGTGGGCGAGCTTTTCGTCGCGGATGGCCATCTCGCCGTTGTCGAACGGGTGGAAGGGCTTGAAGTTCGGCGGCAGGGGGATCTTGGCCGGGTCGTACATGTCCATGTACTCTTTGGGGGCGACGCGCGGATCGTGCGGGGCCGGGCCGCCGAGGTAAATGAAGAACGGGCGGTCCTTCGTGCGGGCCTTGAGGAACTCGATCGTGCCGTCGGCCAGCGGCTTGCCCGGCTGCGGGCTGGGGCTGACGTGCCCGCGGTGCTCGAACATCCCCTGCACCTGGGTGTCGGAGTTGCCCGCCTTGCCGAGGAAGAACGTCTCGTACCCGGCCTGCTTCATGGACGTCGGGAAGTTGGAGAACCCAGCCGGCAGGTTTCGCACGTGGAACCAGCAGCGTCCGCGGAGCGTCTGCATCCGGCTTGGCAGGCACACTGCCCCGCTGAAGCCGCCCATGCAGTAGGCGTTGCGGAATACCATTCCGCGCTTGACCAGCGAGTCGAGGTTGGGCGTCTTGATGTTGGGGTTGCCAAGGGCGGAGATGGTGTCCTCTCGCTGGTCGTCGGTGTAGATGAACAGTACGTTGGGCCTCTTTGGGGCCTTGGCGTCGGCGCCAGCCTCGGCGGCCATCGCGCGGCGGACAGACGGCCCTGCCGCAATAGATGCCGCGGCGAGTCCTACGGCCTTGATGAATCCTCTGCGAGTCGCAATGGTCGCGTTCACTTTGCAGCTCCTGTAGGTGAGAAGAAGTTCCTGTTTCGCCTTTGCCTTTGTGGAAAGGGGTCAGGAACCGTTATCCCCTCCTTGCCTCGCGGAAGGCAGGAGGTCCGGCCAGGGTGAAGAGCACGACCTCCTCGCCGGTCGCGGTGCTGATGTCATGGTGCAGGCTCACCACCTTGACCCCGGTGATGTCCAGCACCAGCGTCTCCAAGGCCGGCCTGGCCGTTTCCATCAACTGCGTCCGCACCTGCTTGAGTAGTCCCATGCCCTTCTCGGCCGGGAGCGTCTTGACCAGTTGCTGCTCGGCCGCGGTCAGGACGCCTTGGAGTCGCACCACCAGAAGATCGCCGATCAGGTGAGCGTGGATGTCCTGGGGGCCACGGCCCATGTACTCCTGCTCGAAGCGGCTGATCCCTTCGCAGACAGCGGCCTCGATTTCGCCTTGTGTCTTCATAGTAAACACCTCGCAAGCGCCGCGATTCGCGTCCCAAAAGCCCGTGAGTCAATTATCGCGATGTCATGACACGGCAGCACCCTATGACTGCCCTGTGCCCTTAAGTCTAGACTGGCAAAATCGGGAACGGAACGATATTTCCAGAATAAGCTCGTTTCGGCTGCCCGCCGCGCTATAATAAGGGTGTAGAAGAGCGAGTGCGAAGGCACGAGTTCTCAGTCGGATGACTAGATGAAGGGCATCCCGGCGTTGCCGGGAGGCCCGTTGACGAGTAAGCCGACGTGGTTGGAGCACCTTTTCTTTCGGGTGTTCAACCGCGTCGGCTTTTTTTGTTTCCGGCGTTGCGGGAAGTCTCCAAGTGGTCAGGAACGCAGGAGAACCAGATATGAAGCCTGAATCAACCATGGCGCGGCAGGTCGCGCAGGCCGTGTTGGCTTTCCAGCAGAAGATGACCGGCCACGCCCCAAAGGCGATCACCGTGGTCCTGAGCCAGGACACGCTGGTGGTCACGCTGCACGAGGCCCTCTCGCCGGCGGAGAAGGACCTGGCCAAGAAGAGCCCGGCCGGCGCCGCCAAGGTGCAGGAGTTTCACCGGCAGCTCTTTTCCAACTCTTCCCAATCGCTGCTGGAAGAGATCCAGAGGATCACCGGCGTGGAAGTGCGGGAAGCCGTCGCGGAAATCGAGCCGACGACGGGGGACGTGGTGCAGGCCTTCACGAGAAGCTCCATGGTGCAGGTGTTCCGCCTGGCCCAGTGCGTGCCCGGGGACAGTTGGTCCAGCCCGGAGGCCACGCATGAGAACTGTCATACATAACGTAACGCCGAGGCCGGCCTTGTGGGCTGGCGTCGGCCAGGTGCTTAACGAGTAAGGAGCAAAGCCATGTTGTACTGGGCACTGGTATTCTTCGTCGTCGCGATCATCGCGGCCATATTCGGTTTTGGCGGCATAGCCGCCGGGGCCGCGACCATCGCGAAAGTGCTGTTCTTCATCTTCCTGGTGGTGTTTCTCGTCTCCCTGCTTACAGGGCTGGCAAGAAGACGCCGATACGCATGAGAAACGTCGCCGCGACACCGCTTGAGAAAGGGTTGTCGCTTAACGCGGCTCTGGGCCGCGGGAGTCAGTTATGAGTCCGCAACGCCCAATCGGCGGCAGTTTCTGAACAAGGCAAGCTGCCCACGGAGGTCGTGGGCGGGCAATCAGGTAAAACGTGTTGGTTGAAAGGAAAGTGTCATGAGATCAATTACAAGAGTAGTCGTATTGGCAAGTCTGGTGTCGATGGCGGTTGGTGCGCTGCTTCTTACTGGCTGCGACACATGGCATGGCCTGGGCAAGGACATTGGAAAGACCGGCGACGCCATGTCGGGCCAGGGCAAGTATGTGATGACGGTCCACGCCACGCCGGACGTGGTCACCCCGGCGGCCAGGAAAGCCGTCGAGCAACTGAAGATGACGGACGTCGACAGCTCCGGCGACAGGAGCGAGGGCAAGGTGACTGCCAAGACCGCGAAACTGGACAGTGTGAAGATCGAGATCGAGCAGTCGGGCGCGACTGACAGCACGGTTACGATCAAAACCCACGGCACTGACGCCGACGATGTCAGCAAGCAGATCCAGGAACAGATCAAGAGCAACCTGCGGTAGTTCCGGACTGATCCCGCCAATGCCTGACCAAGCCGGTCAAGTGGATTATGAAGAAGCCAGGATGTACGGGCGCTTCTCCGGCGGCTTATGGGACCATACCCCGCGCCGGATTGCGCACCGGGCGCCCTCTTTGGAAGGCGTATCAGGAGATCAGAGCCATGACGACAAATAGAACGATTGGATTGATCGGCGCGTTCATCCTGCTGATCGGCGGCCAGAACATCGGTGGCGGCACGAGTGGATACCTGTTGGCGCAGGACCGGCCCCCTCCGATGCCGGGCCAGGAGCAGCTTGAGGTCTTGACTCGCGGCCCGGTGCACGAGGCCTTCGCCGAGCCTGTCCCGCTTGAGGTCGAGGCCGGCCTGACCGTGTCACAACCGCCGCCGGCGAACATCGAGGAAATCCCCCCGGCCGAAAGGCCCCGTGGCGACAACTTCGTCTGGGTGCCGGGCTACTGGGCCTGGGACGCCGACCGCAGCGGCTACATCTGGGTCAGCGCATGCTGGCGGGCCGCTCCGCCGAACATGTACTGGGTGCCCGGCTATTGGAACCGGGTGGTCGAGGTCCAGCCGGCCGAGCGCGGCGGAGTGAACGTCAGGGTGGGAGGCCTTGATATCCATGTCGGTGGTGAGCGGGCGCCGGTTGCGGTTGTTAGCTGGGAGTGGGTGTCGGGCTTTTGGGCGCCGGCTGGGGCCCAGGAGATCGAGTATTTGCCGGCCCCGCCCGCGCCCATGGACCTCGAGCCGCCAGGGGCCGCCCCCTACGCCGACGGCATGTGGGTGCCCGGCTGCTGGTACTGGCGTGGAGACCAATACGTCCGGAGGCCCGGGTATTGGCTGCGGCAGCAGCCCAACTGGGTCTGGGTGCCGTCGCACTACCGCTGGACCCCGCGCGGCTACGTCTTCGAATCCGGGCACTGGGACTACTCGCTGGACCGCCGCGGAGTGCTGTTCGCCCCGGTCTATTTCCCGCGGTCGGTCTATTCCCGTGAGGGGTTTGTCTACACGCCCAGCATCGCCATCGACCTGGGCGTGCTGTCGGTCAACCTGTTCGCCTATCCGCGTTACAGCCATTACTACTTTGGCGACTACTACGACGACGCGTACCTCCGCGTCGGCATCTACCCGCAGTTTGAAAGCCAGCGCCGCCATACCTGGTACGACCCGATCTACACGTATGACCGCTGGCATTACGGCCAGACCGACAACCGGTGGGAGGAGCATCAGCGGCAGCAATACGACAGTCGGCGGTCCGACAAGAATCTCCGGCCGGCGCGTACCTACCGCGAGATGGAGGTCCGCACGGCCAGGATGCCCGAGGCCCAGCGGAGGAACGTCCAACTGGCCCAACCAATCCAGACGATCGTCGAGCGTAAGTCGAGCCCGCTGAGATTTGAGCGGATCAACACCGACGCCCGACAGAAGATCTCCAGCCAGGCGACCGACACGCACAAGCTCCGCGACGAGCGAGCAAAGTGGGAGGCCACGAAATCGACGGGTCCTGAGCCGGCCAGTCCGCGTGCCGATAGGACGGCAACTCCGCCGACCGTGGAACGCGGGCGTACTGCCACGCCGCCTGTGGATCGTAAAGGTCCGGAGGCGCCGACCGTGGAACGCGGGCGTACTGCCACGCCGCCAGTGGATCGTAAAGGTCCGGAGGCGCCGACCGTGGAACGCGGGCGTACTGTGGCGCCGCCAGTGGAACGCGGGCGTACCACGACGCCGCCGGTGGAGCGTAAAGGTCCGGAGGCGCCGACCGTGGAACGCGGGCGTACTGTGCCCCCGACTGTGGAACGCGGGCGTACTGTGACGCCGCCAGTGGAGCAATCGCCTGCACCCGTCCCCCCGCGCCAGGTTCATCTGACCAAACCGGAGCGGGTGCAGATTCCGGCCTCGCCGCCGATCGCGGGCAAGTCCGGAAAAACGCCGGGCGACGTCGAGAAAGGTCCGCCGGCCCGGCCGAACGATGAACAGAAGATCCGCAGCGAGTCCAAGGCTCCACCCAAGGCAGATGCCAAGGATAAGGATACGCGCAAGAACGAAGACAATCGCAAGGACAAGTGAGCCGGCTTTCTCGGCTTGCGTACAGGCCGGGGCCGGGATTTGGACATCTTACAAGAGGAGACTGAACATGAAGCGAATAGCGTTAGGACTGGTGATATTGCTTGGCCCGGTGGTTCTGGCCCTGTGCTTGGGGCTGGCCGGATGCGGCGACGACAATCGCTCCCATGGCTACAGGGATCGCGACCAGGATGTGCATCAGCGCCCCGACGGCGACCGCCGCTGAGATTATCGCGATGGCGACAGGTGCTGGATCGTGAATGAAGGAGTACCGACCATGAAGTTACGGCAAACACTGTTATGGGTATCTGCGGGCGTCATATGTCTGGGCCTGCCGGGCTGCGGCGAGCATAAGATCAGGCACGCCTCCGAGCCGGTTTACGTGGAGCCCCAGCCGGAGTACGTCGTTGTCCGGCAGGCTCCGCCGGCGGTCATCGTGGAACGCAGGCTGCCCCCGCCCTCCGCCGGATACATGTGGATTGACGGCTACTGGGACTGGAATGGCCGGCAATACGTCTGGCAAGGCGGCCACTGGACTCGCCCGCCGCGCGAGCACGTTATCTGGGTAGCGCCCCGCTACGACAGGCACGAGCAAGGCTACCGGTACACGCCGGGACAGTGGCGGGAAGATCAACCGCAGCGGCGAAAAGATGACGCGCCTCGGGATAGGCGCTGAGGCGGCTTAACTGAAAGGTAAGCAGGCAGATCCAGGACCAGATCAATAGCAACCTGTGATAGTTCCTGGCTGATCCTGCCAACTGCCTCTGTATCCGCATTGTCGGGTCCAACCGGATTCCGAGCCAAGGGCATACCGCCCAATCTATAATTGTTTGTGCCAGGTTAAGGTCGGGGCGGAAAGGACCATGCCGCCGTGAAGCGCAAACTAATCCTCTACCCCCTGATCTGCCTCGTCGTCCTCGGGGTGGGCCTGTTTGGCGTCTGGTACTGGATCGGCATGGCCGGCACGTCATCACTGGAGCAATGGATCGGCCAGCAGGTCAAGTCCATCGCCAGTTCATACCTCAACCCCAGGGTGGAGTTCGAAGACCTCGACTACCAGAAGCCCTACACGGTCGTGCTGATGAAGTTCCGGCTGACGGTCGACGACCCCGACAACTCCGGCCAGACCATCGACGTGATCCACGTGGACAAGCTTCGCCTGGAGCTTGCCGAGATCCCCAAAGAGGGCAAGCCGATCCGCATCAAGAAACTGATCCTGGACCATCCGAAGATCAGCGCGATCTGTGCCCGTAGCGACGGCAAGTTCATGGGCTTCGAGAACATGCTCAAGGAGAGGAAGGAAGTCGGGGCCGAACCCGCCCGGGAAGAGGCGCCCCGCCTCAGCGACGTCTTCCAGATTGCCCTGCTGCAGATCATCGAAGGCCGGATGGTCTACGAATCGCGGGGCAGCGGCCGGCCGGCCATGATCCTGGACGCCATTAACAGCCGAATGGACGTCGAGAAGGACGACCAGGGCTGGTACAAGCTGGCGGCCACGCTGGAGCGAAAGCCGGTATTCGGTCTGAGGGCGAGCGGCCGGCTGGACTTGGACCACCTCGTCCTGGCGCTGGACTCGCTGCAGTTGGACATCGAGTTGGGCGAGCAGCAGTACGGCAAGCTGCCCGGGCAAACCCAGCAGATGCTCAGAGAGCACGAGGTGACCGGCATGTTGAAGGTGACGGCATCCGGGCGATTGCCCCTGGGCGATCCGGCGTCGTGCGACCTGACCGCCACGCTGTCGATGGAAAAGGCGCACTTCGTCGCCGGCGAGTACAAGGGCGAGGCCCAGAACGTCAGCGGCAAGCTGCTGCTGAAGGATCGCCGCGCGGTGCTGGAATACCTGGTCGCCGATACGCTGAAGGGTGAGGTTCACCTGACCGCGGACATCGGCCTGGTCGATCCGTTTGAGGGCCGGGTGGACCTCACGGCCAGGGGCATCCTGATCGAGGAGACGCTGCGGGCGGCCTCCGGCGGCGGCGAGGGGGATGGTAAGCCCAAGTACAAGGGCGCCATGGACGCCGAGGTCACGCTCACCGGCCCGATGGACAAGATCCTGACTCGCTCCGGCGGCGGCGGCTGGCTGAAACTGCGCAACGGCCGCCTCGCGAGCCTGCGCGTCATCGACGACATCGGCCGGGCACTGGCTCAGAATATCAAGTCCATCTTTTCCAGTGAGAAGGAGAGTCGTCTGGACACGGATGCTGCCGACCTGGAGTTCCGGTTCATGGGCGACAGGATCCACTTCACGAACATACTCGCCCAGACGTCGACCTTCGCCGTCAGGGGCCACGGCGACGTATGGTTCGACAAACGACTGGCCTTGCTGCTCAACGGCGGGTCGCCCGAGAAGCTCCAGTCGGTTACGGACGAAAACGGCAGGGGCGGCAACGAGGTGGTTAACGCGATTGGCGACGTGCTGAACACGATCGGACGCGGGGCCGATGACATCGCCAGCGGGGTCCTCAGCCAGGTTGCCACCGTCGTCGTCAGCGGCACGACCGACGAGCCCAAGGTCCGCGTCGAGCCATTCCGGAAGATCCGCGACATGCTGGAAGGCAAGTGATCCGCGCCGCGACCTGCCTGTTGTCCCTCTCGAAGACTCCGTCGGCCTTGAGGAATCCTCCGCGAGTCGCAATGGTCGCGGTCACTTTGCAGTTCCTGTCGGTGGAAGAATGTCCTGTTTGGCCTTTGCCTTTTCCTTGCGTTTGGCGGCCTTGGCGGGCTTTTCCGAGGCCGCTTCGGGCGGCGGCTTGTTGGGCCAGCCGGCCAGGTCACTGGTCTTGTAGCCGATGCGTATGGCCTTGGCGACGATCTGGCTCGACGAGCCGATGGCGACCGGCTGGGAGTACAGCAGCCAGCGCCCGCCGTCGACCTGGTAGCCGATGGAGGCGCCTTCGGTGGGGCAGGTGATCGTGAGCGTCGTCCGGCGTCCGCCGGCCGGGGCGGGCTGGATTTGCGGCGCGGCCGTAACGGGCTGCACTTTTCCCGGCCACATCCGCTCGATCAGTTCATCCTCGGGCGTGCCGCCCAGGTCGTGGGTGTCCTTGATCCATTTATCGAGCCTCGTTCGCATCAGCTTCAGGACGTCCTGGTACTTGGGCGACTCGGCCAGGTTGTTTACTTCATCCGGGTCGGCCGCGATGTCGTAAAGCTCCTCGACGGGCTTCGTCTTGCGGAAGAAGAGTTCCTGCACGGCGCTCAGTTTGCCCTCGGCGTGGAGTCGCCGCAGTTCCTGCATTACGGGCATTTTGTCGCGGTACGGTATCGGCCAGGCGTAGGGGCGCTCCGGCATGAAGTTCCGGATGTACTTGTACTGCCTGTCGCGGACGGCGCGGATGTGCTCGTCGCTGGTGAGGTCCATTCTCTCGCGGGCCAGGACGAGGAAGTCCGGGGCGGCGGCCTTCTGCTCGCCCAGAAACGCCCTGCCCTGCATGTAAGCCGGGACCTTCACGCCGGCGATGCTCATGGCCGTCGGCCCGAGGTCCGTCAGCATGACGAACTCGTCGCGGACGCTGCCCGCCTCGACCTTGCCCGGCCAGCGGACCATCAGGGGCACGCGCGTGCCCGAGTCGTAAAGCCACCGCTTGCACCGCGTCATGCCGCGCCCATGGTCGGGCCAGAAGAACACCACGGTGTTGTCCTCCAGGCCGTCCGCTTTCAGCCTGGCGAGGATCTCGCCCGCCTGTTTGTCCATCGTGGTGATGTTGTCGTAGCAGCGCGCGACGGTCTCCCGGACGATCGGCGTGTCGGGGTAGTACGACGGCAGGGGCGCCTTGGCGGGGTCGTGGATGAGCTTCTCGCCCTTCTTGGGCCAGTTCTGGGACTCGTGGGTTATGGTCAGGTTGATGACGGCGAAGAACGGCATGCCCTCGGGCCTGTCCCGCCAGTCCTTGCCCGGGTCCCACGCCGTGAACGGGCTGGCGAACTGGTAGTCGGTCTTCGTGTGGTTGGTGCAGTAATACCCCTCCGCGCGGAGGTGCTCGGTGAAGCAGTGCACGTAAGGCGGCGGGACGCACTGGTAGCCCTTGTCGCCGGTGCGCATGTGCATCGAGCCGATGGTGCTCGGATACATGCCGGTGATCACCGAGCTTCGCGTCGGCGCGCAGACGGGGTAAGGCGAGAAGGCGTGGGTGTACCGGCAGCCCTGCGCGGCGAAGGCGTCGAGGTTCGGCGTGTCGGCGTACTTGTCGCCGTAGCAGCCCAGGTTTCGGCTGGTGTCCTCGATGCTGATCCACAGCACGTTAAGCGGCTTCGGCGCGGGTTTGGCGTCGTCGGCGCCGGGGCCGGGGTCGGCCGCAATCGCGCGGCGGACAAGCGGCCCTGCCGCAATAGATGCCGCCGCTAGTCCTACGGCCTTGATGAATCCTCTGCGAGTCGCAATGGTCGCGTTCACCATGTCGCTCCTGCTACAAAAAGACGCCGGTCGGTGGCGGGGGCACGACCCCGGCGACAGCCATCGTCCTCGTCCTCGTTCTCGTCCTCGTTCTCGGCTTTCTCCTCAATCGGTTGAGCCGAAGGCTCATGTCCGACTGTGGCGGAAATCATCGCCTTGAACTACTTGAACTACTTGAACGAAATTTC
>Ga0315279_10009944_pt1 | contig 11249 bp, 7 predicted proteins | sample YL17G06_20_MG_FD_203694 | JGI IMG/M metagenome (GOLD analysis project Ga0315279, IMG submission 203694) | Sediment microbial communities from Yellowstone Lake, YNP, Wyoming, USA - YL17G06_20 | ecosystem: Environmental > Aquatic > Freshwater > Lake > Sediment | place: USA: Wyoming | collected...
GGTTCGGCGGGTCCGAAGCTCGTCGCTAAGGTCAAGGTGAGCGGGTTCATCGCGCAGGCGGTCCCTGGTGACGCTGATTTCCAGGGCGTCCATGGGCCAGCAATCGCAGGAGAGGGAGAGTAGCAACAGGAAGGGAAGCGCTGCGCCAGGCCTGTTTCGGTCAGTCTAGCCCTGTGCCACCACGAACTACCCGATGGTGCTGGGGATGAGGGATGAGGGATGAGGGTGGCCGTAGCTCCTCCCTTGCCCACCCTCGCGGCTGCGAGTAGGATGACAGCATCGCCAAGCCCCGGTGAACACGCCAAGGACTGTCGGCTAGCACTAGAGCATGAACACAGCGACGACACTTGCCGCATGGATCGCGCTGTTCTTGGCTGTCCCGTCGTCAGCCGTTGCAGCCTTTCAAGTTCGGCACTACATCCTTTTTCGCCGACCGGTCTTCACGGTGCAGGAAGCAGAACTGCGAGTGGAACGGAAGGCAGGCATGACATTCGTCGGGACCGAGGGTAGCATTGTTCTCAACGCTCGGGGGGCGAGGTATCCGGTCACATTGACAAGGTGGGGATGCATGCTCTACACAAGCGGTCGGAAGGGAGGGAGCGGCGCTGGGCTCCTCACTGAAGGAGGCTTCACGCTCCAACCTGAAGTATGGACGCGGCTCGCAGTGGGCAACGTCGGGGTTGGCCTTCCGGGTGAACCCCCGCCGTCTCTATATGCTGAAGTCTATCTGTCCAACCCGCGAGAAGTCTTCCGTGTTGACATGAAATTCAAGCTTGCCAAGGATGCCTCCAAATATTACCTGGATGACCTCGACGAGGAGGGAAGGTATTGGTACTTCACGACCATGCGCGGAAGCCGTGGCACCTGGGGTATCCTCAGACGTTTCCGGGGACGGCTAGCGCGTTTGCGGGCACGACTCCCAGGTGGGGGCCAGAAGGGGTAGAACACCGCATGCGCGGCTGGCTGCTAGTCCTGACCCTCGTCAACCTCGCCTTGGCCAACGCCATTGTGTGGTTCGTCATCGCCCAGGGTTGGCCTTAGCCCCATCCTTGCTAGGGTGTTGGCATCCTGACCGCAGGCGCGTGGTGCGCCAGGAGACGGTGGGGGAGGTAGGGACACGCCCTCCGGCTCTCGCATACCTCCGTCCGGTGGGACCCCTACCGCTGGAAGACGAACCCCCCGAAGCGACACGTCACGACAAGGGCAGAGGACGCACACTAAGGGAAGATGGTGTTGCGGCGCTTGCTGCAATGACTTGTCACCGAAGAACTCAACCGTCGCGCCCCCTACTCAGTTTCTCCATCAAAGTGTCAACGATCAGACCCGCCCCCATGAACGGTGCCACGGTGTGTGTGGCATGATCGTGGCCCCAAGGTGCAATGAGGCGGAGCCCGATAGCCATAGAGGCGCAACCTGTGGCACCGGTGGGCGCTAGAATCCTGAACAAGTCAAGCTCGCCGGAGGTGCAGCCGCGGGTTTCATGCGCTGCAGCTCGATCCATGGAAAGCGACGTGATTCAGGACTTAGTCTCTTCGTGATATCCGCGTTGAAAGCCGTCCTAGGTAACCGAGGATAGTGAGCGCGGATGCGATGGCACCAATTGCGACGGTCAATACAACAAGAGAGGGCTCGGGTTGGGGCTGACCGTTATGAGCATTTCTCCGCTGCAGTTCCTCAAACAGCAAGTAGCCCGCCAGGGACAATGGCACTGCCAAGATGACGAATCTGACTGCCCGAAACGCTAACCATCCTGCAAGCCGACGCGCTCTCATCCAAATCCAACGAAGGCACCCGAGTCCCAAGCTCTCCTGGAGAGCCCACTGGATCACGTTTTGGACTAGACGTTGAGCGTGGGGGCTGGCGGTACTCTGCGCCTCCGGGTCTCCACCAGGGACCGCCACAGTCGCGTGATGGTCTGCATCCAGTGTCGTGGCAAGGATCGCACCCTTGAGACCAGACCTCCTCACGAACATCACGGCGCAACGTTGGTCACGAGTCTCAGCCAGGACAATGTCCCCCGGCGGTAGCCCCCGTTTGTTAATGAGAAACCATCCGTGGGCGAAATAAGAAGTGTGAAACTTCAGTTCCCTATCTGAATCTGGGGAGAACCCAGCAAAGATGCGGGACGCGTCGTCGCCTCCCCGATTCAGCCTAAGGGTCTGCGTGTATTCGGGATGCCATTGCAGGAAGGGTATCCAATCAATGCCACTCTCCTGAGTCGCGCCGAACAGTATCAGAACACCACCGGACCTAACGAAATCTTCGAGTCGATTCTTGATTTGTTTCAAGAAGTTCTGATCTGTGTGGAACGGTACCACGAACACGTCGAAGGAAAAGCAGTCCCAACTGGGCCAGCTCAGCGGACTAACGAATTTCTTGTGGCTAAGCCAGTCAAATGCGCGCCGGTGATGCAGACCACCGTCAACTATCCCGATCCTTGGTTCCCGCTTGAGCCCTAGACGCCGCATGACCTGTCTCCCTCCACGTAGTCTCGGCCAAGCTGACCGCGAAATCTACCACAGAATCAAGAAGAGCGTGTGCACTGGGGGTTCCATAGCCTAGGTGCACGTCGGGGTCGAGGGTCGTCGCGACGACTCGCCCTCCCATTTTCGGACTGACCAGACCCAGCACCACGGCTCCGTCACCAGTTACAATAAGAGGCTCGATCTCCTCGCGAGCGCGGAATGCGCCATGGGCGTGCCAAGGTGGCGCACGCAGATCACGGCCTTGAATCATAGGGTGGGTCGAATCGACGATCTGCCAGTCTTTCGAATCGGCCGACACATTGATCCAGGCTAGTTCTTCCAGCCATGGCCGGTAAACTTCGCCCAGTGAGAGCACACAGCCTCCACGCGCAAGAAGTGACACGAGGCCATCGTGGGCGTTCTGGACAGCTACCTGGTTTCCCTCCCGAAGGAGAAGGGCGACATCATACCCTCGGATAAGGGCCCCAATATTCTCGAATGTCGGCAGTATGTCCACTCGTCTTGATCTTCGCAGGTGTTCGATGGCTTCCAATTGGATGCCGGACCCAGAGAAGATGGCGGCGACCAGCGGTATAGAACAATCCTGAGACTTGCGGCGGGCAACCCAGTTGCTCCCCCAGGCAATGATGTTGCGAATGTATCTCTCAGCTGCTGGGATACCCTGGAAGAAGTGGCAAAAAGGGTCGAGGTTCGAGCTGCATAGGATCGCACCGCCGGTGGATGATTCGTCGATGTACACAATGGGGTTTCCAGACGGCGACGCTGCTATCACTTCCTGTTCGCTTCGAGTAGAGAAATGACCATGGCAGCACCACGTGGTAATGCTTGTATGCCACCGCAGCTGACTCGGGGCTAGGCCCCGAAAGATTTCGTGATCTGACACGATCACCGGTTCGTCATTGTCATCTTCAAGAGGAGCGCGCCATTCTGCGTTGGGCAGCCACGGCGTCGAGAGTTCTCCAAATGCGGCTATCACCCGGCCCGAATCCAAGAAGCGGCGGAGCTTGTGCCGCACCGAGCAGAGATACTCCTGGTCACTGCCTCGCGGCACAATGAGCATGTCGAATTTCGCCAAATCAGCAGTTCCAAGTTCATAGATGTACACGGAATCCAAGCCCAGTTTCTGAATCGTGCTTTCTTGGTACACCACGCCGGAATTTACCACGGCGACCTTGACCACCATCATCTCCCTCCAGGATTTCATGCCCGCGTCGTAGCGGCCGCTTGGACGTTCTCGGCCCTAACGCCAGTCTCGAACTCCAGCCGTGAACGATGCCTTCATGATAGCTTCACCGCCCCGCAATGGCAAACACTCTGCCGACACGTTGCATCTGGAACGGTTGCGCGAGAGGGTTTCTTCGGCTAGGAGATTGACTTGGCCCCAAACGCGGAAGAATCGCGTTGCCTACCCATGCCAGCAAGGTGAGATCGAACGGCAAACCCATCCAGAAATGGCGAAGGCACGCGAACTGACGCACACCAAGTGGGGATAGCGGTGGCGGTTCGCACCTTCGGCTCTCTGCCAGAGGCCGGGCTGCCTGAGCCACAGCATGAAGCGAGACGTTCCTCTTGCTGAAGTTGGCGGTCTACCTCCCCCACCGCCTCCTGGCGTACCACGCGCCTGCGGTGAGGGCGGCCAGTGCCGCAGCCGCCAGGCTAGCATCAGGGCTGGCCCTCGCGCCCCCATCCTACTGCCCCAGGGAGCGAAACGCCCTAATCACAAGCCTTCCCCGATCCAGGAGGTCGTCAAATGTTATGAACTCGAAGCGCGTCAGAAGTGCGTTCTTTCTCGCTAGAGTCATGAGTCCTTTGTCATCTAGATCACGCCGTCTTCCTATAACCACCAAGCCGCGCGGCCTATCGACGCCAGGCATTGCCGTCTTCGCCGTGTGCACGTTCTCGTCTATCCATCCCAAGAAACCCAGCATCTGGCCTTCAGCGTGCGTGAATTCATGGGTAAAGTTCCCTTGTCCGGTCACCATGGGAGTCGAGGGCTTCTCTATCTCCACCACCAGGTAGCGGCCAGCTTCCTGCTTGATAACAAAGTCAATCTCATACTCCTTGCCACAGCCGATCTGCTGTTTTGGGATTACCTGTTCGAACACGGGCGTCAACAGGATTGGGTATTCAGTAAGGAAGGATTGAAGCTTCGACTCTGGCGTGTCGACGTCGTCGATTAAGCATTCGTACTCATCGAGAATTCTCTCTAGGTTGTAGAGGACGTCCAGTGGCAGCGGCTTGGGAGACCCGACAACCGCGTACCACATAAGCGAGTCCTGGACATCCTGAAGGGCCATTGACTGGGCTGCGTCCGTTGAAAAGGCTATGCCCGTCCGCCACCATAGCTGTATGTCATGTACGTCTCGCTTCTGTCCAGTAGCTTTGTTCTCGAGAGACAGGTTCGTGATTCTAACCCTAGGCCTTGCCTTCGAGAGATCCGGCAGTCCCTTCTCGCCAAGGGTGAAGACACCGAACGTAATGGCAGTTAGCACGTCACGCACCGACCGAGTCTCTTCGCGAACGAGGCTGAGCGTGGTCTCGTCGGCTGGTTGCAGAAAGTCGATGATTACCCCGTCTTTGCAGGAATAGACAATGATCGAGAACGGTGACAGGATATGCCCGGGGAAGATGCTTTCTCGATCGGCAAAGCGCTGAGCCATCCGGCGACGGGCAGCCAGGTACACGCTTAGGAACGTCGCTATTGTCTTGCCTTCTTCGTCAGGGTCCCAGGTACTCATGTCCTACCCCCACCGCTTCATGGTGACTGGCGCCCCAATCCTACTCGGAAGCGCGAGGGTTGGCAAGGCAGCGCCGCGAGACGCCTCTCTTGCTGAAGGTCGTGCCCGTTCTTCGCACGACTGTCTCCACGGAAATGCGACACCATCAGGTCCTGGTGTGCTTTCAAGGAGGAGCCTCTGTATCACCCTCCCCTTTCCGAAGAAGTCTTTGACTGCTCGGCACCAGGCCATCCGCCCCAAGAGAGGTTCCACTTCGCTTCTCCTTGCCGTCATGGTATGCTTACCCTCCAGCAAACAGCCATGCTGCGTCAAAGCTTTATCCACATTCCCAGCGTGGGACCGGTTACTGAGCGCCTCATCTGGCAGTCGGGCGTACGCTCGTGGGACGACTGTCTCGAGTCCTCCCCACCACAACTGCGAGCCAATCTGCGCAGTCACCTGGCCGAGCACGTGCAAGAGTCACAGCGAAGGCTGAGCCAAGGAGACACGCGCTACTTCCAAATGCTGCTCGGCAGTTCCCACCTCTGGCGGCTCTATAGTGACTTCCGTCGCCGCGTGGCCTACCTCGACATCGAGACCACGGGCCTGTCCTTCGGTCTCGACGACATCACTGTCATCGGCCTCTATGACGGCACCAGCACCAGAAGCTTTGTCTTGGGCAAAAACCTCGATGACTTTGCCCGCGAAATATCTCGGTACTCCCTGATTGTGACGTTCAACGGGGCCTGCTTCGACCTACCGTTTCTGCGCACTCGCTTCCCAGGGTTTGACAGCAGCCTCGCCCATCTTGACTTGCGCTACCTTCTGAAGCGCTTGGGCTACAGCGGCGGGCTCAAACGCATTGAGCGTGAACTAGGCCTCGACAGACCGGGGGCTCTGAGAGAGCTAGACGGATACTGCGCGGTGCTCTTGTGGAAGAAGCACCTCCAAGGGCGGAGGGGCGCCCTCGATACCCTTCTGCGCTACAACCTTGAAGACGTGGTCAACCTCGAGCGCCTGGTCCAACTTGCCTACAACTCAATGCTGGCCAGCGTACCTATCCCGGTGGAGCGACTCGCGCCTAACGAACGCCCAGCCCTGCCATATCGACATGACGAAGGCCTCATTGGGGAGGTTGTGGCCGAAGCTTCAAGGAACACATACGGCCAACGCTGACTCAGGCCTCTGCAGCGGGGGGCTCACTAGCATTCCCTGTGCAGCCGGTCGAACCTCTAGGCGAAAGGCGGACTGCTACCGACCACCTGCTCCGCGGGCAGGCTCTCTGCCACCACAGAAGACTGGACGGGGGAGCCGCGAGGCGTACAGTTCGTGAATCGAAGATTGAATGACCTCCAGACCCCGCGTGAGGCCCTGGAGACCCCCTGCCAGGCGGGGGTCTTTGATGTTTAGCGGAGCGCTCCGACGCAACCTCCCATGAATAGTACCGACCGAACACTAAGGCGCAATAGTGTGCCTTTCTAGCGAGGGATAGGGGCGTCAAATCTCTGTGATTCTGGACGTCGACCGAGGGCGCAGGGGTGCTCGAACGGCCGGAGGTTTTGCATAGGGCGTCAGAACGGGCTCGAACAAGAGTCCTAAGAGGCTATCCGCGCGGGAGCCCCAAGGGCGGTCTTCCGGCCCGTCCGGGGCAGCCTGAACAGCCTGATGAAAAACGCGGGCAGGCCAGGGGGGGCGAGCGGGGCGGGTTGCTGGCGTTTGTAGCGGCGTGGTAGAGTGAGAGCCAGCGACAAGCGCGTAGCAGAGGCAACGCCGTGGCAACCGACCCGAGAGCGGGGATCACACCGCAGGAACTAGCTCAGGCCATCCTTGGGGTGGGGCGCGCCGCACACACAGAGGAGGACCTGCGTATTGGCGTGGAAAAGCTGCTGGAGCCCGCGCTGGCACAGCTCGGCGTCGTGGCGCGGCCGGGCTATGAGAGGCGTATCGGCGGTACTGTCCTCACTGCACCTGGCCGGGCTGACGCCCTCTACGGCCAGGCGGTTATCGAATACGAGCCCCCTGGTAAACTCAGTACTGCGAGGGGTCTGGCGTCTACTCGGAGGCAGCTTGAGGGCTACCTTGTGGGTCTGGCTGGCTCGGGTAGCGAGCGCGAGGCTGCGCTGCGGCGCGTGGCGGGCATTGGTCTGGATGGCCAGAGCATCTTCTTTCTCCGATATCGGGGCGACAGGCCGTCAGCGGAGGACGAAGGTCCCAAGGCGCCCTTAACGCAGCTTCCCTTGCTGGTGGAGGAGCCACCCAAAGGGAGTTTTTCTCTCATTGGGCCATTCGCCATTACTGAGGAGAGCGTTAACGAATTCCTGCTCCACCTGCGGGCATTGCGCCGCCGTCCTTTGGGCGCGGACGAGCTTGCCAAAGAGTTCGGGCCCGCAGGGGATGTGGCCCATGAGATGGTCAACGCCCTGTACAGCCGCCTGGAGGAATGCCTGACGGCGCCGGGAAGCCCATACCCCAGGGTACAAACACTGTACGAGGAATGGAAGCGCATCTTTGGGATCGTCTACGGCCAGGATTTGGTGAAGGCCCAACGCGATGCTGGCGCGCTGGCACGGCGCTACCACGTTACGGAATTCACCGACCTGAAACCCCTTCTTTTCGCGGTCCACACGTACTATGCGCTGTTCATGAAGATACTGGCAGCAGAGCTCCTTTCCCTGCAACAGGGCGCACTCTTGGCCTCCATAGCGGAACAGCTTCCGGCGTTGCCTGGAGACCTGCTGCGGGGCCGTTTGGAGGAGCTGGAGAAGGGCAGATGGTTCGAGGCGCAGGGCATCCGCAACTTTCTGGAGGGGGACTTCTTTGGGTGGTATCTATCGGCTTGGAATACGGATGTGGAATCGGCCATCCGGAGCCTGGCGCGGGCTCTGGCGGAGTATGAGCCGGCCACCGCCACCCTGGCTCCAGAGTCCACGCGAGACCTGCTGAAGAAACTGTACCAGTACCTGGTGCCGAGAGAGTTACGGCATGACCTGGGCGAATACTATACGCCGGACTGGCTGGCGGAGCTGGTGCTGAACGAGGTGGGGTACCGTGGGGACCCAGAGGAGCGGCTGCTGGACCCGGCGTGTGGCTCGGGTACCTTCTTGGTGCTGGCGATTCGCCGCGTTCTGGATCATGCCCAGAACTCCCTGGCCTGGCGCACACGTGAGCGGGAGCTGGTGGCGGAAATGCTGGAAAACCTGGTGGGATTTGACCTGAACCCGCTGGCGGTGATCGCTGCCCGCACCAACTACCTCCTGGCGCTCGGCCCCCTGGCCCGCCATCTAGCAGGAAAGGACCTGCCCGTTTATCTGTGCGACTCCATCCTGACGCCGCAAAGCCAGCGGACTCAGCAACGTCCCATCGAGCACCAGAAAGACATCCCCGTACCCTCAGCCCAGAAAGAGTTCTGGATTCCCGAAGAGCTGGTTGACAAGGGCCAGGTGGACGCCCTTTGCCATCTGCTGGAACAATGCGTGACTGGAAACTACCAGACTGAGGAGTTCTTGGAGCGCGGGCGACGGGAGCTGAAGTGGGAAGAGCCGCTCACCGAGCGCTCTCTTAGGGAGCTCTACGAGAAGGTGCGGCGGCTTGAAGGGGAAGGGCGCAACGGTCTTTGGGCTCGGCTCATTAAGAACGCGTTTGCGCCCGTGTTCCGCGCGGCTGTCCCCTTCGACTATGTGGCGGGGAATCCCCCCTGGGTCAACTGGGAAAGCCTGGCCGATGAGTATCGAGAGGCCACCAAGGGACTGTGGGAAACATACGGCCTCTTCTCGCTGAAAGGCCACGCTGCTCGCCTTGGCGGGGGCAAGAAGGACGTGGCCATGCTGATGCTGTACGCCAGCATGGACAACTATTTGAGGGACGGCGGCAAGCTGGGGTTTGTGATAACGCAAACCGTGTTTAAGACCAAGGGTGCGGGCGATGGTTTCCGCCGCTTCCAGTTGGGCAAGGAAGGCCCTCGCCTCAAAGTGCTCTCGGTGCACGACCTGGTGGAGCTGCAGCCGTTTGAGGGGGCCACTAACCGCACAGCGGCGGTGACGCTGCAGAAGGGAGAACCGACGGAATACCCTGCAGGCTACACCCTCTGGCGCAAGGCGAAGCCCGGCAGGATAGGAATGGACCTCTCCCTAGGGGAAGTGGAGGAGCGCACTACCAGGAGGTTGCTTTCCGCTCGCCTGGTGAACGAGGCCGAGCTGACCTCGCCCTGGCTCACGGCCAGCTCTGCGGCGCTGGCGGCACTTCAGAAGGCGGTGGGGCCTTCCGCCTACCGGGCGCATGCTGGAGCCTGCACCTGGATCAATGGTGTTTACTGGCTTCGGATCGTGGACAGGCGACCCGATGGCTTGCTCCTGGTGGAGAACCTGCACGACGTGGGCAAGGCCGAGGTCAAACAGGTGCAGGCGCTCGTGGAACCCGACCTGGTGTACCCTCTGCTGCGAGGCCGGGACGTGACGCGGTGGCGGGCTCAACCTTCCGCCCATATCCTGATGGTTCAGGACCCGGTGAAGCGCAGTGGTTACGACGAGTCCTGGTTGAAGGTGACTTGCCCTCGGACCCACGCGTACCTCAAGCAGTTCGAGGACGTGCTGCGCCAGCGCAGCGGGTACAGGAAATACTTTGACCCGGTCAAAGACCCATTCTATTCGATGTACGATGTGGCCGACTACACGTTTGCGCCCTACAAGGTGATGTGGCCTGAGGTGGGGCACACGGTGCGGGCTGGCGCCGCGGTGGTAGAAGAGGACTGCCTGCTAGGGGCCAGGAGCCTGATCCCGGACCATACGCTGATCATGGTGCCTGTGGGGACAGCAGAAGAGGCTTGTTACCTGGCTGCCCTCCTGAATTCTTCGCCGTCGACCGTCGTGGTCCAAGGCTACGTATCTCTGCACCCGTCTCCTCACGTCCTGCAGCACGTCGCCATCCCGAAGTTTGACCCGTTCAGCCCTCTCCACCAATCGCTTGCCTCCCTCTCGCAGCGGGCGCACCAACTCGCGGTGTCGGGCAAGGAAGGGGAGGCGGAGCTAGGCGGCGTCGAGGAGGAGATAGACCGGCTGGCGGCCCAGTTGTGGGGTATCACGGACGAGGAGCTGGCGGAGATACGGCGGGCGCTGGCGGAGCTCGCCTAGCGGCTGGCGGTCCCATCCTACTCGCAGGCGGGAGGGCTGGCAAGACAAGGTCTCATTAATCCTCAGCCGCCGTCCTGGTACAGGCCAGGCTGGCACTGGCGGCAGAAGTTGGTGATGCGCCGACCAGCGCCGATCTCGGCTGCAGGCACCTGGCACGCCTAGGGCGGGCGAAGAAGCCACAGAATACTCAGCGCGACGAGCGCCCCAGTCAGGACCACGAGCACCCCAGTCAGAACGCTCAACACAAGATTCAGTCTGATCGTGGTCTTCGTAGCTCGGTCTTGGGACATAGTGGCTACCAGCGATCCCTCACGTGCAGCCGCATCTCTGATCTCACGCGCGAGCTCCTCGAGAAGCCCGGCTCGTCTGCTCAACGTCTCCCGGAGTCCCTCAAATAGAGGTGGATCATTCGAACGCGCCTGGCTTGCGGGAAGAAACTCGTACACCTCGACGTGAAACATGGCTGGCTTCTCGCAGAAATGCTTGAGTTCCGATGCTAGTGGCAGGGCATCTCTTGTTACGGTCAGGAGGTCAGCTTGCACACTTTCCAGCTGTGCTGCAGCCTGTGACACACTGCTCAGATCAATGGCGGCCACTCGGTTCCATAGAGCCGCCACCTGTCCCTCCAGATTCGTCAACAGGGCATGAACCGCCCACACCGCGACCGTACGCTCAAGATCCGAGAGTCTGTTTGTGTAGCCTTCGCGATTCCGCCCACCGTATGATCGCCAGTTATCCTCAGTGTCGTTCGCAAAGAATTCGTCTTCCCGCGTGGCAAATGTCAAAGCCAGTGCTGAGCTTTCGCCACGCGAGCCACAACCCAATCTGATGCCAGGCAGACTTTTTGAGTACCATGCATCGAAGTCATGGTCCATTTGGAGAATCCTAAGATAGTCGGCCCATCCTCTGTTGGGCAGCCG
>Ga0315279_10009945_pt1 | contig 11247 bp, 7 predicted proteins | sample YL17G06_20_MG_FD_203694 | JGI IMG/M metagenome (GOLD analysis project Ga0315279, IMG submission 203694) | Sediment microbial communities from Yellowstone Lake, YNP, Wyoming, USA - YL17G06_20 | ecosystem: Environmental > Aquatic > Freshwater > Lake > Sediment | place: USA: Wyoming | collected...
GGAAGTAGCCGCCGCTGGTGCGGATCTTCCGCGCAATCCAGATCCCGAAGGCGGTGATGCCCACGAAGTAGACGGCCACGACGGCCCAGTCGAGCTTGGTGAACTCGCCGTCCATGCGATGCCTTCCCTGCAAGCGGATGGTTAGGCTGTTGGGGGAAGAATCACGACAACACGAAAGGGCGAAAGCACGAAATCACAGTGCCCGGCAAGCACTCGGATTGTCAGTGTGCCGCCGGGATGTCGCGGCGCGTAAAGACTACTGCGGCGGCGGCGTAGCCCGCAAGCCCGATCGCCAGCAAAATCCCGTCGTATTGCCAGGCGAGCCCCCGGGTCGCGTCGTTATGGATGAGGATCAGTCGTTGCGGCTCAAACGCAGTGAGAAAGGAAAGGTATTTCATCCAATCGCCGGGCGGCCACATCCGGGCGACCATCTTGACGGCGAAGGAGACGATGAACAGCCCGCCAGCCAGCCAGATCGTGCGCCAGCGCACGCGGTCCCAGGACGACAGCAAGGCGGTCAGCCCCGCCAGGCAGAAGGTCATCGCCGCGAGGTTCAGCACGCCCGGCCAGAATATGGCGATGCTCACGGGCTCGGGTGGAGCGGGTGACTGGGCAATCGGAAGGAGCATGGCCGCCGCGGGCAAGAGCTTGGTGGGGTCCACCTCTGCGGGCGGGTTGGTGGTGGCCAGCCCGATCCAGGTCCCCACCCAGACCGAGACGGCGAGCACCATTGCCCCGATTGCCGCCACGACGGCCGAGACCAGTACGACCTCGACGCGGCGGATCGGCAGGGCGAGGAGCAGGTCCATGGTGCCACGGGTGATCTCGCCGCTGACCACGTCCGAGCCGCGCCCGACCGCCCAGCCGATGCACACCAGCGTCGTAATCACGTGGACGTAGAGGATGCTCAGCCGGCCGGCGCTGGTGGTGATCTGGTCCACGGGCACTCCGGCCGCCGCCTCCATAAACCTGTTCATGCCCTCCGGCAGCTTCGTCAGCAAATCCCGGATCGTCAGGATCGGGATGAGGCTCATCAGCCAGACCAGAAGCCAGCCGAAGAGCACCAGGAGCACGCTGCTGACAATGAGCTGCAGCCGGGCTTCGCGGATCGCTTTGCGCCAGAGAGCTCGGTTCATCCGTCGGTCCGATCACGTGAGCCAGCAGGAGATATCGAACCGACATTGTAGCGTCATGCAGCGGCGAATTCGAGGGGCTGCAAGCCGAGGTTAGCGGTCAGGTGGACTGCCTTGCTTCTTCGCTGCCTTCGTAGATAGCCAGTTCTTCGTGCAGGCGTGCGATCATCTTGCGGATGCCCGCCTTCGTGAATCCCTTCGAGCCGATCGGATGGGTCTTCTGCAGCCGTTCCAGTCGCTCTTCGAGGACGCGGATCTCTTCCTGCGCTTTTTCGTATTCCATGGGGTTCGCAATCATAGCTCGATCTCCACAAGACCTTTTCGCCGTCCATCCGCTTCACGCGTGCGAGCGAAAAACTAAACCCACTCGTTCCAGTCCGCCTGGTCCTCGGCAGCGAAGATCTCCTCCGGGCGGCGCGTAAGAAGCATCTCTTCGAGCTCCAATGCCGCCTCGCTTCCGTCCTCAATCTGTTGGTGGAAATCTGCCGCAATGAGAATGACGGCGTCAATGTCGTTTGGCTCCTCCTTGGCGGTGACGAAACTCCCGTCAACCAACAGACGATGTGCTCCAACTTGTCCGGCCAATTCTATCCACCGCCGCAGCCGAAGGGCCAGCCGTCTGCGCCGCGGGGAGGATGCGCCAAATCGAAAGGTGACTTCGGCCACCGAAGCGAGGTACAAACCTTCCGGCAAGTAGCCGTCGGCCCGGAATGGGGGGATGGTCCGGTCTTGCCGCTCCATCGTCATGATCGATCTCCGGTCCCGGGCCGGTCCAGTTCCGCCCGAACATCCGAACGTGATTATACCACTTGTGAGGTCTCGGACAAACTGGGGAGCGATCAAGCTCCATCGCATGGGCAGGCCCTGCCCGCCTGCTTCCCCGAGAGGCAGTGTTTCGAGAGGCGGCGGTCAGGTGGATTGCCTGGTTGGACGCGGTTTCTTGGCGGGCCGGCGAACGACCTGATGGCCGCAGACAGCCTGAATCTTCCGGAGATCCTCAACCATCGCATCTTCGATGTACACGGATCGGGCCATATCTGTATTCTACCAGGTATGCCGCTACTCTCAACGGCTAGCTGCGGCCCCGTTTCGTCTCCCGCGAAGACAGGCTGGAAGCCTGTCCTACGAGGCGGTCTAACGCAGTTCCTTCACTTTCAGGTTGCGGAACTCAACCCGATAGCCTTCCCCCTCCAAGCCGACGCGGCCCTTCTCCTGCCCGCAATCGCGGAACTGGCAAGTGACCGCGCCGTTGACCCAGAGCGTCAAGGTCTTGCCGCGGGCGGTCATCTCCAGGGTATTCCACTGGCCGGCCGGTTTCACCCGCGGGTCTTTGACCTCTTTGTCCAGGCTGAAGAACTTCGGCTTTCCGCCGGCAGGCGTCTCGCCGAACAAGTAGCCGCCCGTGGCGTCGCCGATTTGAGCCTGATGCCAGATCGCCCCGTCCCGCGAGTTGCGGATGTAAGCGCCGCTGTTGTAGCCGGACTTCCCCTCAATACGCACGTAGCGGAATTCGACGTGGAAAATCGCGTCGCCGAACTCCTTCTCCAACAGCAGCATGTCGTGGCCGCCGTCGCCGTCGCAGACGAGCGTCTTCTTGTCGGGCTCGACGTGCCACTGTCGGCGGCCCAGTTTGCCGGTCGGCGGCACGGCCACGCGATACCAGCCCTTAAGATCCACCGGAGGCATGATATCCACCCAACCCCGTCGATCGGCCTCCAGAGCGCTCGTGCTTTCGGCCCCAAGGGCGGCCTGGCTTTGGCAGCCAAAAGGCCACGCGAGGGCCAGCATCATAAGGGCGGCGGTCGCGCGGACAACGCGGCGTCCCAGGTTCAAAGTCGTTCGTCTTGCGGAGGAAATCAGTCGATTGAGCATCCAAGGGGCTCCACGAAAAGAGATCTTGACCGGCATTTCCCAGTGACACCGAGCCTGTAACCGATCCAGGCTCACACCGGCATCCATTTTACCAAGGGACGGAGAAGGGGACGGACGCATATATTGGCCAATCTGGGCAATCTGGCACCATGCCTCGAACCGCTGGGTGGTGTGGGGGGATATGTCGTTCTGTCACGCGGAAGACTTGGGCTTTACTTCGAATTCAAGCCTGGACCGGTAGAAGCACACGTCGAATTCCATGAAGAAGTTCGTCTGTCCCAGAATGAGCGGCACGCTGCTTTCCCTGACCCACGCGAAGGCGAGCCGAACCGCGGGCAACTCGCCAATCTCGGCCATGGCAAACAGGGGTATTGCCAGTTGACTGCCGAGACCGCCCGCCAAGCGAATGTTCGCTCTGCGGTCTTCCCAGACTTCGCCAAGTTGGACCCCCACCTCGTACGGCAAGACGCTGACGGTGGCGCCGCTGTCGACCAGCCCGAGTGCCTCCACCAAGTGTGTGCCGCTGCGGAGAACAAGGGGGATGCGCGGCAGGCTGTCAAACTCGTCTTGCGACGGATCAATCGTGGAGTACTTCAGCCGCATAAGCCTCAGTCGCCCCCGCCCTCGGCGAGTTCCATGGCACGCATCAATGCCCGGCCGGCTCCAAACTGGGCGTAGGGCGTGGACACTTGGTACACCTTATGCGGCACCAACGGGGCAATATCTTCGCCCGTGTCCAGTTCCTCAGCCAAGAAGTGGATCAACCTGAGTTTGTCCACAGCGGGCAGTTGTTGGACGGCGGGAAGCAAGTCCGCCAAGTTCATAGCACGTCTCCTCTGGCACGCCGTGTTGTGCGGCAATCGTCTTCCTATGATTGTACTGCGCGGTGCGGCGGTCCGTCCAGCGGGGAGTAGACACGAGTGGACCAAATGGCCTTTCGCAAACAACTCCCCTCTCCCGCTTGCGGGAGAGGGGTCGGGGGTGAGGGCGCGCGGCCAGGAAAACGCGAAGTCATTGTGGGACGGCCGCCAAGACCGCGGTTTCGTAGCCCGATGGGTCGTCAGCGTTGGCCGCCTGTCAACGCCGCACGCGACGTGCTGCTGCCACCGGGCGCAGGAGACGCCCTTCGGCGTGTCAATACTGGCTGCGGCCCCGTTTTGACTCCCTATTCGCGTGAGGCCGGGCGGAGGCGCAAGATTGTCACCGAGTGGGCCGGGAAGGTGTAGCGGAATTTGGGGGTCGTGATGTCGGCCGGGCGGGTGATGGGGGCGACTTTGTTGGGCTGGTCGACCGTGTTCTCGTCGGCCGGGTCGGCGGAGGTGAGGACGGTGGCCGTGGCGGATTGGATGGTTGGAGCGGCGCCGCGGAGGTCGATCTGGGTGTCTTGCGAGGCGTCGGAGACGTTGACGACCTTGAGGATGACGTCGCCCGAGGGGCGGGCGAGGCCGGCCACGGCGTAGAGGGACTTCATCTGCGGGTTGACGTCGTGGATCAGCTTGCCGTCGAGAAAGCAGCGGATGCGGCTTCCGGTGAGCTCGATGCGGACGTCGTACCAGCGATTGGTCTCGATCCGGCCGCGGACGCCATCGCCGACGATGCCGCCCAGCTCGATGGCGTGCCGGGTGTTGCCCCAGCCGCCGAGGTTCCACCAGGCCTTGGCATTGTCGTCTTTGACGCGGAACATGATGAGGAAGCCCTCGGCCCCGCCGATCTTGCGGGCCTTGAGGGTGTAGGTGTAGTTGTCCCACGACCGCTCGCCGGCGATGGCGCGGACGTCGGTCTCCCGGCCCATTTGGCGCAGGGCCCCGTCCTGGACGCTCCACTGGCCGCGGATCGTCTTCCAGCCTTCGAGGCCCTTGGAGAAGTCGGACTGGAAGAGGGTCTTCTCTCCGCGGGTGACCTTGATGTCCTTGAACTCGGCCTGGGTGGCCCAGGTGCCCACGCCGATGGCCCCGCCCTTGGCCCCGACTTCCATGAGCGGGGCGTGGAGGTCGATGGGCAGCACGACGTCGCCGCGGTTCTGGCCGAACATTTTTTGGACGTGATACGACGGCGTGCCGTAGACGCGGGAGCTGTCGAAGTTGATGGCGTCGGGATTCCACTGGCGCCAGCCGCAATTGACGAAGAGCGGGGCGTATGAGGACATGACCACGATATCGGAGTTGCGCTCCATGCCGGTCATGAAGGCCGCCTCGCCGATTGCCCCGCGGAGGTTGCCTCTGCCGCAGTTCTGCGTGACCGCGTACTCGCCGACGTAGATCTTGGGCCCCTTGCGGTCGTATTTGTCGTACCGCTCGGCGTTGTGGATGAAGAACTCGGGGTTGTTGTAGTAGTGCTCGTCGAGAATTTCGGTGGGCCGCTGGGTGGTGCGCTCGTCGGCCACTAGGATGATCTCCGGGTAGCGGGCCTTCATCGCGTCGTAGAAGAGGCGATAGCGCTCCTGGTAGAGCGGCCCGCCGTTCTCGTTGCCGATCTCCATGTACTTGAGGTTGAACGGGGCGGGATGGCCGGCCTTGGCCCTCAAGCCGCCCCATTTGCTGGTGACTGGGCCGTTGGCGTATTCGATGGCGTCCAGGGCGTCCTGCACCCAGGGGCCCATCTGGTCCACGGGGACGCGGTCCTCGTGGGCCATGCCGCAGTTGATCACATAGAGCGGCTCGGCCTTGAGGTCCTCGCACATCTGCAGGTATTCGTGGTAGCCCAGGCCGTCGGTCGAGCGATAGCCCCAGAGGTTCCAGTGTCCGGGGCGCTGGGCGAGGTCGCCGATCGAGTCCTTCCAGCGGAAGGCGTTGGCCAGCTTGTTGCCCTCGACGTAGCAGCCGCCGGGAAAGCGCACGAACGCCGGCTTCATGGCGGCGAGCATCTCGGCCAGATCGGGGCGCAGGCCGTTGGGGCGGCCCTTCCAGGTCTCCTTGGGGAAGAGCGATACCATGTCCAGCCAGAGGGTGCCCGTCGAGCACGGCGCCAGCATCAGGCGGGCCGACGCCGTGGTTTCGGCCACTCTGAGCGTACATTCGAACTTCTTCCACTCCGGTCCGATGCCGTCGATCTGGGCGATGGCGCTTTGGGATTCGCCCAGGATTACGACGAGGGGGCCCTTCAGTCCACCGGCGCATCGGGCGTAGAGCGAGAGATGGTATTCCGCGCCCGCCTCGATCGACATTCCCTTGAAGCCCTCGTTTCTCAAGAGGACCCGGAAGACGTCGGAGCGGTCCAGCCTGGTGACGTCCAGGCGGAGCGAGCGGCGGTTCTTGTCATTCAGCGGGCGAGATGTATCCAAGGCCATCGTGGCTTCGACGCCCGGAGACTTGGTCAGCGACCAGCCGACCGGCTTGTCCGCGTCTTCGAACGAGCGGTTATGCACCATCTCGGCGTAGAGGCCGCCATCGCCGGCCCGGTTGATCTCCTCGAAGAAGAGCCCGTAGAGCAGCGGGCTGATCGTCGCGCCGGGCCGATCGACGTGGACGGTCAGCGTGGCCGGCGATTGGCCCGGGCCTTGCGCGGCGACGATCGCGCCCGTTGCGAGGAGCGTTGCCACGGCGATCCAAGAGATTTGCAGAACTCGTGCCATTGGTGCCTCCCAAGCGATATGCCATCTGATGCACAGGATCCGAGCCACCATTATGGAGAGGCGAGCTGCGTTGGCACAGGCCCCGGCGGGGCGGACGGCCGCCGGGCCAAGCTTTTCCACGCCCCCAAGAGTAATCGGTTGCGGCACAGCCCTGTGGTGGGGGCGGAGCACATCGGAGGGGTGGCCCCCGGGCCCATTCCTTGCTTCTGCGACCGATATTCCTTACTCTGGTGCTGCGCATCCGGCAAAACTGACTACAATGGCTAGTTGGGCTGCCAGTTGGGACGGCGGCCGGGGCGTCCGGAACAGGGCTCTTCAGTTCAAGGCGGAATCATGGCACTCCGTAGAAGGCGGAAGGTCAGACCGAGGCACCGGTCTTGGGGGCGGACGAGGCAGACGGCACGTTGCTGCAACCTGGGGTCGGGCGAGCGGCTCGCGCTGGAGCTCCTTGAGCCGCGACTGGTGCTCTCCCCAATCATCAGCGAATTCCTCACCAGCAACACCGACGCGGTCAACGGGTTGCGGGATTTCGAGAACACCCTCCAAGACTGGATCGAGATCTACAACCCCGATACCAGCCCCGTCAACCTGCTCGGCTGGAAGCTCAAGGACAGCGACAACACCTGGTCCTTTCCGGACGTGACGCTCGGCCCGGGCGAGTTCCGCATCGTCTTCGCTTCGGGCAAGAACCTCACCACGCCGGAGCTGCACACCAACTTCGGGCTGAAGCGGGACCCGGGGGAGTACCTCGGCCTGTACGACAATCTGAACCGCGTCGTCCACGAGTACAGCCCCGAGTACCCCAACCAAGAGGAGAACATCTCCTACGGCATAGGGCAGGACATCGAGGAGACGAAGCTCGTCTCGGCGGGGGCGGACACCCGCTATTTCGTTCCGACCGACGGCTCGCTGGAGGCGACGTGGATGTTGCCAGGCTTCAGCGACGCCTCCTGGTCGCACGGTCCGACGGGGCTTGGGTATGCCAACCTGGTGCCGGGCTTTGCGGTCTGGAACTACAAGGCCAACGTCGCCGTGACCGACCTGGGGGTCGCGCAGACGGTCATCAGCACGCCCTCCTATCAGAGTGCCGTCTACACCGAGACGGCCGCCGTGCTGAACTACATGGACACCGGCGGCGGCGGCCACTTCACGCCCGACAGCGCTTTTCCGGGCATGCCCCTGGGGACCGATCACGACGATTTCGTGGTGCGGGCCAAGGGGATCATCCATATCCCCACGTCGGGCGCCTGGACCTTCGGAGTGAACAGCGACGACGGCTTCCGGCTGAGGATCGTGGGCGCGACGTTCAACGCGGCATACGGCGCCGTGGGGACGACCGTCAATGGCGACACGCTGGAGTACTATGCGCCGCGCGGGCCTGACGATTCGCTCGGGGTGATCGACAGTCTGGCCGCCGGGGACTACAACGTCGAGCTGAGCTTCTACGAGCGGGGCGGCGGGTCGGACGTCGAGCTGTTCGCCGCCGCCAACGCGAACACCGGCTGGAACAGCAACTTCCGCCTGGTGGGCGATACGGCAAGCGGCGGACTGGCGGTGATGAGCGAGCCGTTCGTCGGCTCGGGCTCCGGATCGACCTTCGCCGGCTTGGTGCGGACGGACGTCAAGGCGGCGATGCAGGCGGCCAATAACGCCTCGCTTTACACCCGGATCACGTTCGACGTGGCCGATCCGGCGTCGCTGCAATCCCTGACGCTGAAGATGAAGTACGACGACGGCTACGTCGCGTATCTGAACGGCACCCAGATCGCCCGCCGCAACGCCCCAACCACGATCGCGTACAACTCCCAGGCCACGGCCCAGCGCACGGACTCGCAGGCCATCGTCTTCGAGAACGTCAACGTCTCGCAGTACCTCAACCTGGTTCAGACGACGGGCAACGTGCTGGCCATCCAGGCGTTGAACTACTCGCCGGCCGACGGCGACATGCTGGTGCTGCCGGAGCTGTCGCAGATCGCATACCAGGGCGTGGGAGAGCATTTCTTCTCGACGCCCACGCCGGGCGCGCCCAACTCCCAGGAGTATTGGTACCGCGTGGGCGATACGCATTTCTCGGTGGACCGGGGGTTTTACGGCCAGCCGTTCCAGTTGACGATCACCACGGCGACCCCCGGGGCGACCATCCGCTACTCGCTCAACGGCACCACCCCCATCGAGGCCGACAACGCCAAGTCCGTCGCCGGCATCACGCGCAGCGGCTCCACCGCGACCGCCACGATCGCCGGCCACGGCTACTTAAGCGGCGACTTGGTCTCGATCCGCGGGGCCAACCAGCCCGAGTACGACGGCGTGTTCGTCATCTCCGGCGTGACCGCCAATACGTTCACCTACACGGTCACAGGGACGCCCGCCACGCCGGCCACGGGCACGATCGCGGCGCAGGCCAAGTACTACACCTACACCGGCCCGATCACCATCGACCGGACCACGACGGTGCGGGCGGCGGCGTTCAAGACCGCCTACGCGGCGACGGACGTGGACACGGAGACCTACATCTTCACGGCCGACGTGGTCCAACAGGCGTCGGCGGGGGCGCCTCCGGCCGGTTGGCCGACGGGCCCGGTCAACAACCAGGTCCTGGACTACGGCATGGACCCGGTTGTAACGAGCGATCCCACGTGGGGGCCGCAAGTGGAGTCGGCGCTCCTGGCCATCCCCACGATGTCCATCGTTACGGACGTGCCGAACCTCTTTGACCCGTCGACGGGGATTTACGTCAACGCCTACCAGGACGGCGCGGGCTGGGAACGGCCGGCCTCGCTGGAGCTGATCAATCCCGACGGCAGCCAGGGCTTCCAGATCAATGCGGGGCTGCGGATCCGCGGCGGATACAGCCGCGACGGCTCCAACCCGAAACACGCCTTCCGCGTGCTCTTCAAGGGAGAATACGGCGACGGCAAACTGCAGTTCCCGCTCTTCGGCGACGAGGGGGTCCAGGAGTTCGACAACATCGACCTGCGGTGCAGCCAGAACTACTCCTGGAGCTTCGGCGGCGATCCGAACAATGCGGAGATCCGCGACGTCTTCGCGCGGGAGACGCAGGGGGCCCTGGGCGAGCCCTACACCCGCAGCCGCTTCTATCACCTGTACGTCGACGGCCAATACTGGGGCCTGTACCAGACGGAAGAGCGGGCGGAGGGCTCCTTTGCGGCGTCGTACTTCGGTGGCGCTCCGGAAGACTACGACGTGATCAAGGTAAGCGACGGCTACAACATCGTCGCCACCGACGGCGATATGACGGCCTGGCAGGCACTCTGGAACCTGACCAAGGCCGGCTTTGCCAGCGACGCCGCCTACTACCACGTCCAGGGCCTCGACCCCGTCACCCATCAGCGCGATCCGAGCTACCCCGTCTACATCGACGTGGCCAACCTGATCGACCTCATGCTGATCGTCTTCTACGGCGGCGACATGGACCAGCCGATCTCCAACTTCCTCAGCAACAACTACCCCAACAACTGGTACGGCATCAGGGATCGCGACGGCGAGTCGGGCTTCAAGTTCTTCGCCCACGACGCCGAGCACACGCTCTCGCGGGCGAACGCCATCGCGGGCGGCGACGCCAACCGCACCGGGCCCTTTCCCGCCGGCTGGACAAACATATTGCAGAGCAGCCCGCAGATGATCCATCAGGAGCTGATGGCCCATGCCGACTATCGGATGCTCTTCGCCGACCGCGCCCAGAAGTACCTGACGCACAACGGCCTGATGACGGCCGCGCTGGCGACCGACCCGGGCCGCGTCCGCTTCATGGCCCTCGCCGAGGAATTGGGCTACAGCGTGACCAACGGCGGGCCGATGGTCGCGGAATCGGCCCGCTGGGGCGATTCCAAGCGGGAGCCGCCGCTTACGAAGAACGATTGGCTCAACGCCGTCAACACCGAGCTGAACTCCTTCCTGCCCGGCCGCGCCGACGTCCTGCTCAATCAGCTCCGAAACGCGCGGATGTACACTCCCGACCATTTGAGCACCGTCCTCGCCCCCCTTTATCCCAGCGTGGCCGCCCCGGAGTTCAACCAGTTCGGCGGGCTGCTGCCGCCCTTCTTCCAGTTGGCCATGACCGGCTCGGGGACGATCTACTACTCGCTGGACGGCACGGACCCTCGCCTGCCCGGCGGCGCGGTGAACCCCTCCCCCAGCGTCGCGATCTACAGCGGGCCGATCCCGCTCGGCACGACGACGCACGTGAAGGCCCGGGCGTACTCGGGGGGCGTTTGGAGCGCGCTGAGCGAAGCCACGTTCTACGTGAACCTGGCTCCGTCGATCCGCATCACGGAGATCATGTACAACCCGGCGGCGCCGACCGCGGCCGAGATCGCCGCCGGCTACGCGAACAACGACGACTTCGAGTTCATCGAGATCAAGAACATCGGCAGCCAGGCGCGCGCACTGGGCGGGCTGCGGTTCGCTAGCGGCATCACCTTTACGTTCCCGTTCGGCGTCTCGATTGACCCCGGCGCGTACAAGGCGATCGTCCGCAACCAGGCAGCGTTCCTCTATCGCTACAACACCGTCAATCCGGGCATCATCGCGGGCGTGTACACGGGCAGCCTGAGCAACGCCGGCGAGACGATCGAGCTCGACGCGCCCATCGGCGGGGTCATTCACCTCTTCGAGTACAAGGACGGCTGGTACGGCCAGACCGACGGCGAG
>Ga0315279_10009946_pt1 | contig 11247 bp, 17 predicted proteins | sample YL17G06_20_MG_FD_203694 | JGI IMG/M metagenome (GOLD analysis project Ga0315279, IMG submission 203694) | Sediment microbial communities from Yellowstone Lake, YNP, Wyoming, USA - YL17G06_20 | ecosystem: Environmental > Aquatic > Freshwater > Lake > Sediment | place: USA: Wyoming | collected...
CCCGGTCTTCATCTCTTTTTCTTGCTTTGCTTTTTCAGGGTTTCCGCCAGGTGGACCAAATCCTCAAGGCCGGTGTCCTCCTCAATTAGTCTTTTCTTTTGCCTTTCGAAGTCTTCGATGAGGGCCTTCCGGGCATCGTTCGGGTCAGGGATTTTAAAGAATTCCTTTGCCTTTTTTTTCTTCATTTTCCTCTCCAAGCGGAATTTTATCACGAAACAAGCCTGAAAATACACGCAGGGCAGCCAAAAACGGACCAGCAGTGGCCCTCTGGCGCGTTTTCAATGTTTTTTTTGGGGGATTGTCCGTTCTGGCCCGCCTGGCTCGTCTGGGGCCGAATGCGGGACTTTCGGCCGGCCCCCGGTTCCATTCCACGCCGGCCCCGCGGGTGTCGGCGCGGGGCGTTCCTTCCCTTCAGTATCTTGGTTCGGTTCTGGGGAACGCCTTCGCGACGGTAAGCCTCCGCCCGCGGAACTCCTTCCCGTCAAGCGAGATGATCGCCCTCAGCGCGTCCGCGTCCGCCATCTCCACGAAAATGAAGCTCCGCCGCTCGCCGCTTTCCGGGAACGTGCAGAGCGCGACCTTGTCGACCTTCCCATATTGTTCGAAGAGAAGCCTTATGTCGACCTCGCCCGCGCCCCAAGGCATGTTCTGGCAGAAAATCCTCATCGCCAGGGTCTCCTATTTTTTCCCCGCCAAGTATTTCCCGAGGTCCCATCCCCCTTCCTGTTTTTTCTTGGGGCCGGGAATATCCAGTGTCTTCATCAAGCCCGCCATTATGTATGCGAGCTCCTTCCTCAGCCGTATCTTCTCCACCTTGGGAAGACCCGTGCCCTCGACGGCCGCATAGTCCCGGGCCAACTCTGACAGCAGTTTCTTCCGCCCGACCGCGACCTTGGGCCTGTGCCGGATCTCCTGAACCCGCGGTGAATTGCTGTGGAAAAGGCATCTGTCGTCGTCTTTGATCGGGTGGGCGTTGCACGGTTGCCCGTCCCTTTTTGTCGCAGAACATCGTCTCATCTGATTCTCCTCAAAAGTTCTCATTTCCCGGCCCCCTGTTATTCCACGGATTTGGCTTCGACCGATCCGGGACCCCAACCCGGCCCATGGATTTTCTCATCTCCGCTTCCAATTCTTCCCGTGTTTTTGCGGTATTTTCCATGGGGTCCCTGAACCGGCCTTTCCAGGAAGGTTCGCTGTGCACCGGCATCATGCTCTCCCTTTTTTCGGGCGACCAGACGGCCCTCTGGTTCGCGAGGCAGGCCGCGAGGCTTATCGCGTTGCAGACGTCGTCCTTCATCCCCGGGGCGTGGTCGACCGCGTCGTGGCCGCCGGTCCTTATCTTTCTCTCCAAGTTTTGGAACTGGATCAGAATCCTTTCATCGTTCGGGATCTCGATTTTCCCCATGGCGAAAAGTGGTTGCACTTCGAGATAGATTTGGCTCTTGTCCATCTCCGACATTTTTATCGCGATTCCGTATTTCTGAAAATTGGCCGTCGGCCAGACGCCCGCGTAGCGGTCGGCCGTGGCCTCGTGGACGCGGTACGCCTTCAGTATCTCGGCGAATTCGCGGCACACGTCGTCCGGGTTGAAGGGTGCCTTCCTCTCCTCCGTCCTGGCCACGATCACTTTCCCCTCAAGGGTCCGGTGGGCGATCGCCATGGTCATCGAATCCGAGCGCCCGCCCGAGGGGTCGATCCCCGAAAAGTACCTTTGGACCTTCGGGTCCGGCGGCAGCTGGGAATGGGTCTGGGCCGCCCTGATGGTCTCCTCCGAGAGGAAATTCTCAATGTCGGAACGGAACTCGGCCATGTACTCGCTTGTGAAAAGAACCTTGTCCCGTTTCAGAAGCCTGTCGATAATTCCCTGGCTGTAGGTGGGGTTCATCTCGACCGTGCTTTTTTTCCAGACCATGCAGTCAGGGTCTTCCTTGCCGTAAAAATCTTTGTAGGCCGAATACAGGTAACCCATCCGCCCGTAAGGCGTGGAGATCCCCAGTAATTTTCCGCCTTGCATCAAACCGGGAAGCAAACTGACTATGATTTCGACCGCCGGGTTCGCACTATTCTCATCGCGAAAATAGGCCAATTCGTCAAGGCAAATGAAGACGGTCGAATAGCCACGGGATGCCCTGAACGTGGCCGGCTTGACGGTGATGGCGATGTTGTTTTTCAGGTAGACGGTTTCCTCGGTGAGGCGGGAAACGACGCCGGGGACCAGCTCCAAGAGGGCCTTCACGTAGTTAAGTATTATTTTTCCCTGGTTTTTGTCTGTGGCCAAAATCATTTCCCACCCCAGCTCCCCTTTCGATAGTTTCTCTGACCAGCCGCCGAAAACTGCTTCCCAAACGGCGCAAAGACTAGCGATCCTGCTCTTCCCGCCGCGACGACCGATTATGCCGAAATTCTCAAAATATCCATTGGGATTAGGCGTCTGCCTGGCGGTTGCTCCTTGGAATATTTTCAACTCTTCAATCGACATCTCAATCCCGTACATGGCCTTCAACATCACCTTCCATGAGCGCCAAGTTTCCTGATGGGGGAAAGCCGGCCCAAAAAATTTCGGCGATTCAAGGGTTTCGACTATGTTCATCATTTATTGTTTTCTGATAGAGTCTGCCGGAATTTTAAAATTCCCAGAGTCGTACTGTCTTTATTTCCCGCCGAACTCCTCGTCTCTCAATATCTGCGCGAGCCTGGGCGACAGGAATTTTTTCTCATTATCACTAAGTTTCACCCTTGGCGACGGGCCGAAATTCTCCTTGGCGCCGCTCAGCCGCATCTCATCAGGCGACAGTCTGCCGAACCTCGTGTCCTCCCGCTGCTCAGTCACCGGCGCGAAGACCGTCTGCTCCCTGACCTTCTCGATTTTTTCCAAATCAAGGGTGACCTCTCCGCCGTCGCTGACCTTGTACGGGATCTGGACCAGGATTTCCCTTGTCTCCCCGCTCGTCTGGTCATATTCGGCCGTCCTCACGATGGCCAAGTCCGGGGAAAAATCCTTTACCCATCCGGTTTCATCAAACTCGGCACGAACAGCGTTTTCTAATTGCTGGCGACAACTGAAGAACTCCTCACTCAGCGCCTTGTTTTCCTCTTCCTCGGACATCTCAAGTTCTGCTTTTTCTCTTTCTGCCGGCAATTCAGCGCTCTCGAATAATTCGCCGGAAACGGCGCCCTCGAACGAAGGCGCAAGCGAGAAATCGACGCCGATGATTTTTGCGTCGTCGTTCACGATTTCCGTCCCATCCTCAAAATGGACGCCGCCCTCTGCCCTTAAAGAAACCCCGATGCGCCCCTTGCGCAGAACAACAGACAGATTTTTGCCTTGCTGCGTCGGCAGGATCTCCGCCTCTCCCCACGCCTTGCCGTCCGGCGTCATCCAGAATTTCGTCATGCGGTGGCTGATGTCATTGACCCTAAGGTGCGCCGACCCCTCCGGGTGCGCCGGAGAACCCCAAACCTGATTATCACTGTCGATAAGGTCCTGGAGTCGAGTGACCTCTTTTTGGAGGAATTCTCTTTTATAGACACGATTATTTTTGTTGGGAATGTCGCCCTGGGCGAACATGAACCTCACCTTTCCAAGGCTATCGGCACCCTTCGCCGCCTCAAACAAAACATCCTGAAAAAACTCTTCCTTTATCATCCTTCTTTCCCTCACAAAACCAAAAGCTCGAACGGCTCACAATCGCCGTCGAAACAACAAAGCGCATAATGCGGGTAAACCCAGCAAGGGCCCGGCGGTCCGCCCGCGGCGCCCCCCTCAGGGGTTCACGTACTGCACTACGCTCATTTGATAGTCATAAGGAGACAAGTTCTGCAAAACCAAAAACCCGCCCTCGACATACAGATTCATGAACGGGCCCGTATCCTTGGCTTCCCTAAGCCACCCCTCAGGCCCGTCCTCGCTGAGCGGATAAACAGAACGGGGAAACGTGTTCCCGTTAAGTCCCAGTATCGCAAGTCCCTGGCCGCTGACCATGTAGACGACAACCATGCTTGGGACATCGGCGATATCGGTCACGACCGTCTCGCCCTTGGGGACGGTGCCCAGGTATGAGTTGATGAGCACTGGCCCTTGCGCCGCCTCGAGCGCGCCGAGCCGTACCAAAAGTTCCGCGTCGTCGTAACTCATCCCTCCCCCTATTGGTTCTGGTACGCGGCGACGCTCAACGTTATCGCCCCGCTCCATTTGTTCTCAATGCAAAGGACCCCGCCTTCCTGGTAGACATTGATTTTGCCTGAGGTCCCCTTCGCGTAATTGGAGACGTAGAACGAGCCCTGGCACGGAGACCCCGACCGCGAGATCAGACAAATATATCCCGTGCCGTTAAAGCCCGCCATCACCACGGAGTTCGCTTCGGGGGTATAGAGGAGGGCGAAGCACTCCGACGACGACGACAACCCCGTCGCGAGTATGGCTCCCTGGTTGACCGCCCCCGACCAGGAATAAATCCTCTTCAGCGACTGCGCCGCCTCCAGCGCCGCCAGCCTGGCCTTCACCGCCGCGTCGTCGTAATCCCCGCCGCCCGGACCCGTGCTGTCAACGACGAAGGATTTCGTCTCGCCTGGGAGGATCTTGATCGGTTCCGCGGAGTAGTCGAGGAACACCTGGGTTATGGGGGTCTCGTTCTTGTATGTTCTGTATACGAGCGACATCTTCAGCCCCCCCCTGTTTTCGGTATTCTCATCGGGCGTCTTCTGGCCCTTGCGCGGCGAGAACTTGATGCCGTAAATCATCCGTATTTCCTCCGGGTCCAGCTTCGCCCTCGGCGTCCCCACGATCGCCGAACAAGGATCGAGATCAAGTTCGGGTTCGGACAATGGTTCTGGGATGACAATTTCTTCGACGATTGCTTGCCTCTCTTCCGCCAACCCGATTTCACCGTTTTTCAACTGGAACTTTAGGCAGTACTTCCGGTTTGCGTCTTCCGGAAGATTGAAAATAATCCCATGGTCGTCAAAACTCAGCAGGTTCGCCCCTTCATATCTCGCCTCCAGGGCCGCTTCGAGCTTCCTTTTATTCCGGTTCGTCGCCGTCATCTTCGTCCCCCGCGTTCTCCTCCCCTGGGATCACGCCCGGCCATCGGGTCAGCATGCTGAGGATTTGGCGGAGGACGCCAAGGTCCCTTTCGTGCTGCTCGGCCAGCTTTTTCTTCAGTCTCTTCTGGTACTGCCGCGTTATTTCGGCCAGTCGGGCGTCGATTTTTTCGTCGAGGCCGTCCATGATGCCGCTCGAGAGGTTGTCGTAAATTTGTTCGCACAAGGCGGGGTAGGCCCTTTTCAGGTCCTGGAGCGTCTTGATCTCTTCGCCCATTGAATCCTCCTAAATCCAGGAATGTATTTCCAGTGTCCGGGTTACCCGACGAGCACGCAAGAAACGACCTTAAGGATTGTGGTCGCTTTTTCACTGGCAAAATTTCTCACGATTTTGAGAAACTCCGCTTCCTGTTCGGCGAGCACGTCATCGGCGAAATCGCCGGTCTCGACATCCTTGCTCAGGGACACCGTCAGCGCGTATACTTTTTCTGTACTCATTTTAGAAATCTCCTCTTAAGATTTTTCCGGCCGATTTTCTTCTCGTCGGAAAGAAAAAGAGCGGCAGGGGGCCGGCCCTCAACTAACACTTGACCTCCTCCAAGACTTCCTTTAACCTGCGGTCCGAAATTCCTTCTGATTTCTTAGTTGCCTCCGCCGCGATCTCGGCCTTGATCAGTTCGACGTGAAACTGGGGGCGCAAGGTTTTCTCAACCTTGCTGGTCTGGAATTCATAGAACCTGCCGGGGTCGTCCCAGTGGCGGGTCACCTGGGTCGACGGCAACCAGGTGATCTTCTCGAAGAAGATGTTGGCGTCGGAGTAAGGCATCAAGAGGGTCCGCGGGATAGACCTGAAGAAGACGGAATACTCGTCATCGACCTTCATGCTTTCTGTCTGGTGCGGTCCGAGGTTCAGGAATTCCGTGCACCAGCCCCTGGGCGGTTCCCAGCCCCCGCTTTCCCTGACCCTGGCCGCGCCGCCCTGGAGGAAAACAATTTCCTCGAACCTCTCGAACGGGTTGTCCATCAAATTTCCGTCCGGGAGGAAGCGCTCCTCGCCCGGCCCCAGGGTGAAAAGCATCCGTTTGCCGTAGTCCAGCACCGGGACCCGGCAGGTCGATTCATTCCTGAAGATAGTTTTGTTCATGAAACACTCCCATAAACCGAATTTTTCCCTTTCCTTCCAGATGTTCCCGAAATTCCTTGTCAGTCCTCTCGCCCTTCCTACAGGAGCACCTGTAACAAATTATCTGGACATCCTCCGGCAGAAGGACGCCTTCCTTGTTGTCTGTCCTGTCCAAGGCGGGGCCGTTCATTCGATGACCCTGGTAATAGACACAGTCGATCGGGCCGCCGCAGTACCGGCAGGCCCTTGTCTTCTTGGCAAGGTTTTCCAGATAATCGATCGGGATGTTCTCCATATCAAAACCTTCATGGGCATGACCTGCCCGCGTATGTATTGCCCACATCTTTTCCGGGTTTTTTAAAACCCAGTTTTTATCGAGTTCTTTCTTCCTCCCCGGGTGTCCTTCGCGCCATTCCCCGTGGAGTTCTTTCGCATGTTTCTTCTGGCATTCTGTACAGCGTTTTTTTCGCCAGCCGCCGGATCCGCCGACATCGATCCTGGCCGGGCAGTCGAGGCATTTCTTGACCTTCATAAATTACTCCTGAAGGTTTGGGAGTGAAGCCGGGCCCCTGAACGGGCCCGGTTCACTTTTTTGAGAGAATTGGAAATCAAACAGTTGGAAAGGCGGATGGCCCCTCCGGACTGCGGCAAGGAAAAAGAATTGAAAAGAGGAAAGGATTGGGGAAGAATTTCGGGCCAGCGCCTTGGCTGGCCTTCGCGGGGGCGGAGCCCCGCGCGAGGAAGAAACTTCGTTTCTTCCCTTCTCTACGTCTTTACTTCCTTTAAGGCTTAACATTGTTTATTTACCCTTGTTTATTTAGGGTATCACTGGCGATACTTCTAGAAGTATCACTGGCGATACTTCTGGCCAAGAAAGGATGTTCAAGCATTTTTAACCCGTTTCTTGGAGTAAAGGCTGATAATGTTGGTCTGGCCCTGGCCCCGGCGCTTGGCGCCCACCCAACCGGTGTCTTTCAGTCTCTTTATCCACCGCTTGATTGTCAGGGCCGATACGCCCAGATCTTCCGCCATCGTCTTGCAACTCATGAACGCCGTCGGGATGTTGTTTATTCTTTTCTCGCGGGCGTAGGAATGGACAAGCCCCCAGAGGATTTTCGGGCCGACCTCTATCTTCGGGTCCCTCAACAGACCTTGGTAAACTTTCCCCCAGGGCGGCTCCTTTTCATCCGGGAACCTGCATTCGCGCTTGCCCTCTTCCTTGGGTCTTTCTTCCTTCTTCGACTTTTCATATTTTCGGATGATTTCCAGTTCTTCCGGCGAAAACACAGGCGCCCGTCTCCCTCTCTTTATCCGTTCTTTAATGTCGTCCATTCTAAAACCTCAAAAAATGCCCTCTACTATATAGCTGCAAAAACATACATGTTTTTAAAAAAACGTGCTTTCTATCGAGTGGAGTCGCAGAAAGGAGTTATTTTGGGCACCTATTCTTGGCAAGCAAGGAATAGGCCTTGGATATAAAATCCCGGTGCTTGATCTCATCATCAAGCCCGGGCATCTTTCGTTTCTTTTCCTCTCTGAAAAGGATTCCGACCCTCTGTGCCGTATAATCGTAACCGAACTTCCGGTTGATTTCCCTGGTCAAATCCTCATAGGTCGTCCCCTTGAAATCGAGTTTTCCCCGCAGGAATATCCTCACATTTGCATCACGATATTTCTTAATTCCCGGAAATACGACCGTTCTCCCAGCAACCCTGTGAAGGAAGACGGCAAATTCATCGAGCTTCTTTGAACTAAAAATCCCGGCCAAGAGCCAAAGCGGGTGACTGCGCGGAAGCAGTTTCAGATAGTCGAACATGCCGCCCCGCCTTGTCACGGCTGCCTCAAGATCATGGAATTCGCGGATGATTGCCGCGATTTCTTCATGCGTCAGCTCGGACGGGTCCCTTGGCGGTTCGATCGCCTCAAGCCACCTGTCCTCGGTCTCATCCTCGTCTGCGGGTCCCAGGCCAAGGGGGACAATGGCAACCTGAATCCGGGCGTTCTGGAGGGTGATGGACAATAGTTCGGCATAGAGGTCCGGGGTTTCCCTTGCCCCCGGCTTTTTCAGGTATTCGATCAGTTTCCCCAGGATATAGGTTTCCTTCCGTCCCTTTTTAGACCCGAACCTCTCCGCATACCCGCGATCGCTCAGGATTTCAGAGACCCAATCCCGAAGGACCGGCGTGAGCGCCCTGGCGTCGCCGTCCTCAAAGAATTTCCTTGTGCTTTCGTCAATTCTTTCCATCCACACAATTCACCCCTATAAAAGAAATCGCCCCCGGCGGCTCTTTGAGCGCAAGACCCCCTGGACGGGGGTGATGACAGAGGCCGCCGAGGGCGAACGTTTTCGTTGTTGCATCTTGCGCTCGGCCTTAATATAGGGCGCGGGCAACGAAATGTACACAAAAATTTGCGCTTTTAAGTATTCATTTATCTGCTTGCAATTAACTTTTTTGGAGGGTCGGGGAATCCGAGAGGCAGACAGGGCCGTTGCCGGGGTTCGCCGCCCAATCAGGGCGGGGATCCCGTCTTCTCAACAGTAACCTTTTTCTTGACACCGCGCCGCGGCCGGCCGTATAATCGTTCCGCGGTGGGGATGCCGATCCCGGACTCAGCCGGGCTGTCCTTTTTTTGAGGAGGGGATTATGAAACGATGCTTGGGGGCCGCGCTTGCCCTTTTTATTCTGTTTCTGACCGGGTGCAAGGGGACGCCCACAACACCCACGACCACCACGACCACCACGACCACCACGACCACCACAACACCCACGACCACCACGACCACCACGACCACGTCGACCACGACAACCACGATACCGACGATAGTTTCGGTCAAGGTGACTTCACCCAATTCGACAATCGTGGTTGGCCAGACGGAGCAGATGACGGCCACCGTCACGATGTCCGACGGCACAACCAAACCCGGAACCGGAACGTGGGGCAGCGGCAACACGTTCGTGGCAACAGTGAACCAATCCGGGTTGGTCACGGGGATCGGGTCCGGCGGCGTGGACATCTTCTTTGACAACACGGCGGGCGGGCGAGGCATCAAGACATTGACCGTCCGAAGCGCCTGGAGCAAGAGCGGGGTGGGGGACAATGTCTTTGACATGCCGACCTACGTGTCGCGGGTCAAAATCATCGGGACGTATACGGGATATAGTTCGAACTTCATTGTATATGTGGGCGGACGCCTGCTTGTCAATGCACTCTTAGGGACCGGCTGGGGCACAACCCGTTTCGAAGGAACATACCTTACATCCGGGGGCGTCGTTCAAATCACCAATTCGAGCGGCGTGTCGTGGTCGTTCACGGAGGTTCCGCCGACAACCGCCATGACAGGTACCGCCAGAAAAACACCGAACTTTGCGGGCCAATCCGTCTCCGGCAACCGCGAATACGAAATATACAAGCGCGAAGCCGAAGGGCGGCGGCGGTAAAGGAGCGGCAAGGGCGTCGATCCGGCCCCGCTTCACTTCCGGCCCCGCGACTTCGTATTGGTCGGCCGCCCTGGTTCACCCGCTTTGCTGGCCGCCCGATTCTGTTGGCCCCTTGGGTTCGCCACCTGGCTTTTCTGCCGGAGATTCCTCTGCCGGGGATTCCCTTGTGCGTTTGGTTGCTTTTCCGTAGAAACGGCGGACTCGGCCCTGGGCCTTTGCGGCCTCTTCCCCGTCAAGAACGTCCCGTTTTAGCACCTCGTTGCTCAGAACTTGCGCAATCTCCTCCTGCGTGACAGACACGCCGGTTGAGAGCTTTCGCAATTCGCGGCGGATGACCCCGACGACCTCATCACCGAGCACGAGGGCACCCAGGACAAACCGATTGACCGTGAGAGTCTTCTCGTGAAACTCCTCGCGGGCGTCCTTGGCCAAACCTTCTTTGCAGAGGATGAAGAGCCTTTCCAGGTGCTCCTCGTTCTTCGGGTCGAGTTCGGCGAACGAGAACTCGCAGACAAGATCGTGGTCGATTGGCTTTTCGAACCTGATCTTGTAGACTTGCCACAGCAGCCCGCTCGTGAGGATGACCCACTGAGCCCCGTAATTGGCGGCGTACTCGATGGCCTGACGCAGGTGGGATTCCTTGAGGCCGCTTCCGATTGCCTTCACCTCGATCAGGAACTCGACCTTATTGTCAAGCTTAATGGCCAGGTCACAGTAGGTCCCGCGAATGGCGAACTCGCTGGTGACGTCCAGATGCTTGTCATATCCGAACACCTCCGCCAACATATCCCTGATAATGGAAACCGTGTCGGATTCGTTTACGTCCCGGTCTTTGGCAAGCTTGAGCACCTGCTGAAACTTGCCAATTGATCGCGCCAACCGATCGCCAACCCGTTTCGGTATCATCTTTGCGCCCTCCTTTCTTCTTTTTTACCCCTTTGGTTCACCACTTCATAAGAGATTCGATCTGCGGCTTCCCCGGTATCCTTCAGGATTGGGTCCGGCTAGCCGTAACTTGAAGCGGCGCGGGAGCCGTTCCGCTCTTTGAAAAGGATGTTGTGATTCTGGCCGCCCTTAAAGGGCGGGTCGAGATGGATCAGGTCCGCCCTTATCCCTCTCTTAACAAGGTCGTCTAGGGCGGTCAGGTTGTCCGCGCAGATGAGGATGCTCTTCCCGTTCGCCATCACGACGTGACTTTGCAAAACAATCCGGGATAATTATCGCCCCTGTGCCTGTTGTTTTCCCACTGGAGCGGTTGCAGGTTGCCCAGGTCGTCCGTGCCGCCCTTTGAGACCGGCTTGATATGGTCGATCTCCCAACCCCACTTTTCTTGTTTGCCATACTCCTTCCTCTGCATGCTTGCGTCGCAGACATCTTTGCGGAAGCTTGTATAACCGGGCTCTGGCTTTCCCTTTTGCCAAACGGCTTCAATCGTGGCTTCGTCAAAAGACTTACCATCGAACTTCATCTTGAAATAACTCATATTGTTTGCCTCCCTGCGGACTTGCCCTCATTCTAATGCTGATTACCCCCCTGCGTCAACACCGCCCTTCCCGGACAAAAAGGCCCCCGGGGGCCTGTCCCCGGGCAAAAAAAAACCCCCCGCTTTAGGGCGGGGGGTTTCGGGTCGGCTGCCCCGGCGGG
>Ga0315279_10009947_pt1 | contig 11245 bp, 11 predicted proteins | sample YL17G06_20_MG_FD_203694 | JGI IMG/M metagenome (GOLD analysis project Ga0315279, IMG submission 203694) | Sediment microbial communities from Yellowstone Lake, YNP, Wyoming, USA - YL17G06_20 | ecosystem: Environmental > Aquatic > Freshwater > Lake > Sediment | place: USA: Wyoming | collected...
CCGATAACATTCCTTCTGATGATTTTGCCTGAATCGGGGCCCGCGAGAACTTTTACACGAGCTTGCCTTCCGCCCTCTCTTGTTCCCATAGAGCCGACAATTTCCATTACTTGGGCCGGGAAAGCCTGATCTGTTGTAACGATCATTCTAGTGGCTTTTTCTTTTACTCCGGCTGGCGCAGCTTCTTGAATTTGCTTTCCGCCTTTAGGTTTTGCCATGTTGAGAATTATGCTGTGACTGCAGGTGCGACTTCAGCAGGTTTCGCTTCTGCCGGTTGCGCCTCTTTTGGTTTTCTTGGTGCGCGAGGCTTCTTTGGTTCTTTCTTTTCTTCTGCTGGCTTAGCTTCTGCTTTCGGAGCAGCAGGTTTCGCTGCTGTTTCTGGTTTTATGCCTCTAAGAATATTAATCTGCTCAACTATTTGTGCAAGTTTCTTGCCTGCTTCGCCCGCATTTGCAACAGCGATTGCAGATGTGCCTACTGGCAAGCCTGCAGCAGCGCCAAGATCCGCTTTTGTCGGTACCCACGCAAAGGGTATCTTTTTCTCATCGCAAAGCATTGGTATGTGCATTATGATTTCGACAGGATTAACATCAGCTGCTATGGCAACAAACTTTGCCTCGTTTCTTTCAACGGATTTCGTGGCTTCATTTGTGCCTTTTCTAATCTTTCCAGAACTTCGAATGTCTTGGATTACTTGAATAACCTTATCGGCTAACTCTTTTGGTAAATCAAATTTCGGATTCATATTCCATCATCACTATTCATCATCGGAATAATTCCTTGTTTGATAGTGGCTTTTTAAAGATTTTTATTTGTCAGCCGTGTGCAAAGTAGAAAGTAATCTTATCTTTATCTTTCTTATCCAGCCTTACGAAGCCAAATCTCTCGAATTGAATAATATCATCGACTTTCAATTTCTCGACATTCTTTTCAGCAAATCCCTTGACAACGGCGCCATCAGGCATTACAACTTCTGTTTTTACGGCAAAATCAACGGGAACCCAGTGTATTCTCGGGATATCTTTATTTTCCTTTGACGTAAATTCGGATTTTGAATCTAACTTAATATTATAGAGGTGCATTAATCTGACTTCCTTGCCTTTCAGATTAAAGTCCCTTTTCTGTATGTAGAATGATTTGCCAATTGGAACTTTTTTCTTCTCTTCTGCCCTTTCAGGGTGCAATTTAATCTCAACTTCTTTTATATCTGGAGCATTTTTCACATCTATTTTTACTGGCTCCATTACGAATGAATATCTATGGGCAACAGAGTCTAGCAGTTGCCTGTTGATAGCGTAGAGATTATCGACAGGGATTGTCACATCATTATCGTTCAGGCCTATGGATGCTATGAAATGCCTGATTGCATGGGGTAATATGCCCCGCCTTTTCAAAGACTGCAAGCTCCAGGTCCTCGGGTCGTCCCATCCGGCGTAAGCGCCAGAAAGAACTTCTTTCTGAGCCTTTGATTTGGATAATTTAATGCCTTCCATTCTTACAAGGCCTGTGTGAATTATGGTCGGATAGGGCCATTTCAGAATGTCCCATATGAATTTGCACATCTCTGTTTCCATCATAAGGTCTTTGCCTCTGATGACATGGGTGACACCAAGCAAATGGTCGTCAATTGCCCAACTGAATTCAAGCATAGGCCAAACCCTGTATTTCTTGCCTACGCGCGGATGTACTCTATCTGAAATTCTAAACAAAACTCTGTCCCTGAATGCGGGATTTGGATTGGTCATTGATGTTTTCAATCTCAAAGAAACCTGGCCCTCTTTATATTTGCCCTTGTGCATGGCTTCCCATTTTTCCAGATTTTCTTTGATTGATTGCTTTCTGTGAACGCACTCTTTTCCTTCTGCCCTGTTTTTTCTCAAGGTTTCAGCAGAACATTCGCAAACATAAGCGTCACCTTTTTTGATTAGTTCTGTGGCGTATTTGTAATAGATCTCGAGTCTATCAGACTTGTATGTGATAGGCCCATCCCATTTTACGCCAAGCCACTTGAATCCTTCAGGAATCAAATCATAGGCATCTTTCAAAATTTGTTTTTCCTCAGAACCTATGGTATCATCAATAACCAGCAGAAGCTTGCCTTCGTACTTTTCGGCATAAAGAGCATTCAGCAAATACGTTTTTGCATTTCCGATGTGCAGCGGGCCTGAGGGAAATGGTGCCAGGCGCAAAACAACTTTGCCTTGCTCTGCATTTGGCAGTTCCTTCAGAGTTTTCTCTTCGTGTTTGGATTCTTTCTTTTCAAAGAATTCAGGGAATACCTTCAGGAGCTTCTTTTCCTGCTCTTCGATCTTCATCTTATTGACTTCTGAAACGATTTTTGCTATCTTAGGAGCAAGATCTTTCATCTGCTCTCTGTACTTTGGGTCTTCGGCAATGAGTTTGCCGATTATTGAACCAGCTTGTGCCTTGCCGCTATGAGAAAATGCATTAGCAAGAGCATACCTTTCAATTAAAGCGTCTATACCAGTCATGGCTTAAGTTTAGGAGAAGGCTAATATAAGCCTTACTTTGCTGAAATCGTAACCTTACAGAAGGTAACAAAATTAGCCATAAGTTTTATATCACTTTCAACTCGAACAACTCTATGGAAGCCGAAAAACCTGAAGCAAAGAAAAAGTCTTCTAAGTGGACTGTCTTAATCATAGGCGTTCTCATTCTAATTGTTCTCATGGGTTCATATTTAGCATATACAAACTTCTTTGTTGGCAAGATCAGTCTGCCAGCAAAGCAAGAAGTAAAATCAAATATAACTGGCGAGCTCGCAGGTCTGAATCCATCAGATATCAAGGTACTTGCTGACTGGACTTTGGTAAAAGAACAAAGTCTTCAAGATATTTCATCAGTCGGCAAAAGCGCATTAAATAAAAGCGGCGTAACAGATTTAGCAATCTGGGAATTTACTTATGGTACTGAAAGCCTGAAGTTTCAGGTTCTGAAATATGCCTCAAAGGAGAATGTTTCGGCTGCAGAATCTGATGCTGTCAAACCTTTTGGCATGACGCCCTGGGTTTTAGATGTAGGCCCACAGAAAGGCATAGTTGGTGCGTACACTTCTTCTTCCGGAAACAATCCTCTGGCATTGTACTTCACACAAGACAATTATGTGTTCTTCATGTCATATTATAATCAAAATGGCGAGTATAACGCTACAAGTTTCAAGTCTGACGAGCAATTCTTAAGGTACATTGGAGAAAGAACGCTTACGAAATTAAGTTCTTAATTCGCCCAAAATACAATGCCTTTTCAGAGCCGGCAACAGCCCAAACTTCAAAGTTATTGATGTCTTTCTGTAAGAATGGTGATTGGACTTTTTCTGTAAGCACGTCGGTTCCTTCAGTAATCAGATTGAATGAAGGCAAAACAATCAGCGTTTTACCACTCCATTTACCCTTCAGGAAACATTTTACCTTTTCTGACGTGAAAGAATCCGTTAATTTAATTGCCGGGTGTACATGTCCTATGATGAATAGCTTCCTTTTCAGTACGCTAGGGTCTTGAGGCAACTCGTTGCCATGCAAAATCGCATAATCCCCGATACAAAACTCTTTTTCTACGAGAAGATTTTTATTTTTCAGCATGCTTTGCAAAACTGTGTCGTGGTTTCCCTTCAAAATTACAAGCTTTTCACAGTGTTTTTGCATTAATTCAACGATGCCAGAAACATCTTGCCATTCCTGTCTGCTTATTGTTCCAAATTCGTGCTTTAAATCGCCAGTTATGACTATTGTTCCTACTTGTTTGATTTTCTCGAAAAGGTTTTCCAGCCTTCTTTTAGTGTCAGCAAACTGATGTCTAGGGATGAGAATACCTTGTTTATTCAGGGCTTCTTCATAGCCGAGATGGAAATCACTAAAAACGAGAATATTTTCTTTTTCAAGGTAAACTCCCAAGTCCATTATCTTAATTCCGTTTTCAATTTCCATGCTTCATACCTATCTTTGCGAGTACCATCGTGTGCATTTTCCTGATAAACTCCATTCTATCTTCCATTCGTAATATGTCCGAATAACCTCTCGCAACTAAATTCAGGGCAAATGGAGATGGAATTTGTGTTTCAATCTCTTTTATTGTTATTTTTCCATCTTTTATTTCATCAATGATTTTTCTTGCATTCTTGACATCCATCAGGTCTTCAAGAACTTCCCTTCTGGCTTCCTTTAGGATTGGGAAATTTTGCGAAATTCGCTTGCAAGCGAGTATCAATATTTGTGATGACACCTGCTGCCGTCCAACAGCCTTTCTTTGCCCTTTGTAGTTCCTAATTATCAGCAATGCACGGCCAGCACAATGTCTGAACCTTCTTTTCAAAATATCAGTCTGGTCAATTGCTAATTTCAAAAGTTCGTAGAGATTTTCTTTCATTAATTGGTTAAGACCTTCTTTCGCGTCCAATCTCTGTTTTGACATCAGATAGAAATTTTGGTCAGTAATTGATATCATGACGCTCGTATGATATAATTTTGAATAGATATAAGCCAAAGCTCTAGATAGTGCATCATTCACGCGCCTGCCATAACAGGTGTGGAATATTAGGTAATGCTTTTTCTCAAAAACCAATTCTTCGATCAGAATTCTTTTGTCTGTGGGCAAAGCAGCATACTCCCATTGTTCTTTGAAATATTCATAGATAGAGTTTGCAGCTGGACCGTCGATATACAGATATTCTTTGATGAAATCGAGAATTTCTTCTTTTGGTTTGTATCTATTGAACTTTTCTTCCATCAACCGCCTGAATTTTTGTATGGACATTGCCAGCTCAAAATTCAAAGGTAACATATCTGAGAACCACGAAGGTATTGTAGGAACTTTTCCAGGAGCAGCTGTAACTTGCGCTACCATTCCTCTGCTAAATTCATATCTGTAAGTAGTTCCGCCCAATACGAAGATATCGCCTCTTTTCAAACGCATCAAGAATTCTTCATCGATTTTTCCAACAACTTGTTCGCCAAGTTTAACTAATACGTAAGATTCATCTGGAATTGTTCCGATGTTTGTCGAATACAAAACTCTGGCAAGTTTTGATCTCTTGCCTATAAAACCAGTTTTTTCATCGTACCAGATTTTGGCATAGACATGTCTATATTCTAACTCCGCATAGTCGCCAGTCAGGTATTTTATAACGTTAATGAAATCATCTCTTGACAGGTTTCTGTAACAGTAACTTCTTCTGACAGTAGCGAAGATGTTTTCTATGTGCTCCTTGCCCTCTATGGCAATTCCATAGATGTGCTGCGACAAAACATCAAGGCAATTTTCAGGAATCTCGATTTTGTCAATCTGTTTTTCAACAGCGTTTTTCAGAATGATTGCATCTTCAATCAAGTCATCTCTATCGGTTATTACAAATCTGCCTTTAATATCGTCGTGAAGCCTGTGTCCGCTTCTTCCTATTCTCTGCAAGGCTCGCGAAACAGATTTCGGGCTTCCTAGCAAGACAACAAGGTCAATATAACCAATATCTATTCCTAATTCTAGTGAAGTTGAACAAACCACGCACTTAAGTTTGCCGTCTTTCAGTCTCTGTTCTGTGGTGAGTCTCAATTCTTTTGCCAGAGATGAATGGTGCGCCTCAATATTTTCTGCGTAGTATTTCGGATATCTCGTTTTCAAATTGTGGACAACTCTTTCAGTTGCAGCGCGCGTATTTGTGAAAATAAGTGTTGTTTTGTGTTCTTGTATCAAATCATGCAGCATCTGGTATGTGGCCCTCTCAAGTTCCAACTGTGACACGTCCATCACGTTTTCAACAGGCGAAATCACCTTCAGGTCCATCTTTTTGAGGAATTGCGAGTTTACAATTGAACAGTCCCTGGGCTGGCCAGAATTGTCCATGCCTACGAGATACTCTGCAACCATCTCAAGTGGTGCCACCGTCGCAGACAAGCCAATCCTTGTGAAATAACCAGCTAAATTCTGCAATCTTTCCAATGATAACGACAGATGAACGCCTCTTTTTCCAGATGAGAGCGCGTGAATTTCATCAACAATTACCCACTTTACATCTTTCAAAAGCAGCCTAAACTTTGGAGCAACAAGTAAAATCGCCAAGCTTTCAGGAGTCGTAATCAAAATGTGCGGAGCCGCCTTCAGCATTTTTGACTTTTCGTATGCGGTTGTATCTTCTGTTCGCACAGAAACTTTTATTCCTAATTTGTGGCCGACAGAATCAGAAATTTCTCCCAAAGGCTCCAATAAGTTCCTTCTAATGTCGTTATTAAGTGCTTTTAGAGGGCTTATGTATATTGCATAGACCTTCTCTTCCAATTTCCCCTGTTCAGATAAAGAAACAAGCTCTGAAATTATAGTTGTGAATGCAGAAAGTGTTTTACCAGAACCTGTTGGTGCTGAAATAAGCGTGTTTTTCTTATTATGTATGTTCATCACCGCAAATTTCTGCGGCGGGCTGAAAGTTTTGAACTTTTTTTGAAACCATGAGCTAACCAGAGGATGCAAAGTAGCAAATATTTCTGCGTCGGTGGAAGCTTTTTCCTGTAGTTCTAACATTTGAGCTTTGGAGGCGGAAATAGAAGCATTAGTCCTTTTTAGACTTTGCTCAGGTAGCCAGCTTTATATATTATATACGAGAAAATAAATGCACATATCGCTAATAAAGCTTAAAAGAACTATTGTCTTTTTAGGGTCATGGGATTATTCAAGTCTGAAGGCAGAAATTTGGCATTTGATGTCAAACTAAACCCACCCATAAAATACCCGGCACAAGAAGAGCGATGGCCAGTTTACGGCAAGCCACTAAGCCACATCGTTCATAGATTTTTTGATGATAGTGCAATAATGTGGGGCAAGGATGAGAAAGGTAGGCTCCATGAGCTAATCATCGTTTGCTACGGAGCTAATTTCAAATACAAAAAATCAGAAGAATTTGGCTTTATGGGGTCGATATACCGCGCAGTGTCTTCTGAAGTTCAAACGTTCTTTCAACAATTCAAAACAACAGCTAAGATTGTGAATTTGGCTCGGCTGGTTCCACAAACTATGCAAGACTTCCTTGCTTTAGAGGCGAAAGAAAAAATCGAAAAATCTCCTGAAAAGCGGAAAGCCATCCTAAAAGAAATTTTTGTAGAGATAGATTATCCGCAACGAGAATATGAATTTTTTGTTCTAAGGTCTAAAAATAAGGGCGTAGCGTTGAAACAAGCAAAAGAAGTGTGTGAAAGTCTGAAACAACGTGGCAAAAAAAACGTAAGATTAAATCCAAAACATCCTAATATTGTTGAAGTTAAAACTAAACAAGGCAAGTGGATTACTCTTTTAGTTTACATAGATGCTACTACTACCTACCTCCCAAAAGGCACAAAAGATATCATCCCGCTTGAATACAAAGACATGGTGGCACGCCTACAACCTTCAAAACGATAGAAGCTTTTGCAAGATTATTTTTCTAATATCTTATGAATCCTCGCATAAACAAAGCAAATCACAATGAGAGTGAGGAATATGAAGAAAAATACCAAAGGATCTTCATTTGATAATTGGAAGAAAGATGCAGCAATATTTAGCGCTAGAAAGGCCGATACTACATAGAGATACCAATATACCTTTTCTTTTGTTTTATGACTTTTCGCCTTGTGCAATAAACCCCAAGCAATTAACCAACCAGCGTAAACCATGCCCATCATCTGTGCAAATGTACTCCAAAACCAAAAACAACCTTGCTCTACGCAAACCATTATCGTTTAACCATCATTTGCTCAACTTTTTAAGTCTTATCAGAAGCTCTTCATATTTAATAAGCCAAAATAAAGCTGTCTGAAACGACAACCATTTATAATATCAACAATCATTTTTTGCATGCAAAGGATAGTTTTGCACATAGATTTGGATTATTTCTACGTTCAGGTAGAGGAAGTTCTAAAACCAGAGCTGAAGGGCAAGCCTGCGGTAGTCGGCGCTGACCCAAAATACGGTAGGGGAAGAGGTAGAGATGTTGTTTGCACGGGTAAATATTTAAAGAGCAACTACTAATAGTAATAGTGGCGAAAGATTGGAGCACCAAAGAACTGAATCTCCTTAAACAAAATTACTTGAAACTAAATAAACAGAAACTTCTAGAATTGTTTAAACCCTTTAATAGAAGTTGGCTATCTATTTATAGAAAAGCGTATCGATTAGATTTACGAAGACCAATTTACAAGGAACAGGTCGACAGAATTTTAAAAGAAAAATACAGCAATACCGGACTCAACACTTTACTAAAGGAGATTAGACGAATTTTACCTAGTATAACCGACGAAGCATTACGAGCTAGAGGTCAAAGACTTGGCCTATCTAGACGCGAATTTGCAAATTTAAAATCTAGGAAGGACGTGAAGTTGCCAAAGCCGTCAAACAAACTTGCTTGGTTTTTAGGCGTTTTGGCGGGAGATGGATACGTTACGCCCTTAAAGAATAAAAGTAATTCCTATCATGTGGGCCTTATCACTATCAGTAAAGAATTTGCAACTAAATTTAATAGGATCGGGGAAAAACTATTTGGAATTAAGCCAACTTGGAGCTCTTACAAGGCATATAAGCTAAATAGTAAATGGCGTAATTATTATGCCTGCAGATTTCTAAGTAAAACCTTGGCTGAATATTTTGGCAACTGGTACGAAAACTCCTGGCCAGAAACTTTAAACTCGAAATTTAGTTGGGTTATCAAAGATGAGAACTATTTGGCTAACTTTCTGTCGGGCTACTTTGATTCGGACGGCAACATTAGGAAAAACTATTCCAGAGCCTATAGAATTTATATAGCAATCAAAAAACAAGAAACTCAGATTTACATTAAAAACCTGTTTTCAAAATTAGACGTCAAATCTGTAGCATATAGCAATGGTTTATGGATTAACGGGTTTGAAAAATGCACAATAGCTGCCAGATATCTAAAGAGCTGCATCCCGCATAAGGAAAAATTGCTAATGGAGTTAAGAAATGCGAATAATAATACATGTTGATTTAGATGCATTTTATGCATCAGTTGAGGAAAGAGATCGGCCCGAACTCAAAGGAAAACCAATAGTAGTGGGTGCAGATCCCCGTGGCGGGCACGGCCGAGGGGTAGTCAGCACAGCGAGTTACAGTGCTAGAAAGTTTGGCGTTAGAAGCGGTATGCCTATTTCAATCGCCTACAGAAAGTGCCCTGATTGCGTATTTCTGCCCGTAAACATGGATTTGTATGTTGAGACATCCGTAAGAATAATGCAGATTTTTAGGAAGCATGCCGATAAATTTGAGCTTGGTGGAATTGATGAGTGCTATCTTGATGTTTCGAAAAGATGCAAAAGCTACAAGCAAGCTGGAGAGCTTGCAGATAGAATAAAATCCGAATTAAAAAATAAAGAAAAGCTAACCTGCTCTATCGGAATTGGTCCTAATAAGCTGATAGCGAAAATAGCTGCGAATAAGCAAAAGCCAAATGGCTTGACTGCAATCAAGCCGGAACAGGTAAAAGAATTCCTGCAAAAACTAAGTGTTCGCGATTTAATGGGCGTCGGACCGAAAACAGAGGCAGTTCTTAACAGCATAAACATATTCACAATTGGCCAGCTGGCAAGAGTCTCTGAAGCAAGTCTGGCTGAGATGCTTGGCAAGTTTGGCTATACTTTGTATCAGGAAGCTAGAGGAGTTGATGAAAGTCCTGTTGAGGAATCTGAAGAAATAAAATCAATTGGCAGGCAGGTAACCTTTGAAAAAGATACGGGAGATAAGAAATTGGTTCTGGAGAAATTGCAGGAAATAGTTTCTGATGTTTACAAAACTTTGAGAGAATACAAATTCGCTTACAAAACTATTACGATAAAAGTCAGGTATGAAGATTTCTATACAACTTCAAAAGCCGAGTCTATGAAAACGCTGCACACTGACGAGGAAACAGCGCAGCAAAAAGCCCGCAAATTAATAGAAATTTTCCTTCTTGATGAAAGAAAGATAAGATTAATAGGATTTACGCTGTCAAAACTTAGTTAGTTTAAAACGTCTTCCAAGCCTTCTGTTTGCATTTCAGGCAAGTGATCTTTGGACTTCTCGGATAGCTCTTTCACACGCTTCAACCGGTTTTTAGAAAACCTGACGCCGTGCCTCAACGATTCTTTAACGGACTCTTTAATTAAATGCTCAACAATGTCATCAGGAACTAAAGACCCTTCCTTGTCAGCACCCCATGCGATGCTGGCGTGAACTTCAAACATTTGTGTTTGTCGCTGGAATTCATCTTCAAAGTCGCAAGCCATGCATTTTTCTATATCTGTATAGCCGTAATGCCTTAAATCTCGCTTCTCATAAGGGCGGTCTGCAGCACTTTTCTCCACTCTCCTCGCCGCTCTGATAAATAGTTCAGGCTGCACTGCGGTTCTGATGTCATCTCCTAAAAATTCGAAATAACCTGGGTCACCATCTTCTGCAAGAAATCGCAAGTCAGTATACGGCTGCAAAGTTAGAACAGTTTCTTTTCCTTCCTCCCACGTAGCTTTTTTTGCACCCGAAATCTTGTTTATGCCTCTAACTAGCGCTACTGGTATTTCGGCAGGCAATCGTATTTCATAGGGCTCACCCCATCTGCGCGTAAGCTTTCGGTTACCGTTCTTATAGCCTCGGAGACTTTGCATAGCCCAATCATAGCATTCTTCCGGATCCCATTGTTCTAAGACTCTTATCAAAAATCCCCGTCTATCCAGCCACTTTATTGAATCTCGTACTTCTTCCAAAGGTAGGCCTGTTTCACCTACGATTGCTTTGTCAGTAACAACTTTTACTTCGCAATGCACATCTGCTTTCTCATTGTGCCATCTTCCCGCATAGCTATCCCATTTTCGCTCGCCGGTTGGACGCCAGTGCCATTTATCGAATATGTCTAGCTTACCCGCATCCCAAAGTCTTGCCGCGGTTTCGAGAACCGCGTACTGACTTGTGTCTACGTCAATAGGTATTGTTGAGAGGTTAGGAGAATTCAGCTGCGTCCTTATATCGTCAGGCAGGAAGAATTTCCTGTAGGGATAGCCTCTGCGCGTGTAAGCCCAATAGGCACCCAGAACCCCTTCACGCCATAAGCCCATCGCAGTATGTCTGCTTGGTGCCTCTAATCCAAGTTTTGTGCGATCTTTCTTTTTCGCAGCAAACCACAACAACGCCTCCTGCTGGGCAGGAGTTAAATTATATTCAAGACGCATAACTTATCAGAAACCAGCAAAGATAAAAATTTACCGAACTACTAAAGGTCTATGGAGAG
>Ga0315279_10009948_pt1 | contig 11245 bp, 5 predicted proteins | sample YL17G06_20_MG_FD_203694 | JGI IMG/M metagenome (GOLD analysis project Ga0315279, IMG submission 203694) | Sediment microbial communities from Yellowstone Lake, YNP, Wyoming, USA - YL17G06_20 | ecosystem: Environmental > Aquatic > Freshwater > Lake > Sediment | place: USA: Wyoming | collected...
GTCACTCCTGACGCCGCAGGCCGCTGGGGTTAGCTAGCGGCCTGCATGGCGGGAGAGACTGCTTCGCTCCCGCAGCGAGACTGGAGGCGGTGAAACTGGCAGCGAACTGTTTACATTCTCGTGGCCTAGTGACCGCCCGGTCGCGGGTTCGAACCCCTGTCCACCCCCGAAAGAATCTATCTGCCTCTTTGGATGAGACGAACAGCCCGTATCGGACGAGCCTTGGCGAGTAAAGTTGGCAAGTTCGGAGGCTGAGCTTGATCGTTTCCAGCTGCATGTGGCCGTGAAGTGAAGGACAGCCGGCGAGAGCGCAAACCGGTCGCACTGGCCAGGAGAGATATGGCTCAGCCCCCCTATCGTTACGCCGCCACCCGCTGATACCGATGGCGCAGTCCGCCGAGGATCGGCGTCGAGAGCAGCCTGCTGCGGCGAGCAGCTGGGCTGCCAGGGATACGCGACTCTGGAAGAACACGCTGACCAAACGCAGGAGGTAACCTAGCAGCACCCCGACGCATCCCTGCGCGTTCCAGAGGTTCTTGAAGAGATTCAGGAGGATACCCGCGTCCCCGACACCACGAAAGGCCTCCGATGGCAACTTGGCGTAAGTCCTTATGGCAAAGACGCGACCGAATTATTCGGGGGGACAGCAGCAAGACCGTCAATCATCAGGCCCCGCTGGCGATGGTGCTGGTGGCGCTGGTCAAGGCCTCGTACGCCCGGTGCGCCACGGAGGAACCTTCGTTGCTGCCGGAAGGGGCGCCGTGGAACCCTGCCATGACGCGGCCGAGCTTCCCGGAGATGCTCTCGGCCCTTCGGCGTGTGTTGTGGCGGCATCGAGTTTCATCCAACTCGACCTTCACAGCACGAGTTCGCGATATTATGGAGACCGTTTCCTATGCACTTTCCGCGGCTGCATAAGTGGCTAGACCGCTCGGACTCTGAATATGGTTTTTGCCGAGGAAAGAACTTGCTATGATTAGCATGATCAGGAATTTGGGCAGCGGACAAGAAGAAGACTTGCGGTCTGGCGGCGAATCCCGGTAAGGCGCTGAAGTGGCTGAGGTTGGCGCACAGGTCAGCACCGGTCTTGGGGGGCTGGACCGGATGTTGCAGGGCCTCATTCCCGGCGACAATGTCGTCTGGCAGGTGGACTCCGTCGACGATTGCATGGGCTTCATCGAGCCGTGGTCTGCCCATGCCGTTGGGAGCGGCAACAGGCTGATTTACTTTCGCTTCGCGAAGCATCGATCTCTGCTGGGCAACGACAGCAGGGCAGAGGTGCATCAGCTTGACCCGGAAGCCGGATTTGAGCAGTTCCTTGCGCAGATACACCGTGTGATCAAGAGCGTAGGTCGCGGAGGTTACTACCTTTTCGACTGTTTGTCCGATCTGGTCGTAGACTGGTACAGCGATCGGATGCTGGGCAATTTCTTTACGCTTACCTGCCCGTATCTTTACGATATGGAAGCGATAGCCTATTTTCCGCTGCGGCGGAACTATCATTCCTTCCATGCCACCTCGGCTATCGCAGAGACGACTCAGGTGCTCCTGGACGTCAGGCGACACCAGGGCAGGCTTTATGTGCAGCCTGTGAAGGTTCAGCAGCGTTATTCGCCAACGATGTACATGCTTCATGTCAGGGATGGTGACGACTTCATCCCCGTCACTCAGAGCTCGACTATCACAGAGGTTCTGCGGTCAGCTGGCTGGGAGGGGCTGGGATCGTCGAGTTACCGTCTGGATGTCTGGAACCGCACTTTCCTCCAGGCTGAGGAAGTCCTGGAGTCGATACGGCGAGGCGAGGCGCCGGCTGAGAAAGCTGACGACTGCTTTCGGCGATTGCTTCGAATGGCGATATCCCGCCACCAACGGATGCTTCAGCTCGCCGCCAGGCACCTGACGCTTTCGGACTTGCTGGACATCGGCAAGCGAATGATCGGCACGGGGCTGATCGGCGGAAAGTCCGTCGGGATGCTCATCGCCAGGGCCATACTGGAGCAGGCTGATTCCCGGTGGAGCAAGATCCTGGAACCGCACGATTCCTTTTTCATAGGTTCGGATGTCTTTTACACCTTCCTCGTTAATAATGGGATTTGGTGGGTCCGCCAGCAGCAGCGCGACCCTGGGACATTCCTCACCGGCGCCGAAGCCGCCCGCCAGCGCATTCTTGTGGGGCATTTCCCGGAACACATCGAGGAACAGTTCGGGGAGATGTTGGACTATTTCGGGCAGTCTCCCATCATCGTACGTTCAAGCAGTCTCCTTGAGGACAGCTTTGGCAATGCTTTTGCTGGCAAGTATGAGAGCGTTTTCTGCGTGAACCAAGGTCCCAAGCAGAAGCGGCTGGAAGATTTGCTTACAGCGGTCCGCACGATATATGCCAGCACCATGAGCGAAAGGGCGCTCACTTACCGTGCCCAGCGGGGCATGCTGGGGCACGACGAGCAGATGGCGCTGCTGGTCCAACGGGTTTCGGGAGCAGTTTATGGCAAGTTCTTCTACCCACAGGTCGCCGGGGTCGGGCTGTCGTTCAATCCGTACGTGTGGAGCCGAGACATTGACCCTGCGGCGGGCGTACTGCGGCTCGTGTTTGGCTTGGGTACGCGTGCAGTTGAACGACACGATGATGACTACACCAGAGTGGTCGCCCTGAATGCTCCGCAGCGAAGACCGGAGTCCGGCTTTGACGAGTCCAGACAGTACACGCAAAAGAGGGTCGACGTCCTGGATCTGGCGGCGAATCACCTGATTTCCGAGCGCTTTTCCGAGGTGGCCAGGCAAAGTCCGCGCTTGCCAATGGAGATGTTTGTGTCACGGGACCGCACGGCCGGGGAAGGGGCAGCCAAGTCAGGGCTGACGGAAGGTTTTCCGTACGCGTTGACTTTCGAGCAACTGCTGGCGAAGACTGGTTTCGTCGAAGACATGCGGGAGATGCTCAAGACTCTTCAGGGGGCCTATGAATATCCGGTGGACATTGAGTTCACCGGGAATCTTCTCGACGGCGGGGAATACAGGATAAACCTCCTGCAATGCCGTCCCTTCCAGTACAAGGGAGGCGGAACCGTTCCACAGGTTACCGGCCGCATACCGAAGGACGACCTTGTGCTGGAGACCCACGGTGCGGTTATCGGACAAAGCAGAGAGGTCAACGTGGATCGCATGGTGCTTATCGTGCCCTCAGCGTATGGCAAGTTGGCGATGAGGGAGCGGTATGAAATTGCCAGGCTGATAGGTGAAATCATGCACGTTGAGGAGCCGACAAAACCCGCCACAGTAATGCTGCTGGGTCCCGGAAGATGGGGTACGACCAGCCCCGCTCTGGGCGTGCCCATACGGTTTTCCGACATCAACACCGTGTCGGTTCTCTGTGAAATTGTCGCCATGCGGGACGGGCTTGTCCCCGATGTTTCTCTCGGAACCCACCTGTTCAGTGAAATGGTCGAGATGGATATCCTGTATGTGGCCCTTTTCCCAGGCCAGAGAGGCGACTTTCTGAATTATGAGTTCTTTGAGGAATCACCCAACAAGCTCCCGAGTCTGCTGCCGCAGGCGGCCAAGTGGGCGGATGCCGTTCGCGTGATCGACATGGCGGACCGAAAGGACTCGCGTGTCGCAAGCATCAACGCAAATGCTCTCGAACAAAAGGCGGTGTGCTATCTCTGCCAGAGGGACAGGTAAGTAGTTCCAGTGACGGACGCACCGCAGATCGCCTTGGCAAGACCGGTGCCTGTTGACGGTTTGTTGTCCGGCTTGGGTATGACCCCTCGTACGCAGTGAACCGCTGCGGTGGATGACCAGGAGATAACGCGTGGGCGGCTGCAAATTAGCGCTTGAGGACGGCTTTGTGTTGAGTGGCGCGTGCTTTGGCGCAGAAGGCGCCGCAGAAGGAGAGGTGGTGTTCAACACCTCCATGACAGGCTATCAGGAGGTGCTTACCGATCCGTCGTATGCAGGGCAGATTGTGACGATGACGTATCCCTTGATTGGCAATTATGGAGTCAACACCGAAGATATCGAATCGCGCGACCGGACCGTTCAGGTGCGCGGCTTCGTGATCAAGGAACTCTCTCGGGCCGTGAGCAATTTCAGGTCCGAGCAATCGCTGGAGGACTATCTTGCCTCAGCCAAGATCATGGGAATGGAGGGGGCTGACACGCGCGCCTTGGTTCGTCACATCCGCCTGGCCGGGGCCATGAACGGTGTCATGAGCAGCGAGATTGACGATGAGGCTGAACTCGTTCGCCGCGCCCGTCAGATCCCTCCCATGTCCGGGATGGACCTTGTCAGGTTGGTGACCCCCTTGGAGGCATATGACTGGAACGAGGGCTATGCTTCCATCTTCGCCCAGACCCACCGGGACCACAGTCGAGGAGTTTATGACGTAGTCGCAGTCGATTGCGGCGCTAAGATGAACATTCTTCGCAATCTTGTCGAGTGCGGCTGTAACGTCAGGGTGGTGCCGGCCACGGCGTCCGGTGAAGATGTCCTGGAGCGGAAACCCCACGGCGTGTTCGTGTCCAACGGTCCGGGTGACCCGGCAGCCGTGACGTATGCCGTAGACATGCTCAGGGGGCTTATAGGCAGGGTGCCGATCTTCGGCATCTGCTTGGGTCATCAGATGCTGGCCCTGGCGCTGGGCGCCGAGACGTACAAGCTGAAATTCGGTCATCGCGGAGCCAACCATCCGGTGCGAAACCGGGCGACGGGCAAGGTTGAGATCACTTCGCAGAATCACGGCTTCGCGGTGGAGGAGAATTCACTTGTTGCCACCGGCGCCGACGTGACACATGTCAATCTGAATGACAATACGGTGGAGGGTTTTTCGCACGTGGACCGATGCCTTTTCAGTGTGCAATACCACCCTGAAGCCGCGCCGGGTCCGCACGATGCGACGTATCTCTTTGACTGTTTCCGCGACATGATGGCGACCGGCGCAGCGCCGACGGCGGAACAAATGCACATCGCGCAGCAACGGCTTGCCAAGGCCGGCAGACGTCAACTTGAGGGGAAATAGTCTTGCAGGGCGCGGACGGTCCAGGAATTTGCGGCAGCCCGGGGGTCCGGATCGCCTCCGGCGCGGAGGGCGGCGATGGCATCCACTGCGGCCCGGGCGGCGGTCATTGTGGTAATCAGCGGCAGCCTGTGGAGCATCGCCAATGCCCGAATCTTGCCTTCGTCGGTCGCAAGTCCCCGTCGAGTCGGCGTATTGATCAACAAGTCGACCTCGCCGTTGAGGATCAGGTCAGCGATGCTGGGCCGGCCCTCGCTCAGCTTGCACACTCTCTTCACCCGCACGCCGGCCTCTGCCAGAGCCGAACAGGTTCCGCTGGTGGCCAGCAGTTGAAACCCCATAGCCGCCAGTCGCTGTCCCACGGACACAATGCCTGACTTGTCGGCGTCGCAAACGGACAGGAAAACCGTCCCTGACGTCGGCAGTGCCACCCCGGCCGCCATCTGCGACTTCGCAAAGGCCATTCCGAAACTCATGTCCACGCCCATCACTTCACCGGTCGAGCGCATTTCCGGACCGAGAATGACATCGACGCCCGGAAACCTGTCAAAGGGAAAAACGCTTTCCTTCACCGATGTGTGTCTTGGTCGCGCGGGTTCCGTTACACGAAGCTCATCCAGGCTCATCCCAGCCATGACCTTTGCGGCAAGCTTTGCCCAAGGCAGGCCGGTGGCCTTAGAGGCGAACGGCACCGTTCGTGAGGCGCGCGGGTTGACCTCAAGAACATACACTTGCGAATCCTTAACAGCGAACTGCACGTTCATAAGCCCGCGCACCCTCAGCCGCTCAGCCAGCAGCCTGGTCTGGCGCTCGATCTCTTTGACGACCGCCGATGACAGCGAATAGGGGGGCAATGCACACGCCGAGTCCCCCGAGTGGATGCCGGCCTGTTCGATGTGCTCCATGATCCCACAGATGACTGCCTTGGGATTCTCGGCCCGCCCGCCGTCAGGCCGCGGACCGAAGTCCGAAATGCAATCGACGTCCACCTCAGCGGCATCGGCAAGGAACCTGTCGATCAGGATCGGATGGTTTCGGTCGGCCGTGGAGGCGTTGACGGCATTTGCCATGTAGACATCGAGCTGCCCGGCATCGGAGACGATCTCCATCGCTCGGCCTCCGAGCACGTAGCTGGGCCGGACAAGCACCGGATAGCCGACCTCTCCCGCAATTCTGCGGGCCTGCTCGACGGTGAAAGCCGTCCCGCCCGGAGGGGACTCCAGGCCCATCTCATCGAGTATCCGCGCGAAGCGCTCGCGGTCCTCCGCCAGGTCGATGGATTCCGGGCTTGTGCCGATAATGGGCACGCCGGCTTCGTGCAGACCCCAGGCTAGGTTCAGGGGCGTCTGGCCGCCGAACTGGACAATAACACCGTAGAGCAGCCCCCCGGGCTGATCGAGCGGCCTCCCGTTGAGTCTCTCGCAAAGGTTCAGAACGTCCTCCAGCGTCAGCGGCTCAAAGAACAGCATGTCTGACGTATCGTAGTCGGTCGAGACGGTCTCAGGATTGGAGTTAACCATGACCGATTCAAAACCCAGTTCCCTGACTGCAAAGGCCGCGTGCACGCAGCAGTAATCGAACTCGATCCCCTGGCCGATACGGTTAGGCCCGCCCCCCAGGACAACGATCTTCTTCCTGTCGCTGATGCGTATCTCGTCATCTACTGACCCGGAAGGGCCGTCGGAGGAGCGGCCTGTCGATGGCTGTGCGTCAGGTTGTCTTATCGGGCGTTCATAAGTGGAGTAGTAGTAGGGCGTGTACGCCTCGAACTCCGCCGCACAGGTATCGACGAGCTTGTATACTGGTTCGATGCCGAGGCGTTTGCGGTGTGCCCGGACTGTCGTCGCGGTGCTATTCCAGATGGCTGCAAGTTGAACATCGGAATATCCCCACTGCTTTGCCCGAAGCAGAAGCTCTCGCGGGGCTTTCGGCAGGCTCCCGACGGCCTGAAGCCGGGTCTCAAAGTCCACAAGCTGCTTGATCTGGGAAAGGAACCAGGGATCGATCCTCGTCAATTCGGATACCTGCTCGACGGACCAGCCCATTTTGAACGCATACCTTACGTAGTACAGGCGTCCCTGGCTGGGGAAGGACAGTTTCCGACGCAGCTTGATTTCCTCGATCGGGTAGTCGCTGTCGTCGTCGCGGAAGTGCCCGACGGCCTCAGGAGACTCGCTGCGCGTGCTTCTCATCCACTTATCGTTCGCATCGAGGCCCAGCCCGTGCCGCTTCACCTCCATCGAGCGGATTCCCTTCTGGAGAGACTCTTTAAAGGTCCGCCCGATGCTCATGGCCTCTCCGACGCTTTTCATCTGCGTGGTGAGCGTCTCGTCGGCGTCAGGAAACTTCTCGAACGCCCAGCGAGGAATCTTGGTGACGCAGTAGTCGATGGTCGGCTCGAAACACGCGGGCGTCTTGCGCGTGATGTCGTTGGGGATCTCGTCGAGCGTATATCCGACGGCCAGTTTGGCTGCGATCTTGGCGATTGGAAAGCCGGTGGCCTTTGACGCCAACGCGGAGCTTCGGGAGACGCGGGGGTTCATCTCAACCACGATCATCCTGCCCGTTTGGGGGTTTACGGCGAATTGGATATTGCTGCCGCCGGTCTCCACGCCGACGGCGCGGATGACGGCAATGGCCGCGTCTCGCATGAGTTGATATTCCTTGTCGGTCAGAGTCTGGGCCGGGGCGACCGTAATCGAATCGCCGGTGTGAACGCCCATCGGGTCGAAGTTCTCAATGGAGCAGACAACCACGACGTTGTCGGCCCTGTCGCGCATCACCTCCAGTTCGTATTCCTTCCAACCGAGCACCGACTCCTCTATGAGTATCTCGTTTATGGGCGAGTACTCCAATCCGCGCGCGGCGATTTGTTCGAATTCCTCGAGGTTGAAGGCGAATCCGCCCCCTGTTCCTCCAAGGGTGTATCCGGGGCGGATGCAGCAGGGAAGGCCGACTTCCCGCACAACCTGCCGCGCCTGTTCCATGGAGTGGGCGATTCCGCTCCTTGGCACGTCCAGTCCGATGGCTAGGCAGGTGTTCTTGAATTCCGTGCGGTCCTCGGCGCGGTTGATGGCCTCCCGCGTCGCCCCGATCATTTCCACCCGAAACCTTCGGAGGACCCCCGAATCGTAAACCGCCGCCGCGGTGTTCAGACCGGTCTGGCCGCCCAGCGTCGGCAGCAGGGCGTCGATCGGGTGGGGGCTTCGAGATTCCGCCTCGATGATCTTGGCCACGGCTTCAGGCGTGATCGGCTCGACGTAGGTTCTGTCGGCGAACTCCGGATCGGTCATGATCGTCGCCGGGTTGGAGTTGATCAGCACGATGCGGTAGCCTTCCTCTCTGAGGGCCTTGCAGGCCTGCGTGCCGGAATAGTCGAACTCGCAGCCCTGCCCTATCACAATAGGCCCCGACCCGATGATCAGGATCGTGTGGATGTCATCTCTGCGCGGCATGTCTCTGGGGCACCCCGGTGCGCTTCCTCGCGGCGGAGACCCCCTCCAGAGAGGCCTTGACCAGCCCGACGAACATAGGATGTGGCTTGAGGGGCCGACTTGTCAGTTCGGGGTGAAACTGTGCGGCGATGAAATACGGATGGACGGACCGCGGGAGCTCAAGAATCTGCATGATGGGATGAACGGGGTGAGGTTCCCCGCCGCCGGATGTTGCGGCCGGCAGGTGCCCCTCAACGCCATGCGTCGCGTTGGGGACCTCGACGCGGTGCCTGCCGGAGAAGATCAGCCCTGCCTCCTGGAGCGTCTTCAGGGCGGACGGGTTGACCTCGAAACGGTGACGGAACCGCTGACGGGTTGTTTCTGCGCCCCCGAACAGTTCAGCCGCCAGTGTGCCCGGGATGATCTCCACTTCTTGCCCGCCTAGGCGCATGGTTCCCCCCAGGCCCTCAAGTGTCTTCTGTTCGGGCAGGATGTCGATGATCGGAGTCTTGCAGTCGGGGTCGATCTCGGTGCTGTCGGCATCGCGCAGGCCGCAGACGTTCCGGGCGTATTCGACGACGGCCATCTGAAAACCAAGGCAGATGCCCAGGTAGGGAAGGCGATTCTCGCGGGCGTACCTGATGCATTCAATCTTGCCGGCAGTCCCGCGCACGCCGAATCCTCCGGGAACGATGATCCCGTCCACGTCCGCAAGCGATTCGGCGACGGTGCCGTCCGTGACGCCGGTCGTGTCGATCCACTTGACGTTGACCCTGGCGTCGCAAGCCGCGCCCGCGTGCTCCAGCGCCTTGAGGATGCTTGCGTAGCTGTCTCGCAGGGAGGTGTACTTTCCGGTGATCCCGATGCGGACTTCCGGGCGTTCGGCCCCGATCTTGGAGGTGAAACGCGACCATCTGGCCGCCGCGCGCGCGTCAGCGGCGGAGTTGGCCTTGGCCCCCAGGCGAAGCAACTGGACGACCTCGTTGTCCAGCCTGGCCTCACGCATCTGCTCGGGGAGCAGGTAGATGCTGGGAAGATCGTGCATGGAAAAGACCCGCTGCATCGGCACGTTCGTATATACGGAGATCTTCTGGCGAACCTTCTCGGTCACCGGTCTCTCGCACCGGCAGGCGATGATGTGGGGGTGGATTCCAAGCTCCATCAGGCGCTTGATTCCCAACTGGGCGGCCTTGGACTTCTGCTCCCCAAGCGATGGAGGGCTGAGGATGTAGGTCAGCACCACGAATACCACCGCTTGGGGTTCCCCGCCGCGGTGTATTGCGGCGGGGGCCCCTCCTTCGCCTTCCTCGTAGTTCAACTCCCGTAGGGCCTCGATGTAGAAGGCGTTCTCGATGTCGCCGACCGTCCCGCCGACCTCCACGAACACCACGTCCGCCGACGTGCGCAGCGCCAGATTGCGCAGGCGAAACTTCACCTCGCCGGTCACGTGCGGAATCATCTGAACGTCGCGGCCGAGATAGCCTCCGGCCCGCTCTCTTGAGAGCACCGACGAGAAGATCTGCCCGCTTGTGGCGAAGTTGTCTTTGGTAAGGTCCTGGTCGAGCATCCGCTCGTACGTTCCCAGGTCCATGTCGGTCTCCGTCCCGTCATCCAGCACGAAGACCTCCCCGTGTCGAAACGGGTTCAGCGTTCCGGAATCGATATTGAGATAGCCCTCCAACTTGATCGGCGAGACCCGCAATCCCTTGTCCTGGAGGAGCTTGGCCAGCGATGAGGAGAAAATGCCCTTCCCGAGGCCGCTCATGACCGTACCGAAGACTGCCACGTACTTCACGGCCCCAAGGGTGTATCCGTCAGGAAGGGGCGTGTAGAACTCGGTTTCGTCGCTGCGATCCTTGACCGATCGTAACAACTCCATCGCTTCGTTCATGATGTCAGGCTCCCTTGGTCTTGAGGGGGTCCCCGCCGCGACGAAATGCGGCAAGGCGCCCCAGCAAGCGGTTGATTGAAGCAGCGGCCCTTCTGCCGGCGGCGATGGCGCGAACGACCAGCGACGCCCCGGAGACGGCATCCCCGGCGGCGAAAACGCCCGGCTGGGATGTGTGATGGTCCGGACCGACCAGGATGTTACCCGTTGCATCCAGTTGCAGGGCAAGTTCCTCGACCAGCCCGCCGTGCACCACGTGCGTAAAACCCATCGCCAACAAGACCATGTCCACGTCCATGCTGAAGTCGGTGCCCGGCGCCTCCTTCATTTCCCATCGGTCTCCTGTCCGGCTCCATCGGACTTCGCAGCCGTGCAACTGTTTGACCTGAACGCCGATGCCGGTAAACCTTTTCGTTAGCACGGACCAGCGGCGCGTGCAGCCTTCCTCGTGCGAACTGGATGTCCGCAGGATTCTCGGCCACATGGGCCAGGGAGTTTCGGGGTCATTCTTCTCCCGTGGCTTCGGCAGTATCTCAAACTGGTGTATCTCCTTGGCGCCCTGGCGTCTGGCCGTGCCCACGCAGTCGCTGCCGGTATCCCCGCCGCCGATGACGACGACGGTCTTGCCCGCGGCGTCAATCCGCTCGGCCCCGCAGAGGTCTTCGCCTGCGTTGACCTTATTCTGGTGGCTCAGATAATCCGTCGCAAAGTGGATACCGTCCAGGCCCCTTCCCGGCACGACAAGATCTCGCACCTGGCCCGCTCCCATCGCCAGGAGGACGGCGCCGAACCGTTGGCGCAGGTACCTGGGCGAGATGTCATCGCCGACACGCACGCCGGTTTGAAACTCAACACCCTCAGCCAGCATCTGCTCAATGCGCCGGTCTATGATCTTCCTGCTCAGTTTGAAAT
>Ga0315279_10009950_pt1 | contig 11241 bp, 9 predicted proteins | sample YL17G06_20_MG_FD_203694 | JGI IMG/M metagenome (GOLD analysis project Ga0315279, IMG submission 203694) | Sediment microbial communities from Yellowstone Lake, YNP, Wyoming, USA - YL17G06_20 | ecosystem: Environmental > Aquatic > Freshwater > Lake > Sediment | place: USA: Wyoming | collected...
TCTGAGATCTATCGAAGAAATGGAAAACTGGTAGTCAGGGGTGAGGACACCCTCTTGGGAGAACCTTTTGAATTAGAAGCAGACCTGGTCGTCCTGGCCTCAGGACTCGTCCCCCGAAGGGAGGATAATCTTCTAAAAGATCTTCTCAAGCTGGAGAAATCCTCTGACCAATTTTATGCAGAGGCTCCGGGCCTCGATCCCATTGTAACGGGAGTGGATGGAATCTTCCTGGCAGGGTGCTGCCAGGGGCCCAAAGATATTCCGGACACGGTGGCCCAGGCCAGCGGTGCCGCTTCAATGGCCTGCGCCTTTGTAGCAAAAGGAAGGAAACGAATGGAATGATGGAATAATGGGTGAACCATGATCAGGTTGAGGTTGAGGTTGAGGTTGAGAATTTCTCAGCCTTAACCTTAGCCTTAACCTTTTACTTTCCCAACATTCCACTATTCCCATTTGGTTAGCGTGATGAAGATCGGCGTTTATATCTGTCATTGTGGAATCAACATTGCTGCTACGGTAGATATCGAGAAGGTGACGGCATTTGCTCAGACCCTTCCCCATGTTGAAGTCGCCCGAAATTATCAGTATATGTGCTCGGATCCTGGCCAGGATTTGATTAAGAACGATATCAGAAACAATGGCATTGATCGGGTGGTGGTAGCCGCTTGCTCTCCTCGGATGCACGAACCCACTTACCGTAAGGCTGTCCAGTCGGCAGGACTCAATCCCTACTTTTTTGAAATGTCCAACATCCGTGAACAGTGTTCCTGGGTTCACGGGAACAGAGAGGATGCTACGAGAAAGGCGATGGATCTGATTGCTGCCGCTGTTGCCAAAGTCTCCTTCCACGAAGCCTTAGATGAGAAGGAGGTGGGAGTCACTCCTTCTGTGTTAGTCATTGGTGGCGGCATTGCCGGAATTCAGGCCAGCCTCGATATCGCCCATTCAGGCTTTGAAGTCTATCTGGTAGAAAAATCACCAACCCTGGGAGGCCATCTCGCGCAATTGGATCGAACCTTCCCCAATCTGGAGGAGACCTCGACCATCCTCTCTCCGAAACTGAAAGAAGTTGGAAACCATCCCCTCATTCACGTTCTTACTCAGAGTGAAGCGGAAGAGGTGGAAGGATTTGTGGGCAATTTTAAGATCAGGGTAAGGCAGAATCCCAGATATATCAACCCAGAAAAATGCACCCGATGCAAAAAATGTGAAGACGTTTGTCCGGTGAAGGTTCCGAGTGAATTTAATATGGGATTGGCCGAGAGAAAAGCGATCTATCTCCCCTCCCCTCTTGCTGTCCCTTTCACTTACACCATCGATTCGCAAAACTGTCTCTTCCTTCAGAAAGGGGAATGTGGAAAGTGCCGGGAGATTTGCCCGGAGGGAGCGGTTGAGTTTGAACAGGTTGGGGTTGAATACCAGTTCGACATAGGGACGATCATCGTAGCCACGGGTTATGACCCCTTCGATCCCAGACTAAAACCTGAGTTTGGATATGGGCTTTACAAAAATGTGTTGACGGGCCTTGAGTTTGAAAGGTTGCTCTCTGCAAGTGGGCCCACTCAAGGGAAAATTGAGATCAACGGCAAGGAGCCGAAAAATATCGTATTCATCCAATGCGTTGGGTCGAGAGATAAAACGGTCGGCAATGAATATTGCTCCAGGGTCTGCTGCATGTTTACGGCAAAACACGCCTCTCTTATCAAGGATCGAATGCCTGATGCCCGGGTGACGGTCTGTTATATCGATATCCGAGCCTTCGGGAAAGGATGCGAAGAGTTCTATGAACAGGTTCAGAAAAAGGGGATCTTTTATCGGAAAGGAATCCCTTCAGAGATTTATCAAAGGTCTGGGAAGTTAATGATTAAAGCAGAGGACGAGCTCCTCGGGGAAGCTTATGAGGAAGAGGCTGATCTGGTAGTGTTGGCCACTGGTTTAACGCAGAGAAGAGACGCAGATCAACTCCGCAGCCTTCTCAAACTCTCCCAGGGACCAGATCATTTCTATTTAGAAGCCCATCCCAAAATGAGGCCCCTCGACACAGCGACCGATGGCATCTTTCTGGCCGGTACATGTCAGGGGCCTAAAGATATCAGCGATACTCTAGCTCAGGCCCATGGAGCCGCCTCCAGGGCAACCATCCCCCTCTTCGCAGGAAGGGTGAAGATTGAACCGATCACAGCCATCGTGGACCAGCTCATGTGCGCGGGATGCGGTCTCTGTGAACAGGTTTGTGAATTTCGGGCTCTGAAACTCGACCTCTATCGAAAGGTCATGACGGTCAACGAGGCCCTCTGTAAGGGATGCGGGGCTTGTAATGCCACTTGCCCTTCGGGTGCAATCAGTTTGAGACATTTCAAGACAGAGCAGATCATCGCCCAAATCCGGGAGGTCTGTTGACCACAACCGTTTGAGGTTGAAGGTTTGAGGTTAGAGGCAGATTCTTAATATTAAAAGATTCTGAATTCCGCACTCCGCAATGGAAAAAGGTTTGGTCCAGGTTTATACAGGAAATGGAAAAGGTAAGACGACTGCCGCGCTGGGGCTTGCTCTCAGGGCAGTTGGCCATGGATTAAAGGTTCTCGTCATCCAGTTCATGAAAGGAAATACGGAATACGGTGAGCTCGAATCGGCCCGGAAACTCCATCCCTATCTGATCATAAAGCGGGCAGGACGTAAAGGCTTCGTCTCGAAATCCCATCCGGACCCGGCCGACATTGAGAGGGCCCAGGAGGGATTCGCTTTAGCTAAAAAAGCCATTGAAAATAGAGAGTACGACATTGTGATTCTTGATGAAATCAATATGGCTCTCGATTATGGATTGATCGCTCTCTCCGATCTTCTGCAACTTATCGACTCGAAACCGGCGTCGGTAGAGCTGATCCTTACTGGAAGAAACGCAAAACCTGAGATCATTGAGAAGGCGGATCTGGTGACAGAGATGGTGGAACGAAAACACTATTACAGCAAAGGCGTCTCTGCCCGGAAAGGCATCGAAATATAGTTCGGAGTAATCAGTTCGGAGTTCGGAGACAAATATACGACGAAATTTAAACTCCGAACTAATAACTCTGAACCCTGAACTCTTCGCCTCGCGAAGAAGGGGGTGATTGCATGTTCAAGGAGGATCAACTCAAAAAGGTTGTACAAGAGAAGGAAAAGTGGGCAGAGGATTTATCGAAGATTCTCTGCGAAACCCCTGAACGCCTTCCTCGTTTCACCACCGTCTCCGATCTGGAGATTAAAGGTCTCTACACCCCTGAAGATATAAAAGACATTGATTATTCCAGGGATATTGGTTTCCCGGGCGTTTATCCCTTCATCCGAGGGGTTCAACCCTCCATGTACCGGGGCAGGCTCTGGACGATGCGAATGTTCTCTGGCTTGGGAGGTCCTGAGGAAACCAACAAACGTTTCCAATACCTATTAGACCATGGGGAGACCGGCCTCTCCATTGCTTTTCATTATCCCACGCTCATGGGCTATGACAGTGATTCTCCAAATGCCAGAGGAGAGATTGGGAAATGTGGCGTCGCCATCGATACCCTGAAGGACATGGAGATCTTATTTCAAGGGATTCCTTTGAATCAAGTGACCACTTCCATGACCATCAATCCTCCAGCTTCTATCTTACTTGCCATGTACATTGTGGTCGCGGAGAAGCAGGGAGTCGGCCAGAAAGATATTGGAGGAACGATCCAAAACGATATGCTGAAGGAATTCATTGCACAGAAGACCTTCATGCTTCCGCCGAAGCCATCGCTCCGAATCATCGTCGATACCATTGAGTATTGCACGAAGGAAGTCCCCCGTTGGAATACGATCAGCATTAGCGGGTATCACATTCGTGAGGCGGGAGCAACAGCGGTTCAAGAACTCGCCTTCACCCTGGCCGACGGGATTGCTTATGTAGAGGCGGCCATCGAGAGGGGCCTCAACGTAGATGACTTTGCACCGAGGCTTTCTTTCTTTTTCGACTCCCATATCGACTTCTTTGAAGAGATTGCTAAATTCAGAGCAGCCCGCACGATATGGGCGAAGATCATGCGGGAGCGTTTCATGGCAAAAAATCCACGTTCCTGGATGCTCCGCTTCCACACCCAAACCGCGGGATGCTCCTTGACGGCGCAACAACCTTATAATAATGTCGTCCGGACCGCCTATGAGGCATTGGCTGCTGTTTTAGGAGGAACCCAATCCCTTCACACCAACTCTCTGGATGAGACTTATGCGATCCCAACAGAGGAGGCGGCTGGGATTGCTCTTCGAACACAGCAGATCCTGGCAGAGGAAACGGGAGTGGGTCATACCATCGATCCATTAGCAGGTTCCTACTTTGTGGAGGCCCTCACCCGTCAGATCGAAGAGCTGGCCTGGGAATATATCCGAAAGATTGATGAAATGGGAGGGATGGTGGCCGCGATTGAGCGAGGTTATCCCCAAGCGGAGATTGCCGAAGCTGCCTACAAGTATCAGAAACAGATTGACTCTGGCGAGAAGGTAATTGTGGGAGTGAATAAATATGCGACAGAGCATCCCCCCATTACGATCTGGAGAATGAAACCAGAGATTGAAGAAAGGCAATTAAGACGGCTCCGTGAGGTGAAGCAGACGCGAAACAATCAAAAAGTAAAAGAACTCCTCAATCAGATTCGAATCGCTTCCAAAAATGGCGAGAATCTCATGCCTCACCTCATCGATGCCGCCAGGGAGTATGCCACCATTCAGGAAATTTGTGACGTGTGGAGAGAGGTCTTCGGCCGGTACACAGATCCGGGGTATTTCTAAAGGCGGTCCTTAGTCGGGTAGTCGGATAGTCAAAGCCCATAAGACTATCTGACTATGAAACTACGAGACTGTGAGGGAGTTATGACTCCACAGCGAAAAATTCGAATTCTCATCGCAAAACCTGGCTTGGATGGACACGACCGGGGAGCAAAAGTAATTGCGAGAGGATTCAGGGACGCGGGTTTTGAAGTGATCTATACAGGGCTCCATCAGACACCTGAGCAGATTGTGGCCGCTGCCATCCAGGAAGATGTGGACGCGATCGGTTTATCGAGCCTTGCGGGTGCCCATGACTATCTTTTCCCAAAGGTGATTGAACTTCTTAAAGAAAAAGGGGCAGACGATATTATCGTCTTCGGAGGGGGAATTGTTCCTGAAGAGGACATGCCTGCCCTCACCCAAGCCGGAGTCAAGGCCATCTTCACTCCAGGAACGCCAATCGAAGAAGCTGTGAAATGGGTGAGGGAGAATATTAAACCAGAAAAATAACCATTTAAAATTAATGAGTTAGGAGCCCTTTCAGAGAGCCAGGACCTTATTTTTTTCGCTGAATTTTACAGTTTACGTTAAGTGGTTTTCTTGGTATAGTGTAGCAGAATTTTCCGGGTCAAATATTATAAAGGGAAGCCCCCGCCTATCCCGCCAGGGCGGGACGGAGCACGTTCCGGTCACAGTGCTGGCCAATTTGAAATGCATGAATAATTGTGCTTTAAACTTCAAAAGAAGGGGGGTGATCACGGTTCACGGCTCACGAGTCACCCCTGCTTGCCGACCCCGGTCCCGACCGAGGGTGGGCAGGCAGGAATTACGCAGGAAGGAGGGAAAAGAATGATAACATTTAAAGAAGGTAATTTAAGGGTTCCAAAATGGAATCGAAGGGTTTTTATCGTGGCCGGGGGCACAACAGCCTACAAGAAATATTTCCCCGAATATAAACTGGAAGAGCTGGCTATGATGGCCTTCAAACAGATGTTAGAGGATAACGATTTAAAAATGGACCCCTTGGATGTGAAGGGCCTAATCAACTTTGCCACCTATGGTGAGTTCGCCGACCACTTTCAAGACCAACTGCTCTGCGAGGCCAAGATCCATGACTATTTGGGGCTGGATCCTCTTCATAATTTAGGTATCAAGACAGGAGGCGCTACCGGAGGTTCAACGATACTTGCTGCAGCTATGGCAGTAGCCTCGGGTTATGCCAATGTGGCCCTGGCTGCCGGCTGGGAGCGCATGGATGAAGTGGATACCCGGACCGGTAACTATTATATCGCTACAGCGGCCTGCAAGGATTTTGAAACCCGCCTGGGCCGAATTTACTCATCCTATTATGCCCCCATGGCAAATCGTTTTGCTGAGACGTTTAATGTATCCGAAGTCACTCGAGCAAAAATAGCAGTTAAAAACCATCTCTACGCTTGTTCCTCTCCTTATGCCCACCAAGCAGGGAAATATACGGTCGAGGAAGTATTGGCTAGCCCCATCTCCGCCTATCCGCTGCGATTCCTCGAATGCTGCGCCATGAGCGCTGGGGCAGCCTGTGTACTGGTCTGTGATGAAGAAACAGCTTACAAGTTAACGGACCATCCTTGTGAACTATTTATCTGTGGAGGAACACATACCTTAAGGGTGGCTGATCGAAGACATATGGAAGTCCCCCTTCTTCCTAACGAAACTCCGGAGACTTATAAAGATCTTTATTCAAAAGAAGGAGCAAGATATCCAGGGTTCGAGAGTTTCTTGGCCGCTCGATTTGCAGCCTGGCTGGTCTATCGTATGGCTGGCATCAAAAATCCCCTCGAGGAGATGGATCTGGTAGAACTTCACGATGCCTTCACCATCAGTGACCTACAGACCTATGGGGATATCGGGCTCAGGCCCTATGGTCAGGAGCAAGATTACATTGAGTCTGGAGATGCCTATTACATCAATCCAAATACAGGGAAACCTGGAAAATGTCCTTCCAACCTATCCGGTGGACTGATAGGAACAATGCATGCAGTCGGAGCAACAGGTATCTTCCAGGCTGCTGAGTGCCTATGGCAGTTGCAGCAGAAGTACGATAAATTTCATGGTGATCCCAAGATCTGGAAGAAATGGGGTAAAGAAAAACCAAAGGATTGGGAAAGCTTGCAGATCCCTAAAAATAGTAAACAGGCCCTGTGGGTCTCCCACGCGGGTGTGGGTTCCCATGTGACCGTTGGCATTCTCAGGAAGAGTTGGTAGAGAACGCATCTATGCGTTCCCTACCAAAGAGGAGGAGAAACCCTATGGCAAAGAAAAAGGTACAGATAAAGAAAAAGATACAAGCAAAGAAAAAAGTACAGACAAAGAAAAAAGTACAGGCAAAGAAACCTAAAGAAACAAAGTTCATTGGCCAGGTCACCAAAATTCGTCAGACCGAGCCCCGCACAGTGATCGAATGGCCTCGAGCGATGACTCATGTCCATACCTACGGGCTGCTTTCTCCTTTTTTTGAAGGCCTCAGGAAGGGAGAGTTGCGAGCCACCCAATGTCCAAACAATAAATGCCCTGAAAACCGACTATGGATCCCACCACGGGCCCATTGCCCAGATTGCCATACTGAGATGATCTGGAAGACTTTACCCAAGCCAGTGATCGGAAAGATTTATACTTTTACTCAGGTCGTTTACGCAGGTATAGGGATTGAGCTTTCAACTCCTTACTGGCAAGTCGACGTGGAGATTCCAGGTTTGGCGACGATCCCGAAAAGCTATCTGCTGCGCGGAGACCCCTATATCGGGATGAAGGTCAAGGCGGAATTCAGGACAAAGAAACCCACTAATACGGTACTTGACTATTACTGGGTACCCTATGAAGGATAATTCCAAGGCATAGCGCCTGCCTACCGCAGGCAGGCATGGCGCATAGGGCATAGCGATATGAAAGCACTTACTAGTCAGTCCATAATTATATAGACATCGGAAACTAAATCCCTCCTCCCCTCCCTTTACAAAAGGGAGGAATTCCCCTCTTTGGAAAAGAGGGGTTAGGGGAGATTTTCTGAAGAATATGTCTACTCAATTATGGACTCCTTAGTAATGCCAAGCCCTGTTACCCCCTCCCCCTCGTTGGGGGAGGGCCAGGCCCTGAACCTGGCATGGTTCAGGGGTGGGGGTGACCCTTCGGCAGGCTCAGGGTGATCATGGTGAGCTTGTCGAACCATTTCCCCTCCCCTCAATCCCCTCCCGCCAAGGGCGGGGAGATTATTTTCTACGTGAATTGCTTTAGTCATTTGAAATTGGAATTTGGAGCTTCTTTGGGATTTTGGACTCTATGCGCTCAGCGCTTTGCGCTTTGCGAATTGGGAGGTGACTATGGCACTCGATTTTGATCTAAACGAAGAACAACAGATGTTAAGAAAGATGGTCCGAAACTTCGCTGAAAAGGAGATCGCCCCCATTGCCCAGGAACTGGATGACAAGGAAGAATTCTCCTATACGTTAACCAAGCGGATGGGAGACCTGGGGCTTTTTGGTCCTTTTGTCCCTGAAGAATATGGTGGAAGCAATGTAGGGTATGTCGCCTACATCATTGCCGTGGAAGAGATTGCTCGAATTGATGGGTCTCAAGCTGCCACTCTTGCCGCTGGCAACTCTTTGGGGATTTCACCCATTTATTATTATGGCAATGAAGAACAGAAAAAGAAATGGCTTCCAGATCTCTGTTCAGGCAAGGCCCTCTCTTCCTTTGGTTTGACTGAACCAAATGCTGGTTCGGATGCAGGAGCCTCAAAGACGAACGGAGTTTTACAAGGAGACCATTGGGTGATCAACGGATCGAAAATTTTTATTACGAATTCCACTACCGACATGAGCAGGGTCTGCGTCGTCCAGGCAGTGACCGGGAAACGAGAAGATGGAAGGACTGAACTTTCCTGCATCCTCGTTCCGAATGGAACGCCTGGTTTTACGACCAAGACTATGCACGGAAAGATGGTCTGGAGGTCTTCCAATACAGGGGAACTCTATTTCACGGACAGTAAGGTTCCCAAGGAGAACCTTCTGGGCCGTCGGGGGGACGGATTCCATCAGATGCTGGCGACCCTCGATGGGGGAAGGCTCAGCATTGCCGCGATGGGTTTGGGGGGTGCCCAGGGTGCTTTTGAATTGGCGCTCAAATATTCCAGTGAACGGGAACAATTTGGCAGACCGATCGGCTCCTTCCAAGTCAATTCCTTTAAACTGGCAGACATGGCCACAGAGATTGAGTTGGCAAGGCTATTACTTTATAAGGCCTGCTGGTTATGTGAGCAACACCGAGCTTTTTCCAAAGAATCAGCGATGGCAAAGATGTTCTGCTCTGAGATGTATCATCGCGTGGCGAATCAGGCGGTTCAACTCCATGGGGGATATGGCTTGATGAAGGAGTATGCCGTGGAGCGCCATTACCGGAATCAGAAACTCCTCGACATTGGCGAAGGCACTTCTGAAGTTCAGCGGATCGTTATCGCTAGACACATCGGCGTCCCGGGGCGAGCCTTATAAAGTTAAGAGTTATGAGTTAGGAATTGCAGACTCTGATTCTTATTCTCTAAATTTTCAGCTTTCAGGTCATAACTCTAAACTCTTAATTCTTAATTCTTAATTCCTAATTCTCAATTCCAAATTCTAAATTCTTGGTTGTCAATTCGTATTGATTCTGTTATTTTGTTGCGATGATGAGTTTAGCCAAGCGCATCTTAGAGGGGGATATTCGGGCAGCCTCGAGGTTGATGAGGGACATCGATGATCGAATCCCCTCGGCCATGAATGTATTAAAAGATCTCTATCCCAAAACAGGTCGAGCCTATATCATCGGGATTACAGGTCCTCCAGGTTCTGGCAAGTCGACGATCGTCGATAAGATGGTGGACATCTTTCGTAAGGAAGGGAAGAGTGTCGGGATTGTGGCCGTCGATCCCACCAGCCCATTTACGGGAGGGGCGATCTTAGGGGATCGGATCCGGATGCAGCGCCATGCCACGGATGAAGGTGTCTTCATCCGCTCTTTGGCAACGCGTGGGGCTTTGGGAGGCCTCTCCCGTTCCACCCAGGATATCGTCAATGTGATGGATGCCATGGGGAAGGATGTCGTCCTGGTCGAAACCGTGGGCGTCGGCCAAGATGAGGTAGAGATCGTCAACACAGCTCACACGTCCATTGTCGTTCTTGTTCCAGGGTTAGGGGATGACATCCAGGCAATCAAAGCAGGAATTATTGAGATTGGGGACATTTTCGTCATCAATAAATGTGACCGAGAAGGAGCGGATAAGGTGGAACGGGATCTCCGAATGGTTCTCCAAATGGGCCGAATGAGAGAGGACGGCTGGGAACCTACCATCTTTAAGACAGAGGCGATCTTAGGAAAGGGAATTTTCGAACTGGTCTACGGTATCTATCGACATAAACAGGCATCAGAACAGAGTCAAACCTTAGAAAAGAAGTTAAGGGAGAGAACGAAGGCCACCTTTTTAGAAATTCTTGAGAGCGAGGTAATGACTCACTTCGTTGAAAAAATGGAGAAGGAAGGAAAATGGGAGAGCCTCATCGATGATTTAGCAAAACGCCGTACCGATCCTTATACGGTGGTAGAAAGGATGATGGCTGAAGAATTAAAAAATCATTGACCCTCTCCCTTACCCTCCCCCTTGAGGGGGGAGGGCTGGGTGGGGGTGCAACTTGCATTGAAGTTTTACCAAGGGGGGAGAGGGTTCATGAAATCGATTGACAACATCCGAAAGGAATTAGAGAAGAGAAGACAAGAAACCGTATTGGGGGGCGGTCAGGAAAGAATTGATAAACAGCACAAAGATGGAAAACTGACTGCCCGTGAGAGAATCGATCTTCTCCTTGATGAAGGAACCTTCGTCGAACTGGACCGATTTGTAACCCACCGTTGCACCGATTTCGGAATGGAAAACAAGAAGTTTTGGGGAGATGGTGTCGTCACCGGTTATGGAAAGATTGACGGCCGTTTGGTCTACGTCTTTTCTCAGGACTTTACCGTATTTGGTGGAGCCTTAGGAATGGCTTTTGCTGACAAGATCTGTAAGGTCATGGACCTCGCCATGAAGACCGGGGCCCCGCTCATTGGACTCAATGACTCCGGAGGGGCAAGAATTCAGGAAGGGGTAGAGAGCTTGGCTGGCTACGCGTATATCTTCTTGAGAAATGTCCTTGCCTCTGGGGTCATCCCTCAGATCTCTGCCATCATGGGACCCTGTGCCGGAGGTGCAGTTTATTCTCCTGCCATGACCGATTTCATTTTAATGACCAAGAAGACCAGTTACTTGCATATCACCGGTCCCGATGTCATCCGGGCAGCCCTGGGTAAGACAGAGACTCCAGATGGAAAACCCATTACTTCTGAACTCCTAGGCGGATCCAAAGTCCATATGGAAAAGAGTGGAGTGGCCCACTTCGCCGGAGAGAGTGATGAGGATACCATCCGACT
>Ga0315279_10009952_pt1 | contig 11240 bp, 9 predicted proteins | sample YL17G06_20_MG_FD_203694 | JGI IMG/M metagenome (GOLD analysis project Ga0315279, IMG submission 203694) | Sediment microbial communities from Yellowstone Lake, YNP, Wyoming, USA - YL17G06_20 | ecosystem: Environmental > Aquatic > Freshwater > Lake > Sediment | place: USA: Wyoming | collected...
TCAATTCTTTCATCAGGTGTTCGCCGTTGCTACCGCGATTTTTTGGGGGCTGGGCGTACTGTGGGGCGTATTCAAAAAGCGGCGGGAGTTTCTTCCCATTCTTTTGTTTTGGGGGGCGTATGTAAGCGTTCACTGTATGCAGAGTGTCCTTCTGGACCGTTATACCGTTCCGGTCATCTGGCTGACGTTATTGGTAGCAGGATATGGATTCAGTATTTTTATTGAATGGATTTCCGGGAAAGGCCCTCGTTTTGTCCGATATGTCATTCTGACAATTCTTGCCTGCGTCGCGCTCATCTGGACGTTTCGGCTTTGGCCGGCGCTGGCGGCGACGGCAAAAGTCAGTCCCTCTTCAAGAACCGTAGTTTACGCGGGCTTGCTGTCCGCGGCCGTTTTATTTGTCACAAGACAGATCATTTATAAAAGGATGTCTGTAGTTCGTGATGTTTATATTCTGATTTTTATGGCCTTGATTGTCGTGTCCAATCAATTCGATCTTTCTTTTCGTCTCGGCGCAGGCGACAGAGATATCGAGTTTAGAAAACTGGCGGAATGGTACGCGGAAAATGCCAAAGGAGGGGAAAAGCTGGTAACAACCCTGCCGGGCGTTGTGAATTTGTTTGTGCCGGAAAAACAGGGCGGACAAATCATCCATATCGCAAACATTTCCGGTCAGAATCTTCAGGAATTTGCAATCGCCTGTAAAAACAGCGGTATTGTGTATATTGCCTGGGATTCAAGGCTTGGCTTTGCGGTAAAAGATTCTTATTACCAAGGCTGGGGGTTGGCAAAAATTCAGCCGCTTGGCAGCGGGAGAAATGTCGGGCCGTTCCTATTCATTAAAAAAATTGAGGCCTCGGAGCAAAGGTATATTAACCTGTACCGGTTGGATTACAATCTAATGAAGCAGCCCGGGCCTTGATTGTTTGCCTTGAAAAACGGCTCTATCAGCAAGCGTCATAAACATCGCCGGATGTTATCTGCGCTGGGATTATGAATGACGCCTCGTTCGGTGATAATGGCGGTAATGTCTTTGGCGTCGGTGACATCAAAAGCGGGATTATAGACTATGATATTTGCCGGTGCGGCAGTCTGTCCGGCAAAGCCGCGGACTTCGTTGGCCTGACGCTGTTCGATGGGGATGTGTGAGCCGTCGGGGATGGATAAATCAAATGTACTGGATGGGGCCGCGACATAGAAGGGGATACGGAAATGACGACACAGGATGCTCAGGGCCAGCGTTCCGATTTTGTTGGCGGTATCGCCATTGGCAGCGATGCGGTCCGCTCCTGTAAATACGGCGTTGATTTTGCCCGCCTTCATCAGACTTGCAGCCATATTATCGCAGATCAAAACGGCTGAAATTCCCGCCTGTGTAAGTTCCCATGCGGTCAATCTCGCCCCCTGCAGCAACGGCCGCGTCTCATCGACATAGACGGTAAATTTTTTGCCCTGTTGATGCGCCAGATACATCGGCGAAAGAGCCGTGCCGATGCCTGCTGTGGCCAAAGCGCCGGCGTTGCAGTGGGTCAGTACCGTCCCGCCGTCGGGAATGAGCGGTTGGCCGTTGCGTCCGATGGCAAGACACATTTGCTTATCTTCGTTCTCGATGGTTTTGGCCTCGGAAAGAAGAAATTGCTTTAATGTCTTTATGGTTGCATTTGGATTATCTGCGGCGAATTGAATGGCGGCTTTTTTCATTCGCCCCAATGCCCAAAACAGATTTACCGCGGTAGGCCGACTCGTCGCCAGATACGCTGTGGTCTTTTCCACCTGTTCGACGGCCTGTCGTATGGAAGCTCTATCGAAAAAATCCCGCAGTCCCAGGCAGACACCATAAGCCGCCGCCACGCCAGTAGCCGGAGCGCCGCGAACGGCCAGCGTTTGAATCGCTTCAAACAATGTCTGAGGGTTTTCACATTTCAGATATTCCACCCGCTGGGGTAAAAGCCTCTGGTCAATCAGTTCCAGCACGCCATTGCAGTCGCCAATCCATCGCAATGTTTCAAAACCGATATTCATAACCGCCTGTCTAACATAATATCTCTCTGGAATCAATAGCGTCTTTATAATTGTCGTGATGACAAAATCTTTTCGATTTTTTCTTTGCTTTCCCTCTTGCACCAGCATAAGATATTTTGTATGGAAAAGGGCTTTGTACATATCTATACCGGCGACGGTAAGGGTAAAACGACCGCCGCGTTCGGCCTGGCCCTGCGGGCCGCAGGCCACGGGGCCAGGGTGCTGATCTACCAGTTCCTCAAGCCCAGCTCTCTGGACCTCGGCGAGCGTGGCGCGTTGAAAAAGGGCATCGAGGGCATTACTGTCAAGGCGCTGGATGAACCGTGGGATATGTTTGAAACATCGGGCAATACGCCTGCGCTGGAGCGGGTCAAAAAGGCCATCAGCCGCACTCTGCGGGAAATAGAGACCGCGGCGCACGAAAAATATTATGATGTAATTATCCTTGATGAGATAGTGTTTTGCTATTCGCGGGAACTGGTGTCGCTGGATGATATCCGGCGCGTGATTGAGCATCGGGAAAAAGGGGTGGAGATTGTCCTGACTGGCCGCGGTGCAACCAAGAAACTGATCGACATGGCCGACCTGGTGACCGAGATGGTGCCGATCAAACACCCCTTCGAAAAAGGCGTCCAGGCCCGCAAGGGCATCGAATTTTAATTGCCAATCTTCAATTTCCTATTTCCAATTTAGAGAATTGTCGAAAGGGTAATGTATGAACCAGTTTGCGGAAAACCCCATATCCGATTCCATTTCGTCCCGTACCAGCAGGCTTGCGATTGCTTCATTTGTAATGGGGCTGCTGAGTTTTATTATCTGTGTGCTCTGGCCGATATTGGTTCTGCCGGCGATTATCTGCGGCATTATTGCTCTGGTCAAAATCAGCGGTTCCAACGGCAGCCTTAAAGGGACAGGCTACGCCATCACGGGTATCATTCTGCCCGCAGTAATGGCAGTTCTCCTTCCTTTCCTGGCGATGTTTCTGGCTATCCTGATGCCGGCGCTGAATAAGGCAAAAGATGTTTCACAACGGATAGTTTGCGCCACCAATCTCAGGGGATTGAGTTGCGCGATGACAGTTTATGCGAATGATTATAACGACCAGTTGCCGTCGGCCGACCGTTGGTGTGATCTATTGATTAGCAAGGGAAATGTGTCGCCCAAATCGCTGGTCTGTCCGGATTCGGATGCCGTCGAAGGAGAGTCCTCGTATGCGATGAATATTAATGTTGTCGGCAAAAAACTGACCGAGCTGCCGCCGGATATGGTACTGTTGTTTGAAACGGATACAGGCAAAGACCCTAACGGACGAACAGAACGAACTGACAATCGGAATTATATTCGAATTATGCAGATGGGAAAGAATAAACGTAAAGTCTATCCATCTCGTTTCAATCCGGAGGGCAGGAGATACTGACGACGCGGTATCATAAAGGCGAAGGTTGTAATGTATTGTTTGTTGACGGCCATAATGAATGGATTTCTTCCAACGAAATCCACAAACTTCGCTGGAATATAGACAAAAAAGAGCCTAATAGGCCTCATTGGACACCGGAATGAATAGACATAACTAACGCCCTTATAATCACTTAAGTAAATTTCAAGAAACATCTTTTTTTGGCCAATTTAACATTAACGTTAATTTAGACAAAATATTTGACTTTTTTAACAATAATGTTAAACTTTACATAATGAAGATTCGTTATTTACAGCAGGCAATTGAGAACATAGCTTTTAACGGCCAGAAAATGGCGTTTGTGTCAGGGCCCCGGCAATGCGGCAAGACCACGCTGGGACGAATGCTGGTGACAGGTCGTTCCACAAGCCGGTATTATACTTGGGATGATATAGAGTTTCGCAAACTCTGGACAAAATCCCCCAAATCCATTGTGCCCCAAACGCCGGACAGGCCGCTGGTTATCCTCGACGAAATTCATAAAGACCGGACATGGAAAAGAACGCTCAAGGGAATTTATGACACAATTCGGTTTGAAAAAAAAACCTGTGATTTTTTTATTACCGGCAGTTCCCGTTTGAACGTTTATCGTCGGGGAAGCGACAGCCTGCTGGGGCGATATTATCATTTCCGTCTGGCGCCGTTTTCGCTGCGCGAAATGCAAACACCTTTGACGATGCTGCCGGATGAAACTATCGACGGGCTTAAACAGCGCAGCCTGTCGGCGGAATCGGAAAACAGTTCCAATCTGCAATCGCTGTTGCGATATGGTCCTTTTCCCGAACCGTTGTTTGGACAGAATCAAAACCTGTGGCGGCTTTGGCGGCAAAATCGCCACGAGACGATTATTCGCGAAGATCTGCGAGATATCAGCCGCAGTACGGAAATCGGAAAAATTGAGATGCTGGCGTCGATTCTGCCTGACAAAGTTGCATCGCCTTTGAGCATCAATTCCCTGCGGCAGGATATTGAAGTCGGCCATCAAACCCTCCAGCGATGGCTTGGCTGGCTCAAAGAGCTGTATTTTATTTTCGAGGTTAAACCGTGGCATCACAAGATCAGACGGTCGATAAAAAAAGAGGGGAAAATTTATCTCTGGGATTACAGTGAAATTGAAAATCCCGGCGCACGTTTCGAAAATCTCGTCGCCGTCCATTTAATCAAGGCATGCAATTACTGGACCGACACGGGACAGGGAAAATTCGAACTCTATTATTTACGCAATAAAAGCAAGCTGGAAATTGATTTTCTGATTGTCCGCGACGGCAAACCGTGGCTGCCTGTTGAGGTTAAGCAGGGTGATGACAGGCCCGCCGGGAATTGGCGCTATTTTCTCCCGGAGTTGAATTGCCGACTGGCATTACAAATCACCGAAAAATCATGCTGGAAACTCTATACATCACAAACCGCGGATATATTGGTCGCCGGTGCTGGTGAAGCGCTGATGTATTTTGTGTAGAAACGTGATAAATAAAGAAAGCGATTGCGGGCGACCAGAATCGAACTGGCGTATCATGCTTGGGAAGCACGTATTCTGCCACTGAACTACGCCCGCGAAAGCCGCCTGATATACTACTAAAACCCCCTGATTGTGTCAATAAATCCAGAAAATAAAAAAGGCCTGCATCATCGCAGGCCTTTGGTTTTTGCGGTGGAATTTTCGTTTTTAGAATGTCCACTCCACATTAACCCGGGCGAAGATCGCAGCGTCGCGGGTGCTGTGGTCATAGTAGTTGCCGGGGATGAAGTAATCCACAACAAACCTCGTCAGGAAATTCTGGCAACAGCTATACGTGACGGCACAGGAAATCATCTGGCCGCGGAAACTGCCGTCTCTGGAGAATTTTGGCGAACCATACGCTGTTGAAAAACTGTTTCCATTTTTGAATGTATTTTCATCGGCCCACATCAGGTTATAATCCGTGGCAACGGTCCACTCCTGGTGCGGCTTAATGGTATGGCCAAATCCCAGCCGATGCAGATTAGCCACTTCGCCCAGCGCTCCCTCGGCGGTCCACAGATACGATTGCAGGTCAGAACCCCGCTGCATCTGCGGCCAGTCTCCCCACAACGTATCAAACTTTTCACTCCCCTTCGTACCCGGGTCATCGCCAGAGAGATATTCGTACGTTAAACGCAGTTCATTTTTCAGTTCGTCATTAAAAGCATACGCCAGTTTGTTATTGGAGCCGAGGCCTTTCATACTATCCTCATTCCGGCGTCCAAACTGTTTGGCGACTTCGACGCTGTAGGACCAGTTCTCGCCCAGGTTCTGAGCGACCCGGCCGCCGAAGGTATGAATTTCAGCATCGACGCCTGCACCCCCCCAGAATTTTGACCAATCGGACGGCTCTTCTTTCTTGTAAATATAATATGCTTCCAGTTGTGTGTTCTCGATGGATTTATCCGTCAAATAGAAAATCATACCATCTTCATCAGTACCCTGAGTCAAATGCAGTTGTTCGCGATGATTGAACGGATTGAGCCACTTGTCTTCCTCGTCATACTGCTTGATGTAAATCAAATCCAATTGTGTTTTTTCCCTCAGGTCAACGGTCGCGCGAACCGCATCGAAGAAGATTGTCCGCTCACCATCCTGAGGTGTGCCCTCAAGCACCAGCCAGCCGGTGCCGAGAATAATATCCTGGCGACCCACCGTCAGGGTCATCGGCAGGTCAAATGCGTTTTTCCACTGGATGTTTAACCTGTCGAAAATCACTTCCCGCAGGTCGGTATCCTGGGCAGACATACCACAAGAGCCGCTCGAAATAGAAGTGAAATGTCTGGGCGGATTGTCAAACGTCCAGAATTCCCAGACGAGTCGGGTATTGAGGGTGACATCCGGAGCCATTGTCCAGATTGCGGACAGGCGAGTGCGATACCGCTGCCAGTGAAACTCGTTCCAGTTGCCGGGTTTCGTAGCCGATGCATCTCCCTGTTCGTCATCCACGCTGAAGATATTCCTGGCATAGACCTCCCGCAGTCTTAAATCCAGTCCCATTTCGAGATTTTCCGTCGGATGATGAAATGCATCCATCCAGTCAGTTTTAATCTCATGCCAATGAGGCGCTGCAGTGGACACGGCAGCTGGCTGGGGAGTATTCTCAGCAGCCATCGTCCGCGAAACCCATACCACAAGCGCCAGTGGCAGGACAATGTACAGCACTTTTTGTAGCCGATTCATCTTGTCTCTCCTTTTAACTATTTAGGTGTGAATGGTTCTACAACATACTTCTGATTTCTCTTCTATTTTGTCGGCAAAGAGTCTCAAAAAACTTGGACAATTTTTCCATCTTTAGCCCATAAGTCCAGGGAAACCCCCTATAAGTCCAAGAAAACCATCTTTTGAGGTCATTTATGGGGAATTGCGCAGTTATCGGACTTGCACGAGCCGTCAGGTTTATAGTAATTCGCCGGACTTGTCCAGCAAAGGAAGTTTGGAGGTGTTTATTTCTTTTCTTCTTCCCGCACCGCCCCTCGTAGTCCCTCCATCTTCAGAAAACCCTTCTTCCAGATAATCATTGCGGATATAATGAGCACGGCGACATAAATAATCACGGCATACCGCGTGCGAATTTGACTCATCGCAATGCCGATCATCGCATACAGCCCCGCCAGAGCATAACAAATCAGAACCGCTCTCTTTAGGGAATGGTTGCGGTCCATCAGTTGGTCATAAATATGTCCCCGGTCGGAGACAAACAGAGGTCGTTTGTTGACCAACCGCCGCACGAGGGCCGTTGCGGTATCCAGTATCGGCAGTCCAAAAATCACTATGGACGCCATCCACCAGCGAGGGACTTTCTCAGCGAAAAGAATCATCATCGCTGCCGAAACAAAGCCGAGCATAAGACTTCCGGCATCCCCCATAAAAATTTTGGCCGGATGACGATTAAACGGCAAAAACCCCATTACCCCGCCGGTCAACCCCAGACAAATGATAATACGTACCGGATCCCCCGATTCACTGAACTCCCACGTGGATAGATGCACCGCCAGAATCAGCATTCCGATGGAAATAATTACAGTAACCCCTCCACAAAGACCATCAAGGCCGTCCAGTAAATTTAGAGAATTGGTTGCTCCAAGAACAAAAAATATGACAATTGGAATGCCTAATGCGATTTCAATCGTCTCGAGGGCGGGCGTAAATGGGATTCCTAAAAAGTCGGTAAAGTAATGAAACATTGGCCGAATCCCCGCCAACAGCAGGGCACAAGCCGCCAGGGTCTGACCCAGTATTTTTTGCCAGGGTCTGATGTCCAGGATATCATCGACCAGACCTACAAAACAGGCGATAGCCGAGCCCGCCAGAATTCCCAGAAGCCATCGCAGGCTTTTTTCAAATCCCGGTTGTCCCTGAATAATTTGGATTCCCGCCAGGACCCCCACGGTTAGCCCTATAAGAATCCCCGCTCCACCCAGATAGGCCACGGGTTTTTTATGCGTCTTGACGGTTGTATCAGGTTTATCGACAATCCCCAGTTTAATGGCGATTTTCTTGCACAGCCACGTCGCCGCCAGCGAGAATATCCACGAACTGACCAGTACGGGCCAAAACTGTATGACCCAGCCGAGAGGTCTTTTATCGCCGATAAAATTACTGAACATAACTTCCAATTCCCCAAAATAACAGACAAGGGTAGTTAGTTGAATTATAGCGAATGAACAAAGGCGATGCTACCTCTTTTCCCCAAAAATTATGAACCCTTTCGGCGAGTTCTCTGCGCGCAAAAAAAGACCCTGAGGGGAAACCAGGGTCTTTTTGATTCGAACTTCCTTATACAAACTCCACGTTCAGGAAATGCGTCGAGCAGGATATGCACGGGTCGTACGCCCGCACGAGCATTTCCATCGTCTGACGCAAACCCTCCTGACCGAGGTGCATAAACTGAGGCACCAGTTTCTCAAAATCCTTCTGGATATTCGCATGGTTCTGGTTGGTCGGGATACACACATTGCCATAGACGCAATTGCCGGATTTGTCAAACTCGTAGGTGTGGAACAGAATCCCGCGCGGCGCTTCTACACATCCGCTGCCGCGACCGGCCCGCGGACTGACCTTGACCTTTTCCTGCGTTAGGCCTTTGGTTAGCAGCTCATCAATCATTCGGATACTGGTTTCGACCACATGGGCCGCCTCAGCCAGTTGCGCGATATTGTTCATAAAGGGATTCGTATTGCCTTTTTTGAGTCCAAACATCTCAGCAACTTTTTTGCCCAGCGGACTGAGTAGTTCTGCGTTGTTATTAAACCGTGCCAATGCACCCACCATATAGGAATCCCGATGCCATTTGCACCATTTAGCCGTGGATTGCGCAGACATATACTCATTGGCCACCTTCTGCCAGTCGCGAATAGGCGCCAATCCATCGCCGTTATCTGTGCTGGTAATGTCGCCGTGATAAAACGTGTATGTCGGGGGGTTGGTCATTTTCAGCGATACGTACTCTGTTTCCCGCTCGAATTTCGGCAGATTTCCCGCGACACTATGTACCACTTCGCAGATGGCAACAAGGTCCTTGACCGTTGCTTCGAGCGTCTTTTTTAATTCACGCAATTCCTGTTCAGTTGGAATTTTTGTCAATCCGCCCGGTATCAATGTCACCGGGTGCGTCGTCCGCCCGGCCAACAGGTCCGACCAGGTATTGGCAATCCGGTGTACGCGAATAATCGTCTTGACGGCGTCCGGAGCTTTCGGCACCAGCGGCACCACCGACGGCGCATTGAATAAATCCGGCGCCACCAGATATCCGACGTGCAGCGTGTGGCTCTGGAGTTGTTCGGAATAGTGCATCAGAATCCGCAGCTTGTCAGCCTGTTCAGAGACCTTGATACCCATCGCATCTTCGACCGCCTTGGTCGCGGCCAGCGAATGGGTAATTGAGCAAATCCCACAGATACGGCTGACAATCGTCTGAATATCATCATAGCGTCGTCCCCGCACCATCGCCTCAAAGAACCGCGGAGCCTCCGGCACCTGCCACTCGCATTTCTCGATTTTGCCTTCTTTGACGTTGACCACGATATTGCCGTGGCCCTCGACCCGCGTTACATGATGAACGTTTATGCTGATATTCTTACTCATACCGTCGGTCCCTGTTCACATCCAAACAACACCATTTTCTGTCGCAAATCTTCCACCGTCAACCCGTATTTATCCATCACTTCCCGCGCCGCATCAACATTCGGATGATCGACGTATCCCCGGCAGCCGAAGCAGCGGAATCCGTTCGACGGACACCGCGCGCCGCAGCCGGCCCGGATAATCGGCCCCAGGCAAATCTTGTCATATTCATACAGGCAGACGTTTTCTTTGGCCTTGCATTCCACGCACACCGGGTAATCCGGAACCATCGGTTTTTTGCCCAGCAGCAGCGCCCGGATGACCATACCGAATTCTTTGCGGTCAATCGGACAACCGTGAATCTTGAAATCGACATCCACGACCTCGTGCACGGCTTTGGTCGGCATCGTCTCTAAGTGCGGCATATCGGCGTCTTTGCCATAGACGCAGCGTTTGACTTCATTGAGGTCGAAGTTGTTTTTCAGTTTGTTGACGCCGCCGAGGGTCGCGCAGGCGCCCAGCGCAATCAGAATTTTGCATCGGCTGCGGATGATTTCCAGCCGTTTTGCGTCTTCCGGCCGTGTAATCGACCCTTCGATAATCGCAATGTCGTATTCACGGTTTTGTTCGCTCATCGCCTCGCGCCACTCCACCACATCGACCGCCCCAATCAGGTCGAGGAGTTCTTCTTCCATGTTGACAATCTGAAGCTGGCAGCCTTCACAGCACGCAAAATCAAAAATCGCCACTCTCGGTTTTGTCATAATTAAATCGCCTCCGGCACTAAGGCCAAATCAGACCAGCGGAACACCGGGCCGTCCTGGCAGACGTACAGGTTGTTAATCTGGCAATGTCCGCATTTGCCCACGCCGCACTTCATTCTCCGCTCCAGATTCACATAGATATTGTCCGCCGGCGCTTCCGCTTCCGCCAGCGCCATCAACACGAATTTGTACATTACCGGCGGTCCGCAAACCAGAATCAGCGATTTGGGCAGGTCGATTTCGATTTTCGGAATCAGCGTCGTCACCACGCCGACATTGCCGTCCCAGCAGTCGTTCGTTTCATCGATAATCTCCATCAGTATCATATCCTTGCGTTCCTGCCATACTGCGAGTTCCTCACGGAACAGCCGCATATCGTAGCATTTGGTTCCGATCAGCACCGTTACATTGCCGTAGTCTTTGCGGTGATCCAGCACATAACGGATAAACGATCGCTGCGACACCAGTCCGATTCCGCCGCAGATAAATACGAGGTCTTTGCCCCTGGCCTCCTCCACCGGATAGACCGAACCAAACGGCCCGCGGATGCCCAGCTTTTGTCCAATTTTTAGTTTGTGAATCGCTTTGGTCAGGCTGCCGACGTTTCGCACCACCAGCTCGAAGCCCTTTTGTGTCGGCGAGGAGGAAATGGATATCGGCGCCTCGCCCAGGCCGGCAATGGATACTTCCACGAATTGCCCCGGCGTATGTTCCAGTTCTTTGCCCGAATCCAGTTCCAGGTGCATGTACAATTCCGTGCCGTTGAGCATCCGGCGCCTGGTAACCGTCGCCAACTCCGGCAGATAAATGTCTTTTTGCCCGTTACCGCAGCACTCACACATTATTGTATTCTCCTTGTTCTATTTCCAAGTCCACTTGATCAATGAATAAGGATAAATGATTATTGATTCTTAACTATTAAACACTACTG
>Ga0315279_10009954_pt1 | contig 11239 bp, 6 predicted proteins | sample YL17G06_20_MG_FD_203694 | JGI IMG/M metagenome (GOLD analysis project Ga0315279, IMG submission 203694) | Sediment microbial communities from Yellowstone Lake, YNP, Wyoming, USA - YL17G06_20 | ecosystem: Environmental > Aquatic > Freshwater > Lake > Sediment | place: USA: Wyoming | collected...
ACCCATACCCACAACTTGCCCCAATTTTTTCACACCTTCGGGGAGGGCGTGGGTGGGGGTGATACTGGATTAAGACAGGTTTTTTTTCATGCTGAAACCCCGCTAAATTTGAATCCAATGGCGAGGATAAGCATCTCAATTGATTGAGGGAAAAAATAACAAAAATAATAAAAAATAATAAAAATTTATTGACAAAACCTTTATAAAACCGTATAGTAAGGACGATATAACATAAAACGACGCCTTCGTTCTGACGAGGCAAAAAGATGATCAGGCCATTTGGCCTGATCATCTTTTTTATAATCTAAATGAAATCAGGAGGTTGGAAGATGATTTGCGAGGTGATTAAAATTGGCAGGGATTGCGCCTTCATGACCAAGAAGGGCTGCTCTTTTAATGGGGGGAAATGTTATCCGATTGTAGATCGCTGCCAGGGATGCGAGCGCGCGGCAGATTTTCCCACAGGGAAATTCTGCATCGCTTGCCCGGATCCGGCAGCCAAATGGTCCGCCCGTGACTGCAATCTGGCTACCCACGTCGTAAAGGAAAAAGCTCCGGAAGTGACCAAAGAGCTGAATCCTTTAAAAGCCTCCAAACGGAAAGCTGCTGGGAAAGCATAAGGTTCCGAGCAGTCAACCGCCCGAGAGCCGAATTAAAATCCCACAAATACAGGCCGATTTGAAAGTGTTGAACGCCGGCGGCTTTGGTTTGCCCGTCCATTCTTCCCTCCCCCCGTCGCGGGGGAGGGCTTCGTCGTGAGTTCCCTTCGGTCTGAGCTCAGGGTCGAAGACAGCCGAACGGTGAGGATGGGGGGGAATGCTGAATTTGCGGATGGTCGGGCATTGCCTCATGCGGGATATTTCATTTTTATTCATTCATATTCCGCATTCCGCACTCCGAATTCCGCATTTCGCGAATTCGTTCTTGACATTCGCTCGTCGTTGATCTAATGTAAATAAAATTGACGCGGGGTGGAGCAGCCTGGTAGCTCGTCGGGCTCATAACCCGAAGGTCCTTGGTTCAAATCCAAGCCCCGCTACCAAAGTTAAATCAAGGGGTTAGATGAAGAATCTAACCCCCTTTTTTATCCAGGCTTCCATTTCTCGATCAATTACCGCGGGAAAACAACTAAAGAGAAAAGAGTCGGGCGGCTAATCCTGGAGCCAGAGACGCGCAAAAGTTCTTAGAAATTCAGCCGGCGTGCAGACTATTATGGAAATATTGTGCCGGACCTCTTGCTTCAAGAAATACTTTTTATCTAACGTAATCAAATAGTCAACTTCTGATTCCATCGCTGCAGCAAGGATGGCTGCATCCTTGCGGTCAACGAGACTGGCAGCCTTTTCAACTGCTTTTGCTGGTGGGTCCTCGACCATTAAAAGGGCAAGATTCTGGATAAACCGTCGAAATTGAATTACTAAATTGAAAAGTTTGGCGGAAAAGTTTCGATCCGCTTCAACCAGGACCTGACGATTGACCACCATCTGGAGGATTTCAGCTTCGCAAAGATCCAGAACCGCGGCAGATGCTCCGGTTACCGACGCCACCCCGGCAATCAGAACGTTGGTGTCAATGAAAACCTTAATCCTTTGCGAGGGCTTCTTCAAGGTATCGTTTCCGTTGGGATTTTAGACCCGTCAGCAGATCTTCCAAAGTCAGCCCTTCGCGCTTCATTTCCCGCTCCATCTTCTTGGCCAACGAGGCTCGCTCCATTCGTTTGGGGGTCATCAACAAAACCTTCCCCACCCGGAAGAGGTAAATCGTGTCTTGCGCATCCAGACTCATTTCTTCCCGTATGTCTTGGGGAATGGTGATCTGCCCCCGGATTCTTACCTTCGCCGCTCTGGGAACGGTGGCCAAAGCTTTCATAAGGCTTCCTCCTTTTTCCAATTATAAGAATAAATCAGATTATGGGAAAAAGTCAAACCCTTTTCTGTGGAGGCGGAATTCAGATCATTCAGTCTTCTCGTTGTGAGTTTGGGGTCAAATCTTTAATCTTGGCAATGAGCGGAAGAAGACTCTAAAGTATCGCCATGGAAAGGCCGCTTCGCATCCAATTTGAGAACGCTTGCTATCCTATTACCTCCCGGTGGAATTCCCGGCAGAAGATCTTTGCCGATGATTTCGACCATAAAGCCTTCCTGGATCTTTCGGGGCGATCCCGATAGACTTACCAAGTTTAGGTTCTAGCTTATGTCCTGATGGCCAATCACTTCCGCCTGCTGATCAAGACCCCCTGGCCAATATTAAGGAATTTATGCGGCACTTCAAAAAAGTTCACCCCGCCCGTCGCAAACCTGTCAATTCGAACGATTCTACCCCGGTCACGCCGACCCCTTTCACATTGAAATCATAAATAAATACCTAAGCTTAACTTGAATTAGCGATTTTTTTGGTATAGATCAAAAAAAGACTAAATTTTCCCCGGAATTCTGACGATGAAAAAATAAGAAGGAGCTCTAAAGTCTGAACAAAATCGAAGGAATTGGTAAATAATAGCAAGGCAAGGGGCATCTGGGGATCAAATAAAGATCTGATGATGCCCCTTTTTTTGTCTTGGCGATTATCAAAATTTTTCAGCGTTGTCCGGTTAAGAAATTGCAATGACTGTATGAGGCAAAAAATGTGAAAAATATTTTGGAGATGGTGTCACTTTTGTCTTGACATCCAAGCAAAAGTTTGTAACTGCCACCTCGTAACTACTTGATATTAAAGGAGATTACGAGGATGCCCTACACCATCAAACCCAAAAACAAAAAAGAAAAAAGAAAAAAAACACCCTCATTTAAAAAATTGACCCAACCCGTGAATGACATCATGCCAAATATTTCACCCCTCAAGGCCCGTGGGAACAAACCCCTGCAGATGACCTTTGAAGACCAACTCAACGCCTTAATCTACTTTCACCTCGAAGAACACTCCTCCGGGCGGCATCTCCTGCAAGCTCTGAAAGAAGACGATTTCGCCCGCAACGAAATCGCCCCCCAGGAGGGGATCGAAAAGAGCAGTTTCTTCGAAGCTATCAATACCCGAGGTCTGGAACAACTCCTGGAGGTTTTTGAAGCCCTCTATCCCAAAGCCACCCGCATTCTCCCCCGGGAATCCAGCAACCTGGGAGATCTGGTCAGCATTGATGGGTCCCTGATCGATGCCGTTCTCTCCATGACCTGGGCCGACTACCGGGAGGGCGCTAAGAAAGCCAAAGTCCATGTCGGCTTTGATCTGAATCACTCCATTCCCTCCCGGATCTTCCTCACCGCGGGCAAGGCCGATGAGCGTCCTTGGGCCCACAAGATCCTAGCGCCAGGGCAAACCGGCGTTCTGGATCGGTACTACCAATGCCATAAGAACTTCGACCTCTGGCAGACCGAAGGAAAACACTTTGTCTGCCGGATTAAGGCCCGTACGAAGAAAACGGTTATCCGCCCCCTGGAAGTGAAGCCGGATAACTTCATCTTTTATGACGCCATCGTTCTCCTCGGAACCCCCGGTGTGAACCAAACCGCAAAAGAGCTGCGGGTGATTGCCTACCGGATTGGTCCCAAAGAATACTGGATTGCCACCGACCGGTTCGACCTTTCCGCCGAGCAAATCGCCACAATTTATAAGCTCCGTTGGAACATCGAAGTCTTTTTTGCCTGGTGGAAACGCCATCTGAAAGTGTACCATCTGATTGCCAGGAGTTGGTATGGGCTCCTGGTCCAAATTCTCTCAGGGCTGATTACGTACCTCCTTCTGGCGATTTATTGTCACGAGCAATACCGCGAAAAAGTGAGCATCAAAAGAGTCCGGGAGCTACGGATCAAGATCCAAAATGAAGCTCGCACCACAGAACTTATGGACCAGGAAAAACATAGTCCAGGCAATAACCAATTTTCAATCTCTGCAAAAACCTAACCGGACAATGCTGAAAATTTTTAAGAATATTGGCCAAAGATCCATGGGCCGGCAAATAATACGATAAGAGGAGATTAATCAGAAGCATATTCAGTTGAAATGATTCATCTTTAGTGACTTTAGCGCTGCTTCATTCACCGATAAAGGCAAACCACTCGAAAGGGTGGGACGCAAAGCTACTGGCCTAAATCCCGCTGTGGGCGGGATATGGTCGCAGGGTTGCCGGGCACATGACAGAACTTCCAAAGACTGCATGTCGCACGGTCTTACGGTCTTAACGAAAGGAAGGGTTGTCATGTTTTTGGCGAATATAAAAGGGTATCTCGGGAAAAGGAATCAATCCCGGGGTACCCTTTTATTTTTTGAGGTGTTAAAAAACTCCTGGAGGGTGCCGATGGAAAGTCTCTTTCAGTCCGTCATCACTGGCAAGGGGCGGTTCAGAAAGGTTTGTTTTCATGCCCCCCTATTTTCCGTGATTTTTATCCTGACTCTGGGTCTGTTCTGGGGAATCGAACCCATGGCCCAGGCTGAAGCGGCGGGGAAGATCAGCGTCCTGCGCACGGGGGAGCAACCCGGCCAGTATCTGGTCAAGAATGGCAAGCCCCTTCTCCTCATCGGGGACAACGTCACCCAGGGATGGGTGGAGTTGGGAGCCAACTTCGACCAGCGGACTTATGTCGATGCCCTGGCCTCCAGAGGACTGAATTTGTTGATGCTCTGGAGTTATATGGGCACTAATGCGGCCGGACAACAGGGGGATTCACGGATTGGCTACAACTCGCCGGAGATCTGGCCCTGGGCGGGGTCGCCAGACCAGCGGACCTTTGACCTCACCAACCTGAACCAGGCCTATTTTGACCGTTTGAAAGAGCTGGTGGCCTACGCCGAGAGTAAGGGGGTCATGGTCCTCATTACCGTCCATGACGGGTGGATCAAGGATCGCTTCGATCGTCACCCCTTTAATCCGGCCCTGGGGAACGGACCCCTGACCTATAACTACCAGTACGTGGAGCTGGCTGATTATGACCGGGAGATGCCGACCGCTTTCAGCTCTTCCTGGACCTGGCAGCAGAAGAACCAGCATTTTCAGGAGCGTTTCTGCGACAAGCTCATTTCCGAGTTAAATGCCTACTCCAACGTCATCTATGAGATGTTCAACGAGGGAAAGTGGTATGACGCGACCTTACGCAACAAGCATGAGCAGCACTTCTTGAAGTTTTTCCGGGCCCGCGGCGACAACCTTCTTTTGACCAACAGCGATGAAATCGTTTTGGATGATCCCCACAGCGACTCCAAGGTTGACGTAGTGACTTACCACGGGGATTGGACCGGTCGGTTTAATGATTTCCAGAGCGGGTTCAACCAGAGCCCGGCGAAGCCCTATCTGCTGAGTGAGCCGGTTCCGGGTTGGGATGGGTCCAATGTTTCCCTGGACACGATCCGGCGGAGTATGTGGGAAGTGGCCATGGCCGGAGCCGGTTGGGTCAACCAGAACGATCTCAGTTTCGGCTGGGACCCTTATGCGGGGTCTGCTTCCAAGGCCTCTCTCCGAGATCAAGCCTACGATTACGCCGGCAATTGTGCCCGCTTCTTCAATGGATCGGGGATGAGCTTCTGGAATATGAGGCCCAAGGGAAGTCTGAGCAGTACTGGAATCTGCCTCGCCCAGGAGGGAGGGGAGTATGCTGTCTATGCCCCCTCGGGAGGGTCCTTCACCCTGGATCTCTCCGCCGGAGCGGGGAAGACCTTTGCCGTTCATTGGTATAACCCCCGGACCGGGCAATTTGAATACCAGGACTCTGTGCAGGGAGGCAGCGGGATCGGTTTCACTTCTCCCGATCGAAATGACTGGGTGGTTTATTTGACCGCCAACTCATTGTCCGCCCCGATTCCTTCCACCGAGGCTGTACCGCAGGATTTCCTGCTGGAAGAATCTCTGGCCACCCGGCCTGCTTCGGCCACGGTTAAGGGAGGAACCTTCACCTCGGAAGGATGGAAAACCACCTCCAACAGCGATTATCTTGAGTTCCACCTCTCCAGCATCCGCAAAGGCTCCGTGGAGTTCGATGTCAAAGGATGGAGCAAGAGCGCCAAGGTATTCAATGACCCTGACCATAAATATCACTTCTTCGGCATGTGGGATGGCTCCTGGACCGGACAGACCGGAACCGCCCAGATCAAATACAACCCGTATAAAGCCCACCTGCGGGTCTATGGATTTGACCAAAAGACCGATGGAACCCTGGATTATACCTATTACAGCATGCTGAAATTGCGTTTGAATGTCCGTGCCTTCACGGATGGGGGGGAGACTGACCCCAATGCCTTTGAGTGCTATGCGAACCCCGATAGTTATCCCCAGGGGAGTTGTGTGGACCAGGGAATTCGCACCCTCTTTAGTTGGGATGCTACCCACACCTATCATTTCAAAATCGAATGGGGCGATGGGGCGATGCGCTGGTACATGGACGGGCAGGAGATCACGTATTACGACTACAGCCGTATCGGGAAGGACGCTTATGATCCAGCCGATCATGTAATCCGAATTGGCTCGGTCTTCTACCCGGTGCCTCTGGGAACAATCTACTCGAACCTGAAAGTCTCCGCGGGAGAAAGTTCTGCGCCTTCCACCTGCAGTCAGCTTGGGGGTACTCCCTGTTCGACGGGGAAAACCTGTGCGGGCGGTCAGTATGTGAACTCTTCAGATTATGGCGCGCTGTGCTGCGTGGGCGGAACCTGCCAGGATCCGGCTTCCCAGAACCATCCCCCGGTGGCTTATGGGAGTTCTATTAGCACTTTCCAGAACACCCCGGTCAGCGGGACATTGAGTGCGAGTGACCCGGAGGGTAATGCTCTGACCTATATAATCGTGAACAAGGCCTCCCTGGGGGCGGCCAGCATCACCAACGCGAAGACTGGAGCTTACACTTACACTCCGAATTCCCAGGTGACGGGGGCGGATATGTTCACCTTCAAGGTGAATGATGGGCAAGCCGACTCCAATGTGGCCACGATGCAGGTCACTATCCAAGCTTCCCCTTCTTCTCCCCCGACCGGTTCTTTAGTAGTGAGTAATGTGAAGGCGGCCAGCGGTCGGGCTTATGCGGTGGAGCAGGGGTTGAAGAATGGAGTGAAATGCTATAATGACCGGGATTTTGTCTATAGTGAAGTTCCTTCGTCCCTGGTAGGAGCAGCTTACATCAAGACTGCCAATGATGACAAGATGAGCAAGGGGAGCCAGTTCTTAAGCTTCGCCGTAAATCAGGATGTAACGGTTTATGTGGCCCATGACAATCGGCTGACCGCCAAACCCGATTGGTTGAAGACTTTCAGCGCGGCGGGTATGGGGATTCGGACGGACAAGCCCTTCAGCCTGTTCAAGAAGGATTTCCCAACTGGGACGGTAGTTTTGGGAGGCAACCAGATCGGAGATATAAACAGCAGCAGCATGTACACGATGATTCTGGTGGGCAAAGGAACAACTTCGTCTCCCACGAACAATCCTCCGGTGGCTTACGGTGGAACGATTCTGATTGCTGAAGGGACGGCGGTCAGTGGGACCCTCAGCGCCAGCGATTCCGACGGGGATGTCCTGACCTATCTAATCGTGACCAATGGCTCCTTGGGGACGGCCAGTATCACCAATGCCTCCAAGGGGACCTACACCTACACCCCCAAAGCAGGGGCCAGCGGGACCGACCCGTTCACCTTTAAGGTGAATGATGGGAAGGCGGACTCCAACGTGGCGACCGTAAAGGTGACGATTCAGGCTTCTACTCCGCCGCCCTCCAGCCTGGAGGTCCGGAATGCGAAAGCGGCCAGCGGTCGGGTTTATGCGGTGGAGCAGGGGTTAAAGAATGGGGTGAAGTGCTATATCGATCGAGATATTGTCTATGGAAACGTCCCTTCGTCCCTGCAAGGGGCCCCCTACATCAAGACCGCCAACGACGACAAGACGAGCAAGGGGAACCAGTTCCTTAGCTTCGAGGTGAACCAGAATGTGACGGTCTATGTGGCCCATGACAACCGGTTGGCCAAGCCCGATTGGCTGAATAGCTTCAGCGCGACGGGTTTGGGCATTCAGACGGACAAGCCGTTCAGCCTGTTCAAGAAGGACTATCCAGCCGGAGCCGTTGTCCTGGGCGGCAATCAGACCGGAGACCTGAACAAAAGCAGCATGTATACCGTAATAATTGTTGGAAAATGAACCCCTTCTTCCCCGGCAGGGAAAACCGGACCCCTGATCGGGGAAGGAAACCTGAAGGGTTTGATTGGGGAGGGGGTAAAGACATTCAAGGCTGAAAACGTCCGGGGCATTGCTTTTCAGGAGCAATGCCCCGGACGTCGTTAGAGGAAATTACCGACCGTCAGATAAACCCCAAGAGCCTGATAAAGGCAAACCGCTCGATCGGGACGGCCCGTCCACCCCTTTCCTTTGGGGGAGCCGGGAAAGACATTCCGGTGGATACAACCTCTTAGATGAGCGACCCTATTCAACTCAGAGCTTGGGCCTACCTCTCAATTCACTTCAATCCATCCTTTGAAGAAGGAGATTGCCTCAATTCCATCAATTTCAATATGAAAGTTTCATTTCCCGACTTATACCGGCCTTCCGCCGGGATTGTTTGGGAAAGCTTCCGGTAATACCGGTTTCCCCGCTCTTCCGCCAGGGGATTCTCGTATTCCGGGCCCACCGCCGGCCAGGTATAACCCGGTGAAAGGAAATAAGGCCGGGAAGGGTAATAATAGGATATATCCTTCAAGAACCCGTAATCCGGGTCACTCGGCCGATAGACGAAAGAACTTCCCGAGTAAGAAATCCAGGGAGCATTTTCGTAGGGCATCATTTTCCCAGAGGCGAGCCAGGATTTTCCGTAGGCTTGAATACTGAAAGAGGTGCTCCCGGATTTTTTTAAGGCTGTTGAGCATTTCGTGCTGCAACCCAAAACCGCCGAGTCGGGGGCGTTATCAAGATCGATATTGTCTTCATAGACCCGGTTTCTAAAGAACGCGTTGTACGGTCCGTTGGCGCCGTGTTCATTATCCGCTTCGATGAATTCCACGATGTTGTGTTCGAATAAGTTAGCGTAAGGATACCGACCGTGGAGGCAGATGTCCGAGTCGGGATAGACGATGTCGCCCAGGTATTTCACGTAATAGGTTGAATGTTGCTCTCGCGAATAATTGAAGGCATAAATGTTGGCATTGGCACCCGTACCGATTCCCATCGCATGGCGGACCCTTCGGAAAACGTTGTTTTCAATCAAGCAGTTGGTCGTGCTCTCTCCCACCACCGTCCCATAGCCATAGGAATTTCCTCCATAAAAACGGGCTTGGTGTAAATAGCAGCCGCTGACTTCTAGGTGGGAACTCTTGCTGATGAGAATGTGATGCCGGGTAGTCAGCTCGGACTCTACCCCTCGGACCCAACAGTTTACCGCATGGGTAAACTTGATATTGATCCCGCTCCCATAGTGGTTTTCAGCCGATTTCGGAGAATCGACTCGATAGATTTTAAGGTTTTCAATCCCAATGTTGGAAACCGGTTGAAACTTTTGCACCATGAGGTTTAGGCTGACTGAATAATTCTTAGAGGCTTCATCTTTCATTTGGAATCCGGGGGAGATGTTTTCCAGTTGGGTGATTTGCCCCACGACAGCGCCGCTTTCAGCCGGGAAATTATCTTCCCAGAAATGAATCCAATCTCCCGCGGCAAAGCAATTGTCGCCGTTGGTTCCCTCCGGGCACCGGGGCAGAACAGACGTCACGATCACCCGGTCTCCCTTGAGGATATCCGGGGAAGCATCACCGACTCGGGAGCGTGGATTCAGGTTGTATGCCGAAGATTGTGGGGATCCATAGATGTCGAAGCAGTTTCCGTCTTGGCCCACGTTACATTCGATCAAGGTGCGATTCGTTCCTTCTGTTCCCGCTCCTTGGAAGATGATATTGCTGTCTCCGGGTCCCAACACAATGGGGGATTTGATCCGATAGGTTCCCGGAGGGAAATAGATGATCGAGGTCTGGCGATGATCACGCCAATTCTGCCGGGCTCTGTTCAAAGCCTCGGCAATCTGGGCATCCATGGGTACCCCGGGCACATACCCTGGCAACGAAGTCACATCAATATAAACATCTGCTGCTGCCGGGGTTTCCGGAGTAAGGCCCGACCGGGTTGAAGGCAGGAGCCCGGCATTTCTCCAATTCACCCGGACTGATTCAGGGATGTGGCCGGTGCTGTTGTACAGAACCGGCGGATTATAATTTTCAACAGTAGCCGTAACGAGGTTGGAGGAAAAATGATAGATTCCTCCCGACGAATCCCGGTAATTTAGAATAGCCCGCAGGGTATAAGTGTGGTTACTCTCCAGGTTATATTTAGCCGATCCACACTCGATATTCCCATGAATGTTATCCCAGTTGTAGGCCGGGGGGCGATTTTCTTCATCGGTAATCCAAATTGTGCCACCGTCTGCTGAGTATTGGGTGGTCACCGAAACAGCCTCATGTCCTTTCCCGAGGCTTATCTGGTATTCCATGCGAAGCCCGAAGCCAAAAGGGTCGGGAAAGGCATAGGGGTAGGCTTTATCGATTTTGATGGAGGTCTGGATCAATGACCGGGGATCACAATTCCCCCATTGATAACAAGTTGAGGTCTGTCCATTATCACCCGTACACGAAGTATTGCAATAACTATCTGCATTGCAAACGTCCGAGCAATAAGGAGGCAGGGGCAAGGCGTCGTTAGTGCAGAACAGAGGAAAGAACAGAAGAAGGGCTACCAAAACAACTTTGTTAAATTGCAACGTTGAGCTTTTCATGAATCCCTCCTTAGAAAGTTGCCCCTATGCCCTAAAGAATTTAATTTCTCCAAAGGGAAAGCAGGGTTCCATTTTGCCCGCTACTCGGTCAATTTTATATAGTAGAATTTGACTACTTTATAAAGCTTTCGACCCCATCCATGGGAAATGCCCGTCTTGGTATACCTCGCAGTTGAGTCATTTAAACTGCGTTGCGAGATGATATTAGGCTTTGTCCCTATTGAGTCCGTCCAAGATTTGCTTGTACCCAAAGAATCAATCGGGAAAATTATCGCTATATGATTACCCAGAGTGTCAGCGGCCACGGTGAAGTATCCAGCGGCTGCCTTTTTTTGGGCTCCTTCGGACGTCGTTTCGTTGGCATTTGTCTTAAACCATTTCCCCAATGATTTAGCAGTAGTATTCGAGTAGTCCAAAGAATCGGGGAATGCCACGCCGGCTTTGTTTCCGGCATCAAGAACAAAATCCGCACAGTCGTCGTGGCCTGCCTTATTATGTTCCTCATGCGTACTAGCGAGAGC
>Ga0315279_10009956_pt1 | contig 11239 bp, 8 predicted proteins | sample YL17G06_20_MG_FD_203694 | JGI IMG/M metagenome (GOLD analysis project Ga0315279, IMG submission 203694) | Sediment microbial communities from Yellowstone Lake, YNP, Wyoming, USA - YL17G06_20 | ecosystem: Environmental > Aquatic > Freshwater > Lake > Sediment | place: USA: Wyoming | collected...
GGACAAAGCGAAATGACATCAAGGAGCTTAGATCGACTCTTTCTTGGCTGAGCATCCACATTTTGACTTGGAGGTCCTCCCTCACTATCACCCTGAGCTAAACCTCGTTGACCGTTTTTGGAAACAACTGTGCTATGAAGTGACCACCAACAAATATTTTCCTTCGATAGACGATATGTTCTTTGCAATACGAAAACAACAAAGGCATAGGAGACCACAAAAATTATCACTTTATGTAAAAATATTTAATGCCGTTAATTTAGATTAGAGAATCTATTAAACATAAATGTTATCAGTTTAATGAGGGAGAGTATTTCCCCGAGAGGAGGCACGAGATGGTAATCGGCCACAGAACCTTTGGTGAGGGACCAGAAAAGGTGATTGTGTTACACGGTTGGCATATGGACCATACGGTCTTTGAGCCCATGTTTCCTGCAATGGACACAGAAAAGTTCACCTATGCATTTATCGACTACCGGGGCTATGGTTTGTCCAAACATATGAAGGGTGAACATACTATGCAAGAGATCGGGCGAGACACTATTGGGCTCGCTGACCATCTCGGATGGAATCGCTTCCACCTGATTGTCCATTCTATGGGAGGGATGGCTATTCAATGGGTCATGGTCAATGCAACCGCACGCGTCAAAAGTGCCGTGGCCATCACCCCTGTCCCTGCGAGCGGAGTCCCTCTTGAAGGAGAGGAATTGGAGTTATTTGAAAAGGCGGCTGAGGTCATCAAGAATAGAGGGACTATCCTGATGGAAAGCACAGGGAACAGGCATAGTAAGGCTTGGGAACGAGCCATGACTCAAAGATCAGTTGAAACCACCACTTCGGATGCATTCGCCGATTATTTCAAGGTATGGTCAAAAACCAATTTTGTGTCTGACGTGGAAGGTCTGAAAACGCCTATCAAAGTCATTGTTGGAGAGCACGATCTCCATCTTACACCTGAGGTTATGAGGCAGACATTTTTAAAGTGGTATCCGAATGCTGAGTTGGAGGTCCTGCGCAACTCGGGTCATTATCCGATGTTGGAAGTACCGATTAATCTCGCTACAGTCTGCGATGCCTTTATGTGGGCGCATAGATAAATGAGGTTCTTCTTATTAAATGCTTAGGCAATAAAATTATATCAATGGAGAATTGGTGGATTGTGAGATGAAATGGCAAAAGTGAAGCTAATTAGGTAGAGGATTTGATCTGACGGAATTTGCGAGGGGCTGCGAACCAGACGAGGAGGACAGAGATCAAATTGAGGAGGATAACAAGGACAAAGGCCCAGAAATAAGGCCCAGAAATAATTCTGGGTTTGATCGAAGATATATCCAGCCAACCAGACTCCAACGGCAGCCCCTATTCCGATGCCACCTTCCACCATTCCATAGATCAATCCAAAGCTTTTCCCCTTATAGATGTCTCCTGTGATGGACATGACCATCGGAGTCGTAACGCCCCATCCAGCCCCGAAGAGGAGTGCAAATAGGTAAAGAAGGATTACGGAATGCATATATTGAAACAGGATGAGGAATAGGACTCCTGATGAGAAACAGGCCCCTCCAATGGTAAAGGTGATCTCCCTGCCCATTCGATCGGAGAACCATCCCCAGAATGGCCTAAACCCAGCAGAGAAGGCGCCTAAACCAGCGAAAAGAGAGGCTGCCCACAGTTTATCCATACCCAAATCGACGAGATATCTTACATGGTGAACGATGATGATATAAACACCAGTAGTAGTAAAAGAGGTGAAAAGGACGACCGACCAAAATCGGGCCGTTTTAAATATCTTCCTCAGGGTCCAATCATTTTGAATTTTGAATTGGCTGATGGGTTGATCATTCCTCCTCTTCTGATGACTCGCTTGGTCCGAACCAGTGGCAAGGTCCCCATCAGGAAGGAGGCCTATTTCTTGAGGTCGATGCTTCAATAAAATTGCGTTGAGAGGAAGAGGAATGGCGAGAATGAGTAGGGAGAGGATGAAATAGGCAAAACGCCATCCCCAGAAAGAGATCAGATATTGTGTGAGTGGGATCAGTATGAGGATTCCAATTCCGATTCCCACACCAGCAAGGCCATTGGCTGTACCCCTTCTTTTCTCAAACCAATGAGCAAGGATGACCGTAATGGGAGCAATACTGAGGCAGGTCACGCCCATTCCAACAATCACACCAAAAAAGAGGTAAAATTGGATAAGCGTTTGAATTTGAGTACAGAGAAAAAGTCCCAAGCCTGTCAGAATGATCCCTGGTAGAATGACCTTGCGAGGTCCGATGCGATCAACAAGAGTTCCAATGATCGGTGCCATGACCATATAGACAAGCATTGCAATGGACTGTGCGCCGGCGGCTTCTGCCCGGCCCCAGTGGAAATGGTCAATGAGGGCGACGAAGAAGACGGAGAAGGTGGTCCGGATGCCAAACCAGAATGCCATGGATATCATGGAGAGGACGGTGATCACCCAGCCATAATAAAATCTTCTTTGTCGACGGGAAGACACTTGTTCCATGGTTAAAAACAAATCTAATATTTTTAAGTTCTTCGGTCAAGAAAGAAAATTTATTGAAAATTTCTTGATTTCTTTTTATTTTTTTGTTAATGATTCAGAGAATTTAATTGTAGGAGGGGAGCTTTGAAAACCTTGTTTAGATATTCCATCATTTTCATGGTGCTTCTTCTTTTGATCTCTTGTGCAGGAGGAAGCAAAACCGAAAAGAAAGATAAAGCTGTCAGCCTTGATGAATATTTCCAATTGGCCTTTGTCGCTGCAGAGCGGGGGAACTTGGAGGAAGCTGTTTCCGAATACGAAAAAGTTTTGAAATTGGATTCAAAGAATGCAAAAGCCCATCTCAATCTTGGCATTGTCTATGGAAGACAGGGGAAGTGGAAAAAGGAGATTGCGGAGTATGAAAAAGCGATCCATATTGACCCCAAATTCGCCGAAGCCTATTTCAATCTTGGAATAGCCTATCAAGGAAGAGGAAACCTCAAAGAGGCGATGTCCCAGTATCAGAGGGTGCTTCGAATCTATCCCAATTATATCGAAGCCCATACCAATCTTGGAGCTATATACTTCAGACAAGGCCTGTTAGATCAGGCCCTTGCCGAATATCAAAGGGCGGTTGAAATCAAACCGGAATACGCAAAAGGTTATTACAATATCGGGAGTGTCTATCGACAAAAGAAAAAGACGGAAGAGGCGATCGCTTCCTTCGAAAAAGCATTGGAAATCAATCCAAAGTATGCAGAAGCTCACTATGCTCTCGCTGTCATCTATTATGAGAGAAGGGAATTTAATTTAGCCATCGAACATGCGGATCAGGCAGGAAGATCGGGAATTGTGGTCGATCCTAAATTTTTAGAGCGACTCAAACCCTATCGGTAAACATTTCTAAGTCTGAATGATTTATTCAGATCCGCCCTCACCATTTTCCCAAACCTTTATTTTTGTAAACTGAGCTCTGAAATAATCATGGACTACCCGAGGCAGGCTTCCAAAAATTTAGAAGGCGGTCTTTATAGAACCTTATAATGGGTGTTTTTCAGAGCTATCTTAATCCCTTAGTTTCAGGGGTCTCCCGTCATTAGAGTTTGCATAGAGTGATCCGACTGGGATGCTGAAAAAGCTTTATAGCGGAAACCTCTTGTCGCACACTCCGATGGACGAAATAGTCCTAAAAAGGATTACTTACTTGGTGATGAATGTTACCCATAACCTCTTAACGATCCGCTTGATAAAGCTTTGGAAGTATCCCAGTCGGATCATCAGAGTTGAAACATCATCCTTGTTCCCTATAATAAGGAGTCCATAATTGACAAGACATAGCGTTATTCCCGCGAAAGCAGAGATTTTAATGTGGCATATGATTTTACATTTAAAGCCAATATTTTCAAATACAAGGGCATATTCGAGACAATAGATTTACGCGCCCCATTTTCAGTAAAATAAAATATGGCGGTGATTTCTGGAGCCGAGTTTTCTGGTAGAACAGGGAACACCCTAAAAATAGGCTCCTGGGAATCATGTTTTTAAGAAAATCGCCATAATTAATTGGACACAATTGTGGCATAATTCTTATAAAAAATATAAAGGGATGCCCTAAACGTAAAATAAACTGTACCATTAAAATCTCTGCGAAAGCGGGAATCCAGGAGAAAAGACTGGATTCCTGGTTAAGCCAGGAATGACGAAGAAGGCAAGTGTCTATACAATTATGGACTGATTAGTAACTTAGGGATTACGAGTTCTCAAACTTTTTTCTTGACATGGATCCAATTGATTTTCTAAAATTTTAGAACAAAAGTTCCATTGGCCCTAAACGTCTTGGGCCCTGACAATCGTTTCTCTCTGAAGATGATGATGGATGTTTTAAAAGAGATGAAGAAGAGTGCAACTCGTATTTCAACCAAACTAATAGAGGCTAATCAAAGAGAAGGGTCCAAGTGAATGTCAAATATTTGATCAACAGGGCATCCGAGGAATTCCCTGATCACATGGCCGTAATTTACCAAAATATTCGAAGGACGTTTGGTAACTTGAATAGGAGGGTCAATCGTTTCGCCAATGGCCTTCTTGGGTTAGGAATTAAAAAAGGGGATAGGGTCGGGATGTTGTTAAAAAACTGTTGTGAATTTGTTGAAATCGACTTTGCGCTGTCAAAGACAGGAATCGTTAGGGTTCCTCTCAATGCACGATTAACCAGCAGCGAGCATGAGTATATGTTAAATGATTCAGGGGCAAATACTTTGATCTTTGGAGAAGAATTTAGTGATTCGATTCTAAAAATTAAGCCAAATTTAAAGACGGTCAAAGAATTCATACGAGTTTCGGAAGGATTTATAAAGGAAAATGTTCTGGATGCTTTTGATTATGAAGATCTGATTAAGAAAAACCCTCAGGATGAACCGATCGGTGAGATTGGAGAAGAAGATCTGCATACCTTATTTTATACTTCAGGGACTACAGGAAAACCAAAAGGAGCCATGCTGACCCAGAAGTCATGGGCCAATGTGGCCATTAATCTCATTTTGGATTACGGCCCCATCACTGAAGACGATGTGATCCTAAACCTCCAACCTTTGAGCCACGGGGCTGGCTTTTTTGTGCTTCCCTTCTTCATCAGAGGAGCAACGAATGTCCTTGTACCCGAATTTAACCCCTCCCTCATCTTCGAGACGATTGAACGGGAGAGGGTGACAGTTCTCAAATTGGTACCCACCATGCTTTATCGACTCATGGAGTCGCCTGATAAGACCCGATACGATCTGAGCAGTCTTCATTCAATTATCTATGGTGGCTCTCCGATTGCTGTCCCAAGGTTAATCGAAGCGATCCAATTTTTTGGAAAAAAACTTGCACAGCTCTATGGACAAGCTGAAGCGCCAATGTGTATTTCTACTTTGTCGAAAAGGGATCACATCCTTGAAGGAGCAGAAGAGATCGTCAAGAGATTAAGTTCTGCTGGGAAACCTTGTGTGAATGTAGAGGTCAAAGTGGTCGATGAAAACAGGAGGGAATTACCGCCTGGAGAGGTCGGGGAGGTGATTGTGAGAGGATATCATATGATGAAGGGTTACTGGAACCTTCCCGAAGCAACGGCTGAAGTGCTGCGAGATGGGTGGGTTTATACGGGTGACCTTGGATACTTTGACTCAAATGGTTATATCTTTTTAGTCGATAGGAAGAGAGATGTGATTATTAGCGGTGCCTTCAATATCTATCCTAAAGAAATTGAAGATGTGATCGTCACTCACCCGAAGGTCAAAGAGGTTGCGGTCATTGGTATTCCAGATGAAAAGTGGGGGGAGGCGGTTAAGGCTGTGGTGGTTCCCAAAGAGGGAAAACGGGTCACGGAGGAAGAGATTATTGATTATTGCCGTAATCGTATGGCCAGTTTCAAGAAACCAAAGACGGTGGATGTGGTCGAAGAGTTACCTCGGAATCCTTATGGGAAAGTCTTAAAAACAGCCCTGAGGGAGCCTTATTGGAAAGGTTTTGATAGAAGAATTCATTAATGGCACCCCTTCACCCTCTCCCTTTCAGGGGGAGGGGAGGGTGGGGGTAGAAGCCGATGTGGAATGAAAAAGAGATAAAAGAGATCAAGAAGGATTGGGAAGAGAGGTGCCTAAAACCGACCTTGGATGCTCAATCTGAGCGGAGGGAGAGGTTTCTCACGGATATCGGTTTGAACATTGAACGGGTTTATACCCCTCTCGATCTTGCCCGAATGGATTTTGATTATAAAGAGGATCTTGGGTTTCCAGGTCAATACCCTTTTACTCGTGGTATTTCACCTGTGATGTATCGCAGTGAACCATGGGTGATCAGAGCCTATTCAGGTTTTGGAGAATCCCAAGGCTGTAATGAGCGGTATAAAAAATTGGTTGAGTGGGGCGTCGATGAGATTGTCATGGCAGTAGACCTTCCTACGCAAGTCGGGTATGATTCAGACCACATCATGGCAAGGGGAGAAGTTGGGAGAGCGGGAGTGGCTATTGATACCCTCCGAGACATGGAAATTCTATTTGAAGACATTCCTTTAAACAAATTGAAACGCGTGAGTATGTTGGGCAATTCGTTCGGTCCTGTTGCCTTGTCTCTTTTTATTGCTTTAGGGGAAAAGTGGGGGTTGAAACCATCAGATTTCGTCGTTGATCTCCAGAATGATATTCTGAAAGAATATGTGGCGAGGGGAACATATATCTTTCCTATTCAACCCTCGGTGAGGATTACAACCGATGTGATTGGATATTGTGCTAAGAATGCCCCCCATTGGTATCCATGCACTCTTTGTACTAATCATATGAATGCTGCTGGAGCAGGATCGATCAAAGCGACCTCATTTGCCTTAGCCAACGGGATTTGTTACATCAATCATCTCCTGGACAAAGGCTACAACATCGATGAGATCGCTCCCCTCTTTACCATGTTCTTAGATGAAAGGTCAGATTTTTTTGTTGCGATCTGTAATTTTAGGGCGACGCGCAGGGTCTGGGCGAAGATTATGAAGGAGAGGATGAAAGCACAGGATCCCAAATCGATGGCCTTGAAGATTACCGCATACTCTCATGGTGGAGAGACATTCCTTGAGCCTCTCAATAATATCGTCCGAATCACATTGGCTGCCTTGGCTTATGTATTAGGAGGTGTTCAGTTTCTTTATAATGCATCTTATGATGAAGTTTTAGGTACTCCGACTGAGGAGTCGGCAAAGATAGCCGTGAGGACCCAACAGATTTTAGCCCATGAATTAGGGATCAAGAATACGGTTGACCCTCTCGGGGGATCCTATTTTATTGAAAGCCTGACAAGTCAAATTGAAAAGAATATCTATGAGGAATTTCTAAAGGTGGACTCCTTGGGCGGGGCGATCGCAGCCATTGAAAAGGGTTATTATCTTTCTGCCATTATGGACGGGGCGATTAGACGACAAAAAGAATTTGACAGGGGCGAGAGGGTGGCCATTGGGGTGAACAAATACAGGATTGAATCGAAAATTCCATTTGGAGCCTTTCGAATCGATCCAACCATAGAACAGAAGCAGATTGAGCGATTAAATCAAGTGAAGAAGGAGAGAAACGCTAAAGCGGTAAGAGAAGCATTAGAATTTGTTCGAGAAGTAGCAAAAGGGGATGAAAACCTTGTGCCGCCTGTTTTGGAGGCTGTTCGGGCCTATGCGACCGTAGGTGAGATTTGCAATGTATTGAGGGATGTATTTGGAGAATATCAAGGGAGAGAATACTTTTTACCTAAATAATAATGCTCATCTATGCAGAGGAAAGCCAGAATATTAATAGGAAAAGTAGGGTTGGATGGTCATGAAGTAGGAGCAAGGGTTGTTGCGAAGGCTTTATCCGATGCCGGTATGGAGGTGATCTACACAGGTCTTCGTCAGACCCCGGAGATGATTGTCAAGGTAGCGATTGAAGAAGGCGTGGATTTGATTGGTATTAGTATCTTGTCTGGTTCCCATATGACATTTCTCCCAGAAATCATCAGGTTGCTGAATCAATATGAAGTAAATGATATCGCATTTATTGCAGGTGGGATCATTCCGGCAGAGGATATTCATGAACTAAAACAGATGGGTTTGAAGGAAATCTTTCTGCCTGAAACGCCAACCTCGGAGATTGTGAATTTTATCAAGAATCTCATTGGAAAAAATTTGACATCGGAGGGATAAATTTGGATGAGATTGTTATAGTGAATGGAAAGAGAACCCCCTTTGGCAGATTTGGGGGATCCCTACGCGATATTCCATCTGTTGAGTTAGGCGGATTTGTGATTAGAGAGATCATGAAAGATTTACCTATTGACGAAAAGGAAATAGATGGGGTGATCATGGGCCTATGTTTACCTGGTGCAGGGTTGTCTCCAGCGAGGCAGGCTATTCTTGCTGCTAAACTTCCTGTGGAGACCAATGCCTTTACAGTGGATCGGGCCTGCTGCTCTGCATTGACCGCTGTGGGAATAGGGATGCAATTGATTCTAAGGGATCAAGCCTCCATCCTGATTGCAGGGGGGATGGAGAATATGAGTCGAACGCCTTATTTGATCCCGCAGATGAGATGGGGGGCGAGATTGGGAGATCTGACCATCAGCGATGAATTGGTGATCCGCAATTCCTATCTCGATATGCCAATGGCTAAATATGCAGGGGAGGTTGCCCTTGAGAAGGGAGTAGGTCGAAGGGAGCAGGACGAATGGGCACTTCGAAGCCATCAACGGTGGGCAGAAGCTCAAGCTCAGGGTAAATTCAAAGAAGAGTTAGTTCCGATAGAGATCGACTCGCAGAAAAAAGAGAAGTCTTTTTTAGAATATGATGAGCATCCCAGGCCGGACACGACGATTGAAAAACTTTCTGTATTAAGACCCGTTTATGGAAGTCCAACCGTGACTGCCGGTAATGCATCAGGTATTTCGGATGGTGCGACGGCAACCATTTTGATGAGAAAAGAGGAGGCGAAAAGGAGGGGTATATTGCCCCTCGGGAAGATCATTGCGTACTCCCCTATTTGTGGGGAACCCCGTGAGTCTCCAGTCATACCTGCCTTAGCCATTAAAGAAGTTTTAAGTAAAGCCGATCTGACATTGGAAGATATGAAGCTCATCGAAATCAATGAGGCCTTTGCAGCAATGCCTCTGGTCAGCAGTTTGGTCCTTTCTGACTTTGACCGTAAAAAGGCTGAAAAAATTAGAGAAAGGCTGAATGTGAATGGTGGGGCCATTGCGATAGGTCATCCCATAGGAGCGACGGGGGCGAGATTGTTAATGAATATGATCTATGAATTGAGGCGACGGGGTGGAGGCCAAGGGGTGATCGCCATCTGCGGAGCAATCGGCCAGGCTGATGCAGTCATTGTGGAGGTGTAAACCTTAACGTTGCGTTGGAAAAGCGGCCAGATGTACTTCCCAACCTTTACAAAGCGGTTTTATTGTAAATTTTATGGGTAACATTCCATGTCACCTAATGCGGCCTTTGTAAAATGTTTGGGAACTTTTTGGATAAACGTTCAAAGGTGCCGCTGTAAAGGTTTTTCAGCACACCAGCCCGCTTATTGTCCACTTTTTATGCATCATCCTGGTAAGCCCCGTTAGAAAGGACGGGGCTTTAATCCCGCCCTCAAGAATGAGTGGACATTTTCTTTTAAAACCCTGCCATGAATGGTAGGGCTTTCTAACGGGGTAAAGAGAGGAGGAAGGTCATTTTATGAGAATTTGGTGGCAGAGCAGTACTTCGATCCATACTAAAGAATTAACCGATTATCGAGAGGCATTGACGAAACATCTTAACTACGTAAAAAGGGAGGATACTGAAATTTCGGTCAACGGCGTTGAAAAAGGTTCATTGGATCTACATTTTAATTCCACAGTAGCTTTGAACAGTTTTGCCCCAGGGGGTGTCCTCGACAAGCTGATTCAGGCTGATCGAGAAGATTATGACGGAGCTGCCATTGGATGTTTTTTAGACCCTGCCTTACAGGAGGCAAGGGAGTTAACAGATATTCCTATCTTTGGGCTAGCCGAGACTTCGATCCATATGGCCTGCATGTTGGGTAACCGGTTTTCTGGAATCGCATTCTGTGATAAACAGGCTCAATACTATGATGCAGTGGTTCGAAAATATGGATTGGAAAGCCGTGCAGTTCCATTTGCATCTCTCGGGATCGATCTTGAGCAGGTTCAGAAAGGGTTCTCCGATCCAACGGAGATCATGGATCTTTTTAGAAAATCGATTAAAAAGTTGTCGGCCTCTGGAGCAGAAGTCATTTTACCAGCCTGTGGATGTGTGAACACGATTGTGGTGAGAGAGAAGATTACCGAAATGGAAGGGATGTTGATTCTTGATATCAATGCCTTGCTCTTAAAAATAACGGAGGCAATGGCTGAGTTTTATAAGCTGACAAAGGTGAGCCGAAGCCGCAAACTCCTTTACCAGAAACCGACATCTGAAAACATAAAAAATATTCTTCAAATATATCATTTCAAGTTGAAATGAATGCTAAAGCGAGTGTGACATCTCTGAAATGCTAAAAACCAAATATAAAGGAGGATGGAAAAATGGTGAAGATGGCATCGAAGTTAATATTTGGACCAGGTCGTACGGATCTCAGGGAGGATATCAACATCCCGCGCATGCGAGAGGAACGAGCGGCTCGCATGAGGGCCATTCTCAAACGGGAAGGAATTCCCTCTCTTTTAGTAACCTACGAGCCCAATGTTCGTTATCTTACAGGTTTTTCATGGGCAGAATTTATGTCCTTTCTCTCTTATGCGCTTTTCTTTGCCGAGCATGACCCCGTCATTTTTGCCCATGCCGGTAGCTATCACCAAATGCCCGATCAGATGCCTTGGATTAAGCACTGGCGAATTGGTAGGAGTTGGTTAGTAGAGATTTGCGGCCCGGAAGCCACTCGGGAGGAGGTAGGATTATTTGCGAGGGAAATCCGCGAGGAACTAAAAAACCGTGGACTGGATAAGGAGAAGTTGGGGATTATAGGCTTTGACGAAGTGGCCAGGGAGGGACTAAGGAGGACAGGGCTTACTCTTGTAGAGGCGTGGCCCCTCCTTTTGGAGGCAAACAAAATAAAGACCCAGGATGAGATCAATTGCTTTAAAATGGTTGCTTCATTCCTGAGTTCTGGATGGCAGCGGGTCATTGAAGCCTGTAAGATTGGCATGACCGTTGCCACACTACGGCGGACCGTCATGGATGCGATGGCGGACGCAGGTGCAGAA
>Ga0315279_10009958_pt1 | contig 11237 bp, 11 predicted proteins | sample YL17G06_20_MG_FD_203694 | JGI IMG/M metagenome (GOLD analysis project Ga0315279, IMG submission 203694) | Sediment microbial communities from Yellowstone Lake, YNP, Wyoming, USA - YL17G06_20 | ecosystem: Environmental > Aquatic > Freshwater > Lake > Sediment | place: USA: Wyoming | collected...
CCTTCTATATATCCCATAAATCCACCTTCTTCTCTTTTCTATTTATTTTTTTCTATGGTTATATTATATCATTTTGGGTGGTTATATGTAAGCTAAAGGTGACTTTTCACACAGTCTGCCGTCCCCTTGACATTTTTGGTTGAGATTAAAACTATCATTATGTTTTTCAGGAGCATTAGGGTAAAGAACCGGTGAAGGGTTTTTTAGAAAATAGTAAAGATACAAGCGTATGGCATCATAGGTTTGTCTAATTTGCCAATCAGTGGTTTCCGCTTTGGCAGATAATTGGTCTAAAAATTTTTTGCTGCGCGCATCTGCGGGTAATATTTCAGTATTATTTGAAAAATACAGAAATTTGTTACCCAATAAGCATAAAATGGAGTTTTCTTCTCTGGAATAAATTTTTTATCAAGTAGAAATTTTTGAAACTCTAGAGAGTATCTTTTTATCCATAACCGATTCCTTTTTGGACAAAAACCTGATAATATACGAAATGCGTATTTTTTGTTATTATAGGAAAAATACGAAAATTAGTCAGACAATATAATTGACAATCGCTACTTCGTGAAGTATATTTGTGTTATAAGGTTTCAAAAATTATCATAAATTACGCATTTCGTCTATTAATTGTTAGCCCTCAAGAAAGATTGGAAAGAACATGCCCTATCAATCTGAAGCTCAGATAACTGGCGACCAAGGCGAGAATTGGTTCGTATCTCAACTCCCGCCGGGATGGATTCTCCAACCCCCCAAGAGAGATGTAGGAGTGGATGGTGTAATTGTTATCTGTGACGAGACGGACTTGAATGGTCGAGAGTTCCGAGTTCAGATTAAAGCGTCAAAGACGCCAACAATCCGTAACTCGATGGTCATCATCCCTGGCGTAAAGCGGTCAACCGTCGAGTATTGGTTCCTAAGCCCCTTGCCAACACTACTCGTCGCTTACGATGCGACGCAAAACCATGGCTTCTTTCGTTGGCATAGTGATTTGTACGATGAAGTACGAGAGGCACTTGATCGACAAGAGACGAAGTCGATTTCGGTATCGGTTCCCACTAGCAACCGACTGGACCAAGAAGGATGGGAGACTATACGGAACAATCTAAAGTGGCATTACCATAACCTTTCTGAAGCTCTGTTCGCGGCGCGGAATGCAAAGTCTTTACTTCCCACGATCCATGATCTCGCCGCAGCGGTAAGGCAGTTGAACAGCATCGACCATCAGCCTATTCCCGTAGACAGAAGAACCAAGGAGCAAGAAGGTCTTCTCGCGCTAATGGAAATGATACAGCATCGTCTGGTTATTTCGACGCTCATGCAACTGATCTCCGAACTTGCGCGAGAAACTGAGGGCGCCCGTAGACTCGAAGCATGGATTCATTCGTATGGGTCAAAAGTGTCGTCAGTGTTTCCAAACTTTGAGAAGTTTACGAGTTGGGATCATGTGCCTCCAGACTTTGAGCTAGTGTTTGCTGGCAATCTGATTCACCCTGCCCGGCATCAGCTAATGGAACTGGTTCTGGAGATGATCATGCTGTTGGCACCGGGACAATTTAACCGTGAGGGCTAACAAATCGCTACACCTGAACGCCAACAGCGTGTGGTTTTTCAAAAGTTTTATCCTCCATCAAAGTTTGGTGGTTTTTCAAAGGTTTGTGCCCTGTAGTGTTGGCGGCAGGTGAGCTTAGTCGTTATGTGTATAGTAGATATAAACACATTGTGTTTACCCAGCTAATATGGAGTGATAAGAACAATGAATTTATATTATAGTTATGGGCAAGTTAAAATAACGAAAACCAAACGAACAGCGTTTAAGAAAACCAACTTATGTATGATCCCGTTGATTTTGTACCTTTTTCAAAGATCGACGTCAATATATAATATAAAATAAAGATAGGAACAACTACATATTGTGATCAAAATTTTAAAAAAGGATTTTTTCAACAGAATCATGTATTACCTTTGGATATATCTTGACAAAGAAAACTGTAGACCAGCAAACAGTATAAAAACGGGGCGTTACTGAAAAGCCAAACGAGTAGGACAAGATTTAATAAGGAGACAAAATGAAAACATCTGTCAGATTATTTCATTGGTTACCACGGATTTTCTGTATTCTGGCTATTCTTTTTATTAGTTTATTCGCAGCTGATGCTTTTGCACCCGGGCTCACCATCTGGCAACAACTTGGTACATTCTTCATCCATCTCATTCCATCTTTTATTTTACTAGCCCTCCTTATCGTTGCCTGGAAATGGGAATTTACTGGTGGTATCATTTTTACGGTAATAGGTCTTGGCCTGAGCCCGTTTGTATTTATGATAAATTATAAAATGAACCACTCCATTTGGGTGAGCCTCGGCATAATCCTGATGATTACTATTCCATTCGTTGTTGTGGGTATTCTTTTTATTATAAGTCATAACATGAAGAAAAAGAATCTTCCGGGGATGGTAAATCTTTAATAGTAAACATTGTAAATCCTTAATATCATGAAAAAATCACTTGAATAGAATATTATGGGTTTAGGTCTTGCAATATCACTTTTCATCTTCCCCCTCAATTTTTTTAATCGCTCTGCTCACTGTAGTATAATGCAGGCCAATATATTCTGCTATCTCTTTTAAGGTATAACCATACTGGAGATGAGACTCATACATTGCTTGATCTTTTGACTTCTTGTCCTTGCGTTTAAAAATCTCATTCAAGGATGGATTAGTTAGATAGCGCTACTCTCTGGTTATCTCCTTTAATTTTTTTTTACCTCTCAGCAAAGTTTTTATCTCCTCGATAAAATTCTCTTGCCTAAGAAACAATTGTCATTTTTCTAAATTTGCTAAATCTTTTTAGAAATCCTTGAGCAATTTTTCGGGTTTTCGGACTACTGCAATCTATTTGCTTCTCGACAAAGGAAAATATCCTTTTCTTCTCAGGAATATTTTCAAAGAATTCTGAAAAAGAGTGAATAATATCATATTTAATTAAATCCTTTCTTCCTTCTTCATGATGGGTATTATCTATGTTTAGTAGTTTTTCAATAATTGTAGCTTGTAAATAAGGCTTTGCTATGGCTATTTTCCCCGCACTGCCGGCAAGATATCTTGCGACAATCATGCTTTGATCATCTAAATGACGGAAATATTCCTCAAAAACATGATCAAATCTTTTCTCTGTATCTACCCCCGGGTTAAATTGGATAAAATACTGATTGCAGCCATTCGGCGGTAGGAATTTGAACTGTTCAATAAATCTAAAAAATAATTCCATTCAGGGTATAATAATAAAGGCTGGCTGGTACTTATTTGAAGAACAACTTTAAAGCAATTGTAACGAAAAGTGTCATTTTTAGATTCCAAACCCTTAAGCACTTCTATTAAAATCATCTTATCAGTAATTATTTTTTCAATGACTTTATCAAGGTTCTTTCCCTTTTTATCATTAAGAATGGTATCTACATCAATCTCTATTTTTTTTGACCCTCTATTTTCCATTTTCTAATCCCCCCCATTTTTAAAAAATTGCGGATGAAGATCTAGGGATCAGGTTTCACAGGTTTACAAAATGGAAATGTGAAGTTGTGAAGCTTGACCTCAGTTCCAGTTCCTTCTTTCACTTCTCTTTCTGATTAAAACCTTTCAACTTTACCCCTGGATTAGCACAGTTTAAAGGTAGCCTTCCTTCCATTACTCGAATTATATTTTCTTTTACTTGAATACTTATTCCCTGATAAGAAATATCAGTTACCCCAGCAATATGTGGAGTAACTAAGACATTAGGATAATTTAAAATCGGATCTTTCGGTTTTGGGGGCTCTTTCCAATATACATCTAAAGCAACTCCCCCTAAATGTTTGTTACCTAAAGCTTGCATTAAAGCCTGCTTATTAATAATGGAACCTCGGGCAGCATTAAGAATAAAAGCACCTTTAGGAAGTAAAGCTAACTCCCGTTTGCTAATCATGTTTCTGGTTTCTGCGGTTAGAGGAATACAGATAAATAAATATTCTGCCCTTTTTAACAAGTAGTGTAAATCCACTACACCTCCTACCCATTCTACTCCTAAATTTTGAGCTGTAACTTTATCTGGATGTTTCTGGATTGCTATTATCTTCATTTTAAATGGCTTTAGCCGGATAGCTAGGGCCTTTCCTATACCACCAAAACCGACTATCCCAGCTGTACGTCCATAGAGGGATTGCCCTAAAGGAGAACCCCAGGGATAGCCCTTGCTTACCTGTGACCGAATTTCGCATACCCTACGGCTTAAGCTAAGAGCAGCCATAACATACCATTCAGCTACTGATTCGGCATTTCCACTTCCAACGGTAGGTACATTGGCTACTGCTACCTGATAACGTGTAGCACTACTAATATCTACACCATCTAACCCGGCTCCCCACTGTTGTACTAAACGAAGAGAAGAGGCTCTCTTAAAAATTTTTTCGCCTATTTCAGACATAGCCGGAATAATAATCTGAGTTTCTTCTGCTTTTTTGATTAGATCTTTAGATTCTACCATTTCTAATGAAATTTCTGGTAACTCAGTTTTTAAATAATCACAAACCCGAACAAAATATTTACCAGCTATAATTACTTTTATTGGTCTATTATTTTCCATAATAAATCCTTTGAATCTCCTTGGGGGTAATTTCTACACCTTTAAATAATTTAAAGGTCTTCCTTTAGGATGTCTATCTATAATAATACCTAATAATACCTAAAGCCACAACTATCTGGTTAAGAAACTCACTCAGTTCCCATAGGTTTTTCGCTAAAAGTTACCGAATTATTGACCTGGTACACCTTCCCTATTTATTTAATTTAAAAGTAAATATTAATTATCTGAGAAAATGGCCTGTCTGCGTGCAGGCACGCACAGGCAGAGGCACGCACAGGCAGAGATGTGTCTATTTATTTTAATATTTTTCGTAACTTCTTCCTAAAATTGAGCGATTTTTTATCACTCAATTTAGGAATTATTCATTTCATTTACTATTTTTTAAAGTAATAATAATTTAATCTCAAAATACCTCTTTCTGTTTTCTGGACAAGAAGGGACCTTTTGTTATTTTAAGGAAATTAATTTCTTTGCCATTAGAAATACCATTTGGTTTAAACACGAGTATCAATATAAAAATGACTGCCATAATGACTTGACTTGCTCCATACAGCGGCGGAATATGAATAAACCCTAAGTTGAAACTACGTTCAAGATTACGCAGAACCTCTGAAAGAATAGTGATGGCAACGCTTCCAACAACCGATCCACTTATAGAACCTAGTCCTCCTACGATTAGCATTGTAATCACGCTGAAAGCTTTGGAAAAATAGAAAGAATTTGGAGAAAATGACATGATAAAGTGCGCCCACAACGCCCCTGCAATTCCGGTGAAAAAAGCACTTAAGCAAAATGCCAAAAGACGCACTCTTAACTTATTGATTCCAAGAGATTGTGCAGCAATCTCGTTATCACGCATAGCCATTGTCCGGCGGCCAAAAGATGAATTTTTTAATTGCAAAACCACATATGTGGTTAAAACAACCCATATCCATACATTCCAAATAGTAGTATAAGAAGGGACTCCTGAAAATGTTCTTGCGCCCCGTGTCACCGCATCCCAGTTAATTAATATAACACGCACTATTACCAAGAATCCCATAGTAGCTACAGAAATGTACGATCCATTTAAACGTAGCAAAGGAAGACCCACCAATAAAGCAATTATCATTGATACAAATCCACCGATGAGTGCCGCTGGCAAAAAGGACATTTCCAAATATCCAAGCCATGGGAATAAGTTAGGTAAATTAACTGTCTTAAGCAAAATAGGCAGTGTCAAAACTGCGGAAGTATAAGCTCCAATAGCCATAAAGCCAATATGCCCAAGTGAAAAAACTCCAGTGAAACCATTGGAAAGGTTCAGGCTGACAACTAAAATAATGTTAATACCTAGACCAATGACAATCCTTTTAATATAACCACTTGCAAATAAATTTGTTATGGTTAATAGAACGAATAATATCACAAACATTAGAAGAATTAGTAACACTTTTTTAAATTGTAGTCGTTCCATATTCGTTTCGCCACCCAGCTTCACTAAATTTTATCTCTTTCAGAGCTTCCAAGAATCCCATTAGGACGAAATATCAACAGGATAATTAAGATGATAAAAACAAAGGCATCTCGAAAGGGAGTGAGTACTGGAGGTAGAAATCCTTGCAGAAGAATTTCCAAGATACCTAAGGTATACCCTCCTAGTACCGCTCCGGGTATACTTCCTAATCCACCAATCACCGAAGCTACAAATGCTTTCAGCACAGGGTAAAAGCCCATCAAAGGGTCTATCTTGCCAACCCGAGCACTCCATAATATTCCAACAATACCAGCTAGAAAAGAACCAATGGCAAAAGCAGTAGCAATGACATAATTAACATTGATCCCCATTAACCTGGCGGCTACTAGATCCTGGGAAGCAGCACGCATTGAAATACCAGCCTCTGTGCGGGTGACAAAGAGCGTTAAAAACACTAATAAGATAACCGAAATAATAATGGCAATGATATTCAAACCGGAAATGTAAAGGTGACCAAATTCCAATACAGGATTCAATACTCCTGGCAAGAAAAATGGTCGTGAAGTTGGGCTAAAGAGGATGATTGCTAGATTCTCCAAAAAGATGGTGACAGCAAATGATGTCAGTAACATAGCTACGTCAGGCGCGCCACGGAGTGGTCGATAAGTAACTCGTTCCATAACTAAGCCCGTAATAGTACTGGCTGCTATTCCTGCAATAGCAGCCCACTCAAATGGAACACCTACTCCCATTAATAATACAGTTGTATAGCTACCAACCATAATCAAATCACCATGGGCAAAATTGATTAGGCGTAGAATGCCAAAAACCATTGCCAACCCAACTGCCATCAAGGCGTACAAACTACCAATACTGATTGCATTTATCCCTTGTTGTAATAAAAATTCAAATGGTGTCATAATTTACCTGCCTCTGGAGCTTGACCTAGATAAATCTTTTCAATTTCAGGGTTCGCACCTAACTCCGCAGAGCTACCATTAAGGACAATATTACCAGTTTCCATAACATAACATCGGTCCGCTACTGTCAATGCCTGGCGGGCATTCTGCTCTACCAACAAAATAGTTATACCTTTTTCATGAAGTTGACGAATGACCTTGAAAATTCCCTGGACAATGATGGGAGCCAATCCTAGTGATGGCTCGTCCAGCATTAGAAGACGGGGTTGTGCTATTAACGCACGACCAATAGCTAACATTTGCTGTTCCCCCCCACTTAAAGTGGAACTCATTTGCTTTCGTCTTTCTCTTAAAATAGGAAAAAGGGAATAAATTTCATCTAGATCTATTTGAAATCGGCTTTTATCCTTGCGACACACGGCACCCATCCTTAAATTTTCCAGCACGGTCAACCCGCCAAAGATGCGCCTACCTTCAGGGCAATGAACGATTCCTAAATGTACAATATCTTTAGCATCTAATTGGGATATGTCCTGACCTTCGTAATAAATATGACCTGAAGTTGGGTGCAGAATACCGGAGATGGTCATCAGGGTAGTAGATTTCCCTGCGCCATTTGCACCTAATAATGATACCAACTCGCCTTTCTCTACCTCTAGACTAAGCCCTTTTAGAACCTGTACGTGCCCATAATAGACCTTTACTTGTTCCAGTTTAAGCATTTTCATCTAACTTCCCCAAATAAGATTCAATTACCTGTGCATTATTACGCACTTCTTCAGGAGTCCCCTCAGCAATGACCCGGCCATAATTTAATACTTGAATGCGCTCGCATAGTTGCATTACAACTGGCATATTGTGCTCAATAATAATAATTGTCAATTGATATCGATCACGAATATTACGGATAAGTTTTAAAACCTCGGCACTTTCATGCGGGTTCATTCCTGCAGTTGGCTCGTCTAAGAGAAGCAGTTTTGGTCTCAAGGCTAGAGCACGCACAATTTCCAATCGGCGTTGATCACCATAAGGTAACGCAATCGCGGTAAAGTCTGCGCGGTCATCCAATCTAAAAAGTGTTAATTCTTTAAGGACCTCTTGGGTTAACTGTTGTTCATGTCTTATAAAACTTGGCCAGCTCAATAAAGTAGCTAAGAAATTTTCAGGATTACGCAATTGCTGTGCTGTTTTCACATTATCACAGACCGTCATGCTGGCAAACAAACGGACATTCTGAAAAGTACGTCCTATTCCTAATTTTGCAATTTCATCGGGGGGGAGATGGGTGATATCTTTGCCTAGAAAGGTAATGACTCCATGTGTAGGACTAATATACCCGGTAAGAAGGTTGAGAACAGTAGACTTTCCGGCACCATTCGGTCCAATAATTCCTAATATTTCTCCGGAACGCAATTTTACACTATAATCATCTACCGCTCGCAACCCTTTAAAAACTTTTAAGAGATCATTAACTTCGAGCAGGTAGGTTTCTTTGTTTTCGATAATTTTCTGCTTATCTGGAGTTTGCTTCATTCCTTTAATTTTAGTAGATGTAAACATTCTTGCCGATTCCTCCTCATACCCATACCTGACCGAAATTTATGCCCAAAATTATATGCCACCTTCTGCTTCTATCATTCCCTCTTTTTTAAATGCATAAAACATCGCTTCTGTATTATATGAAAATTCAATATTCCCTTCTTTATCAATGGCAATAAGTCCTGCATATCCGTTTATTTCATCAAGATCTTTAATTACCCTTTTAACTGCAATTTTAATTCCATCTTTTATGTACAGCATAATTTTAAAAGAAAGAACAACTTTCATAATATCTTCTCCAATTCCCGTTGCAACTGCCCCATAAAGTTTATTTGCATAGAATCCTGATCCAACAATTGGTGAGTCTCCTACTCTTCCACTGCTTTTTAATGCAGTACCACCTGTAGATACAGCAGCGGTAATCCTTCCCACTTCATCAATTGCAACGGTTCCGACTGTATCTCCAAATTTTTCTTGAAAGATTTCTTTTGTGCGCTCAGTAATGAAATACTCATTTGGCACAATTTCCATCCCATGATCTTTTGCAAATTCTTCTGCTCCTTCGCCAATTAGAAAATTGTGTTTAGAGGTTTCCATTATTGTTTTTGCAAGTATTATTGGATTTTTTACATGTTTTATGCCTGCAACTGCTCCAAATTTTAATAAAGCACCATTCATAATGCCTGCATCAAGCTCAACTTCACCTTTTTCGGTAAGATAAGCGCCTATCCCTGCATCAAATAAAGGGTGATTTTCGAGAATCTTCACTGCCTCTACAGTTGCGTCAATTGAAGAACCTTTATTACTAAGTATATAGAATCCTTTTTCTGCTGCTATTTTACAGACTTCTATACGTTCTAGAATTTCGTCTTTTCTGCGGATTTTCCCGGCACCACCATGAACAATAATTGCCTTCACAATGCCTCCTTTTCTTTAAAGTAATATCTATTCCTTTTATATAAAGCGCCTAAATTGATTCAGCAACAATATATAATAAAAAATTGTTACAATACTTACAATGAATACTTCATTCCCCTTATCAAATTAAAGATAACGTTCATGTAAATACTTCAATATAAGTATTGTAACAATAATTATTTAATTTCTGGCGGCCGGTAATCCCAATCTGTCTTATCCAATTCCATTATGGTTCGTACTACCATATCCACTAACGCTTTCCTCATCTTAAGACCTTTTTCACGTGTTCCTTTAGTTGGGTCACCTGAAGTACCAGTGTTAGTTAGCTCACTAAACAGCCATTTAATATCCACAAATGGTGGCAGATTTGGTACAACTCCTTTGGCCTTAGACATATCGCAAAGCTCCGGGAAAAGTGCAAGGCAGATCGAAGTCTCTCCTTCCCCTCCATGCCCAAGGCCATTCCAAACTTCGAAGAAGTTTGAAGGCAATAAATCACCAATTATTGCCCACCAGGCGTTGAGCGACACAATCTTAAAATCAGAATGAGCAACTTTGACCGAGCGTGCTGCTACCTCAATTGGAGCAATATTACCGTCGTGACCATTCATAATAAAAACTTTACGGATACCTTTACTGTATACAGACTCTAAGATATCTCGTAGCAGAGCAATCTCTGTATCAAATTGTAACGAAACACAAAATGAAAATTCTTTGTAATGTTCGCTGACTCCATAGTTTACAGTTGGTAGAACCGCTGTTTTTGGAACGCGGGCTGCAATATCCAATGCTAGTAAGTATGCGGTTAAAGCATCTGTTCCAAAAGGTAAATGACCTCCGTGACCTTCCAAGGACCCCAATGGTAGAATCACTTTTTCAAAAGGCGAATCCTTGAAATCAGAGGCTGTAAGATACTGAATCTCAAGCGGATTTTTCTTCATGAGTTAACCTCCTTGTATAATCAACCTTTATGGAGCTGGTACTTTTTCTGGAACCCATTCCGACATAAGTGTAAATTTACCGCCCTTGACTTGAATAATAGAAACACCTTTTTGGGGAATGCGGCTACCTGGTTGGAATGTAATTGAGCCGGTTACACCTTGTAGATCCTTGGTTGCTTGCAGTGCTTCGCGAATCGCTGTTGAGTCTGTTGAACCAGCACGCTTTATAGCATCTACAATTAATTTTAAAGTATCATACCCGAGTCCGGCAAAAGCATTCTCAGGAGGTGTTTTATACTCAGCTTGATAAGCAGAGATAAATTTCTTGACCGCATCTGTGCCACCTTCTAGTTCCATTAAGGAGTGTGTAGTAAAATAGACATTTTCTGCCCCAGAGCCAGCAATCTGAATTAACAATGGCGTATCATATCCATCACCACCCAAGATTGGTTTATCGATGCCTACATCACGGAATTGCTTAACAATGGTCCCAACATCATCCGGTCCGGAGGAAATAAACAGAATATCCGGCATAGTTGTCATCTTTTTCAATTTGGCAATCTGAGCAGAGAAATCTTTATCACCTGTCTGATAATTATCTTCCAAGGCAATCGAACCACCGAGTTCAGTGAAACGCTCCTTGAAATATTTTCCTAATAATAAGGTGTATTCCATGCCTTTATCGATGAGCAAGTATGCGGACTTGGCATCCATTTTACTAACCGCACATTCTGCTGCAGCTGCTGCCTGTACATTATCACCAAAACAGGCTAAATACAGATAATCAGGCACTTGGGATGGTAACTTCGGTGAAGTAGCACCAGAGGTAACAAATACTATCCCGGC
>Ga0315279_10009959_pt1 | contig 11237 bp, 11 predicted proteins | sample YL17G06_20_MG_FD_203694 | JGI IMG/M metagenome (GOLD analysis project Ga0315279, IMG submission 203694) | Sediment microbial communities from Yellowstone Lake, YNP, Wyoming, USA - YL17G06_20 | ecosystem: Environmental > Aquatic > Freshwater > Lake > Sediment | place: USA: Wyoming | collected...
TAAAAGGGAACGTGAGCTGGGTTTAGACCGTCGTGAGACAGGTCGGACTTTATCTGCTGGGAGTGCTGGCTGCCTGAGGGGAAAGGGTCCCTAGTACGAGAGGAACGGGACGCTGTGGCCTCTAGTTAACCGGTTGTCCGACAGGGCATATGCCGGGCAGCCACGCCGCTGAGGATAAGGGCTGAAAGCATCTAAGCCCGAAGCCTCTCCCGAAAATAGGCAGCCAATCCCCATGTTTGGGGACGAGGGCTCCCATAGAAGATGGGTTTGATGGAGCCGGGGTGTACGCTGGAAGACTTCGGTCGACCAGCTCAGCCCGCGGCCTCCAACCGCCCAAGGTATTGAGCCTCAAAACAGTGTCTGGACGATATATTCGCGTGAAACTTCGAGACGTGTGCAGTAAACAGTGGCCTATGCATGATGCGACTACACATCCGCGTTTTCTATGAACGTTAGTGTTGCTGGTAGAATTAGGTCTCTATCAGCTGTAACTCTGTATATAGTATCCAGATGACATTATTTTCATATTTTGGCATCTGTGATTGGGAAAGGGATTTTGAATATTGCTGAAAAAGTTTGTTTTGACAGTTTTCCATGAAGCATGCATGTTCTTTGTCCAGATATGGACGATTACGTTCCTTATGCGGAAAAAGTTTTAGCCGAGATTCTGAACGATAGATGAAACAACAATGGAGATTCTTGGTTCAGAAACCTTTTTGCCTACATTTACAACCTTATTTTAGAGGCGTTGGCTAGCTTGGATGCAAGAAGAAGCACGATTCTTCAGGGTTTGGCTTTCGTGGTCTTTCTGATTCTCTCTTACACTGAGAACCTGGTTTTCTTCGACATTCTAAGCGATGTCCTCAGCAATCAATTCTTGGCAGTTGCCATGCTTTTCATTCACAACATTCTTGTGATCTCTCTTATTTTGCTAGGCATGACATTCTACACGAATCTGGTTCTTAACTTCTTCAAGAAAGACAAATATGAACTAGTTGTGCTTGAACATCCTCGAACTTTCGCCATAATCTTCGCTGCGATGATCGTTTTCCTGAGCATTCTGAGGGGAAGCAACCTCATCTACGGCGGAATACTCCTCAACGTACTGCCGCAGCTCATTTTAGTGAGCACGCCCATCGGAATAGTCGAAGGATACGGGATATACCTAACAATTAGAAAGACGCTGAGCAGAACAATATCCATGAAAGACTTAACCTATATCTATGGAATATTTCTCGTAGCAGCGGTGATGGAAGTCGGCTTCATAAACCTCCTAATCTCCGTTTCAAAAATGTGAGCCACAAAAGAGTATTGTTGAATCGGTGTAGGATGTCAAACCGTTGTCTTTTCTTCGCTGATTCTCACGCCATGTCTTTCCAACTCTTCCACAAACGTCTTGAAAAGATCATCGTGCATGCCCAGTCTTTCTGGAGGAACAGCACCCTTCTCCTTCACAGTCTTCTTGAGGATCATCTGTGCAACGATTGAAGCCGGGTAAGCGGTGGTTCGAGCCATCGCCGTTATTCCATGTTTCTTGTCACAAATGTCGAGTAGATGGTAAATGTAGTTTGTTCGTCTACCGTTCTTGACGCCGGAAACCTCAACTTTCAGCGCTACTATGTCTTTAACTTCTGGCTTCCAAAGCTTCTGACTCAACAGTTTTACGGTCAGCTTTCTCGGCGAGACACTAACACCCGTGACATCAACATTCTTTTCATCAAGAAACCCAAGAGCCTCAAGCGTTTTGATCTTCTCAGCATGTCCAGGATATCTTAATGTCTTCTCCCACATGTCTTCAGCTTTTATCGTATCCATGAGCGTTCTGAGACCGTCAGTATAGAAAGCTTCGAGTTTTCCAACGTTTGGGAACGCGATCTCTTCCAATCCGCTCAGGGCTTCAACTTCAATCTTCTTGCCTTTCTCAACTATTCCTGCTTTCCGCGTGTACTCGTCGATGAGGCTTTCAGGAGACCAAGTGACCACGTAGCCCAATGGCGGTACTGGAGTTTCTGGAAGTCCACCAACCATAATGTGAACCGCATTAACTTTGTCCATTTCTCCAGCAGCATGTCCAACAAGAACGTTGCTAATGCCAGGCGCCAGACCGCAATCGGGTACTATAATGACACCTGCTTTCACAGCTTTGTCGTTCAAAGTCATGAGGTTTTCAGCCATGTAAGAAACATCAACTAGATCTTTTCCTGCTTCAATACATGCCTCAGCCAGACGATAACCAAGCTTTCCAGGCAGAAAACCCATCACTAGATCAAAGCCTTTCAGAGTTTTTATCAGTTCCTCGTAATTTAATACATCAAGTTGAATCCATGAAACATTCTTCATACCGATCTTGTCAGCGACAGCTTTGGCTCTTGCTTTATCATTATCGGCAACAACAACATCAACAGGATTGCTTCTTGCAAAATCTTCTGCCGCAACTGAGCCTATATTTCCGCAACCAACAACTAACGCTTTCATGAAGACTAATCAGCAAGCAGCTATCATTAAAGTTTTCCCAAAAAACCGAGTAAAACTCTATAGTTGACCTATTGAGGCTTGATTTGAAAATCTTAAATAGTCCATTAGCGCTTATACGGTTGAGCATCATGGCTGATATTTGTCCAACATGTGGGCTTCCAAAAGATTTATGCGCTTGCGGCGAGATCGAAAAAGAGCAACAACGAATCCGTATACGGCTTGAAACGCGAAAATATGGCAAACCATCAACGATAGTAGACGGTATAGACGACAAAAGTACAGACCTAGCAGGGATGGCTCAAAAACTGAAAAACTTTTGCGCATGCGGTGGAACAGCTAAAAACGGTCAAATAATGCTTCAAGGTGACCACCGAGACAAGGTCCGTCAATACTTGGTGGGGCTTGGATATGCTGAAGAAAACATAGAACTTCAATAGCTGCAACACAAAAGGTGCAAGCCCGAAATGGGAATACTAGGAGATATACGAGAAGTACTGAAAACACTCAAACATGGCAAACCGTCAAAAATCTACTGTCCAAGATGCGCCAGCCCAAACATTCACTTATCAAGCAGTTTTGATTATTGGATAACTCCTAAGAAGTATGTGTGTGATGACTGCGGATATAGTGGCCTAATAGTTATGGAGCTTGAAAAAGAGGAAAATCAGGGAGAGCCGTCTTCCTAGTCTGGTAGTGTTAGATTCAGTTGTCTTTTGAGCGTCTTGTAGCGGTTTCTGACAGTGACTTCGGTCACGCCAGCAGCTTCGGCGATGTCCTTCTGTGTCTTCTTCTCGTTGTTTTGCAAACAAGCAATGTACAGTGCTGCAGCAGCCAATCCCATAGGGTCTTTTCCTGCGGCAGCCCGCTTCTTTTTGGCTTCTCGAAGAATCTGTATGGCTATCCCTTGTGTCTTGCCTGATATTCCTGTGTTCTCAGCGATTTTTGAAACGTACGTCAGCGGATCAGCTATAGGCATATGAACTTCAAGCTCACGAAGCAACAGCCTATAACATCGAGCAACATCCTTCTTATCAACCAAGCTTGCCTCCGCGATTTCGCGAAGGGTTCTCGGTGTTCCGCTTGCACGGCATGCTGCATAAAGCGCAGCTGCAGCTATGGCAGCGATAGATCTGCCTCTAACTAAGCCCTTGTCTAAGGCTTTTCGGTAGATGACTGCTGCTTTTTCTTTGATTGGCGGTGGAATGTAAACTTTATCTGAAAGGCGGTCAAGCTCCGCCATTGCTTGAGCCAAGTTTCTGTCAATTGAAGAGTGGACTCTGGAGCGTATCTGCCATTTTCTCAAGCGCCACATCTGCAAACGAGTAGCAAGAGGGAGTTTTCTTCCGAAGGCGTCTCGGTCAACTTGGCTTATTGCTGTTGACAAGCCTTTATCATGAACAGAATAGGATGTGGGTACTCCGACGCGGCTTCTTGAGGCTTTCTCTTCTTGGGTGAAGGCGCGCCATTCTGGTCCCTTATCCATCATTTGCTCGTACACGACGAGTCCACAGTCGCCACAGACTGTTTCACCAGTGTCATAATCATGAACAAGGTTACCGCTACCGCACTCTGGGCATTTGTCAACTAGACGTTGATGGGTTCTGCTTTCTTTTTTGCTCATGGTTTATTCGCCCCTATTGGCAGTGCGTAGAACCGTCACTTTCATGTTCCTAAATCAGGGATTCGGAATCAGAAAACTGTCCATCCGGTCCCAGCGTAACCCTCCAATTGAGATATTTTAATATATAAAGTTTACTATTCTGTCAAGAGTATCACCATGAGAAATTATGAATACTTACACGCGATATTGATTTCATAAAAGGAAAATGACTAATATGATAAGGCTTCCGGAGAAGACACGAAGAACACTGGAGAAAATAATCAATGACCTCAGCAAGAAAGAAAACATCTACGGCATAGGTCTATTCGGAAGCTGGAGTCGAGGCGAAGCCACAACCTCAAGCGATGTCGATCTCTTCTTGCTTGACAAAGACAGCTTCAGTTACGAGTATGTTGAAAGAATCGAATCAAACGGTTTGCTCATAGATTTAGATCACGTTCCCAAGAAATGGGTTCACAGCCTAATCCCTCCAGAGATTGATCAAAAACTCTACGAGATGCAAATCCTCTACGACCGAGACTGGACACTCACAAACACCAAACTGCTGATTGCCAAGTCCTACGGCACACCTGAAAGAGTTGACATCAGAACAGAAACACACATCGTAGACTCAGACATATACCTGAGCCGCGCAACATCAGCCTACTCAAGAGGAGATTACCAAAGTGCCTACTTATTCGCCACGGTTGCCTTGGAGAGCATATTGAAGGTCATTGTCGAGATAGCCATGGAACCCTTTTCCAACAGCCACTTCATCGAAAGACTGGAGACCTCGGCTGCAAGATTAGACATGCTTGCCCTATTCAAGGAGTATTTAGAGATATCCAGACTCGCTACAACTAATGATCAGAACGTGAAGGAAAAGCTGAATCTCTTCAGGCTGATTTGGGAAGAGTTCAACGCCACAATCAAACAAAACACTCGCGAGCTCGAGTCTTCTCACTTCAAAGTCAGAACCAAACTCAAATACTATCTAAACTCCGATTTCCTAAACGGAGCAGTGATCCGCACGAACGCACTGATTGCCTCAGGGAAGACAGCTGAAGCCTCGCATTACTTAACCAACATATTCCTAGACCTCGTTGAAAGCTATGCTTGGCTCAAATCCTCCATCAGCAAAGTCAAAACAGACTACACCACTCTTATGCACTCTCTAGAACGTCTGGAAGAGAAGAACCCCAGAAACCACGAGCAGACAACGAGCTTTCTGGACTTGAAGGATACAGGAAAAACCGACGCCTCTGTGGCAATAGAAAAAACTAGAGACACAATGTTTAAGATGCGTAAAGATCGGAAGGTTTTAATCAGGAAGTACCTTCTTTCCGCAAAATAGTTCTCTTTTCCACGCGCCTCATTTCTTTTTCCCGTTTTTGCATTTTCCATGCGAATTCTAGGATTTTGCCTTTAGCACACGTTGGAACACTCGCGCGCTGGCTTGTCCCTAAAATGGTTTAAAATGGTTTTTATTCTTCTTTTGTCTATTGGCGTTTGATTTGGGCTTGTTTGGTGAGCAACTCTTGACCGTGTTGAAAGATGGCAACTAATGGATTCCAACGAATATGAAAGAAAGTAGGGTTTTTCCATAAACCGTTGAGGCTGTATCTAGCCCTTTTTGGAGCGTCACGGCATGCAACAGGGCTAAAAATAGATGTACACCTCAAAACTGTCCCCAAACCCAAAAATAGGAATTAAGACCATTTAAGACCAATTTCGGGACAGGGCAGCGCGCGAAATTCTCTGTCTATTCCCTGCAGCAACAATAGAAAATACGACTGATGTAGATGTTTGCTTTACAGTCCGCTGAAATAGAAAGACTAATCACACGAACAAATGATTTTACGGGTGATATCTTCACTGAAGCCTAAATCCTGCCTAGACTATGGTCCAACGTGCGAATTCCATACTTCATAGAAAAAGAGGGGATTGTGCGGGAGAACTGCGAAATACAATTGCGTAAATCTCGACTCGAAATCTGGATTCTGACTTCAGAATTGCCTTATCCAAGGAGCGTGAAAAAATATGGATATGGCAAAAATGGAAGACTGGCTTTCTGCTCTTCCAAGCAAATACACGAGAAAGACTTACAAAAGCGGAATCAAGAAGTTTGAGGAGTTTTACGGCAAACCTATCGAGAGTCTTCTTAATCTCATTGACGAAGAACTGAAAAGAGCAGCTCTTATCAGAAGCTTGACAGATTACCTCTTGTCGCACGCCAACAACAGAGTATGAAATCCGCGCGCGGGACTCTGGAAACGGAACCGCGCATACGCATTGCTGAACCCAAATACAAAAATTCGGTTAGCGTGCGCTGTTGCTTACTAATTTGGGTTTTGGGGATAAAGTTTTGTCGATCGATCGATTGGAAACAAGATTTCGGCAAATACAGGAGTTTATCAAGAAATAACAAGCTCTAGCTTCTATCTTCGCTCTCTAACCACTCTTCTGTTTTGTCTCAAATCTATTCACCTTTTTTTAGAGTGCTTACGATGAATCTTTCGAGTTTTTCGATTACTTCGCTTATAAGTCATTTTTCAATCTTCTTTGTTTTCTTATTTCACTATTCCGACGATTATCTTGTAGAATGTTGTATTGTCCATAGTGCTTAATAATTATTCGCGCGCGCTCGAAGACGAATTCAGGGGATTGGAAGAACAATCGATCGATCGCAAGGAAAGAACTGGCGTATGATGTTATGCATTAGCACGCGCACCACAATTGAGAACTATTTCTTTAATCGCTTCTCCTTATGCTTTCTTCTTTTTTCTTCTCTTTCCTTTTTAGTCATTGGTTTCTTCTTGGTACTTCCCGTGCTCAACGCAATCACCACACTCAAGTAATCAGAATAGGGAATTAAGTTTTTGCGGCCTAACTAAAAGTTTCTAAGATTAGCCAGTCGTCTTTAGGTTCCCATCTCTTCTTTCTACACTTGTTTGCCTTCTCGCGCGCATGCGTGTTCCTAAATTGGTCTAAAATGGTATTTATTCTTCTTTTGCCTGTTCACGTCCGATGCGGGCTTGTTTTGTAGTTAAGTCTTGGCCGTGCTGAGGATGGAAAATCATGGATTCGGGCATCAAGCCGATTTGATCATCGCGGAGCCTTACACCGCGACCTTCAGCTTAACCCTCCACAGTTCGAAAAAGGCGGACACTGCGAGAAGACCAAAAGCCGACGCGAGGCCCAAGATTGCCCCCAAATCACAAAAGACGAATTAAAACCATTTTTAACCATTTTCGGAACAGGCATGCGCGCTAAATTAAAAAGGTGACAAAACTTCTATATATGTTAGGTGTCTAAGCTTGAACTAGCGGGGATCGAATATGAAACCTGAACATTATAAACCGATAAGAAAAGAAAAGCCCAAACGAAAAGGCAAGATTAGTAGATCCAAAAGTCGAATGCTTGCAGTGGCTCAAGAATGGAAACCCAATACTTCTCCACAATTGCGTGAAGCTTACTCCACTAAGACAGAATGGGCAAGGAACCTAATTCCCAAATTGAAAAAAGAAGCAGAAACGCCGGAAGAAAAAGAGGAGCTTAGATAAGCGCACGCACAAGTTCTGATGGGCTTGTTTTGGCTGTTCCCTGACAAAAGAAGCATTTTTCAACCGTAAAACCAGACAAAAGAACCGCAAGAAACGAATATCAAACAAGGTAAGTGTAGTAAATGACAAAAAAAATTAAATTTTAGCCTTCTTCTTCACTACATGCATTTGTAGAGAGCTAATAGTTCGATTGTGCGCGCGCGGTTGGGTTATGGGGTTGAATCGGTTTATGTCAAGAAAGGAGATTCTAATAGATGACGCCGGATGGGGAGACCTTATCTTAGGCGTAGTAATCGGCGCCCTCAAACCTCCAGACCGCCGGTACATGGAGCGTAGGATCCCAGTATCATCCTTCCAGCCGCCAAACTTCGAGAATAAAAAGTATCTGGATGACGCAGTGAAGATTGCTGATGAGATCGTTGAGGTTATGCAGCCCGATGTGGAAACCCATTTTAAGGTCTGCTCAGGGTACGTTCTGTCCGGCATACGCAGACACCTGCGAGACCGAGGATTCGACGTGGAAGAAGTAGAAATCACAGGCGAACTCCAAGAGATGGTTGAAAAAAGCTACATAAGATGGTGCATTGAAGTGGGAGTACCGGCAGAAAGGCTGGAAGACAAAAGACGTTTCTGGACACTTCTAGAATGGGTTGGGGAAAGACCTGAGCTAAGAGAGAAACTCGTAAAGACGGGATGGAAAAGCTGGAAGAACAAGTGGAGAGAAAGAGCATTCGAAAAGTCTAAAAAAGAAGGCTCTGCCACTTGAAAGCGAGTTTTAACCTGTCTGCAACTTTGGGTAGGTTTTGAACGGCGCGCGCGACGGCTCTTAAGACTATTTTCCATCTGTTGCCTAAACCACGTATATGTTGCTGTACTTGAGCAGTCACAAAATCAGGCGAAAAACCTGAAAAAGAGAGGAGAGATTCCTGAAAAATCCACGCGCGCTCTCCTACCCAAGGCCTTTTAAGAAAGCATCAAAGAAACAAGCACGAGGTGATTGACATGCCCTTGAAGCAAAAGAAGAAAGAAGAGAAAAAAGAGGAAAAGAAACCCGCAGAGAAAAAGCCAGAGGAAAAGAAGTAACTCTTTACTAAATTGTTGAGTCATTATTGATTGGGAGAATGGTTATACACATAATTTTCCCTATTTTTCTCTCCATAGCGCGCGCTCATCACTTATCCTCAAGTCAGAGAAGTACCCTGCTCAAATGAAACATACGAGTATCTTTACATCAATTACACCCACAGCGAACACACTATAGAAATAAGTGGAACAACGATCATTCCAGAGTTTCCATCATTCCTCGTTCTACCCCTGTTCATGATAGCAACGCTACTGGCAGTCATAGTCTACAGAAGAAAACGTTGCCAAACAGATTGGGCAGAATAGAAGAATGTTCCATTAATCCTTATTTGGAAGGACATAGAGCATCTAGTTTGGAGAAGGTTGAAGAGAACTCGGCAATCCAATTTCGTTGTTCGGGAGAAGTCTCCACGTCGAAAGGTTTTAATCAAAAACCGTTTAATAAAAGCCTAACTCAACGGATACCGCGAGCAGGAAGCCCGGTGGTGTAGCGGCCAAGCATAGCGGGCTTTGGACCCGCCGACGGGAGTTCGAATCTCTCCCGGGCTACCATTCCATGTGTTGAAGGATACTATTCCCTTTTTTCTTGCTGTGATTGGAGTTTTCTTACTCAATTGCCCGAAAATTGTCTTCTCGGATATTTGATTTAGAATTGCGTCGTTATCGTTCAGAGGGAGAGGGGCGTTACACTAAGAAGCAGAGGCGGGCTTTTCAGCGGTTGATGAGCGGCCTAACTCTTGGCAAAAGTAGGAGTGAGAGACTAAGATTTATGACGCTTACTAGCTCTCCCGAATCAAAAGATCGTGATCTCAACGCTGACTTTAGGGCTTTGAAGATGCGTATTCTTCGCAAGTTTCACTTCAAGATGAAGTACTGGAAAATCCGAACAAACGAGGGCAACGGAGTCTTGCATATTGTTTTTCGAGGAAAATACATCCCTCAAACGTGGCTTAGCGCACAGTGGGCTGACATACACAAGTCACCCATTGTAGATATTAGGTCTCTATACGAAACAAGAAAGGGTTTGACAAGCATTGTCTTCTATCTTGTCGGAAACTATCTGGCAAAGCAGAGTTTTGAGCGTATGAGTTGGGGTTACAGTTGGGTTTTTCCCGCGTTTGTAAGGTCTTGGAAGCGTTTGATTGAGAAGTATGGCTTCAAGCAAGCATTGTATTTGTGGCGTCGGTTGCTTTGCAGTTCATTTATTGTTACTCGCCAAGTGCGGCTTACCAGATTCTTGCCTGAGTACGAACATACGAGTGAGAAGAGTCTGCCTTGGGGTGCATTGTTCCGCACTTCTTTTACTTAACACGTGCTCCAATTCCGCAACCCAGAAACGATGGAGATATCTCCCGCGCGCGCGAGTTCACTCATTTACGTCGGCTGGAAAAACGTTGCTGCTATCGCTCTCAAATCTATTCCCACATTCAGGGCAGTATTTATAGTCATAACGGGTTTTGCTTCCAAGACTAGCAAAGCAATTAGGGCATTCCCATATCTCCTCTCTGACTTTCACATTTTCCAAATTCAACGCTTTTACAATCAAATCTCTTGTCTTGGAAAAGGGCAAAAAATCGAATCTCTCTGCGTCTTGGAAAACAGAGTAAAAATTCGGTTTGGCATCTAGGAAATGAGTATATGTGACTTCGAATCGTTTGCGTTCAGGGTCAATTGCCAAAAAGGTGGCAAAATATCCAATTGGGATTTCCAAAGGTTCAATCACCATATCGCGTAGCAAACCAAAACCGAGATTGCCCAAACGTTGAGCATCATGCTCGACCTTTTCAGCGAACTTTTTTCCATATTTCACGAAACATCTATTCCAAATTGCCAAAGGCAAAACATAGACGTGCCAAAGATAGACAAAATCCAGCCCTAATGTTAATAGTGAGATTGCTTCGTCAAGCCCTGCATAGTAACCTTCATAACCTGCGGTCTTCGCCAATTTCATACCTCGTCCAGTAAACCTTGAAAATAGCTTGACCTCAACCCCCACTATAGGAGTCTGTCGCTTACCTCCAAGGCATTGTCCATAAAGAAGGTCAATGTCTGGTTGAAGTGGATGATGAAATCTCTCTAGAACTTCAGAGGGGTCTTTGGGCTCGGCCAACTCCCACAAATTCACTCTTTTTTCAAACCACATGTCTTTCTTCTTCTTTTCAAAGCATGATACTATAATATCCATGAATATGTTTTCAGTAATTGTTTTATCAGTAACCGCCTCAATACCTGGGTGCTCAAAAAATCTTATTGTCGGAGATTCTGGATAGCAATTGCCAGTTTCGGCCAGCAAGGATTGTAAGCCTTTTGCCGCTTCAAATGAGATAACATGTCACCAGCCAGATAATCTATCGCACCTGCATTTTGCTTTTGTGTTAGGTGGGCTTGCTGGCAGACGGCCTTGCTCGGATCGTTGGGAGTTTGGCGAGAGCCAAACGATTCCTTGCATCAAGATAAACAGAAAATCACGGAGTCAGTCACCTGTCTAGAAGGGAAGGCTGAAGTTGGCGGCGAGT
>Ga0315279_10009962_pt1 | contig 11236 bp, 11 predicted proteins | sample YL17G06_20_MG_FD_203694 | JGI IMG/M metagenome (GOLD analysis project Ga0315279, IMG submission 203694) | Sediment microbial communities from Yellowstone Lake, YNP, Wyoming, USA - YL17G06_20 | ecosystem: Environmental > Aquatic > Freshwater > Lake > Sediment | place: USA: Wyoming | collected...
ATGCTTGCAGCAATCTACCCACCGCGGGCGGCCCGCTCTTCCCCGGCGACGGCTTCCTCGTGGGCGCCAGCCTTCAGGCCCGCCTCCCGCCGCAGGACCTCCGCCTTGTCGGTGCGCTCCCAGGGAGCGTCGATGTCCTCGCGGCCGAAGTGGCCGTAGACCGCCGTCGCCCGGTAGATGGGCCGCTGCAGGTTCAGGTCGCGGATGATGGCGGCCGGGCGCAGGTCGAAGTGCTTGCGCACCAGGGAGAGGATGACGTCCTCGTCCACCCGGTTGGTACCGAAGGTCTCGATGGCGATAGACGTGGGCCGGGCCACGCCGATGGCATAGGAGACCATGAACTCCACACGGTCGGCCAGCCCAGCGGCGACGATGTTCTTGGCCACGCAGCGGGCGGCATAGGATGCAGAGCGGTCCACCTTGGAGGGGTCCTTGCCCGAGAAGGCGCCGCCGCCGTGGCGGGCGATGCCCCCGTAGGTGTCGACGATGATCTTGCGCCCGGTGAGGCCGGTATCGCCCATAGGCCCGCCCACGACGAAGCGGCCGGTGGGATTGATGAAGTACTTGGTCCCTTCGTCGAGGAGATGAGCCGGTATCACGTGGCGTATCACCTGCGCCAGCAGGTCCTGCTCCAGGACGTCGTGGCTGACCACGGCGTCGTGCTGGGCGGCAAGGATCACGGCCTCCACCCGGCGGGGCACGCCATAAGCGTACTCGACGGTCACCTGGGACTTGCCGTCGGGGCGCAGATAGCCCAGAGTGCCGTCCTTGCGCACCTCGGCCAGGCGCCGGCAGAGCTTGTGGGCCAGGGAGATAGTGAGGGGCATGTACTCGGGCGTCTCCGTGCAAGCGAACCCGATCATCATCCCCTGGTCACCGGCCCCCTTCTCCAGCCCGTTGTCCTCTCCCTCGCCCAGGCGGGCCTCCAGGGAGCGGTCCACCCCCATGGCAATGTCCTTGGACTGCTCCTTGATGGAGACGATGACGCCGCAGGTCTCATAGTCAAAGCCGTACTTGGCGCGCGTGTAGCCGACCTCGCGCACCGTGCTCCGCACGATTTCCGGGATCTCCACGTAGCAGCCTGTGGTGATCTCGCCCATGACCACGACCAGGCCGGTGGTCACGGCCGTCTCGCAGGCCACCCGGGCCGACGGGTCCTGCTTCAGGATAGCGTCCAGGACGGCGTCCGAAATCTGGTCGCAGAGCTTGTCGGGGTGCCCTTCCGTCACTGATTCCGAGGTGAGGAAGAGGGACGGCGCATGCATGAAAGTGCTGGTCATATGGGTCTCCTTCTAGGTCCCTTCCTGCCAACTGGCGAGGTAGCGTTCCTGCTCCTCAGTCAGCGTGTCGATGGTGATGTTCATGGCTGCCAGCTTCAAGCGCGCCACCTCCTGGTCGATCTCCCGGGGCACCGTGTGGACAGCAATAGGGAGACGCTGCTCCTGGAGAACTAGGTACTCGGCGCTGAGGGCCTGGTTAGCGAAGCTCATGTCCATGACACTGGCCGGGTGGCCCTCGGCGGCGGCCAGGTTGATGAGGCGGCCCTCGCCTAGCAGAAAGAGGCGGCGGCCGTCGCGCAGGAGGAACTCCTCCACGGACGGCCGTATCTGGCGACGTCCCTCGGCCATGGACTCCAGGGCCTGGAGGTTCAGCTCTACGTTGAAGTGGCCGGAGTTGGCCAGGATGGCCCCGTCCTTCATCGCCTCCAGGTGCTGGCGGTCGATGACGTTTACGTCGCCGGTGACGGTGACAAAGATGTCGCCCAGCGGGGCGGCCTGGGCCAGAGACATGGCCTGAAAGCCGTCCATCACCGCTTCCAGGGCGCGCACCGGCTGCACTTCGGTGACGATGATGTGGGCGCCCAGGCCGTGGGCCCGGGAGGCGACGCCGCGGCCGCACCAGCCGTAGCCGCAGACCACCACCGTCTTGCCCGCCCAGAGGATGTTGGTAGCGCGGGTGATGCCGTCGATGGTGCTCTGGCCCGTGCCGTAGCGGTTGTCGAAGAGGTGCTTGGTGTCGGCCTCGTTGACGGCGATGATGGGGTAGGCGAGAGCACCGTCGCGGGCCATGCTGCGCAGCCGGATGACGCCGGTGGTGGTCTCCTCGGTGCCGCCGAGGATCTCAGGGATGAGCTCGCGGCGCTCCTTATGGATGGTGGCCACCAGGTCGGCGCCGTCGTCCAGCGTAACCTGGGGGCGCTGGCCCAGGGCGCTGTAGATGTGCCGGTAGTAGGTGTCGTTGTCCTCGCCGCGGATAGCGAAGACCGGGATGCCATAGCGCCCCACCAGGGCGGCAGCGACGTCGTCCTGGGTGCTGAGGGGATTGCTGGCGCAGAGGGCGACCTGGGCACCGCCGTCGCGCAGGGCCAGGGCCAGGTTGGCCGTCTCTGTAGTGATGTGCAGGCAGCCGGAGATCCTCACGTCCCGCAAGGGCTTCTCGGTGGCGAACCGACGCCTGATGAGGCCAATGACGGGCATCTCGCGGGCCGCCCATTCGATGCGCCGCACCCCCCCCTCGGCCAGCGAGAGGTCCTTCACGTCTCCCGGCGCCGATGAACTCCTTGTCATCTATCGCTCCTTCCCTCGGCGTTCACCCCCACCGAAGGTCGGGAAGCGAGGCATGAGCCCCATAAGGGGGTTCGCCGCCCGTTGCGGCGCGGGCCCCGCCTGCGCCGCGCCGATGCCCCGCTCTCGCAGGAAGCGCTTGAGCTCCAGGGAGTCGACATCGACGCCGTCCTCCAGGAGGAGAGCCCAAAGCCTTTTGCGCCCCAGTGTAGGGTAGCGATGGGCAGCCTCCAGGATGAGGCGTGCGACCCTCTCGTCTATTGTCTTGTAGCTCTCTTTCTTAGCCAATGTCTGCTCCTTTAGAGACGAACCAGGGCGCCGCCCGCACCTCTTCCCCGTCCGCCACGGCGGACGGCGACCAGGCGATGGACCAGGCTGCTCAGTCCCAACCTGTCCTTGCGGGTGACCGCCGCCTCGATGAGACGGCACTCCCCCTCGTAGCCCAGACGCTGGTAGGCGCGCACGGCGGCCCCATTACGTGGGTCCACGCTCAACACGACAAGCGGGCAGACCTCGATGACGGCTGCCGTCACGGCGCCGGTCACCAGGGCGCCCAGGCCCCGGCCACGGTAGCGGGGATGCGTATAGACGTTTCCCACCACAGCGACCCCGTGGGCGGGCGAGACGGCGTGGGTGCCAGCCACGGCGACCAGCCGCTCGCCAACATGGGCCCCGAAGTACACACCCTCTTCGATCTGGTGGGCTGTGTAGGAGGCGACAACGCCCTCTGCATTATAGAGCCGGTTCACAATACGGACCTCGCGGCCACGCAGGCGTCGCACCTCGCCCTCGGGCGGGCGGAAGGTATCTGCCGTCACCTTCATGCGCAGCATGGGCCGCTCCGAAGACAGGCGGAAGAAGCGGCGCAGTACCCCTATGTGCTCCGACTGGCAGATGGCGAAGGCGTGGCGCGGTCCGGGGTGCAGATAGAGGAGGGCCGTCAGGGGGGCCGCCTCGCCTAAGGCGAACAGGGCGTTGCCCAAGCCGCCTCGGGAGTGGAGGAGTAGGGCCCGACCACCGTCGCCCTCGGCCAGCCACCACTCAGAGAGGGGAAAGAGATGCGGCTCTAGCTGACCCAGGGCATAGGCGGTGTAGGCTGGGCGCGACTCCAGTAGGCGGCGGATGGCCTCGCGGTCCTTCAGGCGGCGCACGACGTAGGTCTCCGCCGTCCGGGGAAGGGCTTCGGCTCTGGCCATCTCTCTCTCCACCTTTGCCTCTCTCACCGGGGCCCGTCACCTGCGCCCGCCAGGAAACGGCCGATGATGGGAGCCAGAGCCTTCTTCGTCTGATCAGGCACGAGGCGCAAGGGGGTCACCAGCGCGTTGTCGAGGGCGGTGGCGCAGAAGCAGCGCCGGGTCTCCGGAAGCCGCCGGACCGCGTTCGCCACGACGCGGCGGCAGGTGGCGACGTTACGGCTCAAGTTGTTGAGGATCATCTCCGCCGTCACCTCCGCGTGAGCCTCGTACCAAGTGTCGTAGTCTGTGACGGAGGCCAGGGTGACGTAGCAGATCTCGGCCTCGCGGGCCAGCTTCGCCTCCGGCAGGGCCGTCATGCCGATGAGGTCGGCCCCCCAGGAGCGGTAGAGGTGCGATTCGGCTCGTGTCGAGAAGGCCGGCCCCTCCATGACGACCAGCGTGCCACCTCGGCGCACGGTGGCGCCGGCATCGCGGGCGCTCTCGTACACGATCTCGCCAAGGACAGGGCAGTATGGGTCAGCCATGGCTACGTGAGCCACCAGCCCGCCGCCAAAAAAGGTGCTGGCCCGGGCCCTGGTGCGGTCAATGATCTGGTCGGGCACAACCAGGTGCAAGGGCTGTAACTCTTCGCGGAGGCTGCCCACGGCGCTAATGGAAATGATGAACTCCACGCCGAGAGACTTGAGGGCATAGATGTTGGCCCGCGCCGGCACCTCTGTGGGCAGGATGCGGTGCCCTTTGCCGTGCCGGGGGAGAAAGGCCACCCGTTCCCCTTGCAGATTGCCGAGGACGATGCTGTCGCTGGGATCGCCGAAGGGCGTGCTCTGGCGCACCTCCTCCAGCTCGGTCAGCCCCTCCATGTCGTAGAAGCCGCTGCCGCCAATGACGGCCACCCGCACCGGCCTCATCGTCGTACCCCCGCGGCCCCGACAAGGGCGGCCAAGCTCTGATCGTAGGGCTCCCGGGCAATCCCCTGCTCGGTGATGATGGCCGCTACGTAGCGGTGTGGCGTCAGGTCAAAGGCAGGGTTGGCGACCGTGATGCCCTCCGGCGTGACACGCCGACCAGCAAAGGTGGTGACCTCTTCAGGCGCCCGCTCCTCGATGGGTATGTCCTCGCCGCTGGCCAGCGAAAGATCGACGGTGCTGGAGGGCGCCGCCACATAGAAGGGCACCCCATTCTCGTGGGCGAGGACCGCCAGGCTGTAGGTGCCCACCTTGTTGGCCACGTCGCCGCTGGCCGCAATGCGGTCGGCCCCAACGACGACGCAGGCCACGATGCCACGACGCAGCAGGCCTCCAGCGGCACTATCAACGATGAGGGTCGCTGGGATGCCTTCCCGCAGCAGTTCCCAGGCGGTCAGGCGCGCTCCCTGCAAAAGGGGGCGGGTCTCAGTGGCGTAAACGCGGATCCGCTTGCCCCGCTCGTGGGCGGCGCGCAGGACGCCCAGCGCCGTGCCGTAGCCAGCGGTGGCCAGGGCGCCGGTGTTGCAGTGAGTGAGGACGGCAGCGCCGTCAGGGATGAGGTCAGCCCCCAGCTCCGAGAGGCGCCGATCAGCCTCCAGGCCCTCGTGGTGGATGCGGCGGGCCTCCGACAGGACCGCCTGCCGGGCGGCTTCGGCGTTGGGCGCCGCCTCAGCAGCGGCCAGAACGCGGCGCAGGGCCCAGACCAGGTTCACGGCGGTAGGGCGGGTGGCGGCCAGAGTTTCAGCCGCCCGGCGCAGCTCGGCCAGGAGGCCGTCGCAATCGACCGCGGGGCTGGCGCTGGCAGCCAGGGCCAGGCCGTAGGCGGCAGCGACCCCCAGGGCGGGAGCGCCGCGGATGCGCATCTCGCGGATGGCCACCGCCAGGCCAGCGACATCCCCTATCTCCAAGCAGACCTCCTCCTGGGGCAGTCGAGTCTGGTCAAGGAGGCGTATCCTACCGTTATGCCAGGCGATGATCTCCAAAGGGCACCCTTTGGGACAACAAAAAACTTCTCGTGGTGTTGAGAAGTTCTCCGAACCTACTCTCATCTCTCCCTCGCGACCGGGCGAGGGTCGGACTTGGCACCGGGGCGGGCTCCGAGACCTGGATGCCCCACCTGGTTGCCGGGCTTCGTCGGGCCGGTCCCTCCACCACTCTTGATAAGAGCGTTGCCGTATTCAGTTGTTGGCTTATTGTAGAGCCAGGGCCCGACACCGTCAAGGCGGGTAGTGGGTCAGTTTGAGGAGGGGCCGCTAGGGTTTCAGATCCAGGTTGTAGTCGGTGTAATCCGCCACTGCGTCGTAGTCAGCTTTGGGTAGACGATTGCACCAGACGACGTGATCTGGAACCCACAAGTGCTTGGATGTTGCACCATACCACCATGCCGCAACTTCGGCCCTGACCTCTGGCCTGTTGAACACATACTCAAGGGCTGGCCGTAGGTCTGTGTCTGTCGAGGCAATCACGCCGATATCGTATTCACCCTCAACTGCCATGATGACGAAGTCAATAGCGAGTGCTACGTCGATGCCCTTCTCTTCCGCACGGGTCGTCGGCCAGTCGGGTGGATATCTAAGAGTTCGCGGCCTTACTATTACCCCTCGGCTTTCCCAGACAGCACATTGCCTTCTATGTGCGGCGTATGATCTTGGGTCCTTCGAGGCGTCGGGGCGTCCGGTATAGACGCGCACCTCCTTGAATACCCTAGGCTCCTTCTCTTGCCCAAGCGGTTTATTAGCACAGATTAATTGGCTAAACTTCAGGGGATCGAATTGGCCGAGCGTGTGAGAGCCCGAGTTCTCGAAGAAGACTTCCCGAGCATCGTGGTACACGTTTTGGGCATCAATGAAGACCACCACGCGACCAGACACGGCACCTACCCCCTAACATAAAAAGCCCCGGCAGTGCACCTCCGAAGAGGTGGACGCCGGGGAACATTCAAATATACTATCGACCGACTCGGGGCCAATGTCAATGGGTTGGCGGGACATTTAGTATACAAGTCTTCTATACCACTCGTCAACTGACAGTTTCGTGAATCAACGGTGCCGTTGACAACGCCCATGTGTCGTGCTAGCGTAAGAGCATGCCAAAGCGCTCAAGCAAGAAGCCCCACGACCTCAACCGGCTCGCCAGCGTCATTGTAGAGGAAGCAACCGGCGAAGCGCCCGAAGAGCCGCCAAGCGGCAAGAACCCCGCCGCAGTTGAACTAGGGCGGCTTGGTGGCCTGAAGGGTGGACCTGCCCGTGCCAAGAAGCTGACGGCGGAGCAACGGCGGGAGATAGCGCGGAAGGCAGCTAATAAGCGGTGGGGTAACATCTAAAGTCCTTTTCCGTCATCTGGCTCATCGAAATCGAATGGCAGGGGGAGCGTGTCGCCGTACCTGGGATGAATCTGGTTAAGCTTCTGGTCAAAGTCCCCCCAGTCGCGACTGATCTTCATTAGCGTCACGACTGATCCGAGGTGCTCGCGCAGTTTGGGATAACCGAGGTTCGACGTGAGTCGTTGGAAGTACTTGTGTCTGGGCCTGCCCTCCTCAGATCGTAAGGTGACTCGCTTCAATTCGTCGAGAACCCCAGGGGCTAGCCGTTTGTACACCATATCATTAGTCAGGTGACCGAAGTATTGAGGACGGCGTACCGAGTCTCGGGGAAATTCAAGTCCCCGCAGTCGAAACATCTGTCGGTAGTAGTCGTCGGGGAACGTCCGAATCCATGCTTGGAGTTCCTTCGCGACGAACAGCTCCAAGATTCGCGCTAGCGCATCCTTGGCCCTTAGTTCCTGGTAGCCCGTAGCTTCGTCTACGAGGGCGATTATGCCTGTGTGTGCTAGCCCCCGGACAAGGATTTCCGCCTGTTTCGCGACGTGTTCCTGGTTTTTTGGCAGTGCTCCAACATCATTGGCCTTCAAATAGACTTCACAGACCAGCGGCAATAGATCGGCTCGGTATCCGCTAGCTCGGTTCCCGCTTGGCGTCCGAAAGGCAATAGGACGGCTCTTCTCCAGTACCTCATCCGAAATGAAGGGGCTGATTGCTTTGCCTTGCAGAATTGCGGGTACGCGTTCCTCTCCCCCTTCCTTGCGCACGTTAGCCTTCGGGTGGCGTCCTAGAGCCTCTAGAAATCCCCCTTGCGACAGCACCCTGGTGCCGTCTTCCAAGACATAGCATTGCAGCGCTATGTCTCCGATGCGCAGCGGGCGGTCCGGCGATCCGCAGATTGCTTCGGGAAGCTCTTCCGTCCATCGAGCCATCGCCGCCCGCCGCGCTATCTGGCTCCGCTGTTCGGGAGTGAGTCGCTTTGCGCGGGCCATTCCGCCCCTAGACCTTCCTTCGCTCATTGTCCATGACCTCCTCTGCATATGCTTGCATATTACCGGCTCTTCACCTAATATGCAAGCACTAAATGGGCCATGCGTGCAAGATTCTACAATTTACCCCTTGACAAAGCCTGAGCGGTCAAGTATAATGGTCAGTATGAACAGGCTGCCGATTCAGAAGCGGGTCGAAGTGATAGCGGCGCTGGTCGAGGGAAACTCCATTCGGGCCACCTGCCGCATGACCGGCGTTGCCAAGAACACCGTCGTGAAGCTCCTGGTGGACTTGGGGGAAGCCTGCGCCCGCTATCAGGATAAGGCCCTGCGGGGCCTCACGTGCCGCCGGATTCAGTGCGATGAGATTTGGTCCTTCTGCTACGCGAAGGCCAAGAACGTACCCGCCGAGCACAAGGGCGATTTTGGCTATGGCGATGTGTGGACTTGGACGGCCATCGACGCCGACTCCAAGCTGGTGCTTTCGTGGTGCATCGGTGGGCGGGACAGTTACACGGCGCTTGCCTTCATGCAGGACGTGGCCCGTCGTCTGACACAGCGTGTCCAGCTAACGACAGACGGCCACAAGGCGTACCTAGAGGCCGTGGAGCGCACATTTGGGCAGAACATCGACTATGCCATGCTTCAGAAGCTCTACGGCTCCGACCCCGAAGAGGAGAAGCGCTACAGCCCTGCCAAGTGCATCGGCACGGACGTTCAGCGCATTCAGGGCAAGCCCGACCCCAAGCACGTTTCGACCAGCTACGTCGAGCGGCAGAACCTCACGATGAGGATGAGTATGCGGCGGTTCACGCGATTGACCAACGCCTTCTCTAAGAAGATTCAGAATCTCGGCCACGCCGTGGCCCTGCACTTCATGTACTACAACTTCTGCCGCCGTCACCAGACGCTTGGCATGACACCCGCGATGGCCTCTGGCCTTACGGATCACGAGTGGTCGATTGATGAGATTGTGGCGCTGCTTGAGGAACGCGAACAGGCTGCGGCGTCAAACTGACCCACTACCTCAAGGCGGCATACTCTGCGGGTGACGCAGTTCAACGAGAACAGCAAGGTCTGGGCCTTCTACGAGGAACTGCCGGAAGCCAATCACAACGCCATCGTCGGCTATCCGCTGCCGCGGGAGGCCTTCGACCGCCTGCACGTGGTGCTCCTCTATCACCCCATGCTGCACCCGCGCACCATTCTCCGCTACGATGCCACGAAGGATGCACTGGCCGACGCCGGCGTCGGGTACGACGTGGTGGAGGTGAAGGGGAGCGCGCCGCTGAGTCAGATGCTGACGGGCATCCTCTACGGCGACTTTGTGAGCTACTACCTGGCGATACTGAACGCCGTCAGCCCCTCGCCCGTGGCCGTCATCAGCGAGCTAAAACGCCGCCTGGCCGACGCCCCCTGGCCCCAGTAGAGCCTGCGGCCCAAACCAGCGAAGGCCAGGCTTAAGCCTGGCCTTCAAGTCTTCCCGTGGCGCGCCGGACGACAAGCGGTCCCCGGCAGAAGCCGCATCCACGCCTTCACATATCTGGGCAATGGCTTAATGCGGTTCGCGACCTCCCGGTTTTGACACGCCCGTGTGGTGTTCCAAGACATGTGAGACAGAGAGGGGCTGAACGAAGGCCGGGCCCGGACCTCTCACGTGTTTTGAGACGTGCTGGGGCGCAGAGCAGGGATGCGACGCAGAAGGGTGCCCATCTCGTCGCTGCGCAGGAGATAGGCTGCCAGGAAGTAGGTGCCCGCGCCGATGAGGCTGCCGCCGACCAGGGCGGCAAAGGCATCGCTGAAGTGGCCGGTGTTGAGGTGTCCGGAGGCGTGCATGAGCACGACGAAGAGGCCTACCACCTCCACCATGAGCAGCGTCGCCCCGGCCATCCGCGTCAGCGAGTAGATGACGTGTCCCTCCTCGAGGCCGCCCATGCGTCGGCTGAGGGCCCGGAAGAGCAAGAAGAACTCAACGATGCTGGCCAGGGACATGGCCAGGGCCAGACCCCGCACCTCCAGGGGGAGAGCCACCACCAAGATGAGGCAGAAGATCAGGTTCAGGATCATAGAGAGCACCGCAAAGGCCACCGGCGTGCGGGTATCGCCCAGGGCGTAGAAGCCCCGGCTCAGGATCTCGGTACCCCCCAGGGCGAAGAGCCCAATGGAGTAGAAGATGAGCGCCGAAGCCGTGATGTCTGTGGAGGCCACGTCGAAGGCGCCGCGCTGAAAGAGGAAGGTTACCAGTGGCTGGCCGAGCAGCATAAGCCCAATGCTGGCCGGCAGGGTAAGGAAGAGGATGAGCCGGAGGGCGTTGGAGACAGTCCAGCGCATGTCCTCGGATTTCTCCTGGGCTGCCTGGTCGGCCAGGGTCGGAAAGAGAGCAGTGGCGATGGCCATGCCGAAGATGCCCAGCGGCGTCATGACGATGAGCCAGGCGTAGTTGGCGGCGGAGATGGCCTCGTCGCTGATCGTGGAGGCGAAGAAGAGGGTGATGAGGAAGTTGAACTGCCAGGCCGCCAGGCCCAGCACGCGGGGCAGCATGAGGCGGCCCACCTCTCGCACCGCCGGGTCGCGCCACTTCGCTATCAGGTTGTAGCGCATGCCCACCTGTCGCAGGGCCGGCAACTGGATGACCAGGTGCAGCAGGGCGCCGACGACGACCCCTATCGCTAGCACCCGCACGTTGTGGGAGAGAAGGGCGGCGACGGTGATGGCCAGGTTGTAGAGCATGGGCGCGATGGCCGGGTAGAGGAAGTGGCGGCGGGCATTGAGGATGCCCATAAACATGCCGCTGACAGAAAAGAACATGGTCGAGAGGAGCATGATCCGAGTCAGATCGACGGCCAGGGAGCGCAGCTCCGACTCGCGGCCCGTGTCTTCGCCCAGGCCGGGCGCCATGATCGGCACCAGGACCGGCGCCAGGAGCATGCCGAGGAGGGCGAGGACGAAGGTGGCGCCCGCCACGAGGTTGAGGACGGAGCTGGCCAGTCGCCAGGCCTCCTCCTCGCCGTGACGGGTGAAGTGGCGGGCGAAGGTGGGGATGAAGGCGCTGGCCAGGGTGGCGCCGGCCAGCAACTGGAAGATGAGGTCGGGGAGGCGAAAGGCAACCCAGTAGGCGCCCAGTTCGGGACTGGTGCCAAAGCTGTCGGCTATGGCGACGCTGCGCACCACGCCCAGGAGGCGGCTTCCCAGGAAACCCGCC
>Ga0315279_10009964_pt1 | contig 11232 bp, 7 predicted proteins | sample YL17G06_20_MG_FD_203694 | JGI IMG/M metagenome (GOLD analysis project Ga0315279, IMG submission 203694) | Sediment microbial communities from Yellowstone Lake, YNP, Wyoming, USA - YL17G06_20 | ecosystem: Environmental > Aquatic > Freshwater > Lake > Sediment | place: USA: Wyoming | collected...
GCCCAATAGAAGACTGCATTTCCTGAACTTATCGGGCATTAGAGACGTATAGTTTCTTGCGTAAAACACGCTATTGAGGATGGGTTATAATTGCGCATTCACTAAAGCTATGTCCTTTATTTGCCGATACTTATGTTAAGAAAACAGCCAAAATCCAAAAATCAGAAGCCGCTGCCAAAGCCAGCTTCCGCAGTGGTTCTGATTTGTGAAAAATAGAATGGATAGCAAAAAGTCGGATGAGGCACTATGACTGCGCCTGTTTCTTGCGCAGCCGACGGGGACGGAGTTTGTCCATAATTGCTAATTGATTCCGCCCCACAATGGCGGCTCTGTGTCCCGCGCTACAACGGCGGATCTACGTCCCGCCATACGGCGGCGGATATACGACATTGATTATTGATGATTGATTATTTAGCATACCCTCACTGAACAGGCTCTTCAGTCGGCAGCTACTTTCTCATTTTTTTTTACTGGACCCAATAAATGAAAGCATTGGTCACAGGCGGGGCAGGCTTCATCGGCTCACATCTGGCAGAGCAGCTCATCAAAAACGGCCACAAAGTGATTGTCGTCGATAACCTCAGCACCGGCAGCTTGGAAAACATCAAAGGATTGAAAGGCAAACCCCGTTTCAATTTTATCAAAGGCGACATCTGCGACGCCAGGCTGATGCAGGCGCTTGCAAAGCGAAGTGATGTAATCTTCCATCTTGCCGCGGCGGTCGGAGTCAAGCTGATTGCCGATTGCCCGGTCCGCACAATAGAAACCAACATCGGCGGCACCGAAAAAGTGCTCGAAGCCGCCAATAAGTCCGGCAAAAAAATTCTCATCGCATCCAGCAGCGAGGTCTATGGCAAGAGCGAAACGGTCCCCTTTCAAGAAGATGATGACATCGTCCTCGGCAGCACAACTTTACCGCGCTGGTCGTATGCCGGCAGCAAGGCGATAGATGAATTTCTGGGCCTGGCCTTCCACCAACAGTACGGCCTGGGCGTGGTAATCACAAGATTCTTCAACACAATCGGACCGAAGCAAACAGGCCGATACGGAATGGTCGTGCCGCGATTTATCCAGTGGGCGATGAAGGGCCAGCCGCTTTTAATCTACGGCACAGGCAAACAAAGGCGGTGTTTTTGCTATGTGCACGACCTCGTCGAAGCCGTCATCGAGCTGATGAACTGTAAGAATGCGGCAGGCAGAGTGTATAATATCGGTTCGACCGAAGAAATTTCCATAGAAAAGCTTGCCGACAAAATTATCGAGACGACGGGCAGCAAAAGCAAAAAGAAATTCATCCCATACGAGGTCGCTTATGGAAGACCGATGGAGGATATGATGCGGCGCGTGCCGAGCCTGGAACGAATCAAAAAAACCATCGGCTGGAAACCAAAAACAAATCTGAAAGAGACGCTGCGGATAATCATTGAGAGCGAAAAATTAAAACAGAACCCACAAGGCAGGGAAGGCAAAAAATTATGAAAAAAACGCTTGTTACGGGCATTACCGGCCAGGACGGCTCATATCTCGCGGAACTATTATTGGAAAAAGGCTATCAGGTCTGGGGCCTGGTGCGGCGAAGCTCCTCGTTCAACACAGGCAGGATTGACCACCTGTATAAAGACCCGCACGAAAATCCGCGATTGAGATTGCTTTACGGTGACTTGACCGACGGCGGCAATCTATCGGCAATCATAAATGAAATTCAGCCGGACGAGGTCTATAACCTCGGCGCACAAAGCCACGTCCGTGTCAGCTTCGATATGCCCATTTATACGGCCAACGCCGATGCGCTCGGAACTCTCAGGCTGCTTGAGGCAATTCGCTCCGGCAGGAAACGTCCGAAGTTCTACCAGGCCTCCAGCAGCGAAATGTACGGCAAAGCCGTGGAGACGCCCCAAACCGAGAAAACGCCGTTTTATCCGCGAAGCCCCTACGGCTGCGCTAAATTATATAGCTTCTGGCAGACCATAAACTACAGGGAGGCCTATGATTTGTTTGCGTGCAACGGAATCCTGTTCAATCACGAATCGCCGCGTCGCGGTGAAACATTCGTCACAAGGAAAATCACGCGAGCGGCCACACGAATCAAACTCGGTCTGCAGGACAAGCTCTATCTCGGCAACCTCGATGCAAAGCGAGACTGGGGATTTGCGGGCGATTACGTCGAAGCAATGTGGCTGATGCTGCAGCAGGATAAACCCGGCGATTACATCATAGCAACAGGCGAGAGCCATTCAGTCAAAGAATTCGCTGCGGCGGTTTTTGACTACCTCGGTCTGGATTGGCAGGAATATGTTGCAATTGACCGGCGATATTTCCGTCCGACCGAGGTTGACCACCTTCAGGGTGACGCGGGTAAAGCAAGACGCATCCTCGGCTGGAAGCCCCGGGTCAAATTCAAAGAGCTTGTGCGGATGATGACCGATGCCGATATGGAACTGGCGGAAAAAGAAAAAATCCTGAAGGACCACGGCAAATAAACCACAAAATTCAGAATCAACGGACGCAAACGAAAAGCATTGAGCGGTTTTTTTGAAGATAGGCGTGTTGTTGTCACCGGCGGCGCCGGCTTCCTCGGGGGCTATGTCACCGAGGGTCTGCGGAAACGCGGCTGCAAAAACATCCTCGTGCCGAGGATTGAAGAGTATGACCTCGTCAAACTGGACGACATAAACCGGATGTATAAGGATATGAGACCCGACACCGTCATTCACCTTGCAGCCGTCGTAGGCGGCATCGGCGCCAACCGCCGACATCCGGGCGAATTTTTCTACAGGAATTTAATGATGGGCGTTCAGCTCATAGAGCAGGCCAGACTCCACAACATCGAAAAGTTTGTCGCCATCGGAACGGTCTGCGCGTATCCTAAATTCACGCCCGTGCCCTTTAAGGAAGAGGACCTCTGGAACGGCTACCCCGAAGAGACCAACGCGCCTTATGGGCTGGCAAAAAAAATGCTGCTGGTTCAGTCGCAGGCATATCGGCAGGAATACGGCTTCAACTCGATATTTCTGCTGCCGGTAAATCTTTACGGGCCGGGCGACAATTTCGACCCCGGCAGCAGTCACGTAATCCCCGCCCTGATAAAAAAATGTGTGGATGCCATCGAGAGCGCCGCCGACCATATCGTATGCTGGGGGACAGGCAAGGTCTCGCGAGAGTTCATTTACGCCGCCGATGCCGCAGAGGGGATACTTCTGGCCACAGAACATTATAACGGGCCCAATCCGGTCAACATCGGCGCAGGATTCGAGATAACAATAAAAGAGCTTGTCGAAAAAATCACCAAACTCACCGGCTTCAAAGGCCAAATCCGCTGGGACAGCTCCAAGCCCGATGGTCAGCCCAGGCGGCGTCTGGACGTCTCGAAAGCAAAAAAATATTTCGGCTTCGAGGCCAAAACCACATTCGACCAGGGCCTTAAAGCGACAATCGAATGGTATAAAGCAAACCGAAAACAAATGCAGGGCGCATAATCGAAACCTGCCGCCCCGTAAACCCCGGGCGAACTTGTGTAAAACAATCACATCCGTGACAGTAACAAAACCAAAATTATGCTGCTGGTATCTTGCGGTTCTTGGCGCAGCTATCGTGCTCTACGCAATTAGCTGCGCACCGGGTGCTCTGTGGCAGGATAGCGGCCTTATCCATTACCGAATATGGCACAACGACATCGAAGGATTCCTCGGACTGGCCATCTCGCATCCGCTCTTTTACATACTGGCCATAGCAGCAAAGTATGTGCCGCTCGGCGAATATGGCTACAGGGTCAACTTAGTTTCAGCAGTGGCCGCCGCAGTCGCCGTTGCCAATCTCTTTCTATTCGTGCGTCTGCTGCTTGACAGGAGCTTCCCCGCAATAATAGCAGCGGTCACATTAGCTGTCTCGCATACCTTCTGGGCCCATGCGAGCATTATCGAGACATACACACTCTGGGCAGCGCTATTTTTCGCGGAACTTATAATGCTCCTTCAGTACACAAAAACCAAGCAAGTAGGCTATCTGTATTGGCTGGGATTACTTAACGGCCTTGCGATTGCAGACCATATGCTGGCTTCGATTCCGCTTGCCTGTTACAGCATATTCCTTCTCACGCTGCTGCTACAAAAAAGAATACGCTTAAGACATTTAGGCATTATCATTCTTCTCTGGGTCATCGGCGCACTGCCATACGAATATCTGATAATTAAAAACATACTACAAACCAAAGACGTTGCTGCTACTTTGGCATCAGCGGCTTTTGGTAATCGCTGGCAGGGAGATGTGCTCAACACTTCTCTGTCGGCAAAAATCATAAAAGAAAGTTTTCTATTCATCCTTCTCAACTTCCCCACACCAAACATTCTGCTGTTTTTCGTCGGCTTCTTCGCGATATTCAAACTTTCTATAAGCCGAGCCATCAGGAATGTCTTGCTCGGTGCGGCTATTCTGTTTTTTGTTTTCGCCTTTCGATACACCGTGCCTGACAGATACGCATTCTTTATACCATTTTATTGCGCCGCCTCGGTCTTTATGGGCCTGGGGACACATCATTTCCACCAGCGCGCAAAAAGTAAAGCATTCGGCCCTGTGGTCGTGGCCTTTAGCTTGCTCCCTATCGTTATATACGCCGCGGCGCCGACCCTGGCTAAAAAAATACAGCTTAACCTCGGCACACGGGCCGACATCCCCTATCGCAACGATTATGAATACTTTCTGCAGCCCTGGAAAACCGGCTATAGAGGTGCGGAACAATTTGCAGAAAAGGCGCTGCAGGTAAGTCAGAACGATTCCCTTATCTATGCCGATATGACCACAGTCGGTCCTCTGGTGTATGCTCAGGAAGTAAAAGGAAAACGGCCTGACGTTAAAATCGTCTCCGCAATTATAAAAAGCAAAAATGCACCGGACTTCAACGAGCAGACAATTGCACAACTGCTGAATGAACGGACGGTATATGTAGTCTCTCGCAGACCAGGCTACTGCCCGGCGTTCGTCCTTGATAATTACGACTTAGTCCCGGCAGGTATTCTGTGGCGATTGGTCGAGCGGGAAAAAAAAATCCCTGGCTCAGCGAAGACAGAGGAGCATGCATACCAGACTCACGCCCGACAATCCGCACGGATACAACCGTTACGGCTTTGCCTGGCAGAATGTGTCTCAGGCGGGAGCGGCTCATCTTGACTTTGGCTGCTATGATGGTATGTTTCTTGCGACACTAAAGAGCAAAGGAATCGCTCGACCGCTGGAGAGAATCTATCCTTCTCTTGTAACGACCTTACGGTAACGTGACAGGATACTATTTAAGACAGGATAACAGGATTATCTTGTTAATCCCGTCTAAAATTAAGTCCTGCTTTTCTAAAGGAACAGGTTGCATTTAGGAGGCCCGGGATTCGGGAATCCGGAAGGCAGTGCATAGCAATTGCAAGTTCGCCCCTCGGGAAGCCACCACGCTGTTATTTGCTATGAACTTATCGGACTTTAAAGACGCATGGTTTTTTAACGTAGAACCATCTGTTAAGACCCGGTGGAAGCCCGTCTTTGCTAAAGCTATGTTCTTTATTTACCGATGCTTTATGTCGCAAGGGAAACCGCAATCAAACCTGTAAATTTTGACCGCTCGACGATATGGTTGGGAAAAGGTTAGGGACAGTATCTGGGCAGGGTTGCATTTTTAAGCCAGCCAACAGAGACAGAGTGCGTCTGAATTTATTGCTTAATTAATTATTTATAGGAACAGGGCTTATCGGCTCTCATTTAGGGAAGCGACCACTCAAGTATAATACAATAAGGTGGCTATTGATAGTCTTAAGGCGGCGGTTTAGAAAGTATCATTATTTTTTGTTAAGCGATGCGTGTAGCTATATAACCTCAAAGCGGACAGTTTAAAGTATTAGCTCCATTGCTTTGGGAGTAAATATGTTAAAATGGGTAAGATTATATGCGGTTATATTGCTTACCCTATATGCGAGCACGAAACCCTTATGGGCATTACGAGCCGACATAAACAATGATGGCGTGGTCGATTTTTATGATTTCAGTATATTAGTGGGGGAATGGTTGAATTGCGACACTTGGGACCCCAATACATTACCTAAGCCAAAATTTGAGTATGATGCTGATTCTGAAAGACTTAGCGTATCCCGAAACAGTACGGCTTTAACCGCAGACTTTTCTGAAGTAGCAGCCAACATCGCACGGCCAGAAACTGTCTGTGTCGCAGCCAGACCCACCATAACTGTTTATTCTGATATGCAGAGGAAGCTGCTTGCAGTAACGCGCGATAAGATAATCTTCACCGTCAGCTATCCGGGCAGTTATGCGCAGAAACTTCTATATACTGATAATCCGGAAGACCCAACTTCCTCCATTGCTGAAATCATGGATATAAAAACACACCGTGATTTCCGTTCTATACCACGCGATTCAGCAATAGCGTCTATGGTCGTATTGAATGATGGCAGTTGGCTGTTATGTGTAGTATCTGATGTTATGGGCTCTTATGCATATCTTTATCGTTCTGAAGACCAAGGCCAATCCTGGTCTAAAGTTCTTACCTTTCCGCACGGTTATACTCCATATTTTGGCTGGTGTGGGTTAGCGGATAACGAAATACTGGCGACGGAGTATGGTCCATGGTATCAGTCCAATAACCCACGAGATGTTTATTACAGCAACGATTATGGAAAGACCTGGCATTTGATTTATCGCCCCGATGCAGAATATGGCCAACATTGTCATCTGGCGACTTTTAGTCCTGGTGACACATCTGTAGTTTACATAGTCTATGGAGATTTGGAGCACTGCCGCTGGATAAAACTGAAATGTTCCGGCGATAAAACAGACATTAACAACTGGTCTCAAACAAGCAATTCCCCTCTCTTGAGAGGAATGAATGTGTGGTATCCGGGTCCGCCCTACTATATAGCGTTGCGATTTAACCCTGCATACGCCCTGTCGGATGGCAGATATATTTACTGGGGGAAGGACTCCGGCAAACTCCCCGTCATATTGAGACATAATTCCACTGATGATTCATTAGCAGGTGTGTTCAATTGGCCCTGCTATGTGGATGACTTGGCTCGTCCTTACAAAACCGATGGTAGTCCGGCTATGGTTTTCGGGATGTGCATACATAATGGTGTTTATTATGCGGCCGTAAGAGCCCCGGAGACACCATACTTTGGGGCAATCTTAGTAAGCCTAGATGGAGAACATTGGGCCGTTGCTTACCGTCAGGAAAATCCTGACAGTTGGGGGTTTACAAATATCCTTGGGTATATGGGAGGGTATTTATGGGGCAAATACGCAGGGACAGACACCAGTACAGAGTATTTATACAGAATGACCCCGGTAAGTGCGAAAAATGTTGCTGCAGTAAGACTCGAAAGAGGAATAAACAATCTTATCAATACCGCTGATGACTCCATCTTTACAGGCGGGAATCTGAACTGGAGCTTAAAACCTACTATTAAGGATGTGGACGTCTCCGCCTGTGGAATATCAGCTGAGGAGAACCTTTTTGGCGGCAATTCATATAAATTCGTTCTCAAAGATAACAATGCTGGTAATGGTAAAGCAGGATTAGCATCTCCCCTGGTTAGGCCAAGTACCGGTAAATATGTTGTCGGCAGTTTTTGGATTAAGGGCGCCAACACTTGGCCGGACTACTTTTATTTGCAGGCGTCCTTTAGCAAGGCAGGAAATGGCGGTCTATTTAACGGCGTAACCTCATATTATCGTGTCCTGCCTTACTGGCAGCGCATTTTGGTGTGGGGAAAATGCTTAGATGGCAACTTTGATGCAGGCAAGGGTATCAGACTTGAGATGTACATGAACTATTTTAACGACGGCAGTCAATGGGAGTACAAAGGAAACTGGTCGGATGCAACCTGTTATATAGATTGCGTCCAGGTGGTTGAATTTGATGACCTGCATTACTATGGTTCATTCCATCCGGGTGGCAATCGTCGTCCCGATGAATTTGCAAGTCTTCCTCTGACAGGTGTTGGAAATGCGTGGACTATATCATTTGAGTGGAAACCTGAGAATTCATCAAGAGAGTGGCATGGTGATGTTTACATCGCCTCCATTCTGGGTTCAGACAGTAGTTGTATTAACTTGATTTATGACCAGGCCAATGGAACGTTCAAACTGGATAACAGCACGAATTCAGCGTTCACCGTTAATACTTACACCTGGGAGCACATGGATTATATCCGGTTCGCCATAAGCTCTGATGGAACTGATTCCAGCTTAAATCTCGAATCCTCTTTAAGTCCTGGCGAAGCCTTGGCTGCCCCTTCGGTGAGCATAACCGGTTTGCCTGTGCTCCTATTATTGAACACTGACAGTGAAAGAATCCACTACGGTTGTGGTCTTTTCCACAGCGTTCGGGTTTGGGACTCAGTATTGTCGGCAGAACAAGTAAGTGAAGTGTTTGATTTGCCCTGAAAGATGTCTTTTGAAATTCATAACTTCTTTATGGAATCCTTGTAATGATTTTCAGGCAGAGAATATTATTGGTTTTTATTTCGGTATGTTGCGTAATATGTCCGGCAGAATTAACGCTGGGCCAGGAAACGTTCGCTGAGCGAGTTCGGGCGGTCATGGATACATCCGCCACCTTCTACCGCTCAATTTCCAACCGCGGAGGCTATGCCGGCAAATACTCTCTTGATCTGAAAACTTGTTACGGAGAGTCCCTGCGCGACGTGCTAAAGCCCGGAGAGATATGGATACAGCCGCCTGGGACACCCAGTGTCGGCTTGGTTTTTCTCCGTGCCTATCGGATCACGAGGGATGAGTCCTACCTCGCAGCCGCAAGAGATGTCGGTCGATCTCTCGCCTGGTCGCAGCGAGCAGCAGGTGGATGGGGTTACAAGGGGGATGTCTCTGACCTCAAACCTGATTCCAAAATGCAGCAGAGGAAAGTAGGCTACTGCACACTTGACGACCGCACTACACAAGGTGCCTTGGATTTCCTGATGCGTCTGGGTGAATTTATCGACGAGCCATGGCTGTCGGAATCGGTTCAGCTCGGTTTGGACTATATGCTTAAAGCTCAGTTTCCCAACGGCGCCTGGCCTCAGCAATACCCACTACAGGGTGGATACCTTAATTACTACACTTTCAACGATGGAGCAATTAACGACTGTATCCGCGTAACATTGACGGCTCACCAGCTATACGAAAAGGAAGAATACCTTGACAGTGCAACCCGTGGCGGCGACTTCATCATACTCTCTCAACTACCGGGCCCGCAAGCGGGGTGGGCGGAACAATACTCTCTTGACCTCAAGCCCGCTCGGGGTCGAACATTCGAGCCGCCTGGTGTCTGTAGTCTTGTAGCAGCCCGCAACATCGAGACATTAGTGGACTTGTATCTGTATACCAAAAATGAGAAGTATCTTGCCCCGATACCAAAGGCCATTGATTGGCTGGACAAATCCAGGATAGGACCAAACCTCTGGGCACGACTGTATGAAATCGGCAGCAACAGGCCTATCTACGGCGATGTGGACGGGAGGATGCATTACAGTCTCGATGAACTCAGTGAAGAGCAGCGACGCGGCTACTGCTGGCAGTACGAATTCGGCATCAATGGTGCCATACAGTATTATCGAGAAGTAAAGGGGGTCGGGGCCGAGCGGTATCTTGCCGAGAAATCCGTGGTGCCCCCCGCCAAACAGGGGCGAAAAATTGAGAGTATCGTTGCTTCCCTTGACAAAAATGGACGCTGGGTACGTAATAACATTATTGATATTGAGGACTTCATGATAAACTGGAATATTCTCTGCGGGTATCTTGAAATGAGCGGCCCGCGCGCACACGATGAATCTGTCTATTCGTATTGTTCATGGTTAATCAAAAAGCCTGGCATGCCATTTTATTATTACACAAAGGCTAGCATGCGCGCATACGAGCAACTTGAGATAGCATTGGATGATGGATATGACTTGTCTATCGGCAACCCGAATTCAGACCGCTATTTACAGAATAACTGCTGGGTCAGGGATTATACAAATGCCAGAATAGTTGTGAATCCAACCAATAAAGTTCAGCATATCGTAATAGACAAAAACAGGCGGTGGTTGGATTGGAGATACAAAGAACCCGTTACAGAACTGGAGATAGCGCCTATCACAGGGAAAATACTGCTGCCGATAAGGGCGGATAATTCTTATCGATAAGAGCATATTCTTTTCCATGGTGGGAATTTTCGGCTTTTTTCAACCAAGTAGGAGGTAAACTGCGCGGCCTAAGGGGTAGAAAAACTTTAGCGATATGCCTTTTTATGGCGACAAGTTATGTGTACAGAGCAGCAAAAGCAGGAAAGTTCAATTTATTGGTGGCCTGAAGCAGGAAAACTTGTTTTCTTAAAAGAAAAAGCAACACCAGCGTTTTGGGACCGACAGTGGCAAACGGAGGACTGGGAAAAAAAGATTACCCGCTCGCGCAACAGCAGATACTGGCATAGCATCTTGAAAAAATATCTGCCCAATAAGAAAAGCAGGATATTGGAAGGAGGCTGTGGTTACGGTCATCTTGTGGATGCGATGCATTATTGGGGTTACGACGCAATTGGAATTGATTTCGCGCCCCAAACGGTTGCCAAAATCAAAGAGGTTATGCCGAATCTCCATGTCCGCTGCGGGAATGTCAAGGCGTTGGATTTTGAAGACAATTATTTTGATGGTTACTGGTCCCTTGGGGTTATCGAGCACTTTCGGGAAGGATATGATGATGTTCTGATGGAAATGAAGCGAGTGTTGAAAGTCGGGGGGTATGCCTTCGTAACTTTCCCTTGTATTTCCCGATGGGATTGGTTGAAAATATTTTTCTCAAGATATAAAAGATTTACAGGTCCTGACATGCCGGACAACTTTTATCAGTTTGGATTAAATGCAGACGCTGTCAGGAAAGATTTTGAACATGCAGGATTCCAGTGTATCTGTACCAGACGGAGAAGTGGTTGGGAAGGGTTGGAAAGAGTTTTGCCTGCGTTAGAAAGAGTCCATTTGGCATTGTTAAGACTGAGCGAGAAAAGCCGAATCATAAAACTGTTCACAGCAGGCGCGGATTTTTTGATGGCACCTTTATGTGGCCACAGCATGCTTTTGGTGTTAAGAAAACAATGAGTCAGCAGAATATGCCGACTTGGACTGAAAAAGCATAGCAGGGTGCTCACAAAGCGAAGGAGCCGAGTATGACACTGTTGGAAACGGTAATATCGCCAAGCCAAATCCC
>Ga0315279_10009965_pt1 | contig 11232 bp, 11 predicted proteins | sample YL17G06_20_MG_FD_203694 | JGI IMG/M metagenome (GOLD analysis project Ga0315279, IMG submission 203694) | Sediment microbial communities from Yellowstone Lake, YNP, Wyoming, USA - YL17G06_20 | ecosystem: Environmental > Aquatic > Freshwater > Lake > Sediment | place: USA: Wyoming | collected...
GATAAGACGCAAGGCACTTACTTTGGCTTTAATAGACAAATGGACAATCATAGACGCTGGACAGCCTATATTAGAAGTGGAAAAAGACATCGAGACCGTTCTGCACCCACTGTTCTAGAAATTGGAAGTAACCGAATAAAGCGCGCGCTACGCTACGGGTAGTGTTGGTTGAAGTGATTCGCGAGTATGATCGCGTCGAAGATGTCGACATTATTGTCATTGTTGAGGTCCGCGTTCGAATTCCACTTTAGACTGGTCGGATCACATCTAAATACAGCAGCCAGACTGATTGCGTCGAAGATGTCAACGATAAAGTCACCTTGGATATCTCCAGGGATCGTGATAATAACCCAACCGTCAGCGAGTGTGTTATCATCTATCTCTGTCTCGCCTGAAACAAGACTGGCCGAAGCGTTTAGCGTATAGTTGCCTTTCAAAAAACTTGAACTACTCTTGACGAAGAGAAGATCTGCTTTGGTTCCGCTAGAAAGCGTCGCAGTCTGAAATCCAAGAACAGTTGTGTTCAAATACGCTGTGACGTTGAAAGTTTCACCGAAAACTCCATAGTTACCCACTTCCACTGTTACTCTAAGGTCGTAACCTTGACCTATCACGGTCTTTGCAGATTTTATAGCAACGACACTCACGTCATGACCAAGAGTCAGTATCGTGACAAGGCTGTCGGCAGTCTTTGTGTTGTCTGACAGATCAACTTCTCCCAGGATAGGACTAATGGTAGCAAGGATAAGGTAATCTCCCTTGGCACAGACTGTTGTATTCCATGTGAAGGAAACATTTGCCGAAGAACCATCGTCTAGAGAAGTCTGTTGTGTGCCGATAATTGTCGAATTAACGTAAGCTGTGACTTGGGCGACTTCAGGGTAGCTTCCTTGATTCTGAATGCTCACGTTAATGTTCACGGGATCTCCAATTGCTGCGAGTAGGGGCGAAACGGCAACCAAGGTTACTGCCAGATCGTGCGGTGAAATGACACGCACATACCCGTTCGCAGTTTGGTAGGGAATAGGTTCCTCATAAGAGTCAATCAATGAGAGGTTGTACATGTCTAATGGGCATTCTCCATAATTCTTCGAATGGAAAGTCACTGTTGAAAGTATGTCACCGCCACTCACGCCAGAAATCCATCCTAACAGTGTACAGTCAACGACCATCCTTCCGTCAATTGCACTGATGTTGTAAGTAAAAAAAGTCGATTGTCCATCTCCTTTCAGAAATGGACCTTCAATAACGTCTACCGCATCGAGTAAGTACGGGTTCCAGGTGAGGGTCAATCCCCACCCGTAAAGATTCAGAACGTCAGAAATTGTGATGTCAACATCAAAATTCTGTTCAACTTCGACTATCAAGAAGGAAGGAGCAACCGATACAGTCGAGGTTATAGCTCCCACCGACGCAGGTAACAAAATCGGCTTCAGAATAAAGAGCAGGAAGAGTGATGCAAAGATGAACAACATCAACGGCTTGCGTCTAAACATTTCTGCTTCACACTCTCTCCCATATTGTTTGTTGTCATAGTGGTTGATATTTGTAGCGACGTATGCGCGATTGATATTCGTAACTTCAAAAAGAAGAAGGGGAGAGGGGGGATTACCCTTCTATGTTTGCAGCGATTGTTGTTAAGTCCCCGATGTCTATTTGGCCATCTGCATTCACGTCGGCCTCAATGTCGTAGGGGAGTCCCGCTGTGAATCTGTATCGTCTTGCTACTCTTACGAGATCCCCAATGTCAACTTTGCCATCATCGTTCAGGTCGAACAGTTTTATCTCAAGGAAAGCTATGCGGTAGAATGCTGTCATCCCGCTGACTAGTGGTATGCCTGCTATGTTGAGTTCAAATCTCTGCCAATTGTTGAAGACTTTGAATTCACCGGTAGCCAGTTCTGGGAGATATGGTTCAACGGTTCGTTCCACATACAAGAGGGTGCCGTTTTCATCAACGTACACGCTTACGGTTATCTCTGTGACATTCCAGAGTCCCGTTACTAACAGATCGTAGTCCGTGCCGTTCAATGCGATATCTGTAGTGTTGACAAGTCGGGCAGAATAGTGAACAAACGTAAAGTTTTCAGTTGGAATCTTTGAGCAATTCATATGAAGACGATCCTCAGACCACATTGCGTGAATCCAAGCCCATTCACGATACGTACCATTGACATCTATCATCCTAACGTGCGCATTGACCCAGCCGAATACTGGTTCTGTACCCCATTCTTGGATGAATCCACGCATTCGAATCCAAAGATTCTGGTTCGTCGTTGTGTCTGCTTGTGTAAGCATGGGGAAGAATGCGAAGCTTCCGACGGCCAAAATTGCGAGCATTGCGACAACAATACCTTTATTCATTTTTTATCGCCTCATTTTCCTGAAATAGTAATATCAAAAGGCGAATAAAAGCGTTTCTGAGCCGCTTTTTGTATCTTAAGCCAGAAGAACGTTTATATTTGTTTTTAAACGTTTATATTTGTGTATTTCGCTGTCAATGACGAAATCTGCGGTTTGTTGCGTTGCCTGGACATTCGATTGGCTCTAGATCGAAAGCAGCAAAGACAGTCGATCGATCTTCCCTATTTCCTACCAGACTAGGTGGGAGGCGAACGGCGAAACGATTTTTCAAGTTTTGAACGTATAAATTCTTCATAGTATTCTTAAATAGCGCTAGTTCGAATTCTTTAGTTGACATGATTTCGCGTAACAAGTTTCCGATTCTTGCCGTTGTGGCAATTGTCTTGTTGATTTCAACGGCAAAAGTGTTCGCTGTAAACCAAGTTGAATATGAACTTCAGATTTTCGATAATGGCTCGGCCTCTTGGACGATTAGGCTGACAGTAACTATCAACGATACGTACGATGATTTGAACCAATTCCAAGATAAGGTCCAATCGCTCGTAGGAGCTGCAAGTAATGTGACGGGCAGGAGTATGTCTGCCGAAGCAATCTCATTGAATTCAATTATATCCGGCTCTTATATCTCGGTCGAGTACATTTTCCGATGGCACAACTTCAGCAAAATCGAAAATGGACGTATATTGATCGGCGATGTGTTTCAAGTTCAAGACTTGTTCCCGCGCCTGTACGGGGATGGAACAGTCCAGATGACCTATCCCAACGAGTATGGCGTCAATAGCATTGTGCCCGCTCCTTCACAGCGTGATGATTCGATTCAACGGCTCGAATGGTTGGGAACAGCAGAATTCGACGAAGGAAATGTAGACATCATATTCACCGAAGCTGAGCCTCGCGCGCCTCTGGACTTGCTCGGTCAGAACATCGTTCTAATTGGAGGCTTGACCGCAATCGTCGTTGGATTTGCAGCAAGTATGCTTGTTTTGAGGCGCCGGAAGACGAAGGAAGTCAGCCTCATTGACAGACCTTTGCCTTCGATCTCAGCAGGGATAGAAAGCGATGAAGCAAAGATTGTTAAAATGCTGAAGTCTGCAGGAGGCAGTACATACCAAACTGCCATAGCTGACCATTTCAGATTCTCGCGATCAAAGACAAGCCAACTTCTACGCGCTATGGAAATAGATGGAATGATTCAGAGGCATAAGAAGGGCAGAGACAAAATAGTCACCCTTATCGAGAAAGACGAGGAAAGAAAACATTGAGACACAGATCACAAATAGCGCATTTTGCGAGACAAATTTCAGGTGTGTCATTAGTATTCGTTTGTGGCATCTTGTTCTGCGCATTGACCGCGAAAGCTTCTACTACTACAGTTGTAATCGTAGAGCCAAATTCTAGTTCAGCTATGATCGGGGAAATTTTCTCTGTAAACGTGACCGTTGTCGATGTCGAGAACCTTTACGGTGTTGATGCGACGCTAACCTGGAATTCAACTATTCTGACCTTAGTCAATTCTGAAATCCAGCTAGGACAGGAAGGCGGGGCACTAAATGCCCCCATATACATCGTCGAAAATTCCAGTCAGGGAAACAGATACACTATCTCCGCAACGTCAACAAGCCCTGCACCCTCATTCAATGGAACAGGTAACATCATCAGCCTGAACTTCAGCGTACTCAGCATCGGCACCTGCAAACTCGACCTTCAAACACAACTCTACGATTACCCGCCGCTGGACAGAGATCCTCGCCTGTCGTTGCCCATTGCACATGAAGACATTGACGGTTTCTTTCAAGGAGTGATTCCCGAGTTTCCACAGTCCCTAGTCTTCGTGATTATCGCATTGTTGACGCTATTTACGACCCTACTTTCTAAACGCATATTTAGCAGGAATAACAAAACGTTCGGGAAGTCAGCCTCGAGTCGCGGACCGTCTCTGAGAGGAGAAAAATCTGTGCAACCTGGTGCTGTGTAATGAACAAAAAAGTCATCGTCATACTTGCCTCTTGCTTGGTGATTAGCATAGGAATCATTTCAGCATATTTTATAACGAACATGGCAAACGCGGCAACCAGAGTCTACGTTGACCCTGACAAAGTTGCAAGATCCATAGGCCAAGATTTCACTGTCAACATAAGCATCTCAAACGTCGAGAATCTGTACGCTTGGGAGTGCAAGCTCGGATGGAACATGACAATATTGGAGTTGGTAAGCGTCACCGAAGGAACTTTTCTAAGAAATGCTGGTTCCACGTTTTTCAGTAGCGGATTGAATGAAACATTCGGCCACGTGGTCATCGACTGCACACTTCTTGGCACTGTAGAAGGTGTAAGTGAAAACGGTGTGTTGGCCTCGATACAATTTCATGTCAAAAACGAAGGATCCTGTGATCTCATGCTGTATGATACGAAGTTGGTAGACGCCTCCGAACGAATTATCACTCACACAGTGAACGGAGGCTATTTTTCAGCAAGTCTCTAGAAGACATTCTCAGTGCGCGCGGAACTATATCCATCTGGTAAGAAATCGATCGATTGAGAGCAGCGCGCGCTTGATGGTGCAGTTCTATTTTGGCTCTGGTATTGGTTTAATCCGGATTGATTGCAGAAAAAGAATGGTTTGCCCATTAAAGAACCAGAATTGAGGTGTAAATACATAATCAAACAATAATGAACGCTTATTAACAAAAACAAACGCTAATAAAAGGTAAAAAAGGAAAAGAGCCTCAGAAAATCTTAAGTAATCCTTCGCATATATCGTGTCTCGGGATTTACGATGAAAAAATGTCTAACAATGAACAGAAACAAACTCGATGCCTTCGTCATGACATTGTTGATCATCGCATTCGTTGCGCCTCTATGCATAGCCTACGTTGGCGCTCAGACAACAGGCAACTATCCCGATATACCAGGAGGAATCCCTGGTAATACGGTGCAATACAACAAGACCGACACTACACCCATAGGCGATATGACACAGGTCAAGGCTGGAGAACCAGCACTGTTCCGTTACAGAAACATGACCATGCTCATGAACTGCACTCGAAACTGCTCAGTAGTCTTCACCCTAGACCCCTACATAACGCCCAAGATTCTAGGACTGTCCGTTGACCCGAACCAAACAATGACGCTCACGATAAACATGTACCGCTCGCCGCTTCAGGGCGAACAGGTTATGGAGCGGGCTTTGAATTTCTACTTAGGCATAGAGCCTAACGCCACGTTACAATTGAGCGCCCAGATAAGACTGCACATCAACCAGACAGAGCTTAATCAAGAGCTGAACAGGGTCATCAACGCTTCGAGACTGACTTGGATGTATTGGAACCAGACAAGGGCTGAGTGGGAAACAGTTGATAGTCAGATGGACCAGAACGGGTACTTGGTATGCAACACCGATCATTTCTCAACCTGGACAGTTGCCGAACTCGCTGATACGCCGGAAACAACAGACAGCGGCTTGCCAATCTACGTCTACATCGGACCACCAGTTGTCGTGGCGGCTCTCGCAGTTAGCTTATTTGTATACAAGAAGCGCAAGTAGCCAAAAAACCAATGACCCCCCCCCTTTATTTTTTCGTGAACCGTAAACTGCCGTTTGGTTCGGCTTTTCTTCAAGATATAGAAAACGTGATTCTCAGAGGACACGACTTTTTCCCTAAGGCTTAGTTGGCGTGTTGATTTCAACTTCATAAAAGAGATAGCGCACGCCAACTTCATTCACGAGATGCCGATAGCCATGTTTCCTGAAGATCATATACTGAAAGAGGATTGCGTGAAATGTCTCTTTATCGGAGCGTTACTCTTCTAATCATGATACTTGTGGCACCAGGGCTCACTGTGTGCGTTGCCAGCGCAGCGCTTTCTATCGATGACCCTTTGTTGGCACAGCAGTGGGGGTGGTTCAGAATCGGGGCAGATCGTGCATATGAAAGCGGCGTTTCTGGATCAGGCGTTGTTGTGGCGGTCCTTGATTCGGGCGTAAACGCGAGCCATCCTGATCTTAGCGGAAACATAATTGATGGATGGAACTATGTGGACAATAACAAAGACGTAACAGACGAGGACGGGCATGGCACAAAGGTGGCTGGGATAATTGCTGCTATGGCAAACAATAGCTTAGGGATTGCAGGGGTAGCTTCAAGCGTGAGCATAATGCCCCTAAAGGTTCTGAGCACAACTGGCGGAAGCTGGATTGATCTTGACAAGGCCATTTTACGTGCAGCCCACAGCGGAGTCAGAATAATCTCCCTGAGCTTGGGAGGTGAATACTCACGTCCCTCAATGGCTCTAGAAGCGGCAATTAACCATGCCTATCAGGATGGCTGTCTCATAGTGGCCGCGGCTGGAAATGACAACAACAGCGAACTGTTTTATCCGGCAGCGTGCGAAAACGTCATAGCTGTGGCAGCGATTGATCAGACAAGCATCAAAGCCGCCTTCAGCAACTATGGCGAATACGTCGACTTCTGTGCTCCAGGCGTCGATATCTTAACGACGTCTAAAGAAGGAAACTATGTTTATGCTAGCGGCACATCCTTCGCTGCTCCTTTCGTCACAGGAGTCATAGCCCTCATAGTGTCAAAGTATCCACTTCTGACAAACGAACAGGTCATTAGCACACTACGCAGCGAGGCTGAAGACCTAGGCGAACCAGGATGGGATCAGTATTACGGCTGGGGATTGGTAACTGCTTGTGCCGCTTGTTCTGAAATACCTATTCCAGAGTTCAGCAGTTCTTTGCTAGCCTTGCTCATGTTGACTTTGACCGCTGCGTTGGCGTTTTCAAGACAGTCTAAGAGAACCTAGTGTGCGATGGGTTTGCCATAAGATGCGTGAAGCGCGCCCAATGGGTATGGAAGGAAAGGGGTTGGACGAATCTAGCAACATCGCTCTACTCTTGCTTTTAGCGCGCGCTAGATGTGAACGCGTGTGGAATTCAGTAGCGTTGATAATGATTCACGATTCATAAAGCATTAAGGTAGCACTATGGCTTAGCAGAGACCAACCAGGAGCCAGAAATAGCAATGAAAAGTAAGATATTCGCAGTTGTCACAGCGTCTCTTTTGTTGCTGGCGTTTGCCATTGGTGTGCAGGCTGCGTTGATCACATCTTGTACGCTTGATAGAGATCTTTACAAACAAGGCGAGACAGGCTATGTTTTATTGACAGTATATAATGACAAGGATAATACAATCAGGGTCACGGAAGTGACAGCAGTACTAGATTACTTCTACGCTGACGGAACTGCGTTCTCGCAGACATTCTTCACAAATGCAACACTTCCTATTGAAATTCTGCCACGTCAATCAAGCACTTTCTACATATCGTTTAGCCTTCCAGCAAACATGGCATCAGGATACATCAGACCATTGTGCAGGGCAAAGACAGAACTATGGAACACTATGGCACAGAGATGGTATCAGTCAGATTTTCCGACCGCCGAACCTGTCCTGTACGTTGAGTCACCATACAAAGAGCAATTCGAAGAACAACAAGAAGTCAATCAACAACTCGAAAACCAGCTGACACAACAGGAAAACACAATAGGCCAACTGGAAGAAAAGTTGCAGACCCTTCAAACCTCGTATGACACTACCACACTTGCAGTATACATTCTGATAGCAATCGCTTTGGCATTAGGAGCAACCATGGCTTTTCTCATGATGTCGCTCCGGAAACCAAGAGCTACACCGAGCTCTCCCCCTCAATAGCAAATAGTTCCCTTACACTCCTCTTTTTCTTGATTAAGCAGTATCTAGCGCCGAGTAGACTAATTGTAACGCGCGCTGGTGCACACTTTGGTTGAAACGAAAAAAGAAGAGAGAGGAGCGCGCAAAGTAATTTGTTACACTTTAACATTCTTCAACACGGGCAGAGTATGTTTTAAATCTTGGAGGAGAACCAACTGAAGCTAACGCCTTTCACGATTGGAAAGAGAGCGCGCTCAGCGCGGGGAGTTGGCTACGGGTATTGTTTTCCAAAACGCCTTGCCACGCATCCTATGTCTCTCAAGTTTACCGTTCCATTTTGATTGATGTCAGCCTCGGGATTCCATCGCGCGAGCTCCAAAAGAGGCATGCCTTGGTTTAAGGTGCTAAATAGACAATTATAGACGGTATTGAACGGAAATAAACCATTCTAGCGACTATAAGCTAAAATGCAGCTTGGAAACGCTTTTATTCGCCCGCGTAGAAAAAGTAGAAACGCGAGAGTAGATGTGGAATGTCTGAAAAAATACCTGACAAAGGATTTTCGCTAAAGAAAGCACTTCCCATAATAGCAATAGCTTGGATAGTTTCACTGGTAACAACGTTGGCTCTGGTTTATTTTGCTCCCGGCATATTTCCCCCTCTTGGCACCCAAAACATTGCAGACAAAGCCATCACAACACCAAAGATAGGAGACGGTGCAATAGTAACAGCCAAACTTGCCGACGGCACCGTGACTTCCGCAAAAATCATGGATGGAACCATAACCACACTGGACCTGATGGATGGCTCGATAGTTACAATGAAAATTGCGGACGGAGCAGTAACTGCGAGCAAGATTGCCGATGGAGCGGTAACCACATTGAAGATTGCTGACGGTGCAATAGTAACTGCCAAGCTGTCAGATGACTCGGTTACTTCTGCAAAGATTCTGGACGGCGAGGTAACTGCACAAGACTTGGCGGACGGCTCAGTAATCAGTGTGAAGGTTGCGGATGGAGCGATAACCACAAGCAAAATCGCTGACGGCTCGGTAACAACGCCTAAAATCGCGGACGATGCAGTGACTGATACTAAGCTGGCATCAGATGCGATTCCCCACTTTGCCACATACAATTCTTCGCTCGTGTCAACTATGTCAACTTCGTTTGCAGATGTGCCTGATACTGCTCTGAACATATCGTTGAACAGAAAAAGCAATTTACTGATCCTGTTCAGTGCTGAGGCATGGGTTGACGGCGCTGGCGACTCGCTTTATGTGCGGACCTTGGTAAATTCAACGGTGGCTAACCCTGATTCGGGATCGCAGATACTGTTCACAACCGCTGGAGCGTCACAGCATGGTTCCTACGCCATTAACTTCTATCTTGAAGATGTCGATGCTGGAGCCTACACGATCAAGATACAGTGGAGCGAGATACTGGGCGCAAATCTTGCACATATGGGCGACAGAACACTCAATGTAATAGCCCTGCCCGCTTAGCAACTGTACAAAAACAGAAATCTCAAACTTTCCAACCCCCTTTCTTTTACACGAAATGAAGCATCAGGCATTCGCGCGCGCTACTGGTGTATCTTACTAATCACGCGCGACTGCCAAGGTTGATCAACATCGATGAATCTCGTTTCTACTAATAATAATGAAAGTCTGATTCTTGAATTCACATAGACCAATCATTTGCAGTTAAAATACGTTTATAAACATAAATAGACGTTATTGGAGCTTTTTGAACAAAAATAGACTTTATTATACAAAAAGCGCCTCAAAAACGTTTTTATTTTCGTCTGAACTGAGAAAAGAGTAAAAAGTACAATGAGAGGTGAAAAATAATGAATGCAAAAATCAAAGGCGCTCTGATACTGGGACTGATGCTAGTTGCTGTCACTTCGGCGCTTTACATTGCCCCCGCTCTAGCTCACATGAACGGCGACTGTGACCAGACACGAGACCCTGACAGGCTGAGGGAAAGAGACTGCAGCTGCATTTGCCTTCAGAAACAGAACCAAACCCAGAACCAAACCCGCACTCGCGCATGCTGGTCATAGAATGTCTGATCAGGTAAGTGAGACAATGTCAGGCTGCTTGTGGAGGCTGACAGAAAATAGCCTCCTCTTGTGGTTACCTGTGAAACAGGCAACAATTGTATCTGTTCCCTTTTTTTGTAATGAAGTCACGTACGTTCTAGCGCGCGCTAATTACAGCGTTTGCCACACACTGAAGACTAATCAAAAGAAATACAACGAAATCCACAAAGCAATACTGTACCACATTTGTTCCTGCTTGTGAATCCTAATTATAAGAACATACTGTTCTACTAATTGGAATTATAAGGGACCATTTTCTAGTACTGTATGACGGAAGGATGCCTCTTCGTGACTGCTGATGAGGAAACCGCTTTTGAGTATGCTCTTAGGGGAAAAGATTGGAAAGTTTATTGGTTGCTTCTTAAGAATGGTCGACCTATGAGTGTGCGAGAAGTCCAAAGGATCCTGCATTTCAGCAGTCCAAGCGTGGCGCAACATCATCTTGAACAGTTGCGCGAGCTTGGATTAGTCGTAAAGCAGGATGTTGGAGGCAGTTATTCTTTGGTCAGTGAAGTGAAGATCGGAGTCTTGAGGCATTTCATCAAGCTGGGGAAGATGCTTTTTCCAAGATATTTCTTCTACGCGTTGTTCTCCACAACATTTTACGTAGCGTATATTGCGATCTTAATGCATGGGTTGACGAGAGAAAACCTCTTTATTCTCTCTTTTGGAGCGATCGTGACGGCGATTTTCTGGTACGAGGCAGCAAGAGTATGGTCCATGAAACCGTTCTAATTTCTCGTACCGCATGTTCTGGTGCATGCTCTTCCTACCAGGGCTCATAACGTCGAAGAAAATCTCGAGGCCTCGCTGGCCCTACTGCCCTTTATTGCAGACAAAACGCGCTTCACGAAGATCTTCTGGGATGAGACTCACCAAGTTTGACAGATGCGACCGTCCTAAATGTTAGAACATATTGTCCTAACGCTTAGGATAATATGACTGGCATCCGCTACACTATGTAGGTGAAAAAGATGGTTCAGCAAGAAGTCAAGAGAAAAACTCGAATCTACGGCACAGTTGCTGTCCTTTCAGCCATGATTTTGGTTACGCTAATATTCTTCTTAGGTTCA
>Ga0315279_10009966_pt1 | contig 11232 bp, 8 predicted proteins | sample YL17G06_20_MG_FD_203694 | JGI IMG/M metagenome (GOLD analysis project Ga0315279, IMG submission 203694) | Sediment microbial communities from Yellowstone Lake, YNP, Wyoming, USA - YL17G06_20 | ecosystem: Environmental > Aquatic > Freshwater > Lake > Sediment | place: USA: Wyoming | collected...
ACCTGTGTAAATGTCGAAACTGCCCCGAAAGGCCGCGTACGCTTTGGTATCGAGTTGCCCCGCAGCGTTGAGGTAAAAGTACTGAGAAATAGTCTTGAACTGCCAGCCGGCCAGGGCGGTGACGAACGATGCAATCCAGATGAGGGCGGCGACCGACCGCAGGTAGGGGGAGGACCAGAGCAGGCGCAGACCCGCGGAGAGCCTCAGGCGCGTCGCTCCGCCGGGCGGTTGTCTCTCCCCAGGGGGCGCTTCGCCGACTGCTGCGGTGCGTGGCCGCAGGGGGATGATGACAAACGCGCAAGCGATGAGTATCAGGGCCATCGCCAACGACAGGCTCTCCGGCCCTTTCGACTTGGCTATTGCCTTGGTGAGTCCTCCTGCCGAAATATTCCCCAGAACCGCGCCCGCGCCGATGAAGCCGTACAGTCGCTTGGCCTCGCGGGTAGTCAGGAGGTAGTTGGCAGCCGTCCACACCTGGGCGGGAGCCAGCACACCAAGAATCCCGACCCAGATGTAGAACGCCGGGTACAGTCGGCCTTGACGAACGTGTGCCTGCAGCCACCAGAACAAGAGCGTGACCGCACCGAAAAACGCCGTGCTTCCCAGCAACAGATTGCGGAGGTTGACGTGACGCCCGACCCGCACGTATGCGGCCACGACGAATCCGACCAGCGCTGCAATGGCGATATCGACGTAGGGGAGCTGCTCCGGCTTGAATTTGCTGAGAAACAGGGTGTCGCGCGCGGTCTTGCCGATCAGATAAGCCGTGATGATCAAGAAGAGGTAGGAGAAGAGCAGCAGGCCGCGGCCCAGCTCGTCGCGCTGCAAGTTCAGCGCTCGTTCCAGAAATCGTGACATGGAGGAACTCCCATGTACCGCCGGCGCAGCCTCCCCGCGGCCCCTGCCGGTAAGATACCGGTTCTGCTGGCGCAGCATGTTAGGTGACGCCTGATAGAATGTCAACGCGGGCCGCTTCTCACGCGGCTCTGCCTGGGATGCAGCCATGCCGCTGGCCGCTGGATTGAGTCCTTGCTTCTTGCTCGCGGCTGCACTGGCCGGCGCACCAATCGACGGCCGCCAAGCCGGCACGGCAAGTGTCGCCGCTGTGGAAACGCCAGGAACCGCAGACCAGGACGCAGCAGCGGATACTGGCGACGCAGGCAACACAGAAGACCGGATCAGTGCCGGCCGCCAATTCGGGCGGCAGGTCGCCCTCCCGCTGGCGGGCGATCAGCGCACGATCTGGACTGCCCCATTCCATCTGAACCGCCGCCAGGCGCGCTTCTGGGCGCCGGCAGCGATTGGCGCCGCGGCGCTGGTGCTCGCCGACCAGCGTTTGTACCGCGAGACGACCGGCCGCCTGTCTCCCGGCGCTCGAAATAACACGGGAAAGTTCTCCCGGTTGGGCAATCCGGCCGGCATGTTTGGCGTCTCCGGCGGGCTCTGGCTGGTGGGCAATTCTGGGCCGCGCCGGGCGCTCCGGCAAACAGCCTTGCTGGCCGGCCGGGCGCTGATTGACGACGTGCTGGTGGTCGGTGTGCTGAAGGTGGCGCTGGGCCGCGAGCGTCCGCCCGGCGGCTCTTTCGGCGGCCCGCCGGATGGCATCCGCAGCGGAGATTACCGGTCCCTGCCTTCGGGCCACGCCAGCGCCGCCTGGACCTTGGCCGGCGTGATTTCCTCGCGCCATCGGCAACGGTGGGTGCCGTTTGTTGTTTACGGCTTCGCTGGCGCCGTCAGCATGACCCGCGTAACAAGCGGTCGCCACTTTTACGGCGATGTCGTCCCCGGGGCCTTGATCGGCTACAGCATCGGGAAAATGGTGGTGCGCCGCGCGCAGGCGAATCCCTAACCATCAAACGCTTGGCCGCGGACTCCGCCGATTCGTTTTGTAGCTTGAATTAGAAGTGTATAATCCGGCTCGCTGTTCCACAAAACGAGGATGTTGCGGGCGATTTCATGGGCGTGAGGTGCACTATGGGTGCTCCGGTTCCTCGCGTTGCCGCGGCAGTGATTGCGCTCTTGTTGGCTGCGTCGGCGCTGGTTGCCCAACCGGATCCGATTCCGTCAACCCTCTCCGAACGGGTCATCGACGTCGAGGCAGCCCAACATGCCAAAAAGATCGAGCATAGTTTCCGCCCGTGGCAGGCGCCGCTGCTTCCGTTCCTGGTGTTCGGACGGGTCATGGAGAAGGGTTTCATCGCGGTTGACCGGAACCATCTCCTGGAGAAAGCGCAGTATTACATGGCGGAACACGACCGGGGTTTCAAGCCGCTGTTCGGCGGCCTGGGCATCGGCACCGGCTTCGCGCTGGGCGTGGAATACTACCGAAACGATTTCCTGCGCCGCGGCGGCCGGATCGGCATCCCCCTGCGCGCCTCCACGCTCTTGTACCAGGATTACGGCGTTGATCTGAGCCTCCCTGCGGATTCCAGCCAGCGCGTTTCCCTCGATGCTAACGCGCATTACCGGGTCCGCAGCCAGGACGACTTTTTCGGGCTGGGGAACGGCTCGCGCGCCGGCGACCGGACCAGCTACATGCTGCAATCGCGGCAGTTCTCATTCGGGCCGCGGTTCGAGCTGACGCGGCGTCTGCATTTCAATGCCAGGTTCGGTTACAACAGCACCAGCGTGTTTGACGGCAAGGATGCGCGCTTCCCGGTGATCACGGCGCGGTTCGCGCGAAGCCAGGTTCCGGGCCTGCGAAATGGCGCTCGGCTGTGGGCGGGCGAGGTGAGCCTGGTCCACGACACGCGGGACGTTCCGGGCCGGCCCCGTTCCGGCGGCTACCATCGCCTGGAGGCCGGCTGGCGCCAGAGCGGCGACTCGAACGATTTCGGCTTCTGGAGATACCGGGTGGAGGCCGAGCGATACCTCCCGCTGGGCAGCCGCAACCGCGTCCTGGCGCTGCGCTTCCTGGGCATCACCAACCAGGCGCGCGGCGGCAGCGCCGTCCCGTTCTTCGAGCAGGTGATTTTGGGCGGCAGCAGCACGCTGCGCGGCTTCCGGGAATTCCGGTTTTATGACACCAGCGGCGTCATGATGTCCGCCGAGTACCGTTACAACCTCAACGCCTACGCGGACATGGTGCTGTTCGTGGACCAGGGTCAGGTGGCGCGGCAGCCCGGCGATTTCAGTTGGAGCGGCCTGCGGACGGGCTACGGCGGCGGCCTGCGATTCCTCAACCAGTCAGGCACTCCCTTCAAGATCCTCCTGGGCCGCAGCAACGAGGGGACCAGGATCTACTTCTCGCTGGGAGGAACGTTCTGATGCCGGAGCGCGCTGATCAGACCTCGAAGGCGGAAGGCGGAAGGCAGAAGGCAGCCGGCGCTTGGCCCGCTGCGTTCCGCCTTCTGCTTTCCGCCTTCTGCCTTCTGCTTTCCGGGTTGAGTGCGGCAGCAGAAGCGCCAGGCCGGAAAGCCGGTCCCCGGCCGGCGCTGTGGGTGGACAACGACACGGCATCCATTCCCGAGCCCGCCCGGAAGTTCGACACCCTGCACTATGACTTCTTTTATGCCACGTTCGGGCAGGCGCCGCGCAGCTTCGTCGGAAGGCTGGGCGCGAAACAGCCGGCCTGGAACGTGAACGCCTGGGAGGAAATGCCCGACTCCAGTTGGTACACCAACCGCCATCACCTGCATCCCATGACGGTGGAACAAGTGGCCCGGGGCGCCAACCAGCACGCCGGCCCCGATCTATCCGGCCGCCTGACCATCCTCGAGGGCAAGACCGCGGGCACATCGTTGGGTTTCGGCCGCGCGCGGGACTCGGCCAAGAACGTTTACTTCATCAAGTTCGATTCGGCCGAATACCCGGAACTGACCACCGCCTCGGAGGTCATCGCCGACCGCTTTTTCCATGCCCTGGGCTTCAACGCGCCCCAGGAATGGATCATCTACGTGCGGCCCGAACAGATTGAAATAGGCCCGGAGGCGAAAATCTGGGACAAGAACGGGCGACAGCGCCAGATGACCCGCGCGGACGTGGAAGAGGTATTGAAAGGCTCGGCCCGCGCACCGGACGGGCGCTACCGCGCCGTCGCCAGCCTGTTGCTGCCCGGCCGCATCAAGGGGAGCTTCCGCTTCCACGGCACGCGCCTGGACGACCCCAATGACCTGATCCCCCACCAGCACCGGCGGGAATTGCGCGGCCTGCGGCTGTTGTCGGCCTGGCTGAACCATTACGACATCCGGCCCGGCAATACCATGGACACCTATGTCGAGCAGGACAGCCGCAAGTTCCTGCGTCATTACCTGCTCGATTTCGGCTCGGCGTTGGGCAGCGCTTCCTATTTCCCCAAGACCGCTCGCATGGGTTTTTCCTACGTCTGGGATACTCGCGAAATGGGTAAGCCGTTTCTCACCCTGGGCCTTTACCAGCCGCGCTGGCGGGAAAACCCGGCGCCGGTGAAGTTCCCCTCGGTCGGCCGTTTCGAAAGCGAGATGTTTACGCCGCACCTTTGGAAGCCGGTGCTCCCGCTGGTTGCCTTCGATTACATGGACAACGCGGATGCATTCTGGGCGGCGAAGCTGGTGATGTCGTTCACCGAGGAGCAGGTGCGGGCCGCGGTGCGCGAAGGCCAATTGAGCGACCGCCAGGCCGAGGAGTACCTGGTGCGCACGCTTCTGGAGCGCCAGCGCAAAGCAGGCTGGTATGGTTTTTCCGTCAGCGCCCCCCTGGATGGCTTCCGCCTCGGAAAAACCGTCGGCGGCGGGCAGGCGCTGACGTTCGACGACCTGGCCCTCAAGTGCGGGTTCGCCGGGCCTGCCGGCACTTATTATGTATACACGTTCAGCCGGCTCGGCCAGGCGGGCTACCTCGGGCGGCCGCGCAGTTTTCGCGGACACAGCATCTCGCTCGATGAATTGATGAAGTGGGCCGGTCCGGCCCTCGATCCGAAGGCCGTATTCACGCTCGCCATCGCGGCCCGACGCGCCGAGCCGGAGTTCGAGGAACGCTGGGTGAAGGTGTACCTGGCCCGCGAGGCCGGCGAGTTCCGCCTGCTGGGCTGGGAAAGGGACTGAACGGAGAAGTTTTCAGTTGTCAGTTCTCAGTTGTCAGTCTCAGACACCGGGTTTCTGAAGGGGCTGAAAACTGATAACTGAAAACTGATAACTGAAAACTGATAGCTTATAGGCGACAGATCCCATGGTTGGCAAGACGATTTCGCATTACCGGATCGAACGGAAGCTGGGTCAGGGCGGGATGGGCGTGGTGTATCGCGCGGTTGATACTCGGCTGAACCGCACGGTCGCCTTGAAAATGCTGCTGCCCGAGCTGGCGGCCGATGCCTCGCTGCGGCGGCGGCTGGCGAACGAGGCGCGGGCCGCCTCGGCGCTCAACCATCCGGTCATCGCCACCGTCCACGATTTCGAGCAGGTGGACGAATGCCTGTTCATCGTCTACGAGTACGTCGAAGGCAGCACGCTGCGCGACGTGATGAACAGGCATCGGATGGAGCTGGCCGAGTGGCTCTCGGTGTGCATCAAGATTGCCGACGGCCTGGCTGCCGCCCACGAGGCGGGCATCACTCACCGTGATCTGAAGCCCGAAAACGTGATGCTCACCGCGGAAGGCCGGGTCAAGATCCTCGATTTCGGCCTGGCCAAAATCCATCGACCGCTGGAAAGCGCCGTGGCGGGAACCCGGGCGGACACAGCGGGCTCGGCGACCGCCACCGGCGCCGTGGTGGGCACGCTGAATTACATGTCGCCCGAGCAACTGGAGGCGCAGTCGGTGGATCAGCGCAGCGATGTGTTCTCGTTTGGCATCATGCTCTACGAGTTGGCTGCCGGCCGTCATCCATTCCTCGGCAGAAGCCCGCTCTCCACCATCGGAAACATCCTGAAAGAGGAGCCGGCCCCTCCCAGCGCTTCCGCGCCGCGCTTGCCGCCCGACCTGGAACGGGTCATTCAGAAGTGCCTGCGCAAGCAGCGCGCCGAGCGCTACCAGTCAACGCGCGATCTGCTGGTCGATCTCGAGAATATCCGTCGCAACCTGAGCGGCGGGGCAGCCGCGGCCGTGGTTCCGCCGGAAGAGGAGTTCGGCCTGCCTCGCGGCCTGGCCCGCGGTCTTCTCCTGCTGATCCAGATCGGCTACCTGTGCATATATGGCGCCGCGCTCATCCACGCCGAATCGCTGGAGGAGGGGATTCTCTCGGTCCTGGGGGCGGTGGCGGTTCCGCTGGTAGGCGTCTTGGCCATGTGCGGCATTGCCGTGCGCCTCTATCTGCTGGCCGCCGTGGGGCTGGATCATCCGGCCACCGGGGTGCGGTTCCGGCGCCTTTTCCCCGCGCTGCTGGCTTTGGATGCCGGCTGGGCGGCATCGCCGCTCCTGCTGTTCCAGAGATTGCACTGGCCGGTGCTGGGCGCCGTCGCCGCGCTCGCCTACCTGCCGTTCTGCCAACGCACGCTGATACAGAGCGCCTACCAACTGACCGCCGCCGCCCGCACACCTGCCCCCAAGAGTGGATGGCCAACGCTCCCTGGCCATCAATAAGCCAAGGTGAAGACAACGTCGATCGTGGTTTCCACCTTGACGGGATGGCCGTTGAGGATGGTGGGCCGATAGCGCCACTGGCGCACGGCTTCCACTGCCGCCTGCACCAGCAACGTATGCCCCTCGACGACGCGCAGCTCTTCAATTGTGCCCGCTTCGCTGATGAACGCCACCAGGCGGACCACGCCGGAGATGCGCGCCGCGCGGGCCAGGGGCGGATAGACGGGCATGGGCCGGCCGATGAGCTTGGCCTCCTGTACCCCGGAGCTCACCACCAGCGGCTTTTCAATCCTCGGCGGCGCAGGCGTGGCCGGTTGCGGTGGCGGCGTCGCCGTGCTCGTCAGGAAATCCAGGATGCTGGGGCCGTGCCCTGCGCCGGCTCCGGGCACGGCGCCGATAATCCCCGGCGGGCCGTCCGCGATTCCTTCGCCCGTCCCGGCGTCGGTAATGATCGGAATCGTGCGCGGAATGCGCACTGGGGTGATCAACTGTCCGCTAGTGAATTCGCTCCGGATCTTCTGAGCGGATCGCCGGACCATCTGGCGCGCGGGTTCGGGATCAGCGGACCGCTCGGGACCTGTCAGGGCGCCGATGACGATGTGGTAGAGCGCCGGAGGCACGGCCCGGGTAAACAACAGCGGGAGCAGCACCAGCAGCGCAATCAGGAAACATTGCAGGAGGCCGGAGACGGCCATGGGCCACGGCCGCCTGCTGCCGGTTTCGACGAACACCTGGGTGAACATGGCGTCCTCCCTTCCGGTGCCCGTCCGGAAGCCGGGCGGTGACGGCAGTCCGGCTGAGCCTCGGCAGCACTCGCCTGTCCGGACGGGCTGCTGGAAGGCAGGCGGGCGCCGGGCGCCGCGCCGAACTGCCGGTCACCGCTCGGGTCCCTGTCTGTCGCCGGGCAGAGCCGCGGCCGCACGCGGGCCGGCCGCCGGCAGAGAAGGCGGCCGCTCCCTGCGGCTGCGGTTCTGCTGGCACTTCCATAGACACCGCCGCCCGGCGGGAAGTTCCGCGGTATACTTCCGATGAAATGTTTCAGATACTGCAACGCAAGCCCAACAGCCGAGACGCGGCGGCTGCGCAGAAGAGGGATTGGACGCAGATAAACGCAGATAAAGGCAGATTCAATCAGGTTCTGATCTGCGGTAATCTGCGTTCATCTGCGTCCCATTTCTTCCCTGCGTTCTCTGCGTCTCTGTGGTTAATCAGCGTGTTTTTGGCGGGCGCCGGGGTCATGGCCATGGCCGCCGAGCACAAGACGTTTCGCGACCCCAAGACCGGCGCCGTGATTCACCAATTGACCGACCACCGCTCGATCAACCACCCAACCTATTTTCTGAATTCCTCATTCACGCCGGACGGCAAGGTGGTGATTTTCACCTCGTATCGGTCCGGCTCGCCGCAGCTCTATGAGAAGGAATACCCGGACGGAGCGATCCGCCAGTTGACCAACGGCGATCCGATTCACGCCTTTTCCGCGGTGATGGGGCGCGACGGCAAGGAGGTTTTCTTCGCACGGAAGGGCGGCATCTATGCCCTGGAGCGGGCCATGCGCCGCGAGCGGCGCATCGCCGAGTTTCCCGGCGGCCAACTGGGCGAGTGCAGCCTCAGCCTCGACGGCCGGTGGCTGACCGCGGCGCTGAAAGACGCGCAGGGCAACGGCGTGGTGCTGGCGGCCGCCAACGGCTCGGACTTTCGCGTGGTGACGCGTTTTCCGCGCACTGTCATCCATCCCCAGTTCCATCCGCTGGAGCCGGAATGGATCGAGTTCTCCGGCGATCCGGCGCCGCGCATGCACCGCGTGCGCCGCGACGGCAGCGGGCTGGAGTGCCTGTACCAGCACTCCAACGACGAGTTCATCGTCCACGAGACGTTTCTAGGCTCCACCGGCGACCTGGTGTTTGTCGTCTGGCCGTTCGCGCTGAAGCGCATGGACTGGAAGACAAGGCGCATCTCGACGATCGCGGAGTTCAACGCCTGGCACATCACGCCCAACCGCGACGGCGCCAGGGTGCTGTGCGACACCAACCACCCGGACATCGGCATCCAGCTCATCGACGTGCGCACGGGCCAGCGCCGCACCATCTGCTATCCGGAAAGCTCCAACGGCGGAACGCAGTGGAGAAAATCGCGCTACGCGGTGGCCGAAGACTGGGCCGCGGCGGCGCAGCAGCAGGAGAAAAGCAAGGTGCTGAGCTGGATGGAAATGGCCGCCGACCGGGTCTACGGGCCGCAGTGGACCCACCCCCATCCCTCCTTCAGTCCGGATGAGCGCAGGATCATTTACGCCTCCGATGTTTCCGGGCACACCCAGGTCTACGTGGCCGAAATCCCCGTCCAGAAATAACCACAAAGACCCGAAGAGCACAAAGGAACACAAAGAACCCCTCTTTGTGCAGCTTTGTGTTCTTTGTGCCTTTGTGGTGAACGGTTCGCGCCAATGGTAGAATTTTGTTTTAGGGTCGCGAAAACGAGGTTTGTTTGCCCAAAGTCGGTTTTGTCAGCCTGGGCTGCCCCAAGAACCTGGTCGATAGCGAAGTCATGATGGGCCTGCTGGCCCGCGACGGATACGAGCTTACCGCGCGCGCCGAAGAGGCCGAGATCCTGGTCGTCAACACCTGCAGTTTCATCCACCCAGCCAAGAAGGAATCAATCAACGCCATCCTGGAGATGGCCGAGCATAAGAAGACGGGCGCGGCGCGCAGGTTGATCGTGGCCGGGTGCCTGGTGGAGCGCTACCGCGACGAGATTCGGAAGGAAATCCCCGAGGTGGATGCGGTGATCGGCGCCAACGAGGTCGAGCAAATCCTGGATGCCTGCGCCGGCGAAGAGAAGCACAGCCTGAAGGCCGAGCCACTTTACCTGTATGACGATGCGACGCCCCGCCTGCTGGCCACGCCGCGGCACACCGCCTACATCAAGATCACCGAGGGTTGCGACCACCCGTGTAGCTTCTGCATCATCCCGAAACTGCGCGGCCCGTTCCGCAGCCGGCGGTTGGAATCGGTGGTGGCCGAGGCGGAGCGCCTGTTCCACCAGGGCGTCCGCGAAATCAACCTCATCGGACAGGACACGACCCGGTACGGGGAAGATTTGGGAATCCAGGACGGCCTGGCGCGGCTGCTGGAGCGGCTGGCGCAATTGCCTGGCGCCGGCTGGATCCGCTTCCTCTACTGCTATCCCAACCGCGTCACCCAGCGGTTGCTGGATACGGTGGCGGCCTGGCCCGCGCTGGTGAAGTATCTGGACATCCCGCTGCAGCACGCCAGTCGCGAGATCTTGAAGCGCATGCGGCGCCGCCAGGACGGCGGCCGGTTCCTGAAACTGATCGAGCGCGTCCGCCGGACCATTCCCGGCGTGGCGGTGCGGACATCGCTGATCGTCGGGTTTCCCGGCGAAACGGAGGCGCAATTCGAGGAACTTTTGGGCTTCGTCCGGGCCGCCGAGTTCGACCGGCTGGGCGTATTCGCGTATTCTGATGAAGAGGGCACGCGCAGTTTCGAGCTGGGCGGCAAGCTCGATGGCCGCACCATTTACAACCGGCGGCGCCGCCTGATGGCGCTGCAGCGGAAAATCTCGGCGCGCAAGAACCGCGCCCTGGTCGGCCGGAGGATGGGCCTGCTGTTCGAGGGCCTTGCGGCCGAAAGCGAATTGCTCTGGGAGGGGCGGCTGGCGACGCAGGCGCCGGAGATCGACGGCAAGGTGCTGGTCAACGATGTGGCTGGTGCGCCGCCCGCCCCCGGTTCTTTTGTCACGGTCGAGATCACCCGGGCCCTGGACTACGACCTGATCGGCAGAATTCAGTGACGAGTGACAAGTGACGGGTGACAAGAACAATAGCGTGGCCAGGCGCGTGGCGGTGACGCTGGGCACCTTGTTCGGCGCCGGATACTTTCCAGTGGCCCCGGGCACGCTGGCTTCCGCCGTCACCGTCGCCGTTGCGGTGGCGCTGTGGCCCGCGCCGGTTTCGCCGCTTTGGCTGCTGGCCGGCGCCGGCCTGCTGCTGCTGCCGGGGGTATGGGCGGCGGGCGTCTGCCAGCGCGAATTCGGCAAACCGGATCCGGGCTGCGTGGTCCTGGACGAGGTGGCCGGCCAGATGATTGCGCTGGCCGCGGTCCCTGCCGGCCAACTGGCCCCGGCAGGCTGGAAATATTGGTTGCTGGGCTTTATACTTTTTCGGATATTGGATATTTCCAAGCCTTTCCCGGTGGGCAAGAGCGAAGCCTTGCCGCGCGGGTGGGGCATCATGGCGGACGATTGCCTGGCGGGCGGCTATGCCTTTGCTGCCGCCCGCCTGGCAACCTGGATTCTGACGAGATAGAACCCTCGATGGCGCGCAAAGGGATCTCGCAGTTGTTCAACCGGAGACCGATGGATGGAAGACCGGAAATACGCGAAATCGTGCCGGGCGCCGCGCTTCCCGGCGGCGAGGTAGTGATTCGGGGCAGCGGGTTCACTGCCGGCAACCACTGCCGCCCAAGGGTGGACGTGGGCGGGGTGGAAGCGCCGGTGGTGATCGGCGCCGATGATTTCATCATTGCGCGGATCCCGGAGGGCGCCGGCAGCGGCACCGTCACCGTCTCCAGCACCCAGGGCTCCAGCCCGCCCTTCGAGTTAGAGGTCGGCGTCGGCATCGCCGACAACCTGCACCCCGTCGCCAATCCGGCGCTGGACGCGGAGGGCAACATCTACGCCACCTTCAGCGGGGCGCGCGGCCAAAAGGTTCCGGTCTCC
>Ga0315279_10009967_pt1 | contig 11231 bp, 9 predicted proteins | sample YL17G06_20_MG_FD_203694 | JGI IMG/M metagenome (GOLD analysis project Ga0315279, IMG submission 203694) | Sediment microbial communities from Yellowstone Lake, YNP, Wyoming, USA - YL17G06_20 | ecosystem: Environmental > Aquatic > Freshwater > Lake > Sediment | place: USA: Wyoming | collected...
ATGGGGATGTCCGGGTAGCCGCCGTCGGGGACGCCTATCGCCGCGGCGATGGGGCCGAACTTGCCTATCGCGTACTCTCTGTCCAGGTCGGTGTAGACGTTGGCGCCTTCGACGGTCTTGCCGTTGATCTCAAGGGCTACCCACGCTTGGACTGCGGTGTCTGTATGGATCTGCTTGATGAGCCCGGCGGCTTGCCAGTTGGCTGCTCTGAATGGGCTCTCGACCACGCCGTAGGCCCTGCCCTTGGCCTCGATGACGTGGCCTCGTCCGTCTGAGATGCCTACGTGGAAGCACTCGCCTGTCTGGCTGTGAAGCTTGAACACAAGTGCGCCGGTGATGGTGGTGGCGTCTGCGACGGCTATGCGTTTGCAGGCTGCGATCTGGTTCCATGTGCCGTCGGGGAATGTGATGCCCACGCGGGCGCAGGCCCACTCGACGAGTTCCGAGCAGTCGAATGCGGGCGGGTCAGGATCGTTTGGCGCCGCCTCCGCGCCGAACACGTACGGCTTGCCGACTTGCTTCCGCGCGGTCTCAACGAACTGCTCTGCGCTGCCAGGCATTCAGGACCACCCCTCGTACGACCCAGCCGAACGGCCGTGGTACCGATCCAAACGACTACCGCATCGCCCGTGCCGTCGTGTCGCCGTCCGAGTCGGCCTCCTGAACCACCGCGAGCCCTGGCTGCCCACTCGCGCCCGCGTCCCAGCGGTAGAGCTTCGTCCCGCCCACGTCCGTCTTCTCCCAACGGCGCAGATCGCCGTCGCTAGCCCTGTAAGGGCGGCATGTGGTAGCCCAGGGTGCAAACCCTGGGTCGGGGCCCAGACACGCCCCAGAGCCCTGTAGGGGCGGCATTGGCCCGGCGCAATGCCGTCCCTTCGGGACTCGGCGCGAAGGGACGCGACGAACCTGGGGCTTGCGCCCCAGGCTACGTAATGCCGTCGCTTCGCGACTGGCAGACACCAGCCAGCCCGCCTCCTCAAGCCGAACACGGTTCGACGCCGCGTCGTACACGTACACCTTCTCCGCGGTCACGTCGTCGTCCACAACCCACGTCTCGCTCGTCAACCTGCTAAGCTCATCATAACCGAAGTACCGCACATTACCGTCCGCGACTTCCTCGCTCGTCGGGTTCCCACGCGAGTCGCGCTCATACGCGAAGCTCGCAATGATGCTGTCGTCCGACTTGGCATGGATGATGCTCGACAGACGGTTTGCATCGTCGTAGTCCATGTACGTCGTCGCGCCGGACGGAAGCTCCTTCGCCACGAGGCGGCTCGCATCATCGTACTCAAACCCGAACGTCTCGGCGTTCGGGTTCCTGATCTCGGTCATCTGGCCGGCCCATCCGGGCCTCGCCGACTTCGTCCGTGAGGGGTGCCCCGGCGGCGGGGGGGCGGGTCGCCGGCGTCGCCCTTAGGACGGCGGCGTGCCGCGCGGGCGCGCCAGGCCACGATGGCGACAGCTGCTACCGGACCGGCCGTCACCCACGCAGCGTTGACCAACTGGTACACCTGCGCGAACACCTGAGCCGCACCTGTCCGAGAGTCCTCGCTGAGCCATCTGCGTCCTATCTCCCAGGCGATGATGATTGGTCCGTGAACAACGCACCCGATCAGAAACCAGGTACCAAACACGGCCCATGCGAAGCGAAGCACTCGGACCCAGGCTGCGGTCGTGGCCAATCCCCTAGCCACCTATGGGAACGGCGGCAGGCCTGCGCAAGACCACATGTGAGGCGGTTTCGTTGCCCCGATCCTCAGCGCGGGTACGCCTGCGCCGAACGTCGCTGTGGAATAGCCCCATCCGATGCCGAAGCCCCACCAGCTCCAGTCGCCAGGGTGCGGAGATTGCATGTGGCTGCCCCCCAAGTCAACGTGCAGGTGTGACACGTTCACAACGTTGCCAACTGCGAACGGATCTTGCGGCTTGCGCACGCCCCCCGGGCCCTGGCACAGGTCTGGGCTGTGCAGGAAGGCTAGACCGGCGTCGATGAACACGCCGAAATCCACACCCGTGTAGCCATGAACACCTCCTGTGCCCCGTAGGCCGGCCGCCCACCCGCTGCCGCACAGCCAGTTGCGGCACTCGCAGGGGATCCAGCACGCGCCGAGGCCCGCCACGGCAGCGAAGTTGGCCCATGTCTTTACGTTGAGGTGGAGCCCAGCCGCCAGCATCAGGCACAGGGGTACCTGCATGGCCAGCCAGTGGTACGCGCGGTACTGCAGCTTGACAATGGCGTCGAGCGCTGCCTGTGCAAGCAGACCAGGCAGCCGCGGTAGCATCAGGATCGTGGGCACCCACGGTCCTATGGCCCGGGCTTCATCCTGCACCCAGTCCACGAGCCCATTCACCCACCAGGTCACACTAGATCGCAGGAGCGCGAACCCGTGCTCGGGCGGGGGCTGCCGACTTAGCCCGGTTGGGTCTGCGACGTAGGGCGGCAGGCTCCCTCCGTAAGCGTAGGGATCGAATGTCAGCACCGGATCCCGGCTGATGAACATCCCCCTCCTCGGCGCGTAGTGGCGGATGGAGAGGAGGGGCATGGCGAGGTCGGGGTCGTGGTAGTACCCGAGCGCGCCGACGTAGCCGAACGGGCCGGGGAGGCTGCCCGTCGAGGCGAGCTCCGGGCCGAACGCGTCGCGAAGGGCGCTGCCCGAGAGCGTCTCGTTTGCGGCCGCGAAGCTGTGGACCGTGCCCAGCATGTCAAACAGCGGCCATCTGGTGGCGCCTCCGCGGCGGTCTGAGAGGAGTGCGGAGTAGAGGCTCGGCCCCTCGTTCGCGTACCGCGCCCGTGAGCTCCCGCCCGACAGCCGCTCCGAGACCATCTTCTGGCCGTCGCGCACGAACCACACGTCCCCGCCCGAGTCAGTCTTCCGGGTGCGCTGCTGGGCCGCGTTCCACTCGAACGCGTTCGCCGTCTCGATGCCCGGCACCGTCGCCGCGACGATCAGGTTGTCCTGGTTCCACTCATACTCAGTCGTGCCCTCGGGACCCGCGTCCCCGCCCGCCGGACACTCCATCGCAGTCGTGTTGCCATCCTCGTCATAGGTGAAGTACGCCCAGGTGTCATCAGGATGATGCGACCGCACGAGCTGCTGCGCCGCGTTGAAGGTGAAGTAGGTGTGCTGGCTCCCGTCACGCGTCATGCGGATGCGCTCGCCCGCGGCGTCGTACTCATACTCGAAACCACACGCCAAGTCGCCGTCAAGCTCGCGGATCGCCTCACCCGTGAGCCTAGGAGCATCGTCATAGGTGTAGTAGTGGTTCACGTCATAGTCTCCGCGACGAGCCTGAACCGTCGGCAACCCATCGCCATCGAACTCATAATACGCCGCCGACAGGGGCGTGTGATCAGAGTTCACGTTCAGTATGGACGGTCCTTCCGGGACGCGGGCCCGCTACCCTCCAGTGCGGACATCAACGATGCCCTCGGCCAGCTCCAGCAGAGCTGTGCCACCATAGGTCACCGCGAAGCCGGCGACAGCGCGCCCGGTCGCGTCGTCCGGCACACGAGCGGACAGCTCCATCGTCGCCTCTGCCCCCGGCGCAACCTCCGCGGCGGCGACGTCCTGGACCACGGTCCAGCCGCTGGGCGGGCGAAGCGCGACGGATGCCTGCCTGGGCTCGCACGAGTAGTTCCGCACGATCACGCGCCAGCGCACCTCGGCGCCCGGTCGGGCCTCCTGCCTGTAGGGATCGACGCGCACCCACTGCGGGTCGAGCCCGTAGTTCGGGTCATCGCACGGCATCAGCTTGCGGAACGCGTCCCGCCTGCGGGCGAGCTCCTCGCGCATCCCAGCGATCTCGTCGGCTCTGAACGTGAACGCACCCGGCACGTGCTCGTTGACCAGGAGCCCGCTGAACTCCAGGCCCTCCAGCAACGCCAGGCACCTATCGTACCCGAGTCCCGGCCCCAGCAGGTTGCGATTCTGCGTGCAGTAGTCGTCGATGCCGCTCGGAGAGAACGAATCGCCGATAAAGAGGATGCTCTCGTCGCCCCGCTCGACGAGCAGCGCCGCGTCGTAGATGCTCTGGCCCGGCAATGTGTGTGCCGTGAGGCGGAACTCGCGCCACTCCCAGCTCTCCCCGTCTCGGGTGACCCTGTCGACAGCGATGGGGTTCGGGTCGAGGCAGGGCATCAGGTACGCGTCAGGCCGCCGGAGGATGTCCACCATGCTCTCGTGCGCGATGACGGGGCACTCCTGCTCCGCGCGGAGCTGGTTGACGGCACCGATGTGATCGTCGTGGTAGTGGGTGATCCAGATCCCCTCGACTCGCCCGAGCGTGCCCGCCTCGCGCTGCTGCCCTATGAGCTGCGGAACATCGCCCAGGCAGTCGATCAGCAGCGCGTCACCGCTGTCGGAGACCACGAGCCTCGAGGTTGGCCCCAGCTCGCGGACCCATGGGGGCAGCGGCCGGCACCTCGCGAGCGCCGCCTCGCGGTTCCGCTCCGCATCCGGATACAGACCGTGGAAGTGCCACTGCAGCGCGCTGATCCTGCGGAAGCTTGCGAGGCACGTCTCCAGGTTCGCGCGCAGCTCGGCGACGGCCGCGGACGGCTCGCGGATGATCTGCCCGTGGCTTGGCACCAGCAGGTCGGGCTCTTCGGCGAGGACGCGCTCGAGGGAGTCGAGCACCTGGCGCCCCCTGAGCCCGAACCCGTGGTACTCCATCAGGCGCCCGCCCTCAAAGTCGACCGAGCCCTGCAAGCTGTGCATCTCCCATAGCCGTCCGGGGCCGCACATCAGGTCGCCAACGAAGACCACGCGCTTGCCCGCGACTTCGACCAGGAATGTCATGCCGCCGTCGGTGGGTCCGGGGGTCGAGAGAGCGCGAACGCGGTGCCCTCGCCACTCGAACGTGTCGTCCGGCTCGAGCCCTCGGGCGACGTGAATCGACTCGCGAAGGGACAGGCGCGACGGGTGGTAGTGGTAGCAATGCACGCGATAGGAGTCCCCGGCCCAGAAGGCCTCTGCGTTGTCGAAGAGGCTACGCTCGACCTGGGGGACCGCGACCTGGCATCCGGCGGCGACAAGCTCGCCGAGCCCCTCCGCGGCCGAACGAGAGTGGTGCGTGATCAGCGCCCATTCGACGTCCGCCGGTGTCAGGCCGGCGCCCTTGAGCGACTCGGGCGACGCGGAGTTGAGGAGCAAGGCGCGTCCCTCCGCGCGCAGCACGCCGACATTCGTGGGACCCGAGATGACGAGGAGCCCGGGTGGCAGATCGCCCTGTTGGAGCAAGGTCGCGCACCTCCGCTGGTCGTGCTGTTCGCGGCCGGCGCGCGGGGCGGCTCTGCTGCTACTGCCCCTGTCCGCCGGAGCCGCCCGAAGCACCAGAGCCTCCTGAGCCGCCTGGTGGCGGTTCCGATCCGCCTGATCCGGAGCCACCGCCTGGAGGCTGCTCGGGCCCGCCCGATGGCGGAGCGCCGCCGGGGCCACCGGTGCCCGATCCGCCACCTGCACCCCCGGCACCTCCCCCGGGCCCTGGCGCTGGTGTCCCGCCAGATGGCGGCACCGTGGGCGTGGGCCCGGACGCGGGCGGAGTGCCCTCCGTCTTCTTCTCCTCCTCAGGCTTGACGAGGCCGCGTAGGTTCCAGAGGTCGACCTTCGACTTGCCATCCTCCGGGGGGACGGTGATGATGACCTTTTCGCAGGTGAACCACTCGCCCTCGGGAGTCACCACGCGGGGATTGTTGGGAATCGTGATGACCTCGTTGTCGGCGCCGGTCAGCTCGTAGTAGGCTACGTCCGCGGTGACGGTGTACTCGCCGTCCTCGGACACGCTCTTGATGTTGCCCGAGGCGACCCCGGTGTCTTTGCCGTAGTTGTAGTCGATCTTGTCGCACGTGGTGGTCCACTTGCCGTACTCGTACGGGTCGGTGTCGGCGTTTGGCTTGTAGTCCGCGGGCTTGTCCTTGTTCTGGCTGAAGATCTTCACGTTCTGCGTGAGGATGGCGGTTTCTTCGTCGAAGTCGATGTCACAGCGATCGGCGTGGATCTCGTTCGTCGGGTCGACGATCTTCACGCCCTTGGTGATGACCGCGGTGTTCTCCTTGCGGTTCCAGAGGCAGTACTGGGCGTAGATGTGCGTGGCGTCCTTCTCATCCTCGTCGGGGTTCTTCTGCACCATCTCGACATTGCCGATGAGCTCCCAGATGTCGGGGCCCTTCTCGTTCGCGTGGACCTCCTGGGCAGACACCAAGAGCGGCTTGTTTCGCTCCGCCCGACGCCCCTGCGCCGGCCTCGTGCTCGGCTCTGCCGCGCCGGGCGGCGGCTGCGCCGTAAGCGGAGGAAGCACGATGAGCAGCGCGGCGCAGACGCACAGGACCGTGACACAGCGACCGGCCATAGCACGCACCTCCGCTCAGAGTGGACAATGGGCTTAAGCCCATTGCCCGCTACACTCACAATACGCTCGGCTGGATGGTGCCTTTCACCCCGCCGAGCAGGCGCCAGGAGCCCTGTTTCAGCCTCGCCTCGGCCCGACCTGCCTTGAAGGTGCCCTCCCTCATGCTGACGTTCACCGCGGACGGACAGACCGCGAGGTCGGCCTCGGTGTCATACTCCACCATCGGGGTCTCGACCGTGATCGGGCCGGTCGAGCCCTTGCCGCGCAAGGTAATCGTGACGCCACCGGCGAGCTTCACGCTCTTTTGAGCGATCTCAGCGGTCTGGCCCATCGCCGAGCCTTCCTCCGCGACGACGCTCACGTGACCGCTCGCGGTTACGGCGTTGTTCTCGAGGTCGATGTCGGCCCGCTCGCATCTCATGCGGACCCGGCTCTCGTCGGAGACGCCCTCGGCCTTGGGCTCACTGGGCGCGCCGGCCTCCTTGGCCGCCTTCTTGAGCTCTCCGACCGTCGCGTCCATGACCACGTTGCCGACGAGTGTCAGGTTGTTCGCGTCGAGGTCGCCCCTGGCGGCATCGGCCACGAGCTGGCTGCCCTTCGACGAGGACACTACAACCTGCCTCGGCGCCTGAAAACGCTGGGTCGTGACGTTAACGCGGGCTGTGGCCGTCTTGAGGGTTGCGTCGCTCATCTCGGCCGTGACGGGCTCGGTCGCCACCAGGAGCTTCGTGTCGATGTAGTACACGATCTCCTCAGTCGACAGCTTGACCTTGTCGTCGGACTTGTCGAGCTGCACACCATCGAAGATCCGCAGCTCCTTGAGCTGTTCATCGTACGTGGCGCGCTTGGCCCCTCCCGTCATGTATAGCTGCCCGTCACGGTAGATGCGGATGCCGCTTACGTCGAACACCTGGGTGAGCGTCTGGTCCTGGTTCACCTCGACGACCGCCGCTTGGACCTCGGCCACAAGCTGAGCGTTCTCTCCGCTGCCCCAGATCTGCACCGAGGTGTCCGTCATGCGCATGAGCACTCGCTCCGCGTCCCGCGGGGTCGCCTGGGGCCTCGTGCGCTTGTCTATCTGGTACGCGACGAAGGTGACGCCCGACGCGAGCGCGAGCGCCAGCACGAGCCCGCCACACGAGCCCCACATCGCGAGACGTTCCTTGAGCTTCACGCGCAGGTAGCCTCCGCAGGAATCGGACGCGCCGGACGAGTGCGCCCTTCAGCAGCAGGCCCGCTCACACCATCCACCCGTACTTGTCGCTGTAGTCGAAGTAGAGCTTGACCGCCTCGGGCGGGACATTCCAGGGGATATGGTTGCCGCAGCACAGGAAGTAGCCCGGGTGGCGCTTGCCGGTCTCGCACATGCCCCTGACGTGCGCCTCTATCTCGGCCGGATTGTTCCGCATGAGGATACGGTTGTCGCCCTCGCCGACGAGGACCTTGTCGGGGTAGCGCGCCGCCAGCGCCTTCCAGTCGGCGAATGGCTCGCTCACCAGCCCGTCGGCCCCGCAGGCGAACAGGTCGTCGGCCACTAGGTCGGCGTTCCCGTCGGTCATGAACACGACCTTGATGCCCTGCGCCTTCAGGGCCCCAAAGAGCTCCTCGTAGTACGGATAGACGTTCTCCCTGAGCCACTTCGGACTGCAGACGGGCCCGGCGGCGCAGCAGATGTCGTCATGGGTGATGAACACGTCGATGTCTGTGAGCGCCCACGCCCGGAACAGCCGGCGGGAGCGCTCGGCAAAGCCCGCGAGCAGGCGCTTGCAGTCCTCGGGATACGCGCCGACTAGCTCGAGGAACAGCTCCCAGCCGAAGGTCAGCAGCGGCCACATGAAGATGGTGTTGTAGTAGCCCGCGGTCTTGAATGTGCCAGCCCTGGGCGCTCCATGCCCGGGTGGCGGGCCGCCGCAGAACTGCGCGGCCATCTCCTCCGGCGACAGCCGGTAGTCGCCCTCCGCGACGACGGGCCTCCCTCGCTGGTCCATGTCTTCCAGCGGGTCGTACGCGAGCACCGCTTCGATAGACGGGAAGCTCTTGCCCCAGTCCCAGTGCCACGTGTAGCTGTCGCCCCAGCGGACCATGCGATGACCGGCGTCGTCCGTGTGCGAGGTCTCACCCGGTGCGGGCCGAGGGATCGGCTTGTCCTCCGCGGGCACGCCGAGGCCCATGTCGAGCGGAAGTGCATCGAGCGTCCGCTGCGCGGCGGTGTGCGGCTTCTCGTAGGGATCGACGCCGCTGATGAGCCCGAGGAAGTCGGGGTTGGACATGTGCTCCCAGTGCGGGATCCGATCCACAGGCTCCAACAGGATGCGCCTGAATGCTCTCATGGGGTCGGCCATCTGCTCGTCTCCTCGTCCCTCTCTGGAGGTTCGGTGCGATGCCCCGTGGCCCTGCGTGCCCCGTGCCGGGCTGGGCCGCGGCCCAGGTGAGCGAGGCGGCATCGACGAAGACGCGGATCAGCCTGGATCGCTGGAGGTGCTGCGCCCTTGCCCGAGTCACTGGCCGAATGGGCCCACGTCGTTGAGGGGATTGTCGCTGTGATCGCCGCTGTCGGCGGCGGCGTACTGGCCTTCCGCTGGTGGCTGTGCCGGCTCGTGGTAGGCGCAATCACCGAAAGCGTGATGCGGCTGCTGGTGCCACCGATCCGCCTCGAACTCGCGGTCCTGAAGGTCTCTACGTACGCTCCGCTTACAACCGCTGCTGAGGGACGCAACTGCGTCGCCGAGGTGCTTGAGCGACTCCAGCGCGCGTCGCGGCGGAGGCCCTGGGTTCCCGAGGACGACAACGAGTGGTTTCATCGCGCACTCGATGGCATGCGTCCGCAGACTGAGCGCGTTGAGGAGCTCGATCGCGACCGCGCAGACAATGACCGACGGTTGCTGGGCGATGTCTGTCAGGTGCTGTCTGAGCAGCACCTCGTTGAGTCTCGAGCCCTGTCGGGTCGCGCTGGGTACTGGCTCGCATCCGGCTACAGCAAGGCAGTGGCCGCATGGCTGACAGGGGAAGACCCGCTGCACCATCTCTGATGCAGCGGGCCCAAGTGCCTAGACGCTGGACCGCCGCCTCTGGAACATGAACGAAGGTGCATCGCCGCTCATGCGGACCGACTCGACGGTCTGAAATCGGTACCAAACTTCCTTCACTGATTCCGCAGACACTTCGGCGCCTGACAGGTCGCCGAACCTCAGCCGCACAATCCTAAGGCGCAGTACTTCGTGCCTCGTCCCCGAAGCGTCAGTTCGGTCGGAGCTGGAGGGGGAGTGGTCTTGCCCGCTGGCCTCGCCCGCCCCGAGTTCTCTTCGGGGCGAACGAGTAGCCATGACCGACCTCCGCATCAGAAGACGAGTTCAACCGGTGTGTTCATGACCATGATCTGCTATCCTCTCCTGCGCGCCGCCATGCATTGCGTCTAGTGCTTGCAGCTAGCCCATCGTCGTGTTCCTCCTCGCTCCGAGACTGCGACCTTCGCGCACCTGATAGGGCGAGATCGCCTCGGATGGGTGTGCGTTGTGTTGGGCATTCGAGGGGGTCTCGCGGGGGCCGGACCGGGACCGTCGCGTGGTCTGCATCGCCACGCCGGGACCCAGCACCCTCGCGCCGATGACCGACGGTCATGGGCCACTGGGCCGATCCAGGGGAGCGCATAGCTGCGCGTGCTCCGTTAGCGCCCCGTCCCCAATGGATGCCCTGGGATCCACCCTCGGTTCAACCGATCCCCATCTCGTGCTCCCCCGTGGCGGTCGGGTGGCATTCCGCCGACGTAGATCACAGGCGCATGAATTGGGCACCTCCTTTCCGCTATGTCATTGGACGCTACCGGAAGCCGCGTCCGTTCCTGCCCCCACAAAGTACACCACGTCAGGCTCCAACAGCCTTTGTGGCCGTCTTGGGCCCTCCCCGGACGCGCCGGTCCGACCGTGTGTCGCCTGCGCGGTCCCCGGGGGGGCGGACTCCGCTAAGCCACGGCAGGACTACCTTGTACCTCTCGTCGTCGACGTCCACCACTTGGAGCTGACTCCCGCGCGCCAGCTCTCGGACCACCCAGCTGTACAAGCTCAGGGCCTCACGCAGGACGTCAGACAGGCTGTTCCGATGCGCTTCCTCCACGAGCGCAGTGAGCTGCCTTGCCTCCTCGGCACTGACATAGAACTGAACTTTCTTCTTCTCATTCATGGGTTGTACCAGCACCTCACGCTTCGTCTGCAGTCGCGGGAGCTGCTCAGCCTCCTAGGCTGTGATGTATCCGCACCTGACAATGCCGTAACCACACGTACCACTACTCGCGTACTTCCATGGGGTCTTCCTCGCCGAGCTACCACCTCCGGCAGTCCTGTAAGGGAGGGTGGAGGCCTTCCTGGGACCCAAATCGTGATCACCGCAACGCGGCATACCTCCCATATTACTCCGCGCCAGGAGGCATGACAATACCCAATGTGGAGGGATTCGTCCCCCACTCAGGCCGACAGTCACCCGCTATGCCGGCGCTCCCCGCTTGCCCTTGGCAACTCGTCTACCAGGTCCCCGGCGATGATGCCGATCTCGCCGCCCAGACGCTCGGCCGCAAGCTCCGCCGCGTACCCGTGGAGGTAGGCGCCCGCGGCGGCCGCTTCGAAACCGGCCAGGCCCTGGGCCATCAAGGCGGCGACGATGCCGGTGAGAACGTCGCCCATGCCGCCTGACGCCATCCCAGGATGCCCCGTCGGGTTGATGGCGAGGCGGCCGTCGGGTGAGGCGATCACGCTGCGCGCGCCCTTGAGGATCACCGTTGCGCGGAATGCCTCCGCCGCACGCCGCGCCCAGCCGACACGGTCGGACTGGATGTCGGCGACGGTCGGTGAGGGTCCCGCCAGGTTGGGCGCGCCGACCGCTCCACCCTCACC